>JACCDS012311690.1_pt1 | contig 31068 bp, 30 predicted proteins | sample 7446441 | NCBI WGS metagenome assembly JACCDS01 (sample SAMN15323445, study PRJNA562643) | freshwater metagenome | isolation source: river surface water | place: USA:Blue River Watershed | collected 2017-08-17
ACTCGAACTCGCGACCAACGGATTAAAAGTCCGCTGCTCTACCGACTGAGCTACCGACCCAGAAGGATGTCTGGCTTAGTCAGCCAAGCCCAAAATTGTAACCGATCTGATGACCTCTTGCAGGCCCCGCCGGGCCGTGATTCGTGGGGCTAGCTCGCCCTCTAACTCGCCCTGTGCTCAAGCCACGCCAGGCCTGCCCAGGCGCCTGCAACGATGGCGACGATGGTGAGCATTGAGCCAATTGCCAAAAGCGAGAGCCCTGAGATTCCTTGTCCTATCGTGCAGCCAAAGGCGACCACCCCTCCGAACCCCATGAGTCCCGCCCCGATCAGATGGCGAGACAGGTCTTGGCGGTTCTGAAACCCTTCCCAGCGGAAACTCTTGGTCGCTACCGCATGGATGAACGACCCAACGACAACACCGGATACCGTTGCGATGCCGAAGGTGATGGAGCGCGAGCTGTCGCTCCAGAACATCAGAAGGTCGAGCCAATAGGCAAGTGGGGCTACAAAGGTCAGGGATTCAATGCCTCGGGTATTGGTGGCGACAAAGCGGGGCTCTAAGGTATTCGGATCTTCTGCAACAAAGCCGAGATGGCCGGTTGCCCACCATGCCGCCACAACAAGCAGTCCAATCACAACGCCTGCAATGATCTGCCTTGGTTGGGGTCTGAAGTCACGACTGAGAAATATGAATCCAAAGAGCCCCAAGGTCACAACAGTTGTCACCGCAATACGACCCTGCTCTGCGCCGATTGTGAGCCCGGCCGTCAGGAGGGTTGCAATATCTTGTGGGGTCTTGAGCAGAAAAAAGACCTTTTCTAGGGTTTCGACACGAAAAACTCCGAGAAGCCCCCGCATGGTGATGAAGGCCACGACGGCCATGACCAGAAAAACAACCACGGCTTTGAGGCTACCGCCACCAATTCGGATCAGGGTTCGGCCCCCGCAGCCCGATGCTAGCGCCATGCCAAATCCAAAGAGCAGTCCCCCGGTGACATGAGATAGCCAGAACACTCGTTGCGAGAGGTAAAAAGAGTCTTTGACTTGAATCTGGTTCGTCAGGATCAGCAGTTGCGTCCCGAGGATTGCAACCGCGATCGCAAGTAACCACATCCGTAGACGCGATCGATCCCCGCTGGCATACCAGTCGGAAATGGCCCCGAGGGTGCAAAATCCTGCAAACCGGGAAATCCAGCCCAACACCAGACCAAGGCCTAGTCCAATAAGGACGACCAGGTCTTCAATCCGTTGGAGTTCTTCGGGGGTCATCATCGTGGCTCAGTTTACCTAGCTTTGCACACGGGTGCCCTTCATTCGGCGGGCGCTTGACCGGTTAACGGGGCGCCGCTTTGCTGGGGGTTGTCTTTGCCGGTGGGTTTGCTTGCTTCTGCAAGGCTTTCAGCCGCTCGCGCGCCTCTGCTGCAGCGGGCGAGTTCGGATAGTTCTTGATCAGGCCTTGCAGAATACCGCGTGCCGTATTCGGGTTCCCCGACTCTGCCTGACTTGCTGCAAGGTTTAACGTGGCCTGGGGTCGGGCCGGATGATCGGGATACTTCTGAATAAATTCCTGACGGGCTGCAATCGATGCCTTGTAGTTCTTGTCCGCGTAAAACGCCGTGCCTTTGTCGAGCAGGGCATAGGCCGCAACACTTGAACCAGGGAATGCCTGTTGGAATGTGTTCGCAGCAGCGATAGCACCCTTGAAATCCCCTTTGCGAATCAGGTCACGAATCGCTTCAAACCGCTCTTTTTCAGCGGGGCTCACGCGATAGCGTACACCATCGAGCTCAACCTCGGTCGGCTCAAGACTGCGCAATCTTTGGTCGAGATCTCCGTAGAGATCTTTCTGTTGTGAGCGACCCGTGGTGGCAACCTGAGCGGTTTCTTCGACCTTACCGCGCAGTCGCGCGAGTTCGGATCGGAGCTGCTCTGATTCGTTTAGCAGCTGCAGTCGCCCCTGATTGGACGTCTGAAGCTGCTGCTCGAGCTCATTGACCCGAACAGTCAAGGCCTCGACTTTTGCCCTTAGGTCGAGGATCGCTCGGCGGGCCTCGTCGTCAGAGAATAAGGCAAGTGCCGGTGTGCTGACACTCAGTGCAGTAATGAAAATGGCCGCACTCGTGAATGAGGCGGCCATTGATCGAGCAGTACTGTGCATTCGCCAGCGGATTATTTCACCACCAGATCAGCACGGCGGTTTTCGGCCCATGCGGCCTCATTAGAGCCTTTTGCTTTGGGTTTCTCTTCCCCGTTACTGATGGCTTCAACACGATTTTCTGCAACGCCTGACACGCCAAGTGCGCGACGAACGGCCTCAGCACGTTTCTGACCAAGCGCCAGGTTGTATTCGGTCGTGCCACGCTCATCAGCATTGCCCTCGATGATCAGACGGGCCTTGCTATCAATCTTCATGTACTTTGCATAGGCTGCAATCGTTCCCTGGAATTCGGGTTTGATCTCAAACTTGTCAAAGTCAAAGTAAATGCTGGGTTTGACCTTTGCGAGCTCGGCCTTGGCTGCGGCGATTTCGCGTGCTGCAATTTCAGCAGCGCTGGGACCGGCGGCGGGCGCAGCGGCCGAGGCAACCGGCGCGGGCTTCTTCTCTTCGAGCGGAACCTGGGATGCGCAACCGGCTAGGGTTAGAGCCGCCGTCACAGCCGCAATGAGAGATAGGTTTGATCTGGAAATAGTACGAAGGGTCATGACTTCTCCTTGAAATTGTTGTGGTTTTTATTATTATTTGATCGCTATGGTCTCACGAAACTGACCGTTTTTCGAGTCTGGAGCGCAATTCAAAGAGCCCTTCACAGCAGCGTCAGGGGAGACGCCCCCAGGCCGGGCCCTTCACTTCGCTGCCCTCAGCAGAGAGCCGGGTCCTTAGCTTGCCATCTAACGATACGGCCGAAAGAACGGTCCTACCTTCCGATCGGCTGCTGTAGATGATCCATTTGCTGTTCGGTGCAAAGCTTGGCGAGTCATCTTTCGGGCCGGCGCTCACCAATGTCTCTTGCTGTGAGGCCAGTTCAAGCACGGCGATCCGGAAAAGCTTCTCACGTCGCGTGACATACGCCAATGTCTTACCGTCAGGGCTGACCTGGGGCCTGGCGTTAAATGGTCCATTGAAGGTTACGCGCTGTGGCTCACCACCACTGGCAGCAACCCGATACACCTGCGCAGATCCGCCACGGTCTGAAGTGAAATAAATGGTCTGGCCATCTGGTGAGAATGTGGGCTCAGTATCAATTGCCCGAGACCGAGAGAGACGAGTCAGTGGCCCCCCCTCCGCACTCACCGTGTAGATCTGAGAGTTGCCATCTCGCGTGAGCACCACAGCCAGACGTTTGCCATCAGGTGACCAAGCTGGTGAGCTATTACTGCCGCGCTCGTTGGCGACGACGACACGCCGTCCAGACGCAAGGGTATGAACATAAACGACAGGTTTCGAAATGCCGTCACGCTGCTCGAATGAAACGTAGGCGAGTCGCGTTCCGTCTGGGGACCAGGCCAACGAGATTACAGGCTCCTTCGAACGCATGGCGATCTGGCTGTTTTGGCCGTCTGAATCTGCGATGACCAGACTATTGATATCGCCGTCTTTACGCACAAACGCAAGACGCGTCGCGAAAAAGCCCGGTTCGCCGGTGAGCTTTTCATAGATGAAGTCGGCGATGCGATGTCCCGTTCGTCGCGCCTCAAGTTCGTTTGGGGGGGTCGTGATGGCAAGTCCACCAAGGCTTTCATTGCGTCGAGTATCGAGCAGAATGAACCGCGTCTCGGCACGTCCATCTTGAACGATGGCGCTGCTTCCGATGACCAGCGCCTCGGCCCCTCTCTGTCGCCAAGCGGCAAACAATGGACTGAGCTCACTGCGTTCATTCAGAACAGGCGAAGGGGTTCCTGCGTCAACGATCGAGATGACGCCACTTCGGGCGAGATCGGCGCGGATGACCTCGGTCACAATTCGGCCGTAACGCTGTGTCTGATCCTGTTCGTCAAAGGGTGCGACCGCAACAGGAATCTGACGCTGTCCAACGCCCGTGATATCGATACGAAGAGGGGTCTGCGCCACAGCGGCAGCACTGATCAACCCAAAGAGCATTGCAATGACGATTGCGAGCAGAAGCCTGAACGATCGACGTTCAGGCTGATGCTGAAGGAGAGAAAAGCCTGCCACCTGCGCCTGGAGAATCATCATGGCGGCATTATAGACAGGCCGGTTTTATTACAGTGGACTCTATTGATCCTCTTTGGGCCGGAAGCGAAGCTCCAGATCGCGTGAAACTGTGCCATCTTTTTTCTTGGGCAGCGGGCTTGCCGCCCAGATCGCCCGCTGCACGGCCTCATCCCAGGCGGCAACACCGCTGGGCTTGATGAGCCTCACCTTCGTGACCTCTCCTGTCGGTAGCTGCGTGACTGCAACAACAGCCTCGGGGTTTCCTGGTGCGCGGTCGGGGTAATTGATGCGCGCTTTGATACGTGCCTGAATCAAGGCCATATAGTCTGCCTCGACCCCTGTTTTGGCGCCGATCTCTGCACCCCCGGCCACCCCCGCCTTCGTCGCGGCATCTTTACCTTTGGCGCCGGCCTTTGCATTAGGGTCTAAGCCGAGTCGCGCGAGTTCTGCCTTGCGTTGTGCCTCAAGTTGGGCTGCAGCCCGTTGCTCCACACGTTTTTGATCGGCGGCTTTCTTGGCAGCTTCTTGTCGTTCGATTTCTTTCTTCTTATCGACCTTTGGGGGCTCTGGCTTTTTGGGAGGTTCCTGTTTCTTCTGGGTCGAGATATCCGCCTTCGGTTCGGGGGGAGCCGGCGTTGGTGGCGTTGGCGTGCTCACCGGCTTTTGCGGGCTGCTCGGCGTTGCCGGGAGCTGTGCGGGCAGTCCGCTCCAGAGCTCTGCCTGCACCGGGGGCGGTGTCTGCTGACTCCAGTTAAGTGAAACAACCAGCCCGGCTGCCAGCAGCAGGTGCATACCGAGCGCAGCACCGAAAGCATTACGATTTTCGCGGGCATCAATCGCCAGCACGCCTCAGTCCTTTCGAACGTTAAGACCCACTCGGCTAAACCCTGCACGCTGCAGCACATCTAACGCGCCGATGACGTGTTCGTAGCGGACTGCTTTCTCTGCAGAGATGATGATGGGAGCATCCTGAGCAGCATTCATTGCCTGGACAGCCCGAACAAGCTCATCGCGAATCACGGGAACTTCTTTTTCCCCTTCAATATTTCGCTTGACAGTGATGGACCCATCCTGACGGATCGTGACATCAATGGCAGCAACGGGCGTCTGGGATGCCTGGCCCACGCGAGGAAGATCGATTGATCCGGTGACAATCATCGGCGCGGTGACCATGAAGATGATCAGCAGCACTAATGTGACGTCGATATACGGAACGACATTGATCTCGCTCATCATGCGACGACGGCGATGACCTCGTTGGCTGTTAGACGATCCCATGCTGAGTTCCGGTGTTCTCTCTTAGCGAAGGCCTTGTCGTTGAAGAATGTTGGAGAACTCCTCCATGAACCCCTCGAAACGAATACTTAGGTGGTCAACATCGGTGGCGTACCGGTTATAGGCGACGACTGCTGGGATCGCCGCAAAAAGACCAATTGCGGTTGCAACAAGCGCCTCTGCAATTCCTGGCGCCACACTGGCCAGGGTGGCCTGCTGCACATTGGCAAGCCCTGAGAACGCGTGCATGATGCCCCAGACGGTTCCAAAGAGACCGACATAAGGCGACACCGAACCCGCCGAGGCCAGGAAGGGTAGGTTCCGTTCCAGCGTATCGAGCTCGCGATGAAAAGCTGCTCGCATCGCACGCCGTGCACCATCAATCAGAATGCTGGTGTCTTGGATGTTTCCTGAGCGACTCTTTAAGTATTCCCGCATTCCAGCTTCAAAGATCTTGGCCAGCGGCCCCGGAATGCGGCCCTGTTGGGCCTGGTCGTAAAGCGACATGAGTTCACCACCTGACCAGAACGTCTGCTCGAAGGCTTCTGTTTCTTTTTTAGCGCGCCCAATCGACTGCCACTTCTTAAAAATGACGGTCCAAGAGAGCAGCGAGATGATGACCAGAATCAGCATGACGAGCTGCACGGGCAGGCTCGCCTCCATGACCAGAGTCAGCACAGAGAGATTCGCAGAGGCATTCATGGGAGTGAGAAGTCCTTAGGCTTAAAAGAGTCGACTGTTGCCTGAGTCGCTGGGGGCAATTTTTCCAAAGTGTTGATACGCAGAGGCAGTGGCGATCCTGCCGCGCGGCGTGCGCTGGAGAAATCCTTGTTGAATCAGATAGGGTTCGAGTACGTCTTCGATGGTATCTCTCGCCTCGCCAATAGCAGCGGCCAGGTTATCGATACCGACAGGTCCCCCGCCAAACTTTTCAATAACGGCCTCCAGCAGTTTGCGATCCATCAGGTCGAAGCCCTCTCGGTCCACCTCGAGAAGCGATAAGGCCTGGTCTGCGACCGTCTGTGTGATCTCGCCATTGAACTTGACCTGCGCAAAATCCCGCACACGACGAAGGAGCCGGTTTGCGACGCGGGGTGTGCCACGGGAACGACGTGCAATCTCGCGAGCGCCAGCCTCGTCGATGGCGGCCGACAGAAGCGATGCAGAACGTTTCACAATCGTGGTGAGATCTTCTGTCGAGTAAAACTCAAGTCTGGAGACAATTCCGAATCGGTCACGAAGTGGGTTGGTGAGCATGCCGGCTCGGGTCGTTGCGCCAACCAGGGTGAACGGCTGGATATCAAGCTTGATGGAGCGGGCCGCGGCCCCTTCGCCGATCATGATGTCAATCTGATAGTCCTCGAGCGCGGGGTAAAGAATCTCTTCGACAACAGGGCTTAGCCGATGAATCTCATCAATAAAGAGCACATCGTTTCGCTCAAGGTTGGTCAGAATCGCGGCGAGATCGCCGGGCCGCTCGAGCACAGGGCCGGAGGTCTGCCGCAGATTGACGCCAAGCTCCCGCGCAAGAATGTGGGCGAGCGTTGTCTTGCCCAGTCCCGGGGGGCCAAACAGCAGGACATGGTCCAGGGCTTCCTGGCGCTGACGTGTGGCCTCAATGAATAAGGCCAGCTGATCGCGAACCTTTGATTGCCCGACGTAGTCGGCTAGGCGTTGTGGCCTGAGCGCCCGTTCGATGGCCTCTTCAGCAGGCGTCTTTGCCTGGCCTGACACGAGGCGGTCTTCGTCCGGCGCTGAGAGGTCATCATGTTCGATCATGCCCCGAAGTTTACTTGGCTAACTGTTTGAGTGCCTGCTTAATGCCATCGGAGACAGAGAGCGAGGGGTCCAGCCCTTTGGTCGCCGCCAGCGCCTCGCGCTCGGAATAGCCAAGGGCTAGGAGCGCGTTAACGATATCAACGCCGCCTTGATGGGGGCGATCAGCGACCACGCCAGAGACCGACCCGAGCTTGTCTTTGAGCTCAAGAATCAGTCGTTCCGCAGTCTTTTTACCGATCCCCGGTACCCGGGTGAGAAGCCCAACTTCCTGGAGGGAGACCGCCCGCTGAAGATCTGTGACAGAGAGACCCGAGAGCACCGCGAGCGCGATACGCGGCCCGATTCCGGTGACCTTAATCAGGGCACGAAAGGCACTGCGCTCGGCCTCGGTGAGAAAGCCGTAGAGTAACTGTGCATCTTCACGAACCAAGAAGTGCGTCAAGATCACAACGGGTTTTCCGATCTCTGGAAGGTCGTAGAAACTGCTCATCGGAACATCGATCTCGTAACCAACGCCTCGCACATCGACAAGAATCTGGGGTGGGTTCTTGGCGATTAAGACGCCAGCGATTCGTCCGATCATAGTGGCCTCTATTGTGGGCTAGTTTTCGCCCGCGTGACGGCGCGGGTATGGGCAAGGGTCTGCCAATAGGCGAGCGCGCAGGCAAGCGCGTCAGCGGCGTCTGATCCCGGCGCCTTCGCAAGACCGAGATGGCGCTGAACCATCTTCTGTACCTGTTCTTTTGTGGCGCGACCTGAGCCCACCACCGTTTGTTTGATCCGTAGGGGGGTGATCTCTCCAATCGGAAGTCCATGCTGGGCTAAGGCGGCGATCGCCACGCCCCGGGCCTGACCAAGTGACAATGTTGATTTGGGGTTCACATTCACAAATACCCGTTCGATCACAGCCTGATCAGGCTTGTACTGGGCGATCAGGGCATTGACCCCCGAAAACAATTCGGAGAGTCGCTCTGGTTCGGTGCCGTCAATCGCAGGTCTGATCAGACCGCTGCCCACGTAACGGACGCGTTGACCGTCAATATCGATGAGACCGAAGCCCGTTCGGCGGAGTCCGGGGTCGATGCCAAGAATTCTCATCTCGGCTAGTGACGGAAATGTCGCATTCCCGTAAAGACCATTGCAATCCCACGCTCGTCCGCGGCTGCAATTACTTCGTCATCTCTGACCGAGCCACCTGGTTGAATCACGCAGGTGGCGCCTGCGTCTGCAACGGCATCAAGGCCATCCCGAAATGGGAAGAAGGCGTCAGAGGCAACAGCAGACCCATTCAGGGTGAGCCCTGCATGCTGGGCCTTAATCGCTGCGATACGCGCGGAATCGATTCGGCTCATCTGGCCCGCACCAACGCCCAGGGTCATGCCGTGAGCGCAGAAGATGATGGCATTACTTTTCACCCAGGTGCAGACCTTCCATGCAAAGAGCAGGTCGTCTAGTTGGGCCGGTGTTGGCTTTTTCTGGGAGACCACTTTCAGGTCAGACAGACTCAACACGTTTCGATCCGGTGTCTGTACGAGCAGCCCACCGCTCACGCGCTTGAGATCACGACCTGACGCAATCGCAGTGTCGCTGCCCAGCGGCACCTGCAGCAGCCGAAGGTTTGCTTTTGTACCAAAGATCGCCTTTGCGTCTGCAGAGAAAGAGGGCGCAATGATGACTTCCGCAAACTGTTTGCTCACCGCTTCTGCGGTTGAGCCGCAGACCTCGGTGTTAAACGCCAAGATCCCGCCGAAGGCAGACGTGGGGTCCGTCTTGAAGGCCTTTTGATAGGCCTCAAGCGGTCCCTGTCCAGTCGCGACGCCACAGGGGTTTGCATGTTTAACGATGACGCAGGCCGGCTCAGAAAAGCTGCGGACGCACGACCAAGCGGCATCTGAGTCAGCGATGTTGTTAAAGGAGAGCTCTTTGCCCTGAATCTGTTGATACCGAGCGAGTGTTCCTTCGAGCGCCTCTGGCTCTTGATAGAAGGCAGCACTCTGATGCGGATTCTCGCCGTAGCGCATGGCCTGCACTTTGTTGACCTGAATCGACAGCACATCGGGATAGGCAGATGCCGATGTCGGGGCAGGGGGCATACAGCCTGCGGATGCGTCCGGGCAGTCGACTGGTTCAAGGCTGTTGAGAAAGTTACTGATTGCACCGTCATAGGCAGCGGTATGCGCAAAGACTTTCTTTGCTAGTCGCTGTCGTGTCGGCCAGCCGAGTGCTCGATCATGTGCATCCATCTCTGCAAGGAGTGCCGGGTAGTCTGTCGGATCGACGACGACGGCAACCCCATCATGATTTTTTGCGCCTGCCCGAAGCATGGCGGGCCCGCCGATGTCGATGTTTTCAATCACATCCTCATAGCTTGCGCCAGGCCTGGCTAAGGTCTCGCGAAACGGGTAGAGATTCACCACCAAGAGATCGATCGGTGCAAACCCCGACTGGCTCAGCGCCGACATGTGTTCGGGAAGATCGCGACGTGCGAGAAGCCCGCCATGGACTGCAGGGTGCAGAGTCTTGACGCGACCATCGAGCATCTCTGGAAACTGGGTAATGGACTCGACGGGGCTAACAGTGAGTCCTGCTTTGCTTAAGAGCGCGGCGGTACCGCCAGTAGACAGCAGGGTTACACCGCGCTCGGCGAGTGCTGTCGCGAATGCGAGGATGCCGTCTTTGTTCGAGACACTGATCAGTGCACGCCGAATGGGCAGGCGGTGTGGCCTGGGTGAGGAGGCAACGGGGGCGACAGAGGACATTTCAGCTCCAGAAGAAAGGACAGCAATATCGAGATGCTAGCGAATTACGCTGTCGGGCGTGCTTTTGGGGGGGCGACGAGCCCGTGGGCACGAAGCTTGGATCGCAGTGTGAACCGGGTAATCCCAAGCGCCTGCGCGGCATGACTAAGGTTTCCCTGATAGCGGTCCATCACATAGGCCAGCAGCGGCCGCTCCGCTGCTGAGATCACCATCTCGTGCAGGGCGTGCGGGGGCTGATCGCCGAGCACCTGAAAATACTGGTCTAACGCCTGTCGGATGGTGTCTTCAACCTTCGACGACGATACCGGCTGAGGGTTATTGGGCTCTGAGGTCATGGTGGCCCGCAAAGAAGTCATCGATGGCACGCAGCTGGGCATCGGGTGATTCCAGCTGGTTCAGAAAATCACGGAATACTTTCACCCCGGGAAGGCCCTTCAGGTACCAGCCGATGTGTTTGCGGGCGGTTCTGACGCCTGTGAACTCCCCGTAGAACTGGTAGTGGTCGAGCAGATGGCCGCGCAGCCACGACGCGATCTCTTGTTCGCTCGGATCCGGAAGCTTTTCTCCAGTCTCAAGATAGTGGGCAATCTGGCGAAAGATCCAGGGACGTCCTTGCGCGGCGCGCCCGATCATCACCGCATCTGCCCCAGTCATCTCAATAACGGCCTTGGCTTTTTCTGGGCTATCGATATCGCCATTGGCCACGACGGGGATCCGAAGACTCTGTTTGACGCGGGCGATGGTCTCATACTCCGCTTCTCCCTGGTATTTATCTTCTCGTGTCCGTCCATGGATGGTGAGCATGGAGACGCCAAGATCTTCGACCATGCGTGCAATATCGGGCGCGTTTCGGTTAGCGCGGTTCCAGCCCGTTCGCATCTTCAATGTCACCGGAATGCCATCTTGTGCGACGGCGTCGACTACCGCCTTTACAATGGCCTGTATCAGCTTGGGCTGCTGCATCAGTGCTGAGCCTGCAGCGACATTGCAGACTTTTTTCGCCGGGCAGCCCATGTTGATGTCAATAATCTGTGCGCCACGCTCGACGTTAAATCGCGCGGCCTCGGCCATCATCGCGGGATCAGCGCCTGCAATCTGTACAGCCTTGGGGGCAATCTCGCCATCGTGGTTGATGCGCCGGGTCGTTTTATCGGTTGCCCATAACAGTGCGTTTGACGCCGCCATCTCACTGACCGCATAGCCGGCCCCTAGTTGTTTACAGAGCTGGCGATAGGGCCGATCCGTGACCCCTGCCATCGGCGCCACAAAGACGCGATTGGGGAGCGTGTGCTCCCCAATTCGTAAGGGCGTCTGAAACACTGGAAAACCAGCGGGATGATTCAAGGTCTAGCCGCCGTACATCAACACCTGGCCCAGGAGCTTTTTTGCGCCAGGGATAACGCTCACGCCACCAATGGCGCGGCGTACCCACGCTCTACGCGCGAGCGTGTCGGTTGCCATTCGAACCACCCAACGATCTGCACGTCTGCGTTGGGCGTAGTCCTGAAGCCGAGCTTCGACCGCGCTTCCGCGCTGCACGAGGCAATTGGCCAGCGTCTCGGCGTCTCTGAACCCAAGGTTCATCCCTTGGCCAGCGATCGGATGAAGGGCTTGGGCTGCGTTACCGATCCAGACAGTGTTACCCACTGCAAGGGTCTCTCGCCACTTCAATCCCAGCGGGTAGACGCCGGTGATCTCAAACGTGGCGACCCCAGTGAGTCGTTGCCCTAATACTTCTTGTAGCCGCTGGCACCGTTCTGCCTCACTTGCCGCCTGTAACGCATCAGCGCGTTCTTTTGCGCAACACCAGATCAATGCGTAACGATTGCCAATCGGCAGCAGCGCGACCGCGCCATCTTCTGTGAAGCGTTCCCATGCAGTATCTGCAGGCATGTGTTGGGCGGTGACCCAGCCGATGACGGCCTGTTGCCCATAGTCCCGAACGATCTCCATGCCATCGTGGGACGCGGTGCTGTTGGGCTGGAAAAGCCCACCCTCTGCGATGACGCGCACCGCCGGGGTGCGTTGATCATCGGCCTGCGCACGAATGGTGAGTCCGACCTGCTGCACCTTATCGCGGAGGGTCGTGAGTAGACTGCTGTAGCTGGCGAGTCCACCAAGATCCGTCACGCCAACCCGATCCGTTTTGATCTCCATGCTGCCAATGTGATCGGCTGCAGAGACATGGATGTGTTTGATGCGTGTCACCTGGGCATCAACACCGAGCTGTGAAAGCCGAATCAGCGTGCCATGTGAGAGTGCCAGGATTCTGGGGTCATCTTGATGAACGGGGATCGGGTTTGTAATCGCAGGATCAACCAGTTCGATCGAGTCTGGGGACCAGCCGTTTCTGAGCAGAAACAACGACGTCAGAATGCCGACAGGCCCAGCCCCTTGAATCCGAACGTGCGGATCAGCCATGCATGAGTTCCTCGATCTCGGAGGCTTTCACCGGTACACCGCGCGTCAGTAGCTCTCCACCATTGGCGCGAACCAGTAAGTCGTCTTCGATACGAATACCGATATTCCAAAATCCTGGGTCAATATCTGCGGCGGGACGAATGTAAAGTCCCGGCTCAATCGTTAGGATCATGCCCTCTCCGAGCGGCGTGGTGTAGTCGCCCACGTCATGCACATCCAGTCCAAGCCAGTGACCGGTGCGGTGCATGTAGAACCGTTTGTAGTCCCCTTGCTCAATGGCTGCATCAAGCGACTGCTTTGCGATGAGTCCCAGATCCATCATGCCCTGTGTCAGGACGCGCGTTGCCGCATGATGAGGCGCGGTGAATGCAGCGCCGACGGTTGCCGCAGCGATCGCTGCCTCTTGGGCGGCGAGCACGACGTCATACGCAGCCCGCTGCTGGCTGGTGAAGCGTCCGTTCACCGGGTAGGTGCGGGTGATGTCTGAGGCATAGTTATCGAGCTCGCAGCCAGCATCAATCAGGATGAGCTCCTGATCTTGCACGACACGGTCGCCCGCGCGGTAATGAAGAATGCAGGTATGCGGACCACCGGCAACGATAGAGCCATAAGCGACGGACTGAGAACCAGCCTTTCGGAATTCATGCAGGAGTTCTGCTTCGATCTCATACTCGGTAACGCCCGGTTTTGAAAACCGCATGGCACGACAGTGCGCGCGGGCCGAGATCTCGGCAGCACGACGCATCGTATCAATCTCGAACTTGTCTTTAATCAGGCGCTGACGGGCGATCGCCTGTCCAATATCAACAAGTCGATCGGGTGCGTTGACCCCCGCGCGCCCCTGGGCGCGCAGCGCATTGAGCCATTGCCGGATTTTTTCGTCGAGCTCGGAATGTTCTCCAACGTGCGCATAGAGCGCGGGGAGATTTGCCGCAAGCTTGACGACCGTCTGATCCAACTGATCCAAGGCAATCGCTTCATCAAAATCGAATCGTGCTGCTGCCCGTTCCGGTCCTACGCGAACACCGTCCCAGATCTCTCGTTCGGAATCTCGGGGACGGCAGACCAGGAGATCTTGGGTCTTTCCGTCTGCGTCGACACGCATCAGCCACCAGGCATCAGGCTCGGGGAACCCTGTCATATAGAGGAAATCGCTGTGACTTCTAAAGGGGTAAGTGTTGTCCCGGTTGCGCGAGAGCTCACCGCCCGAAGAGAGTACGACGAGCCCGCCGCCCTGCGCGGCGATCCAGGCCGCAAGGCACTGACGGCGTTTTTTGTGCTGATCGCCATGGATGGGGCGGTGCACTTCCGTGGGGCGCATGGTCTCGGGCAGCGCCGAAATAAAGTTATCGAGTGAGACTGGATCGGGAGCGTTCATCGTTCTCTCAATTGGTTAAGGGTTGCAAGACGTTCAGGTGTGCCAACATCCGACCAGATACCCTGATGGTGAGACCCCAGACACTTTCCCTGATCGATTGCTTCGCGAAGCAACGGTGCAAGCGGTCTTCTGGTCCCGGCTGGGATGTCGTCAAACATATGGCGATCATAGACGCCGATCCCAGAAAATGTCAGGGACTGACCCTCAGACCTTGGCAGAACTGTCGGCGGGCTGCCTTCAGGGCTGTCTGAAAGGTTAAAGTCACCCGTAGGGTGGTGATCGGGGTTGTCGACGAGCACGAGATGGCAGAGCGGTCCCTCGGGCCTGACTCGGGTGAGCTGGCTTGCGATTTTCGGGGCCTGTAACACCGGCCAGTCGGTGAAGATATCGGCGTTGATGACAAGGAACGGCAGCTCAGATGGGTTTCCGTCGATATCCTCCCACGGACGAGCGGTGGCAATCCCGCCAGCGGTTTCAAGCGCACCCTCCGGCTCCTGGGAGTAACGCACCGTCAGTCCCCAGCGCTGGCCATCGCCAACATGCTGTCGGATCTGATCACCGAGATAGGCAAGATTGATCACGACCTGCTGAAACCGTGCGCGGGCAAGCGATTCGAGATGCCATTGAATCAGCGGTTTCCCCCGAACCAAGAGCATTGGCTTGGGGGTCTTGTCCGTCAGCGGACGCATTCTTTCCCCGCGCCCTGCGGCAAGAATCATGGCGTGCATGCCGTGCGGCTGAGTGGGCATCAACCGACTCTCTCGAGGAGCTTTGCAAGCGGGCCGAGCCCCTGATAGCGGCGGGCGACGCTGACGGCATAACGCATGACCAAGGGGATATCTTTGAGATAACCGTCCTTACCATCGCGGTAGTAGAGACGTGCGAAGATCCCCAGCACTTTGAGATGGCGTTGCAGCCCCATCCATTCAAAAGCACGCCAGAAATCAGAGAAGTCATTTGCGATCGGTAGTCCCGCGCGTCGGGCGTCTTCCCAGTAGCGCACGGCCCAGTCGATCTGAACCTCTTCCGGCCATTCGATATAGGCATCTCTTAACAAGGACACCAGGTCGTAGCTCATCGGTCCCATGACGGCATCTTGAAAATCCAGAACGCCCGGCCCGCCTTTGTTAAGGACCATTAGGTTTCGGCTGTGATAATCCCGATGAACAATGACGGTCGGCTCCGACAGGCACTGGTCGACGATCCGTTGATAGACGCTGGTCAACGTTTCCATTTCTGTCGCTGACAGCACCATGTTGCGGTGACGATTAAGGTACCACTCGTCGAACAGACGCATCTCTTGGGTCAGTCTTGCCGCATCGTAGGCGGGTAGAGGCTGGGACGGACTGTACTGCTGTAGCTGAATCAGCGCGCGCCAGGCCGACTCATAAAGAGGATCACTAAACCCCACATCGCGATGTCGCGAATCGATTGCCGCCAGATAAGTGGTCTGCCCAAGGTCTGTGCAGAGCAGAAATCCAACGGATTCGTCCGCCAGGATCACCTTTGGCACCGACAGCCCCGCCGTTGCCATCAGGGCGGCGACTGCGATGAAAGGCGTCATCGATTCCTTGTCGGGGGGCGCATCCATCAGAATCAGCGATTGTGGTTGTCCGTGACGCTCGCCGTCACATCGAAAATAGCGCCGAAACGAGGCATCACTGGACGCCGGGCGCAGACGCCTGGGCGCGAGCATCCATCCCAGGGCATCTAGGTGTGGGGCGTTCTGCTTAAGCCATTGCTCGGCAAGGGTCTTGCGTGGATCGAAGTCCGGGGTCTCGGGGGGCTGGGACATGATGGTGAAAAACGGGTTTTTGATGGCGACCGCTCCCTATAATAGAGCATGCATTTTCCTGGGAACGTCACCCCGCGGACGGGCAGCGCTGTGGCGCTTCTCCTTGCGCCTGCACTCTGGCTAACGGCTGTGTCTCCGTCAGCGGCTGCGCCGCTCATTGGCCAGTGTGAAATGGTCAGCGCTGCGGCCGATCTAAACCGTTCTCTGGGGCTGAAATTTGACCCCATACTGAATCTCGATCCCTCCTCGACAACACAGACGCCGGCCTATGTCTTCGGACGGTCGATTTCGGGCCAGACAGAGGATCTGATCGAAGCGCGGGGCGATGCTGAGTTTCGAAAACTTGGTATGTTCATTAAAGGCGACGCGATCCGCCACGACCTGGTTCGAGATGAATTGTTTGCAGAGGGATCGGTAAAGCTGTATCGCGAGGGTGAGTTTTTCGAGGGGCCTCGGTTGCGCCTAAAGCTCGGAACGACTCAGGGATTTTTCGATGATGTGAGTTTCCAGCTGACGTCAACAGGTGGGCGGGGGACGGCGGCGCGTGCGGAATTTATTCAGCCGCTCGAGACGAGACTGATTAAAGCAACGTTCACCACGTGCCCGCGGGATCGACCCGCTTGGGAGCTGCGATCAGATGAACTCCTGGTGGACCAGATTCGCGAAGTAGGGGCGACAAAATCATCGACCCTCTACTGGGGGGGTGTTCCCATTATTCCTTTTGGGGATGCGGCCTTCTCGATCAGTGACCGCCGAAAAACGGGCGTGCTGCCGCCGTCTTATGCCACATCGGTCAAACTCGGCCTTGATGTTGCTGTGCCGTTTTACTGGAACATCGCACCTGAGCATGACATGACGATTACGCCGCGACTGATTACCAAGCGCGGCATGCAGCTTGGCAGCGAGTTTCGATTCTTAAGACCAACGAGTCTTGGGACGCTTGCCTATGAGGTACTGCCGGGTGACCGAGTGACAGGTGACGATCGACGATTTGGATCGGCAACGATGACCCATCGACTCGGAGATCTCGCGACGTTGGGGATCAATGTACAGCGGGCATCTGATGACAACTATTTCTCTGACCTTGGAAATTCGCTTTTAGCGTCCTCGCAGCGCCTGTTGCCTGCAACAGCGTCGCTGACGTCAGTGGTGCACCACTGGAATCTTCAGGCACAAGTGCAGGAATATCAGTTGTTGCAGGATCGGACGTCTCCGTTGCTTGCACCGTATAGCTTTGCCCCGAAGGTGACCGCATCACGTCATCACCGTTCAACTGCTTCACCGAATGCGTTTCCGATGGACTGGTCTGCAGCGGCGGAGGCCGTCTCTTTCCAGCATCCGACGCTTGCCGAAGGCGAGCGCTACGTCGGAACGGCCGCGGTGTCCTGGCGTGCACTGACGCAGGGGATCACCATTGCGCCGCGGCTATCGGTTCACGCGACCCATTACTCTCAGAGAAGAGAAGGGGGCCTGGATCGAACGCTTGATAAGTATCTCCAGACGGAGTCGACCTTTACAGACAGCATCTATAAAAACAATGTGGGTGCGACGCCATCGTATACCCGCGTACTACCCACATTGAGTACGACAGTGAGTTCCGTCTTGGAGCGTCCTGCCCTCTTGGGTGGGCTTCCTGTCATTCAGACGCTAGAGCCGAAGCTTTCTTATATCTATACGCCTTATAAAGATCAGTCTGCTTATCCGGTGTTTGATACCGGCTCCCCAAGTCTAAACTTTGCCCAGATGTTCTCGGATACAGCCTTTAACGGACACGATCGGATTGCAGACCTCAATCAGATCACCGCAGGTGTGACGACACGTCTTGTCGAGGAGGCGAGCGGCATAGAGCGTCTGCGAGCCTCGGTTGGGCAACGTTTCTATTTCGCAGACCAGCGAGTGGTCCTGCCGGGTACCTCGCTTCGCACAGATCGTAAATCGGATCTCTTGGCCCAGATCGCCGCACAGCCCCGGAAAGACTGGACCGTTGAGTCTCAGGTGCAGTACACCCTGGCGACCTCTGACTGGAAGAACTTATCGCTGATTAATCGGTTTAATCCCCGACCGGCCAGTATGTTGAGCCTGGCCTATCGTTATGTGCGTGGCGCTTCGAACTCAATCGATATGGGTTTTCAGTGGCCAATCTCGAGCCACTGGTATGCGGTGGGGCGGTATCAGCACGCCTTGAAAAATCTTGGTGGTGGGGTGGTGAACCAGAATCCAGGAACGGTCGAGGCCCTCGCGGGGTTTGAGTACGATGGGGGCTGTTGGGTAGCTCGAATTGTGGCCCAGCAGTACGCGACCAGTGCCTCTGAGAAGAACACAGCATTTTTCTTTCAGATCGAGTTAAATGGGCTCGCGCGCGTCGGGACAAATCCATTGGGTGTGCTTAGAACAATCCCGAACTATCAGCTCATTAACCAGATCACGCCATTGCCGTCAAAATTTGATAACTTCCAGTAAATCTTTCAGGAACCCGTCTCTCCTTATGCAGCCCTTTCGTCTGATTCTGACTGTCTCAATGTCTGTGCTCACAGCGGTTTCGCCATCGCTTGTGTCCGCGCAGCCGAAATCGGCAGCCCCTACGCGTCTTGTTGATCGTGTCGTTGCGATCGTGAATCAAGACATCATCACTGAGAGCGAGCTCAATCGACGCGAGCGACAGTTCCGAGAGAACATGCGTCGGGAAGGAGTCGCCGTCCCTGAGCCAAAGGTGATGCGCGAGCAGGTCTTGGATCGAATGATCAATGACCGCGTACTTCTTCAGCGCGCCCAGGAAACTGGCATAAGGGTGGATGACGTCACGGTGGATCGTAGCCTTGCGCGAATTGCCGATCAGAATGGCCTCTCGCTGAGTGGCCTGAGAAATCAGCTTGAGGCAGAGGGCACATCGTTTGATAGTTTTCGTCAGGATATCCGTGACGAGATTATTTTGACGCGACTGCGCGAGCGAGATGTCGACAGCCGTCTGCAGATCACCGAAAGTGAAGTGGATACGTTTCTGGCGGCGCAGGGAGACGCTGTCCGTCGTACCGAAGAATTTAAGGTCTCCCAGATTCTGATTCGGGCGAGTGATTCTGCCTCCCCGAAGGAGCTTGATGCCGCGCGGGCAAAGATGTCCAAGGCACAGGCAGCGCTTCGCGGTGGGCGTACGTTTGCGGATGTCGCAAAGGAATTCTCCGAGGCCCCCGAGCGCGAGCAGGGGGGCAGTCTCGGCTGGCGCCCAACAGAACTCGTGCCGACGTTGTTTCTTGATGCACTTCGAAGCCTCAAACCTGGACAGGTGAGTCCAGTGGTGAGAAGTCCGAATGGCCTGCATCTGCTGCTCTTTGAGGAGCAGCGGGTGACGCTAAAGACGCCTGACGTTCCGGTTCATCGCGCACGCCACATTCTGGCCCGCATTGATAACAATGTGACCGAAGAAATTGCCCGTCGGAAGATTGCGGATATTCGACGACGTCTCGAGTCTGGCGCTGACTTCGGGCAGCTTGCGCGTGAGCTCTCCGACGATCGGGGTTCTGCCTCTCGCGGGGGGGAGCTAGACTGGACCTATCCAGGTGACCTTGTGCCCGAGTTTGAGCGGGCGATGGTGGCCTTGCAGCCAGGCCAGGTCAGTGGCCCGGTACGTTCGGTATTCGGAATTCACCTGATTCAGTTACTTGAGCGCAAGCGGGAACCCATGGGGGAGCAACGTCTTCGCATGCTAGCCAGAAATCTCGTCAGAGACCAGAAGCTTGCCGAGGCGGTTGCCGATTGGACGCGTGAGATCCGTGCGAGTGCGTATGTCGAGATCAAGCGCGACGACCTCTGATCAGGGGCATGTCGCCCGCAAACGTTTCGGACAAAACTTTCTTCATGACCCAGTCGTCATTGCACGCATCATCAGTGCGATCGACCCCAAGCCTGGCCAGCGAATTGTCGAGATTGGACCCGGCCAGGCGGCCATTACAGGCCCTCTGATTGAGCGTGCTGGCACTGTCCGTGCGATTGAGATCGATCGAGACCTTGCCGAGCGCCTGCGTGCGCGATTTTCCGATTCGCAGCTAGAACTCATCGAAGATGATGTGCTCAAGGTGGACTTTGGGGCGCTTGCCACACGGTTGGGTGGACAGCTGCGGATCGTGGGGAATCTTCCTTACAACATTTCTAGCCCCATCCTTTTCCATTTGCTCACCTATGCCGATCTTATTGTTGATCAGCATGTGATGCTGCAGAAAGAGGTCGTTGACCGCATGGTGGCGCCTTGCGGCTCAAAGATCTACGGACGACTGTCTGTGATGTTGCAAGCCCGTTACCAAATGGTCCGCTGCCTGTTGGTCCCCCCGGGGGCCTTTCAGCCGGCGCCGAAGGTGGACTCAGCGATTGTTCGAATGGTGCCGATCCCGCCCGAGGACTTCCGGGTGAGGGACTGGGTGGTGTTCTCTGCGTTGGTCACCGCAGCATTTTCACAGCGGCGCAAGATGCTTCGTAATACGCTCGCGGTCTATGGGGACCGCGTGCAGTGGGACGCACTCGGCATCGCACCGACTGATCGCGCAGAAGACCTGAGCGTGACGCAGTTTATCGACTTGGCGAACCAGTTGTCCGACTAAAATGTCGGAAGCGTGTCAAGGCGTGTTTTTTTAAGAACAGCCTTGCCTTCTTCGAAGCTTGGCAGGATTTCAGCAACCTCACCCCAAAAACTTGCGCTGTGGTCCATGGTGTAAGTGTGTGCGAGCTCATGGGCGATCACGTAGTCAATGACTTCTTGGCTAAAGTGAATCAGTCGCCAGTTCAGTCGAATATGGCCATCTTCTGTGCAGCTGCCCCAGCGACCTCGGGCATTGCTCAGACTAAACTTTGTGTAGGAGCGGCCTGACCGTTCACTGAGGACTTTGAGTCGGGCAGCAAACAGGCTTTTGGCCTGTGCCTGCAGCCAGGCGTGAACGGTATCGCGAATCTGCTCAAGTCTGGCGTCTTGGGGCAGGGCCAGTTGGAGCTCGCGACGAAAATCATCGTACTGGGACTGTCTCAGCGTTGGCGACAGAAGGAGCTTCATCGGCTTGCCCAGGTATTGAATGGCCGCGCCGTGGGCCCATTGCTCCTCTGGGAGAAGTCGCTGCTGTTCGCTCTGGTGCCATTCGGCAAGACGCGCTAAGAGCCAATTCGATTTTTCACGCAGGATGAACTCAATGTCGCTGACAGGTACCCATTTCGGAGCATTGACCTGAATCATGCCTTGACCAATCGACATCCCGACTGTCTTGCGTCGCGTTCGCTTGAGAGACCAAGGAACCGTATGGCCTTGGAGTGCAACAGTCCGTTGCTTCTTGGTAGGGCTACTTTTTGGAGAGGTAGTTGGGGGAGCCGGCGGTTCGCCGATTCCAAATGGCAGAAGGAACTGCTCCAACAAGGTCATTGATGCGCTTTCCCCGAGCGTCCTGGACTGATTCGTTGCATTTCTTGTTCTATCCAAGTTTCTACTTTTGTCGTGAGGTTAGTCGCATCTTCGCCATCAGGCAAGAGGGTTGGCCCTATAGAAACGGTAATCACCCCCGGTTTTTTCAAAAAAGATTTCCTTGGCCAGAGATCTCCGGAGTTCATGGCGATCGGAATGATCGGGGTCTTAGTGGCAATCGCAAGCCGCGCACCGCCTGTCTTGTAGCGTCGATGTTGCCCAGGTAGGACACGGGTGCCCTCTGGGAAGAAGACCATCCATCGCCCTTGTTTGTGCAGCACATCCTGCCCTTGGTCCAGGACCTGCTGAAAGGCTTCGTTACCCTGGCTGCGATTAATCGCCACCATTCGAAGCAGCGTAATGCCCCAGCCGAAAAAAGGAATCCAGAGAAGCTCTCGTTTGAAGACAAAGCAGAGATCACGTTCAAAAAATGCCGGATAGAACATGGTCTCCCAGGCCGATTCATGCTTCGACAGAATAATTGCAGGGCCGTCGGGAAGGTTCTCCGTTCCGATGACATTGGCACGAATGCCAAGAATCGATCGAGAGGCCCAAATCATCATTCGACACCAGGTCATCGCGAAACGATAGCGTGGGTGGTACGGAAGAAAGGGCCCAATCAGGATGGTCAGACTTGCCCAGATACAGAGTGACACGATCTGGAAAACAAGAAAGACAACGGCGCGAAGGGTTGGCATATGAAAGAACGTTGGTTATGAACCGAATGAAGTGCGCAAGGATTCGGATCGATTAGTGCGTCGAGAGAATCGCTGAAACAACCGTAAAGAGACTATCTTCCACTCGGGTTCCTGGAGGCAGTGCCTTTGTCACATCTTTTTCGGCGGCGGCTAGCGTGCGCATCCCTTTGCCGGTTCGCACCAGCCAGAGTGAACTGCCCATGACATGTCCAGCCTGAAGATCACGAAGTGAGTCGCCGACGACGGGCACGTTGGACAGGGATCGTCCAAATCGATGTGCAATATCCTCGTAGAGCCCTGTGGCGGGTTTTCTGCATCGGCATCCAGTATCCGGCGCGTGAGGACAGAAAAAGATGCCCTCGATGTGGCCGCCCGCCTCTACGACCGCATGGGTCATCTTGTTGTGAATTGCATGCAGAGTGTTGATATCAAAGAGCCCTCGCTCAATACCCGACTGGTTGGTCGCGACAGCAACAGACCAGCCTGCGTGGGTCAGTCGCGCGATCGCCTCAAGACTCCCTGGAACAGGCGCCCATTCGTCGGGAGACTTGACGTAGTCATCACGGTCTTCATTGATCACCCCGTCTCGATCCAGAATGATGAGCGGGGCTGCAGTCAGACTCATATCAGACAGCGAGCCGTGAAATATCTGCGACCTGGTTCATGGCGCGCGATAGGGAAGCAAGCAGCCCGAGTCGATTGGCCCGAAGCGCTGGGTCCTCTGCATTCACCATGACCGATTCAAAGAATGCGTCAACAGGGACCCTGAGTGCAGCCAGCTGTTTAAGGGCGCTCGTGTAGTCCTGTGACAAAAATGCCTGCTCTGCCTTCGGCGCAATCTCGGCAAGGATCTCGGCTAAGGCCCGCTCTGCGGGATCCACCAAGACCTTGGGATCAACCGATGCAGCAGGTCCTTCGGATTTCTTCAGGATATTGCTGATTCGCTTGTTGGCTGCACAAAGCGCTGCCGCCTCAGGCTCGCCCATGAACTGACGAACCGCGTTCAGCCGGGGCAGTACCTGATAGAGCGGTGTGGGCTGCTGAGCCAGCACGGATTCGATCTCTTCTGACGAGTACCCTTTTTCTTTCAGCCAGGCACGCAGTCGATCCAGCATGAAGGCCAGGATGGCATCAAGATCGGGTGTTACAGCAGGCACGTCCTTAAAGCTAGCGGCAGTCTGCTGAAGCAATTCTGGCAGTCCCAGCCCCAAGCGTTGTTCAATCAGAATACGAATGACCCCTAGCGCATGTCGACGTAGTGCGAAGGGATCTTTGTCGCCGGTTGGCGCAAGTCCAATCCCCCAGATACCCACTAGGGTTTCCATCTTGTCGGCCAGTGCAAGGGCAGTGCCCTCAGGGTTAGACGGCAGGCTGTCGCCAGAAAACCTTGGGTGGTAGTGGCCTTCGATCGCGAGCGCAACCGCCTCGGGCTCTTGGTCGTGCCGTGCGTAATAGGTCCCGATAACACCCTGCAGTTCAGGGAATTCGCCCACCATATCCGTGAGCAGATCTGCCTTTGCAAGATAGGCGGCACGCTGGGCCATTCCAGGGTCTGCGCCCACGGAAGCCGCCCACTGCGTCGCGAGCTGCGCCAGACGCTCAACACGCTGTCGCTGATGACCAATTTTATTGTGATAGACCACGGCACTGAGACCGTCGAGACGTGATGCCAGCGTTTTCCTGCGATCTTGGTCAAAAAAGAATTTCGCGTCCGATAGGCGGGCACGAAGCACACGCTCATTGCCAGAGGTCACCACGACAGGATCTTTTGACTCGATATTGCTGACCAGCAAGAAGCGGTTAATCAGTGCCCCTTTGGCGTCGGTCAGCGCAAAGTATTTCTGGTTCTGCTGCATGGTCAGAATCAGACACTCCTGTGGCACAGAGAGAAATCCAGCCTCAAATCCTGCTTGAAGCACGACGGGCCACTCAACGAGGCTGGTGACCTCATCGAGCAGGCTATCTGGCATCACGACAAGATCCGGTGCCGCCTGAGCGGTCAGCGAGTTGACGATCTTTTGACGTCGTTGTTCAAAGCTCGCAATGACCTTGCCCTCTGTCGCAAGCAGTGCGGCATATTGGTCCGCATGCCCGATCGTGATCGGTGCCTTGACATGGAATCGGTGCCCCAGTGTTGTGCGGCCTGCGGCTAATCCAAGGACCGAGATATCGATCACTCGGTCTGCATGGAGTGCCATCAGACCATGTGCTGGCCGGACAAACTTGACGGTCTCTCCGTTTGCCCGTTGGTAAGTCATGACCTTTGGAATCGGGAGCCGGGTAATCGCCTCGTCGATTGCAGTCTGGGCGCTTTCAGCAAGCGAGCGTCCCTTGGCTGTGAACTGATAGATTAACTGGACTTGTTTGCCATCATCCACTCGCTCCAGATCTGAGAGCTGCAGGTCCTGACCCAGCGTCACGCCAAGGCCCGCAAGTTTTTTGATCAGAGGGGGGGTTGGCTGACCATTCGCATCGAGAGCGATGTTGACGGGCAATAGTTTTTCTTTTTTCGGGCTATCAGGCGCCCGATCTAATACGTTGGTGATGTGGACCGCCAGCCGACGTGGGCTAGCGTAGCGGCTGACCGTTGCGGTATTCGTGATGAGCCCGTCCTTCGTAAGGCGCTCTGCAATCACGTCTGCAAAGGCTTCGCCCAGTCGCTTGAGCGCTTTTGGAGGAAGCTCCTCGGTCAGTAGCTCAATAAGAAATGAATCAGTCATAACAGGCTCGGTTCTATTTTTTCTGGCACATCGGGAACCCGAGTCGCTCGCGAGATTCCACATAGGCCTGGGCGACGGCCCGGGACAGATTTCGGATACGTCCGATGTACTGTGCTCGTTCGGTGACAGAGATTGCGCCGCGGGCATCAAGCAGGTTGAAGGTATGGGCTGCCTTCAGGATCTGTTCGTAGGCAGGAAGGGTCAGGCCCGTCTCAAGAAGACGTTTTGCGTCTGACTCATGTTCACCAAATCGGCTAAACAGAACCGGCACATTGCTCTGTTCAAAGTTGTAGGTCGACTGCTCCACTTCATTCTGATGGTAGACGTCACCGTAGCTCAGGCGGTGCTCTGCACCCCCTTCTTGCCAGCTGGTCCAGTTCAGGTCGTAGACGTTCTCGACCCCTTGAAGGTACATGGCAAGGCGCTCGATACCGTAGGTGATCTCTCCGGTGATGGGACTGCAGTCGATTCCGCCCACTTGCTGGAAGTAGGTGAACTGCGTGACCTCCATACCGTTGAGCCAGACTTCCCAGCCGAGTCCCCAGGCACCCAGCGTTGGGTTTTCCCAGTCGTCCTCTACGAATCGAATGTCATTCGTCTCAGGATCGATTCCGAGCGCCTTGAGCGAACCGAGATAGAGATCCAGGATGTTTTCAGGCGATGGTTTGAGAACGACCTGAAACTGATAGTAGTGCTGGAGCCGATTCGGGTTTTCTCCGTAGCGACCATCCTTCGGGCGACGGGACGGCTGCACATAGGCGGCGCGCCAGGGCTCTGGGCCGAGCGCACGAAGAAAGGTTGCGGTGTGAGAGGTTCCGGCCCCCACCTCAAGATCGATTGGCTGCAGCAGGGCACAGCCCTGCGCATCCCAGTATTGCTGGAGCGCAAGAATGATTTTCTGAAAGCTTTGCATGACCGGCATTCTAGCCGGTGTCGGTCAATCCTGGCTTGTGCGCGGGGTTGCTTTGGGGGCGAGGCGGCGACGTTTTGCGACGAATGCTGCAATCAGAATCACGACTGAGACGATCATGACTGGCCAGTTGCCCCAACGAATGAAGGGGGTGAAGCCCTGCATCCCCTGCACCTGGGAGAACAAAAGCCCAGGGGCGCCGGTTGGAAGCAGGTCGAGGGGATCTCCATGCTGATTAATGACCCCCGTCACGCCCGTGTTCGTTGCGCGAAGCATTGGTCGCCCGGTCTCCATTGCCCGCATGCGTGCAATGGATAGGTGTTGTGATAGCGCAATGGTGTCGCCGAACCACGCCAGGTTGCTGATGTTGAGAAGAATCGTCGGGTGGCGATTGGCGGGGATTGCGCTGGCCATCGGCCTGATCAGCTCTTCCCCAAATAAGTCTTCAAAACAGATGTTCGCGCCGACCCGTTGATCCTGAACTGGAATAGGCGTCTGCACGGGCTGACCTCGTTGGAAATCCCCCAGAGGCATCTGCATCATGTCGACGAACCAGCGAAAGCCCCAAGGAATGAATTCCCCGAAGGGAACGAGATGGTGTTTGTCGTAGCGACCGTAGAACTCCCCAATACGGCTGTCGTCACGAATAGCAATCAGGCTGTTGCGATAGCCGTCGGGATCTCGCATGGGAAGCCCCAGCATGACGGTCGCCCCTGCACGCTGCGCCAGCGACAGAAAAGCTTCCTGTGTCTCGGGTGTCTGCATCGACCACGGACGCACTAAGGCTGTTTCGGGAAAGACGATGAGCTGCGCCCCGCCAGGTGTTGCAGCCACACTGGCAAGCCGCAGGTGTGTGAGCAATGCCTCAGCCTCGCGTGCGGGATCAAACTTCATCGACTGCGGGATTGCTCCCTGCACAAGCGCAACACGCAAGGGTCGGCCGGAAGGGGTGGTCCAGTTGACCGTTGTGCCCCATAGTCCGAGTGCAAGCACAACGATCAGCAGAGCAAATCCAACCCATTGCCGGTAACGAACGGCCTGCACTGCCCAGACGACACAGAGCACCATGGCAAATCCTACGCCGTAGACGCCGATGATCGGCGCAAATCCGGCAAGCGGGGAATCGACCGCAAGGTAGCCGAAGGCAATCCAAGGAAATCCTGTGAATAGGTGCCCGCGTAGCCACTCCATGACCGTGAATGCGGCGGCAATGACCCAAGGGCTACTCCAGTGACGTAGTGAGGGGCTCAGCCAGCCCGACAGTGCAACCGCACCGATTGCATAAGACGCGACATAGATCGCCAGAAGCAGCGTTGCTAACGCAGCAAGCCAGGCAGGCATCTGCCCGTAGACATGCAGGCTAATGTAGATCCAGTGCAGCCCGATCGTGTAGCCGATGAGCGCGATCAGACCCGCAAGCCGGGTCAGACGGGAAGGATTAAGACGACTGCTCGCCAAGGCGTTCAACAACGAGAACATGAACCTGGCGCGCATCCGCACGCTGCACCTCAAAGCGGTGGCCATCACTTTCAATGAACTCGCCGCGTCGGGGAACCCGGCCGAACTTGTCGGTGATGTAACCGCCAATCGTATCTACCTGGTCATCAGTGATCTCGGTCTTGAATGCCTCGTTAAACTGGTCAATCGGTGTGAGTGCACGGACTCGGAAGCGACCGGGCTGACGAGGCATCGGAACAATATTGTCATCATCATCTTCGATGTCATGCTCATCTTCGATGTCGCCCACGATCTGCTCAAGTACGTCTTCAATCGTGATCATGCCGGCCACACCGCCGTATTCATCGACCACAATCGCAATGTGATTTCGGTTCACACGGAAATCACGCAGCATGACATTTAGGCGCTTGGATTCTGGAACAAAGACGGCAGGACGAAGAAGGCCGCGAAGATCGTCGTCATGCTCAGCCAAAAGACGCAAAAGATCTTTCGCGATCAGGACCCCAATGACGTTGTCTCGCTTACCCTCAATCACAGGGAATCGCGAGTGTGCGGTCTTGACCACCACCTCAAGGATTTTCTCAAGCGGATCGTCGATGTCGATGACATCCATCTGAGACCTGGGGATCATTAGGTCGCGAACCTGCAGATCAGCGACCTGCATCACCCCCTCCATCATCGAGACCGCGTCGGCATCGATGACCGAATGCTCCTGCGCCTCGCGCAGTTGTTCGATCAGATCTTCTTTGTCATCTGCCCGGCGAAAGATGCGGGCGATTAGTCGTTCGAATTGTGTTTTAAGTCCTGCTGTCCCGGGTCCGGGGCTGGGGTCGCTCATGCGCGTGGTGGCGAGTTAAAGAGACCTCTATGGTGCCATAACCCGGCCTACTTCAGGTTGATATATAGGGGTCGGCGATGCGAAAACGCCGCAAAATCGCGGTCTCCAGGGCTTCCATTGCCTCTGCCGCACGCGATTCCTCATGATCGAGCCCACAGGCGTGGAGTACCCCGTGGACAAGGAGATGTGCACAGTGATGGTCAAAAGACTTTTTCTGTTGCCGGGCTTCTTGCCGAATCACGGGAAGACAGAGCACCAGGTCGGCACGTAGGTCTGGCGGCGCTTCATACGAGAAGGTCAAGATATTGGTTGCGTAGTTCTTGTTGCGATAAGCGTTATTCAGTGACTGGCCTTCGCGGCGCCCAACCAGCCGAACCGTGAGGTCCGCAGTGCGGCAGTCGCCCGGAAGACTGGCCAGAACCAGTCGACGAATCCTGGGCCGGGTGAGCGGCCAGTCTTCTTGATTCATCGTGCCCCCAAACTGAAGGTTAAGCCGAAGCGTCGCGGACCTGGCTACTGCTTTTGGCGCCAACTTAGAGCACCTCGCCACGCAGTGAATGCGGATAGACATGACTGATGCGCACATCAATCATCTGTCCGATCAGTCTTGGGTGTCCCATCAGATTCACGACGCGGTTGTTTTCTGTGCGCCCAGCAAGCTCTTCCGGGTTCTTGCGGGAAGGTCCTTCGACAAGAATCCGTTGCGTTGATCCGAGCATCGTTTCGCTAATGCGCAGCGCGTTAGCCTCGATCTCGGCCTGAAGTGTCTGCAGGCGGGTCAGTTTCACGTCCCGTGGCGTCTCGTCTTTCAGGTCCGCCGCAGGGGTTCCAGGTCGGGGGCTGTAGATAAAGCTAAACGAGTTATCAAAACCAACATCGCGCACAAGACGCATCGTGGCCTCAAAGTCGGCCTCGGTCTCTCCAGGAAACCCAACGATGATGTCCGTTGACAACGAAATTTCTGGGCGGACCGCCCTTAATCTTCGAATGATCGACTTGAACTCTAGCGCGGTGTAGCCGCGTTTCATGGCACTGAGGATTCGGTCTGAGCCCGACTGCACGGGCAGGTGCACGTGATTTACCAGCTTTGGGATCAGCCCATAAGCATCAATCAGACGCTGACTAAATTCTCTGGGGTGTGAGGTCGTGAAGCGAATCCGTTCAATGCCATCAATCTGGCTGACCAGCTCAAGTAGTGTGGCGAAGTCTGCGGTCGCCTCACTGGGAGCGGTCTTGTCGATTGGCCCAAGATAAGCGTTTACATTCTGGCCAAGCAGGGTGACCTCGCGCACCCCTTTGGCCGCGAGCTCGCTGATCTCTGCAAGCACATCTTCAAGGGGGCGGGATACTTCCGTGCCCCGCGTGTAAGGTACGACGCAGAAACTGCAGTATTTGCTGCAGCCTTCCATGATGGACACAAAAGCGGTCGGCCCCTCAATACGTGCAGGCGGCAGGTGATCAAATTTTTCAATTTCCGGAAAACGAATGTCAACCTGAGGCTTGCGCGTTGCCTGTCGGGCATTGATGAGGTCTGGCAGACGGTGGAGCGTCTGCGGTCCAAAGACGACATCGACATAAGGGGCGCGCTGAACAATCCCATGCCCTTCTTGCGAGGCCACACAGCCCCCTACGCCAATAATCAGATCGGGCTTTAGCTTTTTGAGCTCTCTGGCACGGCCAAGATCCGAGAAGACCTTTTCCTGTGCTTTTTCTCGCACAGAGCAGGTGTTGAACAAGATGACGTCGGCATCCTCCGCCGAGTCGGTGGGCTCCATACCGTGTGAGGCATTCAAGATGTCGACCATCTTGTCCGAGTCGTACTCGTTCATCTGGCACCCGAAGGTGCGTACAAAGACTTTTTTGGGTTGTTTTGTCATAAAAGCGGCCGGGCCAGGGGTATAACTGGGGGACCGAGCTGCGATTTTGCCTCATCATTCGCTTCTATGTCTTCATCATCCCCGTCTCAGCTCCTTAAACTAGGTGTGACCTCCCGGGAGGCGTTTGCCTGGGCAAGCCTGGATTTCGCGAACTCGGGCTACACCACAGTGGTGTTGACCGCAGTCTTCAATGCCTACTTTGTGTCTTATGTGATGGCTGATCAGCCCGGCGCAACGCTCAGCTGGACAATCATTCTGTCGATCAGTTATTTCCTGGTCATGTTGTCTGCGCCTGTGATCGGTGCCTATGCTGACCTGCGTGCCAAGAAGCGACAGCTTCTGGTGGTAAGCACCTGGGGTTGTGTAATCGCCACTGGGCTTTTGGCAACGGTCGACCAGGCGATGTGGGCGTGGGCGGCGGTCCTGTTGATCATTTCTAATCTTTGTTACGCAACCAACCAAGATCTTGTCGCCGCATTTCTTCCGGAGCTTGCGCCGAAGGAGAACTTTGGGAAGGTGTCGGGCTACGGATGGGCCTGGGGCTACCTTGGTGGGCTTGTTAGTCTTGGTCTTTCTCTGATCTGGGTGTCCTACGCGCAAGGTGCATCGCTTGGCGCACAGTGGGTGGTTGGCGGCACAACAATTGCCACAGCGTTGCTGTTTGCGCTCGTGGCGCTAGCGTCTTTGCGCGTCTTACGCGAGCGCGCATCGCCGCTGCCCGATTCCGATCACTGGTCCGCGAAAGACTGGATCTCTGCAAGCTGGGGGCGACTGTCAGAGACCTGGGTGAGGTCACGAGATCAGCACGACCTGCGTCGATTTCTTGGCTGTGTGGTGATCTACCACGCGGGCGTGCAGACAGTCATTACATTGGCGGCAGTGTACGCCCAGCAGGTGATGGGCTTTTCTATGACGCAGACCATCACGCTCATTTTGGTGGTCAATATCACTGCAGCCATTGGTGCATGGCTTTTTGGATATTGTCAGGATTGGCTGGGTCATCGACGCGGCCTTACCGTTGCGCTTATTTTCTGGCTGGTAATGGTGGGGCTAGCTTGGGTTGCAACGACCCCTTTTCTTTTTTGGATCGCTGCGAATTTTGCTGGGCTTGCGATGGGTGCGTCTCAGAGTGGTGCGCGAGCAGCGATTGCCTATCTAGCACCGAAGGGGCGCGAGGCTGAGATCTTTGGGATCTGGGGGGTTGGGGTGAACCTTGCAGCCATCTTGGGGCCACTCACCTATGGGATCGTTACCTGGTTAAGTGGCGATGAGCATCGACTGGCGATGCTCACCACAGGCCTGTTTTTTCTTCTTGGATTAGTGTTGCTGTGGCGCGTGGACTTCGAGCGAGGTCATCGTGATGCGGGCCATACGCATTCGCACTAACCGGATTCGTTATGTCGTGAGAAACGCTTTGACATCTGGCCAATGCAGATCAAAGTCGGAAAGACCGTGATCTGACCCTTCAACAATGTGATGTCGCGCGCCGGGATAGCGGGCAACCATTTCTTGCCAATCGAGTAGTTCATCCCCCTTCGCAGCGACCAGCA
>JACCDS011540609.1_pt1 | contig 31032 bp, 27 predicted proteins | sample 7446441 | NCBI WGS metagenome assembly JACCDS01 (sample SAMN15323445, study PRJNA562643) | freshwater metagenome | isolation source: river surface water | place: USA:Blue River Watershed | collected 2017-08-17
AATCGATTCAAAATATAAATCAATTTTCCTTATATTTGTTGCCCTAAAGCCACCAAATTGTGAGTCAAATCAATAAACTAAAAATATTCAACGATCCTATTTATGGATTCATTACCATTCCCAATGCTTTAATCTACGATTTAATTCAACATCCTTATTTTCAACGATTGCGACGTATTTCTCAAATGGGGTTGTCGTATTTAGTTTATCCTGGTGCCAATCATACTCGTTTTCATCATGCTTTGGGCTGTATGCACTTGATGCAAAAAGCTGTTGATGTATTACGTTTTAAAGGAGTTTCCATTTCGGAAGAGGAAGAAAATGCGTTGTATATTGCGATTCTTTTGCATGATATTGGACATGGCCCTTTTTCTCATGCTATGGAAAAAAGTATTGTAGAAGATGTTCACCACGAAGCCATTTCGCTATTATTTATGAACCAATTGAATGGTGAATTCAACGAACAATTGAGTTTAGCAATCCAAGTTTTTAAAGGAGAATACCATCGTAAATTCATGTTACAATTGATTTCGAGTCAGTTGGATATGGATCGAATGGATTATCTTAAAAGAGATAGTTTTTATTCGGGTGTCGCTGAAGGAAACGTCAATTCAGAGCGATTGATTCAAATGATGAATGTGGTAGATGATGTTTTGGTGATTGAAGAAAAAGGAATTTATTCGGTAGAGAAATTCTTAATGTCCCGACGTTTGATGTACTGGCAAGCTTATTTACATAAAACAAGTTTAGTAGCAGAGTTAATTTTAACGAAAGTATTAAAACGTGCCAAAGAATTGACATTGAAAGGAGTGCAATTACCTTGTAGCGAAGCATTGTTGTTTTTTATGCAAAACCGAATTGCGCTAGAAAATTTTGACGCCAATACACTTGATTTGTTTTCTCAGTTGGATGATTTTGATATTATTAGTGCATTAAAATCTTGGCAAAGACAAGATGATTTTATTTTATCTTCTTTGAGCAAAATGATTATTAATCGTGATTTGCCAAAGATTAAAGTAGTAACTGATAAAGTACTTTTGGACGAGATGCTACCACTGCAAGAGCGATTTGCAAGTAAAAATAGCATTTCTATTTCGGATACGAATTATTTTATTTTTAAAGGAAAAATTAAAAATCAAGCCTACAGCAAAGAAGCCGAGCCTATCCGAATCCTGAAAAAAGATAAAACAATTGAAGATGTAGTAGAAGCATCAGACCAGTTGAATTTAAAATCATTATCGAAATTAGTAACTAAATATTACATTTGTTTTCCAAAACAACTGGTGTAAAAACACTATAATAAAATCTATTTTTTATATTTTTGTCGGAATGAAACAAACAAGGCTATTTTTAAAACATACCCCAAACACTTTGATTAGTGTGTTTCATCTTATAGCAATGAAACAAATGCCTCTTTAGAATGAAGTTTACAGCAGAACAAATAGCGGGAATTTTAGAAGGAGAAGTAGTAGGGAATCCTAATGCCGAAGTTTCAAAATTATCTAAAATAGAAGAGGGGCAACAAGGTTCATTGACCTTTTTGTCCAATCCAAAATACCAAAATTTCATTTATACCACACAGGCTTCAGTAACTATTGTAAACAATACGTTCGTACCCGAATCACCTGTAACTACAACTTTGATTAAAGTGGAGGATGCTTATGTTGCATTCACAAAATTATTAGAGTTTTACAATCAAGTTAAATTAAACAAAACCGGAATTGAACAACCTTCATTTATAGATGATACTGTTCAGTATGGTGCTGATTTGTATTTAGGTAGTTTTAGCTACATAGGTAAAAATGTTGTGATTGGTAATAATGTAAAAATATATCCCAATTCATACATAGGGGATAATGCCATAATTGGCGATAATGTTACTATTTTTGCTGGAGGAAAAATATATTCTGAAACCGTAATTGGAAATAATTGCACCGTTCATTCAGGGGCAATTATTGGATCCGATGGTTTTGGATTTGCACCTAACGCTGACGGAACCTATAAAAAAATACCTCAAATAGGTAATGTTGTTATTGAAGATGATGTAGAAATAGGCGCATGTACCACTATCGATAGAGCCACAATGGGATCTACTGTAATTAGAAAAGGGGTGAAATTGGATAACCAAATCCAGATTGCTCACAATGTGGAAATAGGTGAGAATACAGTAATTGCTGCTCAAACTGGAATAGCAGGCTCTACAAAAATTGGTAAAAATGGAATGATTGGTGGTCAAGTTGGTTTTGCGGGTCATATTACAGTTGGAAACAATGTAGGGATAAAGGCAAAATCAGGGATTACTAAAAATGTAAAAGACGGACAAATTATGCAAGGAAGTCTAGCTTTTGGTTATACTGATTTTTCAAAGTCGTATGTTCATTTTAAAAATCTACCAAAGATTGTAGCCGAATTAGAAGAGTTAAAAAAAGAAATACTAAATCTAAAAACTAAAAATAATGGTTAAACAAAAAACCATCAAAACAGAAATTTCGCTTACAGGTGTAGGATTACACACTGGAAAAGAAGTAAAAATGACTTTTAAACCAGCCCCAGCCAATAATGGTTTTACTTTTGTTCGAGTAGATCTAGAAGGCCAACCCGTTATTGAGGCTGATGCGAATTATGTAGTCAATACGCAACGCGGAACTAATTTAGAGAAATTAGGAGTTCAAATTCAAACTCCTGAACACGTTTTGGCAGCATTAACAGGTTGCGATTTAGACAATGTTATCATTGAATTGAACGCCTCCGAATTGCCAATTATGGATGGTTCTTCAAAATATTTTGTTGAAGCTATTGAAAAGGCGGGTATAGAAGAGCAAGAGGCTAAACGTAACGTTTATGTAGTGAAAGAAGTTATTTCTTTTACTGACGAAGCAACGGGAAGTGAGATATTAGTGATGCCTAGCGATAGCTATTGTATTACTACTATGGTAGATTTTGGTACTAAAATTTTAGGAACTCAAAATGCTACTATGAAATGCCTTTCTGAATTTAAAGAGGAATTTTCAGATTCAAGAACCTTCAGTTTTTTACATGAATTAGAATCTCTTTTAAATAATGGATTAATTAAAGGTGGTGACTTGAATAATGCTATTGTCTATGTTGATAAAGAAATATCAGCAAGTACAATGGAAAATCTTAAAAAAGCATTTGGTAAAGACGAGTTAACAGTTAAACCAAATGGTATTTTAGATAACCTTACGTTGCATTATCCTAACGAGGCTGCCCGACATAAATTATTAGATGTTGTAGGTGATTTGTCTTTAATTGGAACTAGAATTCAAGGTAAAGTAATCGCGAATAAACCAGGGCATTATGTAAACACTCAGTTTGCAAAAAAATTAGCAAAAATTATCAAAATAGAGCAACGTAATTTTGTTCCTACTTATGATTTGCATCAGGAGCCTTTGATGGATATTCATCAAATTATGGCTACATTGCCACACAGACCTCCATTTTTATTGATTGACAGAATTATTGAAATGTCTGAAAATCATGTGGTAGGTATGAAGAATGTAACTATGAATGAAAACTTCTTTGTAGGCCATTTTCCAGAAGCACCGGTTATGCCAGGAGTTTTGATTGTAGAAGCAATGGCGCAAACCGGAGGGGTTTTGGTTTTAAGTACGGTTCCAGATCCAGAGAATTATTTGACTTATTTCATGAAAATGGATAATGTTAAATTCAAACACAAAGTTCTTCCAGGAGATACTTTAATATTTAAATGTGATTTGATTACTCCTATAAGACGAGGAATTTGTCACATGCAAGCTAATGCTTATGCTAATGGTAAATTAGTTGCCGAAGCAGAATTAATGGCTCAAATTGCTAGGAAACAATAAAATGTAGAAAATTCGCACTAGATTTACTGCAAATTTCCTACTGAATAGAAATTATAAAACAAAATAGATGAATCAACCTTTAGCATATGTTCATCCTGGCGCCAAAATCGCTAAAAATGTAGTTATTGAACCTTTTACAACCATTCATAATAACGTAGTTATTGGAGATGGAACTTGGATTGGATCTAATGTAACCATTATGGAAGGAGCTAGAATTGGAAAAAATTGTAATATTTTCCCTGGAGCTGTAATTTCAGCTGTACCGCAAGATTTAAAATTTGGAGGAGAAGATTCTTTGGCAATTATTGGAGACAATTGTACCATCAGAGAATGTGTTACCATCAATAGAGGAACGGTTGCTTCAGGACAAACAGTCATTGGAGATAACTGTTTGGTTATGGCGTATGCTCATATTGCGCATGATTGTGTTGTGGGTAACAATGCGATTATTGTAAATGGAGTTGCTTTGGCAGGACACGTTATTGTAGGTAATTATGCTGTTATTGGTGGATTGGCTGCAGTACATCAATTTATCCACATTGGTGATCATGCTATGATATCTGGAGGATCTTTGGTAAGAAAAGATGTACCACCATTTACAAAAGCGGCTAAAGAGCCATTGTCTTATGTAGGAATCAATTCAATTGGTCTAAGACGAAGAGGATTTACAACCGAGAAAATTAGAGAAATTCAAGATATTTACCGTATTCTTTATCAAAAGAACTACAATACCACTCAAGCTATCGGTATTATCGAAGCTGAAATGGAAGCTACTCCTGAACGTGATGAAATACTAGATTTTATCAGAAATTCATCAAGAGGAGTAATGAAAGGTTATAGTGGTAATTATTAATCAAAATAGTAGAAAAACAAAAATAAATACAATTTAAAATGGCAAGTACATCAGATATTAGAAACGGATTATGTATCAAATACAATAACGATATTTATAAAATTATTGAATTCTTACACGTTAAACCAGGTAAAGGACCAGCTTTCGTTAGAACTAAATTAAAATCTTTGACTAATGGGAAAGTATTAGATAATACATTTTCTGCGGGTCATAAAATTGATGAAGTTCGTGTTGAGACCCATACGTTTCAATATCTTTATGCAGAAGGAGATGATTTTCACTTTATGAATAATGAATCTTTTGAGCAAATTACTTTGAACAAAAACGTATTAGATAATCCTGATTTATTGAAAGAAGGAACTAATGTAATGATTCAGATTAACGCTGAAACAGAAGCGCCACTTTCAGTTGATATGCCTGCTTCTATTATTTTAGAAGTTACGTATGCTGAACCAGGAGTAAAAGGAAATACTGCAACCAATGCTACTAAATCAGCAACAGTTGAAACAGGAGCTACAGTAAACGTTCCTTTATTCATTAATGAAGGAGATAAAATTAAAATTGATACTGCTTCAGGTTCTTATATGGAACGTGTAAAAGAATAAATAAATTACTAATCTAAAGGTTGATTGTCCACCGACTCTCAACCTTTATTTTTTTATATTAAATAATACATGAAATTCCCTAAAACACATACACTAAAAGAAATTGCCAACTTAATTCATTGTGAATTTGTTGGGGATGCGAATTTTCCTGTTTTGGGGATGAATGAAATTCATGTAGTAGAAGCGGGGGATATAGTTTTTGTAGATCATCCTAAGTATTATGACAAAGCATTGCAATCGAATGCTACCATAATCTTAATCAACAAAGAAGTGGATTGCCCAGAAGGTAAAGCCTTGTTGATTTCAGACGATCCGTTTAGAGATTTCAATGCTTTGACAAGACATTTTATGCCTTTTCAATCCGCCAACGTATCTATTTCGCCTTCGGCAAAAATTGGGCAAGGAACTGTAATTCAACCCAATACTTTTATTGGAAACCAGGTAGTAATAGGGAACAATTGTTTGATTTATTCTAATGTAGCGATTTACGATCATACCATAATAGGAGATAATGTAATCATCCATGCGGGCACAGTAATAGGAGGAGATGCTTTTTATTATAAAAAACGCCCTGAAGGATTTGATCAATTGCTTTCAGGAGGAAGAGTAGTGATTGAAAATAATGTTGGCATTGGCGCACTTTGTACCATTGACAAAGGAGTTACAGGCGATACCACTATTGGAGAAGGAAGTAAATTAGACAATCAAGTACATGTGGGTCACGATACTGTAATTGGAAAAAAATGTCTTATCGCTTCACAAACAGGAATTGCCGGTTGTGTAATCATAGAAGACGAAGTAACTCTTTGGGGGCAAGTGGGAACAACTAGTGGAATTACTATTGGAACAAAAGCCGTTGTAATGGGACAAACAGGTGTTACCAAATCTATTGAAGGTGGGAAATCGTATTTTGGTACTCCAATAGAAGAATCCAGAGAAAAATTGAAACAATTAGCCAATATCAAAAAAATACCCGAACTATTAAATAAATTGAAATAATGTCTGCCAAAAAATTAGTACAAAATTTTTACAAATCAGATGCTTTAATTGATGCTGAAGTAATGAAAGACTTTTTGCATCCTGAAATTATTTTAGATTGGAATAGCAGCAAAGGATTTGTGCAAATGAATTACGAATCAATAGTCAACTTAGCGGGTGAATTAAGTAAAGCATACGTTCGTTCTAAAGTTAGAATTAGTCATATTCTTGCTGAAAATGACTTAGTTTCTGTTCGCTATTCACATTACGTAAAGACTATTGAGAATCCAAGAGAAGAAATGTTTTTAGCAAATTTTATAGTAATTTGGCAACTAAAAGACGATAAATTGTACAGAGGCTATCAAATGAGTCAAATTTCTTAATTTATTTTCAATTAAAAAGTTCGAAAATAATTTCAAAACCTTACTTTTGCATAACAATTTTTAAAATCATATAAAAAATATATCATGAGTGTTTTAGTTAATAAAAATTCCAAAATAATTGTTCAAGGATTTACAGGAAGCGAAGGAACGTTTCACGCTTCTCAAATGATTGAATATGGTACAAATGTTGTAGGTGGTGTAACTCCAGGAAAAGGAGGAACAACACATTTAGATCGTCCTGTTTTCAACACAGTAAAAGATGCTGTTGAACAAGCAGGTGCTGATACTTCAATTATTTTTGTACCGCCAGCTTTTGCAGCTGATGCTATTATGGAAGCCGCTGATGCTGGAATTAAAGTAATCATTGCCATTACAGAAGGAATTCCTGTAGCAGATATGATTAAAGCCAATAGTTATGTTAAAGAAAGAAACGCAAGACTTATTGGGCCTAACTGTCCAGGTGTTATCACTGCAGGTGAAGCTAAAGTAGGTATTATGCCAGGTTTTGTTTTCAAAAAAGGAACTGTAGGTATTGTTTCTAAATCAGGAACGTTAACGTATGAAGCCGCTGACCAAGTAGCTAAACAAGGTTTAGGAATTACTACTGCAATTGGTATTGGTGGAGATCCAATTATTGGAACTACTACAAAAGAAGCAGTTGAATTGTTAATGAACGATCCAGAAACTAATTGTATTGTTATGATTGGAGAAATTGGTGGGCAATTAGAGGCTGACGCTGCTAAATGGATTAAAGCCGATGGTAACCGTAAACCGGTTATTGGATTTATTGCAGGAGTTACTGCTCCAGCAGGTCGTACAATGGGTCACGCAGGTGCTATTGTAGGAGGATCAGACGATACCGCTGAAGCTAAAAAACAAATCATGAGAGAAAACGGAATTCACGTAGTTGACTCTCCAGCTGAAATTGGTAAAAAAGTAAAAGAAGTTTTAGGTTAGTCCTAAATACACAATAGAATCTAAAATACCTCACGGTTTCGTGGGGTATTTTGTTTAATAAATACAGTAAAGAATAATGTACAAAGAATTAAAAAAGTTTAAAGTAACTAAGAGTTTTACTTTTGGTCAAGAAGATAGTTTAGAAGAAGTGTGTAATGCTCCTGAAAGTGCTAGTGGTATTTTCTTGGTATACGCTGTGGATGGTGAGGAGAAAGAATTGATTATGGTTGGTTCTACAGGAACTATCCAAAACAACGGTACTTTAAAAAGTAAAAATGGAGGATTGTATGACAAAATTGTAAATGGTCATCAATTTGCTAAAACAGGAAGAAAATATTCTTGGCCTGCTCAAATGAAATTAGAAAATATAGATCGATTAGAAGTTTCGTGGTATGATACTTTTAATGAAAAAGTAAAAGTAATTCCAACTTTTATTGAAGGTCAGGTTTTACAAAATTTCTTGGATGAAAATGGTAGTTTACCAAGATGGAATGTAGCTTTTTAAGTAATACATTTTTTATAAAACAAAAGCGCCCATTGAAAAATGGGCGCTTTTGTTTTTATTTAAATGGGCTAGACCATTTAGGGTCTGTATACACATTAGTTCCTGTGAGGGTTTTTATAAAAGCAATTAAAGCAGTCACTTCAGTTGCATTTATATTCAATTGTTGCCCAAATCCATTGGGTGTTAATCTTGGATCTAAATTAGTATTTCTAGGAGCAATGGTAATGGTTCCGTAATGACCTATTACATTTTGTAAAGTAGCAAAGCTCCCTGTATGCATCATTGGACCATTTGGAGTTCCATTGGCGTTTAGCAAATCTCTTAAAGAAGGCGCTTTGGTATTCGTAATGTCAATTCCTGTTCCGTTAAGTACACCAATTACACCATTATTTTTAGTATTAGGGTCAATATCAAATTCAGGTGGTGCGTGACATCCTGCACAACCAAAACCTCCTGAAATTCTAACTCCTGAAGTATCAAAAACAGGAGGTGTTAAAAATAAGTTCTTTCCTTGATTTTCTTGAGCAGTAAAATTAGAGAATGGTTGATTGTCATTTTGAACGGCAGCTCTTCCTGTATCATATTTTGAATCAAAAGATTGAATACTTCGGATAAATTGAGCTAAAGCATTCTGCAATTTTGTTTCTGTTATTTCTTCTGAACCATAAACGTACTTAAATAACTCTTTGTAATATCCGATTGCTTGCAGTTTAGTAATCAAAGTAGTGATTGAACCGTCTCCACTTGTTCCACTAAATCCCATTTCAATATGGTTTTGAATGGGTTGTGATGTCTGAGCTTCTAAAGTCGTGGCTCTTTCATCCCAGAAAAATTTAGTTTCATTTGAAAATCGAGAATTAACTAATCGCATAGCGTGTCTAGTCGTTGTTCCATTAACACCATCACTTGCATCTGTATCATCACCAAAAGCATTGGCTTGAATATGACAAGATGCACAAGAAATAGTATTGTTTGACGATAAATTCTTATCATAAAACAATACTCTGCCTAATGTTGCCCCTTTATCTGTAATAGGGTTTCCAGCCGTGTTATCTTTTGTAATGTAGGCTGGCTTACTTTGATTTGCATAATTGCTTAAATTATTTAAATCTATTTTGCCTGAAAAGGCAGCAATTACGTTGGGGTAAGTTTCCGTTGGGGTTGAAACACTATCACTGCTGCTACAAGAAAAAATGGTAAAAGCAATTGAAAATGTTAGAAAAGAAGTTAATTTCTTCATAGTTTTAGGTTTAGGTTAATTTGGGATTTATTTTAAAAACGGAAAAGTATCTATTTAATTATATAAAAGTAAAATAGATTCTCAATTTTAATAAATAATTATGATTAAAATTAAATTTCTTAATCATTTATTTTTGACTATTATAACTTTTAAATTGAATTTGGGCTTTTTTTCAAACCACAATTATTCCTATATTTGAAAACTGATATTCATCCTTGCTATTTAAGGATAAGAATTCAATATTATTGCAATTGAATCACAACACTATTTAGTTTATACTATGAAATTATTAGAAGGAAAAGTGGCTATCATTACTGGTGCCAGCCGTGGAATCGGTAAAGGAGTTGCAGAAGTATTTGCACAACACGGAGCAAATATTGCATTTACGTACAGTTCGTCTGTAGAATCTGCTTTAGCATTAGAAAATGAATTGAATGCAATGGGTATTAAAGCCAAAGGCTACCAATCCAATGCAGCCGATTTCAATGAAGCGCAAGCTTTTGTTGATGCCGTGATTGAAGAATTTGGAACAGTTGACATTCTAATCAATAATGCTGGAATCACAAAAGATAATTTGTTAATGCGTATGTCTGAAGCTGATTACGATCAAGTAATTGATGTGAACTTAAAGTCGGTTTTCAACATGACTAAAGCTACTCAAAAAACTTTCTTAAAACAACGCTCAGGTTCTATTATCAATATGAGTAGTGTGGTAGGAGTGAAGGGAAATGCTGGTCAAGCCAATTATGCAGCTTCTAAAGCGGGTGTGATTGGATTTACTAAATCTATTGCCTTAGAATTAGGTTCAAGAAATATTCGTTGTAATGCAATTGCACCAGGGTTTATTGAAACTGAGATGACAGCTAAATTAAGTCCAGAAGTAGTGCAAGGATGGAGAGACGGAATTCCGTTGAAACGCGGTGGGACTACTGATGATGTAGCTAATGCGTGTCTTTTCTTCGCTTCAGATATGAGTGCTTTCGTAACAGGTCAAGTACTTAACGTTTGTGGTGGAATGCTAACATAACGTTTTGCTAATAGTTTGATTTTTGTATTCAAACTAAATCTAAAATATAATGAACACCAACACAATCTTGTTACTGATTCTTTCTGTTTTGATTGCTGCGGGTTTCGCTTATTTTCATTATTTATATAAAGCTAAAAACAAATCCAATCTGAATTTGTTTTTGGCTTTTTTACGTTTTTTGGCTTTATTTAGTATTTTTCTATTACTCATAAACCCAACTATAACAAGCAATACGCTCGAAATCCAGAAGACACCTTTAGTAGTGGTGATGGATAATTCGAGTTCTATTCCTTTTTTAAAATCAGATAAAACAGCCAACGAATTCTATCAGAAGATAGTTTTTAACACTGATCTACAAGAGAAATTTGATATTCAATCCTTTCAATTTGATACCGACTTCCTACCATCAAAAAGTTTTACTTTTAAGGGCAAGCAAAGCCATATAGATGCAGTTGCCAAAGGCTTACAAACCACATTCAAAAATAAAACGTTTCCCACGGTGTTACTTACCGATGGTAATCAAACAACAGGCAATGATTATGTGTACAGTTTTGATGCTGCCAATAAAGTCTATCCAGTAGTTTTAGGAGACACTACGCAAGTATTTGATTTAAAAATCAATCAACTTAATGTAAATCAGTATGTTTTTCACAAAAATAAATTCCCTGTTGAAGGATTTATTCAATATTCGGGAACACAACCAATAACCGCTAATTTTATCATTTCAGAAGGGAAATCTAACCTTGCGCAACAAACAATTTCTTTATCTCCCCAAAAAAGAACAGCCGTTGTTCAATTGGTTTTGCCTGCAAATAAATTAGGTTTACAGGTTTTAAAAGCGCAAATTACTTCTCCCAAAGAAGAGAAAAATAAATTCAATAATAGTAAAAATTTTGCCATTGAAGTGCTGAATCAAAAGACCAATATTGCAATTATTTCGTCTTTGAATCATCCTGATATTGGAGCTTTGAAACGAAGTATTGAATCTAATGTACAACGTAAGGTTAGTGTATTTAAACCTAATACAATAAGTGATTTAAGAAAATACAATGTTGTTATTTTTTATCAACCTAACTCTACTTTTAAAGCTGCTTTTGAGACTTCAAAATCATTGAGTTTACATTCATTTATAATTACAGGGACGAATACAGATTTCGCATTTTTAAATCAACAGCAAAATGATTTGCAATTCAAAATGGCAAATCAAACAGAAGACTATTTTGCGGGTTTCAATTCGCAATTTAATGTATTCGCCTTAGACAATATCGGATTTGAATCTTTTCCGCCATTGCAAAATAATTTTGGAACAATTTCTTCGAAGGGAAATGTTTCCGTTTTACTTTCGTCTACAATTAGAGGAATTGACACTCAATCACCTTTGCTTGCTTTTGCTGAAAATCAAGGTGAAAGAACGGCTTTTTTATTAGGAGAAAACATCTGGAAATGGCGTTCACAGAGTTTTGTCGACCATCAATCTTTTGAAAAATATGATATTTTTATAGATAAAATTATTCAGTTTTTAGCCTCTAATAGAACTAAGAAACCATTGGTGGTGGAACATGAATTGGTGTATAATTCAGGGGATAAAATTGAAATTAATGTCCAGTATTTTAATAAAAACTTTGAGTTTGATGAAAAGGCCCGCTTGAATATAGCTATCATAAACAGACAAACTAAAGCAGTTACAAATTTCGATTTATTAAAAGGGAGTAATTCGTATAAAGTCAATCTTGACGGACTTCCAGCTGGAAAATATAATTTTACGGTTACAGAACTAAACTCAAAAGAACAGTATTCCAATCATTTTGAAATTTTGGATTTTGATATTGAAAAGCAATTTGTAAACCCTGATTTTCAAAAGCTACAACAATTGGCAACTCAAACTCAAGGAAAAGTCTATCTACCTAATCAAAGTGCTGATTTGATCCAACAACTATTAAAAAATGAGGGCAACAAAGCAATCCAAAAAAATGTAATTACTCAAAATGCATTAATCGATTGGTCTTATTTATTGGTGATCATTGCATTTTTACTGACTACGGAATGGTTGGTTAGAAAATACAATGGATTATTATAATTATTTTGAAAGAAGTTTTTTCCGTTGAAATAAATGATATTGCAAACGAATAAAATCATAAAGCAAGGCAATTAAAAGAAAAAAACATGCCACGAAAAGCGTTTTAATTTTCAACGCTTTAAATAGATAGCCTCCTAAAACGCAACCAATAAAAAAGAAGCTAATAATAGAAAACCGAAGGTAAATATTGGTTTTTAGTTTCTTTTTTTCTTCTATTTTTTTATAGAAAAACAATTGAGATAATTCAATTCCTAAATCAGTAAAAAGCCCCGTTAAATGCGTTGTTCTTACTGTGGATTGTGAAATTTTGGTTACTAAAGAATTTTGAATCCCCATGGCAAATAACATCGCAAAGGCCATGCTTTTTCCTTCACAACTTGCTAAATTAGAAGAAGAAGTACCAAAAAATGCCACAGCTGCCAGTAGTGTGATTTCTAAAATAATGGGAATTATATGAGATGAATTCGGATGCCTCTGGGCAATAAATTCCGATATTAAATTAGAAGTAAAAGCCCCTAATAAAAAGAAAAGTGTAAATACGAAAAGTAATGGCAGCACTATAATCTTGACGCATTAATTCTTCTGCAAAGTAGGCAAAATGACCTGTTACATTTGTTGTTAAGGTTTTTACAGCTAATACACCCGTAATATTCACAATTCCAGCTACAAAGGATAATAACGTAGCCAATCGTAGATTGTGAATAAAAGTTCTATTTTTTCCTTTATGACGAAACATAATTTGAAATTGGTGCTATAAATTTAAAGTAATTTCTTTTTGTATGAGTAGTTTAATAAATATATTTACCATATAAATATTATACTATGAAATTAAAACCTTTTAAATCAATTGTTATTTCTCTTGCTATTGCAGGTGTGACATTTGTAATCATCTCCTGGGGACCTTTTGGTCATGAACGTATTAACAAAGCGGCTGTATTAGCACTTCCAGAACCAGTGCGTACTTTTTTTTACAATCATATTGATTTTGTTACACAAGAATCGACTGTACCCGATTTGAGAAAATATACTTTGAGAGACAATTCAGAAAAACCACGTCATTTTATTGATTTAGAAAATTACGGTGCTGCGGATACTGTTCCCAGAACTTCAGAATTAGCGAAGAAAAAATACGATGAGAAATTCTTATCAAGCAATGGGATTTTACCTTGGTACATTCAAGATGTAATGGTAAAGTTGACCAAAGCGTTTAAGGACAAACGTAAAACTGAAATCTTGTTTTTGGCTGCTGATTTAGGACATTACATAGGTGATGCACACATGCCCTTACATACTGCGGTTAATCACGACGGGCTATTGACTAATCAAAAAGGAATTCATGCTTTATGGGAAGCGCGTATTCCTGAAATGTTTGGTAAAGACTATAATTTGCACACGGAAGGCGCCACCTATATTTCAAATATTGAAGAAACAACTTGGGGAATTATCAATGATTCTCATAGTTTGATTGCGCCATTGTTATTGGCAGATAAAAATTTAAGAGATGCTGTAGGGGTGGATAAAATGTATAATTTGGATGCCAAAGGTACTATTGCAAGAAACAAGTTTAACGATCTTATTCATACCGATGAATATGTTAAAAAATACAATCAGGCTTTGAACGGAATGGTAGAAAAACAATTACGAAAAGCAATTGTGATGACTTCAAGTTACTGGTACACTGCATGGGTTAACGCTGGTAAACCTGACTTATCAGGTTTAGATACTCCTGAGCAAACAGAACGAAATAAAGAAAACTTGAAATCCGATTTAAAACTTTGGAACCAAGGCAAATTATTTGGTTTAGAAAGCGAAAAAGATTTCGATTAATTTCAAAAAAAAGGGGCTATTTAGAATAGCCCCTTTTTTTATTTAGTTTTTCTGGTATTTCTTTTTCTTCAACATATCCGAAGCTGTTTGATAATACGAAACAGTTTCTTTTACTAAGTCGGTTCTTTCTTTTTTTAACAAGACTTGATCATAATACAATTGAAATTCAGGAGTCATTTTTGGGTCGGGTTTTAAACTCAATTGAAATTGTTTGACTTGTTGTTTGGGCGAAATAATAGTCAATACATTGTCTTTTATCAACCCTAAATCTTGATAAGTAGCGATTAACGCTCTTGGTTTATAATCCGCCTTTAATACATCTTGTCCATAAAACTTGCTTTCGTAATTGAAATTCAACAAGCCCATTACAGTAGGCATCACATCAATTTGAGACATCAATTGAGTATATTTCTGTGGTGCAATAAATCCTGGGCTATAGACCAAAGCAGGTATCCTGTATTTATCTAACGGCAATTCTGTTTTTCCAGCACTTGAGGCACAATGATCCGCCACAATTACAAAAACAGTATTCTTGAACCAAGTTTGCTTTTTAGCCATTTCAAAAAACTGTTTCAAAGCATAATCGGTATATTTTACTCCGCCATCTCTAGACTTGGCATCGCCAGGAATATCAATTTTATTATTAGGATAAGTAAAAGGTCTGTGATTACTTACCGTCATCCAATGATTAAAGAAGGGTTTGCCAGTTTGTGCTTCTTCATTCATTACTTTAATGGCTTTGTTAGCCATATCTTCATCACAAACTCCCCAAACATTAGCAAAGGTAATTTCGCTTGGACTCAAGGTTTTTTTATCGACAATAGCATACCCATTTCCAGAGAAAAAATCTTCCATGTTATCAAAAAAGGCATCTCCACCATACAAGTATTTCACATTGTAACCTTTTTGTTTGAAAACATTTCCAGTTGAAAATTTATTCTTGTTGTCTTTTCGTTTTACTACACTTTCTCCCGCAGTAGGAGGAAAACAAAGCGTTACAGCTTCTAGTCCGCGAACTGTTCTATTTCCAACAGCATATAGATTAGTAAACTGCAAACTTTGATTGGCCAACTCATCTAAAAACGGAGTGATATTGTTTTCATTTCCATAGGCTTTCATGAAATCAGCACTATAACTTTCAAGGGTGATTAAAACTACATTTTTATGATTTTCTTGCGTTTGTCCTTTTATTGCTCGTAAAGTAGATTCGTCTGAAATTCCAGGGATTTGCTCTTGCAAAGTAGCATACGCTTCTTGAGTTGGAATGGTTTTATAAAATTTAAAGTAATCCAATTCGCTATGAATAAAAGCCAAATAGAATTTATACACTCCGTTAGATTGCAATTCATTCGTAAAAATATTTTGAGAGTTTTCTTTGGCAGCCAAATAAGGTATGGTGACCAATGAGAATACCAACATACCAATATACATTCCTGAAATTTTGATTTTTTCAGCAAATGAAGGAATTGACTCTATGTAGTTTTTCGAACGATTTACTATGAAATAGGTAATTGTACCTGAGATTACAAAAAGAGTTGTGAATATTGGGATAACTGGATACGATTGCATGATATTACCAATCACTTCATTGGTGTAAACCAAATAATTTACAGCAATAAAATTGTATTTTACACCAAATTCATTCCAAAAGAAAAACTCACTAATGCCATTTTGAAGGATCAAAGTCACAAATAGAAAAATTACAAAGGAAAACAACCAGAAACGGATGGTACTTCTATATTTTGGAAGGAATAATAACAGCCCAAAAAGTATCGTTTTAAGTCCGATGAAAGCCATTCCTATTTCGGGTAAAGCACCTCCGTATTCGTTTAAAATAGTATTTCCAAAAGTCACATATAAAAACAAACTAACCAATAGTCCAAAAACAATATAACCAGTTGGCTTTAGGTATTTCGAGTTGGATATAAAAATCAAATACAACCACAAAAATCCACTCAAAACTGTAAAAACTAAACAATCTGAAAGGATACCAAAAGTAAATATTTTGATTGTGTCTAGGCTAGAAAAAGAGGCCTGAGTAATGGGGTGAAATAACAATACTATTCTTAGCATGAAACTTACAAGCACATAAAACAAACTAAGATTATAAAAAGGGGATAATTTTTTTAAAACAGACATGATTTATTTCTTTTTTGCAAAAATAAGCATTTTGAAAGTAATACAAATAGATATAAAATATGCTATCTTAATTTATGCTTAATAAACTCATTATGAGTACGGACTTGAGAGAAAATCAAAACTTAAGTTTAACTTAAATTCAATGATGGATTAAAATAAAACTGTTGTTTTTGAGTTATTTTTGTATCACTATACTCAATTAATTTATTCAATATGAAAATATTACTTCCATTTTTTCTATTATTAATTTCCTGTTTTGGTTATTCTCAAAATTGGAAAAATACTTTTGAAGAAGCTAAAAATCAGGCATTGACCGAAAACAAAAATATAGTATTGGTCTTTTCAGGATCTGATTGGTGTGCGCCTTGTATAAAATTAGACAAAACCGTTTGGCAATCTGATGAATTTAAAAAAGAATCAGAAACGAATTGGGTAATTTATAAGGCTGATTTTCCAAAGAAAAAAGCAAATCAATTAAGCTCTAAATTAACTGAGTCTAATAAACTATTAGCAAGTAAATACAATACTTCGGGTAATTTTCCTTTAGTGGTTTTACTTGATAAAAACGGAATTGTTTTAGGGATGGAGGGTTATAAAAATTATTCCGCCTCTGATTATATTAAATTAATTCATTCATTCGAAAAATAATGAAATTTTACATCCCAATTGCCTTACTAATTGTCAGTCTTAATTCTTTTGGACAAACAGAATACAAACGTAAAGTATCCATGTTAGGAAGTCCATTTGAAATTACTGTTGTAGCCAAAGATTCTGTAGAAGGAAAACAGTTTACGGACTTAGCCATTACAGAAGTACGACGTATTGAGAATCAAATATCCGATTGGATTCCGACTACCCAAATATCACTGGTAAACAAAAATGCTGGAATACAAGCCGTAAAAGTAGATTCTGAAGTTTTTGAATTGGTAGCAAGAGCTATTAAAATTTCTGAAATTACGGATGGCGCTTTTGATATTTCGTATGCGTCAATGGACAAAATTTGGCAATTCGATGGCAGTATGACTACCATGCCTTCAGAAGAAGCGATTAAAAAATCGGTGGCTAAAATAGGATATAAAAACATCGTCATGAACAAAGAAGACCAATCTATTTTTCTAAAATTACCAGGAATGAAATTAGGTCTTGGAGGGATAGGACAAGGGTATATAGCGGATAAAGTTAAGGACTTATTGATTGCCAATAGATGTACGTCAGGAATTGTAAATGTATCTGGCGATATTAATGCTTGGGGCAAACAAATTAATGGAAAACCTTGGACGGTGGGGATTATTAATCCAATGAATAAAAATAAAGTATTTGCTACTTTCCCTTTAGAAAACAGTTCTGTAGAGACTTCAGGAAATTACGAAAAATATGTCACCTTCAATGGAATTCGCTATTCGCATATTATTGATCCAAGATCTGGCTATCCTGCACAAGGAGTAGTAAGTGTTTCGGTATTTGCCAAACAAACTGAGATTGCCGATGCTTTGGCTACAGGAATCTTTGTTTTGGGTGTAGAAGTCGGCTTAGATTTAGTCAATCAATTAAAAGGAATTGAATGTATCATTGTGGATGATAAAGGAAAAATACATGCATCAAAAGGAATTGATATTAAAAAATACACAAATTAAAATGATACAGAAATTAAGTTTGGTCTTGTTTGTTCTTGTATTACTGCAGTCTTGCACTAGTGTTAAAGAATACGAAAAGGAAAAAATAAACGATGTTGATATGAAATTAGCATCACGTACTGCTGAAAAATACGAAACCACTTTTCAAGTCTATAGAGAAGCTGCAGCAGGGGCAAATGGTGGAAAATCGGGAGGAGGTTGTGGATGCAACTAATAAAGACTTTATCAATGAAAAAATATAGTACGATTTTATTTTTATTACTATTCAGTTGTGTTTATTCGCAAGGAAGTAAACAACCTACATTCAAGAAAAGGGTTTTAGAAAGTACCGAAGTAGATTTTTTGGCCAGTTATTACAAACAAGACGGTTCGAAATCCTCTGTTACAGGAGGTATTGGTACAGAAAAATTAACCGATATTGCCTCTAATATTACCGTAGCAATGCCTTTAAATGACGACGATGTTTTAACAATTGATGCTGGAATTTCTGCTTATTCATCTGCATCATCAAGTAACATTAATCCATTTAATGCCTCTGGTGCTTCGGGAAGTTCAAATAATTCTGGTGCTTCAGGAGGAGATGATGATGATGACGACGATAAAAAAGCAAATACTAAATACGCAACTGCAAGCGGACCTTTTGGTACACCCTGGCAAGCATCATCTGGTGCTTCCAAAAGTGATCAATTGGTTTCGGTTATGGCCAATTACAGTCATAGTAGCGATTCCAGAAACTTTATTTGGAATGCTGATGTTTCATTTTCAAATGAATACGATTATACCTCTACAGGATTTGGAGGTGGTGTTGCTACACTATTTAACAACAAAAACACAGAAATAAATCTAAAAGCAAATGTGTATTTAGACCAATGGCGTCCTATTTATCCAACAGAATTACACGAATATTCAAAATATGGATCTAATTTCTTGAATCAAGGTTATTTTAGTGGAGTGACTGTGTATAATGAAAATGGAATTACAGCAACAGAAACCTATTTACCTACTCAATTTAAGGATTTAGCCTTAACGAATAGAAATTCATATTCCGCCTCTTTTGGTTTTTCACAAGTTGTAACTACGAAATTACAATTTTCGATTTTCTTTGATGTATTGCAGCAGCAAGGTTTATTATCTACGCCGTACCATCGTATTTATTTTGCCGATAAAACCAACTTTTTTATTGGTCAATCGCAATACATTGCCAATTATGAAAGTACAGCAAATACTGGTGTATTCAAATTAGCCGACGATATTGAAAGATTACCTAATACTCGTTTTAAATTACCTCTTGGAGCGCGCCTCAATTATTACATCAATGAATATTTTGTATTGCGAACCTATTATAGGTATTATTCAGACGACTGGGATATTACAGCACACACTGCAAGTATTGAATTACCAATCAAGATATCTGAAAAATTTACGGTATCCCCAACATTTCGTTATTATACTCAGATAGCATCAAAATACTATGCTCCTTATGAAAAACATCTTTCTATAGAGCAATTTTATACATCTGACCCAGATTTAGCTACCTTTGATACCAAGCAATTGGGTTTTGGAATTAATTATACTGATATTTTTGCTTCGGCTAAAATTTGGCAATTTGGACTTAAAAATATCGATTTTAGATTCCATCAATATGAACGTACTGATAGACTTAAGGCAAGTATTGCCACCATTGCTTTTAAATTCATTATGCAATAATTTTAAATTTATTTAATTTCATGCACATACTAATCGTAGAAGACGAAGCTGGAATCGTTCAATTCTTACAACAAGGATTAGAAGAAGAAGGTTATGAAATTACAACTGCTTCTGACGGCGAAAAAGGTTTGCAATTACTCTTAGATAAAAGGTTTGATTTGGTTTTATTGGATTGGATGTTACCCCAAAAAACAGGATTAGAAGTTTGTAAAACCTTTCGTGAGAAAGATAAAACAACCCCGATTATTTTTTTAACAGCAAAAGATACTATTCAAGAAACAATTGAAGGATTGCAAGCAGGTGCGAATGATTATATCAAAAAACCATTCAGTTTTGACGAATTGGCTGAACGAATTAAGATTCACTTTAGAAACCTTGAAGAAACAAAAAAATTACATTTAGGCCCAATAGAAATTAATCTAAATCAACATACTGTATCAGTCAATAATGAACTCGTAACGTTAACCCACCGTGAATTTGAATTATTACATTACTTAGTCAAAAATAAAGGTAAAGTATGCACTCGAACTCAAATAATTGAAGATGTTTGGGATATTCATTTTGATTATGATACAGGAGTATTAGATGTTTTCATGAATGCTATCCGCAAAAAATTAAATTTAAAAAAAGAAGAAGAGTATATCAAGACGATTCGTGGCGTTGGGTATATCACTAATGACTAATTTATGCAACAACTTTCTTTCAAAAATAGAATTGCCTCACTTTATATTATCACCACAGCCTTGTTAATAGCGGTGGTATTTTTTGTAATTTATATTAGTGTAAGTTTTAGTGTCTATAGCCATGTTAATGACGATATTCAGTCGGAATCAGCAAAGCATTTGACAGAGATTGCAGTAAGTAATGGGAACTTTCAATTAATTCACAAAGAGGAATGGATGGAGAGAGAACACAATACGATTGATGTAAATCCTGTTTTTGTACAATTTATTGACGAGAACCAACAATTAGTCGAAAAATCACCCAATTTGAAAAGAAGTAATTTGCATTTCAATCCACAAATCCCATTTAACCAATTGTTTGATTATACATTAGAAGGAAAATCAATTCGTCAAACACAATTGCCTATTTATCAAGGAAAAAATATAGTTGGGTACTTATTGGTAGCCATGTCATTAGAAAATTCGGTTATGGTTTTAAATGATTTATTTAAGGTATTGTTAATTGCATATCCTTCTATTTTAGTCATTCTATTTGTTATCGCTCGATTAATTGCTGGTCGAAGTATTCAACCCATTAGTTCTATAATGACTACCTCAAATGCAATTACGAAAGACAATTTAAGGTCTCGTATTCCGTTACCAAAAACGAAAGATGAATTGTATATTTTGTCTAAAACAATCAATAATTTGTTAGATCGATTAGAAACAGCTATTGAGCGCGAAAAACAATTTACCTCCGATGCTTCTCACGAGCTCCGAACTCCATTAACTGTTATCAAAGGAACTTTGGAAGTTTTGGTTCGAAAACCTAGAACGACTCAAGAATACGAAGAAAAAATTAATTTTTGTGTGACTGAAGTAGATCGATTGAATCATTTAGTTGATCAATTATTATTATTGGCACGCTATGAAAATGAAAATCAATCGCTCCATATTGAATCAATTTATTTGAATGGAGTGTTGGAAGATGCCATTGCTAGGCAATCGTTAGCAATAGAATCCAAGAAAATTCAAATTTTACAAACATTTGATGGTGATTTTTATTGCACCACCGATTTACATTTATTTTCAATTATTATTAATAATTTGATTTCAAATGCGTTGAAATATTCTAAAGAAAACGGAGTTATTGATATCCAGTTAAAAAAAAGAAATAATCAAATTGAATGTGTGATTTCTGATTCTGGAATTGGTATTCCAAAAACTGATTTAGAAAAAGTATTTCAACCTTTTTATCGCTCTAAAGCTATTCATTATCCTGAAATTAAAGGGATTGGAATAGGTTTGTCTATTGTGCAACGATTATGCTCTTTACTTTCAATAACGGTAAAAATTACTAGTAGAGAAGGGGTTGGTACACAAGTTTCTCTAATAATGTTAAGCAAAGACTTAAGGAATTCTTAAGATAAAACGTATATTTATATTCTATTTTTGAAGAATATAAATAGAATCTATAAGATGCTCGAAAAAATCATAGCCTTTAGTTTAAAAAATAAATTGATTATTTTATTGTTTACCCTTGGGATATTTGGATTTGGAATTTACTCAGTATTCCAAATCTCAATAGGAGCCGTTCCTGATGTAACCAATAATCAAGTACAAGTAATTACTACTTCTCGTAATCTTTCTACACAAGATATAGAGCAATTCATTACCTATCCAGTAGAAATTGAAATGGCGAATTTACCCGGCGTAAAAGAAATTCGTTCCATTTCAAAATTTGGATTGTCAGTTGTAACTATTGTTTTTGAAGATGATTTAGGCACCTATTTACCTAGACAATTAATTGCGGAAAAGATCAAATCGGCATCTGAAAAAATACCCGATGGTTTTGGAACGCCAGAAATGGGACCTATTACAACAGGTTTAGGAGAAATCTACCAATACACTTTAGAAGTCAAACCCGAATTCAAAGATAATTATACTGTTGCCGACTTGAGAACCATTCAAGATTGGGTAGTGAAACGACAATTGTCTGGAATCAAAGGAGTGGTAGAAATCAATACCTGGGGAGGTTTTTTAAAACAATATGAAATTGCCATTAGTCCCGCCAGTCTTAAAGCGATGAATATTACTATGGCGGAGGTATTTTCTGCCTTAGAAAAAAATAATAGCATCGCCGGTGGTGCCTATATAGAAAAGGTAAATCAAAGCTATTTCATTCGTGGAGAAGGAAAAGTGAAGTCTTTGGAAGACATCGAGAATATCGTAGTCAAAAACAATAATGGCATGCCCGTGTATGTTAAAAATATTGCAACGGTACAATTTGGTCATGCTAACCGTTTTGGTGCCATTACCGGTAATGGAGAGGGCGAAAAAGTGTTAGGACAAGTAATGATGCTAAAAGGAGGTAATTCCAAACAAGTGATTACTGATGTTAAAAATCGTGTAGCCGAAATACAAAAACAGTTACCTGAAGGGGTTTATATCAACGGATTCTTAGAGCGAAGCGAATTGGTTGGAAAAACCACTTTTACGGTGGCAGAAAACTTAATTTTAGGTTGTCTTATCGTCATTTTTGTGGTGGTTTTGTTATTAGGAAATTGGCGTTCAGGCTTGGTGGTAGCTTCAGTTATCCCGCTTTGTTTATTGTTTGCCATTTCTTTCATGAATATTTTTGGCATTGATGCTAATTTAATGAGTTTAGGCGCCATTGATTTTGGAATTATCATCGATGGAGCGGTAATTATTGTTGAATTTATTGCATTCCAAATTGCTAGTAAATCGGCAAATTTAGTTGAATTATCAAAAGAAGACCAACAAGTAGAAATTGACCAAATCACGTTTAAAAGTGCCTCTAAAATGATGAACTCGGCTGTATTTGGTCAGTTGATTATTTTAATCGTTTTCATTCCTATTTTATCGTTATCAGGAATCGAAGGTAAAATGTTCAAACCGATGGCAATGACTTTTAGTTTTGCCTTGCTAGGTGCGATGCTTTTCTGTTTTACCTATGTACCTGTGGTGGCTTCTTTATTTTTAAAACCGAAAGAAGAAAATCCAAATTCTTTTTCTCATAAATTGATTCAAAAATTCAACTCATGGTATTTACCTATAATTACTTGGGCATTGGCAAATACCAAAAAAGTCTTGTACGGTGCGTTAGGTTTATTAATTTTTTCTGTTGTTTTATTTACCACAATGGGAGGCGAATTTATTCCTACTTTGGACGAGGGTGATTTTGTAATTCAGCCTGTTTTAAAAACCGGAACTTCCTTGACTAAAACGATAGCAACTACGACCAAGATAGAAAAAATCATCTTGAAAAATTTCCCAGAAGTTACGCAAGTTGTCAGTAGGATAGGAGCAGCCGAAGTGCCTACAGACCCGATGTCGATGGAGGAAAGTGATATAATCGTTAAATTAAAACCCAAATCAGAATGGGTTTCTGCCGAATCGAAGGACGAATTAGCTGATAAAATTAAATCGGCATTAGAAGCTCAAATTCCGAATATGGAAATTGAATTTACTCAACCTATCGAAATGCGTTTTAACGAATTAGTTTCAGGAACTCGTTCGGATGTGGCAGTGAAAATATTTGGAGAAAACTTAGATGTTTTAGCACAAAAAGCACACGAAATAGAAAATGCCATTAAAAATGTGGAAGGAGCCTCGGACATTATTATAGAAAAAACAGAAGGCTTGCCACAAATGGCTGTACAATACGACCGTTCTAAAATTGCTCGTTACGGATTGAATATTGCTGATTTGAACGAAATGATTGCGCTAAGTTTTGCAGGAAAAACAGTGGGAAATGTGTTTGAGGGTGAAAAACGATTTGATATGGTGGTGCGTTTGAATGAAACGAATCGTAAGGATATTGATGATTTGAAAAACTTATATGTTTCGACGCCTAATGGACTACAAATTCCGTTAAGCGAATTAGCTACTATCGAATACACACAAGGTCCAGCTAAAATTTCAAGAGACAATACCAATCGTAGAATTGTAGTGGGTATCAATGTAAGAAATCGCGATTTACAAAGTGTGGTAACCGATATTCAAAAAATTGTAACTACTAAAATTAAACTTCCTTCTGGCTACTATGTAAAATATGGCGGACAATTTGAAAACTTACAAAGTGCCAAAGCTCGTTTATTAATTGCAGTGCCAATCGCCTTGTTTCTAATTTTCATCTTATTATATTTTGCTTTTGGATCAATTAAAGAAGCATTGATGGTTTATTCAGCTATCCCTCTTTCTGCTGTGGGTGGTATTCTGTTTTTATGGATGCGTGGTTTACCATTCAGCATCTCTGCTGGAGTAGGGTTTATTGCTCTTTTTGGAATTGCTGTGTTAAATGGGATTGTCTTAATTGAGCATTTTAAAGAATTAAAACACCACGGAATGAAAGATATGGACGAATTGATTTTAAAAGGAACTACAGATCGTTTGCGTCCAGTTTTATTGACGGCTGCTGCAGCTGCTTTAGGTTTTTTACCGATGGCTATTTCATCTTCAGCAGGTGCTGAAGTGCAACGTCCATTAGCTACAGTAGTAATTGGAGGGTTATTTACGGCAACAATTTTAACGATGATTGTTTTACCTATTTTATTCAAAGTATTTGACGGAAAAGAATTCAGAAAACCAAAATTTAAAATGCATACTAAATCAACATATCTGCTATTGTTTTTATTGAGTTCTACTTTTTTAATGGCACAAAATTCGCCTTCAGAACGCGAACGAATTGTAGCATTAGCTTTAGAAAATAATAAAGAAATCAAAGCAGCACAATTGCAATTAGAGAAAACAAAGGCGACTATTCAAACGGCTTATTCATTTGATAAAACAAATGTGTATTACAATTATGACCAAAATAATTTAGCTTTAAATAACGAGCCTTTACGAGTATTTGGTGTCCAACAAAAATTTGAATTTCCAACAGTATATGGAGCCAAGAAAAAAGCATTCGAATCTGAGTATGAAAAAGAAAAAGCTAAAGTAGAATTGCAAAAAAACAAATTGACTTTGGCTGTTTCTAAAGTGTATGAGCATATTGTGTATTTGCAAAACCAAGAAAAGCGCTATGCCTACTTGGATAGTTTGTACCAAAATTTTTCTAAGGCCAGTAAGCGTCGTTTTGAATTAGGCGAAACCAATTATTTAGAAAAGATTACAGCTCAAGCTAAGTCGGGTCAAATCCAAACTAAAAAATCTCAAATTGAAAAAGATATAGTAGCGCAATATGAATTGTTAAATGCTTTAGTACAATCCGAGACTAAAGTAACAGTTTTGAATGCTCAAATGAGTCCGCTAGCTATTACATTAAGTAGTTCAGGAAAAGAATTGCACTCGGTTTATTTAGAAAGAGTTAGCGAAACCTATAAGAAACAATTAGAATTACAAAAACAACATTGGTTGCCTGATATTAATGTAGATTATTTTCAGGGTAGAAATAATGGATTATCTCAGTCTTTGTATGGTTTTCAGCTAGGAGTAACGGTACCTATTTTATTTACGGGAACGACTTCAAAAATTAAAGTCGCTCAATTGGATTTAAAAAGTTGGGAACAACAAAAACAATACGAAGAACAAAAAATGACTCAATATCTTAGTCAAAAGGAAAATGAATTAGCCAAATACCAAGAAGCTATTAATTATTACAATCAATTTGGTCAAAAATTATCTGAAGAAATTATTAAAGTAGCTAATTTGAGTTACAAAAATGGTGAAATTGATTTCTTTCAATACATTCAAAGTTTAGAAAACGCCACGACTATTCAAGTCGATTATTTAGATACGTTGTTGCAATACAACACTACCCAATTAGAATTATATTACCCTAATTTTTAATCTGTTGACAATGAAAAAAATACTATATACACTTGCATTAACAACTATTCTGATCAGTTGTAAAGAAACCAAAACAGAAGCAGCCGCTCCCAAGGAAGACGGACTCATTCACGTTACAAAAACTCAATTCCAGTCAGGCGGAATGATTATCGCTAGTCCGACAGAAGAGGATTTTGATGTTAGCATTAAAACTTCGGGAAAAATTGATGTTCCACCTCAAAATAGAGCACAAGTAACTACTTTTATTGGTGGCTATGTAAAATCTACCACTCTTTTGGTAGGTGATAAAGTTCGTAAAGGTCAAGCATTAGTTACTTTAGAAAGCACTGAATTTTTAGATATTCAAAAAGACTATTTGGAAGTCGCTGAACAAATAAAGTATTTAAAATCAGAATACGAACGTCAAAAAACTTTGTTTGACGAAAAAATAAGTTCGCAAAAAAATTACCTTAAAGCAGAAAGCGATTACCGAAGAGCTAAAGGAATGTATCAAAGTTTGAGAGAGAAATTACTTTTGCTAAAAATCAATCCGGCTAACGTAGAAAAAGGAAAACTAACTTCTACTGTCACTATTACATCACCTATTTCAGGAGACATTGTGATAATGAATGCTAATGTAGGAATGTACATAGCGCCATCAGCGGTAATTTTAGAAATTGTAGATACGCAACATTTACATTTAGAATTAGCCGTTTTTGAAAAAGATATTTTGAAGGTAAAAGTGGGTCAAAAAATTAATTTCACGGTACCTGAAGCATCTAAAGAAGTGTTTCCAGCCGAAGTGCATTTAGTAGGAAAATCAATTGAAGGAAACGACAGAACTATTAATGTTCATGGTCATTTAGATGAAAATATCAAACAAAAATTACTAACAGGAATGTTTGTGGAAGCTAAAATTGTAACTAGCAGCAAAAAGGGATTAGCAATTCCTGCGGAAGCATTAGTGACCGAAAACAATAAAAATTTCGTACTTTTATTAAAGAGCAATAAAGATAATGGTTATTCATTTAAGAAAGTCGCCATTACAATTGGAGAAAAAAATAAAGATTTTATTGAAATTCTACCTAATAACGAGATTCAAGCTGCTTCTAAAATTTTGACAAAAGGAACTTTTGACATAGTTAACTAGAAAATTATGGATGTAAACAAATTAAAAAAACAATTACAAGTAGAGGTAGATACAGCTTTTTTGTATGATAGTATAGCTTCCATACAATCGGATGTGAACTTAACTCGTGTTTTACAAAGTCTAGCTGAAATAGAAAAAGGACATGCTAAACACATGTTCGAGAAAGTAGTGACTATAGAACCTAATTATTCCATGCCGATTCCATCTTCCAAGGCAAAATTTCAATTGAAGGTAGGTAAGCTTTTTGGTTATAGTTCAATAATTAGCAGCTTAGCCAATATTGAAAAACAATTTGCTGTTAACACTATTAAAAATAAAATTGAACATGGAGAGAAACTAACAGGTTTTGAACACAATCATTTGCAAATTATTGAAGCGGTTAATAATAATGAAGCGTTAAATGTTTCAGGTGGTTTGTTATCTAAGTTTGAAAGCCGACACAAATCTGTAGGAGGAAATGCATTGCGTGCTGCCGTTTTAGGTTCAAATGATGGTTTAGTTTCTAATATGAGTTTGGTTATGGGTGTGGCTGGTGCAGCAGTTTCTAATAATACCATTCTACTAACTGGAATTGCTGGATTATTAGCTGGGGCTATTTCAATGGCTTTAGGCGAATGGCTTTCTGTACAAAGTTCAAGAGAATTAAATCAACGCCAAATAGAATTAGAAACCGAAGAATTAGAAGCTTCTCCTGAGGAAGAAAAGAAAGAATTAGTATTGTTGTACCAGGCTAAAGGAATGAATGCAGTTGATGCTCAGAAACTAGCAGACAAAGCATTTGAAAGTCCAGAAACTGCAATCGATGCAATCATTGCTGAAGAATTAGGCATTGACAAAGAGGAATTGGGAGGTTCTGCTTGGGAAGCTGCTATTGCTTCTTTTGTGCTTTTTTCCATTGGAGCTGTTATTCCGTTGTATCCTTTTATCTTTTTAGATGGTAATAACGCTATTTTATTAAGTATTGGAAGCAGTGTAGTAGGTCTATTTGGTATTGGGGCAGTCATCACTTTGTTAACAGGTAAAAGTATCCTGTTTTCAGGCTTTAGACAAGTAGCTTTTGGACTTGCTGCCGCAGCAGTAACTTATGGGATAGGAACTTTAATAGGAGTTTCATTAGCAGGATAATTAACTAAACTAAATTTTATATTATGAACGATGCACATTTACACATGGTGGTTAACCATTTTCCAATCATTGGAACCATTTTAGCAATTGGAATTTTAATTGCCGGATTAATTTTGAAAAATACCACTCTAAAAAACACGTCTTATTTCTTGTTTATTATTGCAGCTGTTTTTGGTGCTTTAAGTATGGGGACAGGTGAGGGCGCTGAAAAATTAGTAAAAGATATGCCTACTATTGGCTGGGAAATTATTCACGAACATGAGGAAATAGCCGAAAAACTGGCCTTATTACTATATGTCTTAGGTTTGCTTTCAATAGTTGCATTGTATTTAAATTATAAAAAGAATACCAAAGAAAAACTAGTTTCCTTCTTTATCTTAGGAATCGGGATTGCGAGTTTATTTGTAGTTCAAAAAGTAGGTACTTCTGGAGGCGAAATTCGCCATACTGAAATTAGAGAGGGTTCTCAAAATACTTCAGTCGAAAAAATAGATAAAGATCTTGATGAAAAGTAGTAGGTGCTTTTAATAGATTAGCCTTTTTATTATTGTATTTAAAAAAATAATACAAATAAATTGACACAAATGTTTTTATTGATAATTTTTGTTACAAAAGTCATAATAAGATACTATTCGTGTTATATTATTTGTAACTATATCGATTTCGTAATTTTATTTTTCTTAATTTTGAAAATATATACAATACGATTTTTTTAAATATTATTAGAGATGAGAAACATCAAAATCATTCAAGAATTACACGGTTTGGGTATAACAGGTTATCACGAAGTATCCCATAATCCATCTTATGAAGAATTATATCAAGACGAAATGTCTCATCGTAGAAAAGGCTTTGAAAAAGGTGCTTTAACGGATACAGGTGCAGTTGCAGTAAAAACAGGAATCTTTACAGGACGTTCTCCAAAAGACAGATATATTGTAAAAGACGATGTAACTAAAGATACGATTTATTGGGATGACAAAGTTAACTTTCCTACAACTCAATCGGTTTGGCGTGATTTAAAGAAATTAGTCTTAAAGCAATTATCTACTTCTCCAAAGTTATACGTTGTTGATGCTTTTTGCGGTACCAATGTAGATACAAGACTGAAAGTACGTTTTGTTATGGAGGTCGCTTGGCAGGCCCATTTTGTAACCAATATGTTTATTCGTCCTTCAATATATGAAATAGAAAATTTTGGAGAACCTGACTTTGTGGTAATGAATGGTTCTAAAATAACCAATCCAGATTGGCAAAAACACGAACTTAATTCCGAAAATTTTGTGGTTTTCAACCTTACTGAAAAAATCCAAATCATTGGAGGAACTTGGTATGGTGGCGAAATGAAAAAAGGAATGTTCTCTATGATGAACTACTATTTACCTCTAAAAGGAATGGCGTCAATGCACTGTTCTGCTAATGTAGGAGAAGCAGGAGATGTAGCGATATTCTTTGGTCTTTCTGGAACTGGAAAAACAACACTTTCGGCTGATCCTAAACGCTATTTAATTGGAGATGATGAACATGGTTGGGATGACAATGGAGTATTTAATTATGAAGGAGGATGTTATGCCAAAGTAATTGACTTGTCAGAAAAGAACGAACCTGATATTTGGAGAGCTATCAAGAGAGATGCTTTATTAGAAAATGTTATGGTAGACGAATACGGAGAAATTAATTATTACGACCATTCGATTACTGAAAATTCAAGAGTTTCGTACCCTATTTATCATATTAATAAAATTGTTTTGCCTTCCAAAGCAGGACATGCCAAAAAAATTATTTATCTATCAGCAGATGCTTTTGGAGTTTTGCCTCCAGTATCTATTTTGGATGATGACCAAGCGCAATACCATTTTTTATGTGGTTATACCTCAAAATTAGCAGGTACTGAAAGAGGAATTACGGAGCCTGTTCCTTCGTTTTCTCCTGCTTTTGGAGAAGCATTCTTAACATTACATCCTACACGTTATTCTCAAACTTTAATTGGAAAAATGAAAGATCATGGGGCCAAAGCGTATTTAGTAAACACTGGTTGGAATGGTACTGGGAAACGTATTTCGCTAAAAAACACTAGAGCGATTATCGACGCTATTATTAGTGGTGAAATTGAAGAAGCAGAAACAAGAGCAATTCCATTTTTGAATTTAACTATTCCAACTGTTTTACCTAATGTAAGCGATGGAATTTTAGACCCAAGAGATACTTACGAAGATAAAGCAGAATGGGAGCGAAGAGCTAAAGATTTATCGGCTAGATACATCAAAAATTTCGAACAATATACCAATACTGAGGAAGGAAAACGTTTAGTAAGCGCAGGACCAAAGTTAAGTTAGGTTGTTTTAGATTTTAACAATAAGATAGTGTTAAGTTAAATTTATAATTGGGATGTTACTATATTTTGCTTTATATTTGCACTCGATATAAAAGAATTTCTAATTAATTAGTATGTTATCAAATCAATTACATCATCATCATTTACTAAATTGCTCTCAAGCGATGTGTTAATGGTATGCGTGTAAGTC
>JACCDS011906960.1_pt1 | contig 31022 bp, 30 predicted proteins | sample 7446441 | NCBI WGS metagenome assembly JACCDS01 (sample SAMN15323445, study PRJNA562643) | freshwater metagenome | isolation source: river surface water | place: USA:Blue River Watershed | collected 2017-08-17
GGCCGACCTGTGGGTGGTGCAGCAAGACACGCAGGGTCCGTACGCCGAGTCGTCCAGCCTCAAAGACGACGTGGTGCGCAGCGTGCGCGGCATGCCCGGTGTGGGCCGTGCCGCCAATGTCAGCTACCTGACCATGCAGGTGCGCGGTGAAGGCGGGCAAGACGTGCGTGCCATGGTGGTGGGCTATGAAAGCGACACCGAGGCCCCGCCCGGCAGCCCCGTGCACCTGGTGGCGGGGCGGCACATCACCCGCAGCCACTACGAAGCGGTGGCCGATGTGAAAACCGGCTTCGTGCTGGGCGAGCGCATCCGCATCCGCCGCCACGACTACACCGTGGTGGGGCTGGCGCGGCGCATGGTGTCGTCGGGTGGTGACCCCATGGTGTTCGTGCCGCTGAAAGACGCGCAAGAGGCGCAGTTTTTGAAGGACAACGACGCCATCGTGGCCGACCGCGCCCGCACCGCCGCCAACCCCGCTTTCAACCGACCCGGCCAGCCCGGCTTGCTGGACGCGGTGCAAGCCCTGCAAACCAACAGCCACAGCGTGAATGCGGTGCTGGTGCAGCTGGCCCCTGGTGTCCACCCCGATGGCGTGGCCGCCGAACTGCGCCGCTGGAAGCACGTGGCCGTGTTCACCCGCGCCGAGATGGAGGACATCCTGGTGGCCAAACTCATTGCCAACTCGGCCAAGCAGATTGGCATGTTCCTGGCCATCCTGTCGGTGGTGAGCGCGGCCATCGTGGCCTTCATCATCTACACCATGACGCTGGGCAAGCTGCGCGAGATCGCGGTGCTCAAACTCATTGGCACGCGCAACCGCACCATTGCCGGGATGATCCTGCAACAGGCGCTGGGTCTGGGGCTCATCGGGTTTGTGGTGGGCAAGCTGGCGGCCACGCTGTGGGCGCCGGTGTTCCCCAAATATGTGCTGCTGCTCAACAGCGACGCGCTCACCGGCCTGGGCGTGACCATGGCCATTTGTGCGTTGGCCAGCACGCTGGCCATCCGGGCGGCGCTCAAGGTCGACCCTGGCACGGCCATCGGGTGAAGGGTGAACATGAAACGGTTCAACCCTTTTCAGTGGTTTGCCCAACAGGCTGCTGCGCCCATGGCACGCCCGCACACGGGCGATCCGGTGGCCATGGCCGTGCCCGCCGTGGCTGCGGCAGCAGCGCCGTCGCTGGTGGGTGCTGTGGCTGGCGTGAGTGGGGCCGGCGGTGGCATCGTCATCGAGAACCTGCGCAAGGTGTACGGCACGGGCGATGCCGCCGTGGAGGCGCTGAAAAACGTCAACATGCAGGTGGCCCCTGGCGAGGTCGTGGGGCTGGTGGGGCCATCGGGCTCGGGCAAAAGCACGCTGCTGAAATGCCTGGGGGCCATCATCGAGCCCACCTCGGGCCGCATGACGCTGGGCAGCGATGTCATTTATGACGACGGCTGGCGCACGACCGACCTGCGTGCCTTGCGGCGCGACCGCATCGGCTTCGTGTTCCAGGCGCCGTACCTGATCCCCTTTTTGGACGTGACCGACAACGTGGCCCTGCTGCCCATGCTGGCAGGTGTGCCCAATGCACAGGCCCGCGCCAGGGCGCTAGAGTTGCTGACCGCGCTGGACGTGCAGCACCGCGCCCAGGCCCAGGTGAGCCAGCTGTCGGGGGGCGAGCAGCAGCGGGTGTCCATTGCCCGCGCGTTGGCCAACAGGCCGCCGGTGATACTGGCAGACGAGCCCACCGCGCCGCTGGACAGCGAACGGGCGCTGGGCGTGGTGCGCATCCTGAACCGCATGGCGCGCGAGGCGCACACGGCCATCATCGTGGTCACGCACGACGAAAAAATCATCCCTACCTTCAAGCGCATCTACCAGATACGCGACGGGCAAACGGTGGAAGAGGCGGGCGAGGGGCGGTCGCTGGATTGAGGGTGCACCAAGACTTGCCGGGTTGCGTTCAGCCACCCGAAGGGGTTGAGAGCACCTCGAGAGGCTCGACGTTTTCTCATGAGGCGGCGCGTGACGCGGGCACCACGCGAGCCATGCTCAGCCTTTGAGGCTTCAATTCAGCTTGAAGGTGCCCACCGATGCGGACAGGCGGCTGGCCTGGTCGCGCAGGCTGCCCGCGGAGGCCGTCAGTTCCTCCACCAGTGTGGCGTTCTGCTGGGTCATTTGGTCCAGCTGGGTCACAGCGATGTTCACCTGGTTGATGCCATTGGACTGCTCGCTGGCGGTGGTGGCAATTTCAGCCACGACCTCGGTCACGCGCTGGACTGACGACACGATTTGGTCCATGGTTTGCCCCGCTGACTGCACCAGGGCCGTGCCCGCGCTGATGCGCTCGACGCTGCCGGTGATCAGCGCCTTGATTTCGTGGGCGGCGTCGGCACTGCGTTTGGCCAGGTGGCGCACTTCGCCAGCCACCACGGCAAACCCGCGCCCCTGCTCGCCTGCACGGGCGGCTTCCACGGCAGCGTTCAACGCCAGGATGTTGGTCTGGAACGCGATGCCGTCGATGGTGCCGATGATGTCGGCAATTTTCTGTGCGCTGGCATTGATGTCGTCCATGGCGGCCACGGCCTCCGACACCACCTTGCCGCCTGCCTGGGCCACCGACGCGGCCTCGCTGGCCAGCCCGCTGGCGGTGTGGGCGGCGTCAGCGGCGTGTTTGACGGTGGTGTTCAGCTCTTCCATGGCCGACGCGGTTTCTTCCAGGTTGGCCGACGCTTCTTCGGTGCGGGCCGCCAGGTCGCCGCTGCCTGCGGCCACCTGGGTGCTGGCCGACACGATGTCGTCAGACGTCTGGTGAATGGATGTGATGACCTGGGTGAGCGAGCCCTGCATGTCGCGCAGCGCACGCAGCAGTTGGCCGGTTTCGTCGTGACCCTGCGTATCGCCATCGCTGGCTTGGGGGCGCAGGTCGCCTGCTGCCACGCGTTGTGCTGTGTCGAGCGACGTGGTCAGTGGGTGAACGATGCTGCGCGTGATGGCCCATGCCGCCACCACACCTACCGCAAGCGCCAGTGCGCCCAGCACCATCAACAAGTACTGCGCCTGGTCGTTGGCTTGCTTGATGGGGCCGGCGGCACCATCCAGTGCAGCACGTTGCAGGTTCACCAGTTGCAGCACCTTTTCCTGGTAGACCTTGGCAGAGGGGACGAACGTGCCTTCCAGCAGCTTATTGGCCTCTTCGGGCTGGCCGTCTTTTTTCAGGCTGATGACCTTGTCGCGTGCCGCGGTGTAAACCTTGCGCACCTCGCCGATTTCGGCAAACAAGGCGCGTTCCTGCTCGGTTTCCATCAGGCCTTCCACCTTCTTCTGCAGCTCGGTGGCAGACGCGGCAGATGCCTTCTGTTCGTCGGCAAAGAACGTGGCCAGCTGCGGGTCGGTGCTTTTGGCAATGGCCGTGGTGCGCCTGACCGCGGTGTGAATGAGCAGGTACCAGTCGGCAATCAACCGCTCTTTGGCCAGTGGCTTTTCAATGATGCCCTGTGTGGCCGATGAGGCCGATTGCAGTTGCCACACGCCCACGAGCGTGGTCACAAGCGAAAGCGCCAAAAGCAGGCCGAAGCCGACTGCCAGTCGGCGGCCAATGGAAAGCATGTGCATGAAAACCTCGTTTGAAACCCGCTGCCGCGCGCAAAGGGCGCAGTCGCTTGGGTTCACTATCTTATTGGAGGGTTTACCCTTGTTTTGACCGCGTGCCGCAGCAGGTTGCGCGGTCTTGCCGGGGACCGCGCAACAGGCTCATTCGAACGACGGCAGGCTGGGCGTCACCACGGGCTTGCCTGCGGCCACCCAGGCGTCGTAGCCACCGGCAATCGAGTGAACGTTCAGGTAGCCCATGGCCTGCATGCTGACGGCTGACAAGGCCGCGCGGCCACTGGTTTTGCAATACAGCAGCACGTTCAGGTCGCGGGCTTGCAGGGCGGGCATGCCTGACAGCTTGAATTCCAGCAGCCCGCGGGGGATGTGCACCGCGCCTTGCAAGTGGCCTGCGGCAAATTCGTCGGCCTCGCGCACATCGATCAGCACATCGGCGGCAGCCAGTGCCGCATCGACATCGGACAGCGCAACTTCGCTGCATTGGGCCTTGGCGGCCATGACGAGGTCTGTGGCGGTTTTCATGGGTGTTCCTGTTGATTAAAAATGATAGCTATAAAGTGATGTGAATAATGCGAGAAAGGCTATTTTTGTTTGAAATCAATCGCTCGCGACTCATCCGGCGATGGTGTCTGGCTCACGGTGGCGTTGTGTGTGGCATGGCATTGGGTGTGTGCAGCGCAGCGCCGGTTCATGTGGCGCTCAGTGTTCTGCGTGCAGTTTTTCGTGAATGCGCCGGGTGGTGCGCCAGACGCCCCACAACACCAGTGGAATGGCTGCACCCGCTGCCATTTCAGGGTTCAGCGGCAGCCCTGCGGCTTTGGCTGCTTTGCCCACGTACAGCATGAGGCTGACCACGTAATAGGAAATGGCTGCGATCGACAGGCCTTCCACCGTGCTTTGCAGGCGCAGTTGAAGGGCCTGACCTTTGGTGAGCTGGGCCAGCAACTGCTGGTTCTGTGTCTCGGTGGCGATGTCCACACGTGTGCGCAGCAGCGCGGTGGTCCGTGTGACGCGCTCAGACAGCGAGGCCAGACGGCCCGCCGTGGCGCTGACGGTGGCCATGGCAGGGGACAGCCGGCGGTTCATGAATTCACCAATGGTCTGCGTGCCAGGAATGGCGTGTTCGCGCAGCTCGGCAATGCGCTGCAGCACGATGCTGTGGTAGGCCGCTGTCGCAGAAAAGCGGTAGGTGTGGCTGGCTGTGGCCTGTTCCACGCGCGCGGCCAACTGGGCCAGGTGATGGAGCAATTCGGGGTCTGATTCAGTCCCCTGTTCAATTTGCGCCGTGATGTCGGCCAAGGCCTGCTCGGTGGCGGCAAGCATGGGTGACAACGACTTGGCCACGGGCAGGCCACGCAGGGCCATGAGGCGGTAGGTTTCCAGCTCCAGCAACCGTTGCGACACGCGGCCCGCCCGCGTTTCCGTGGTGCCGGGGGGCGCCACCACCAGGATGCGTTCAAACCCGTTGGGGCGCAGCCGAAAGTCGGTCACTGCCCACGAGTGTCCGTTGTTGCCCATGACCGAGGCCACCAGCATGTGGTCCCCGAGCCAGGTGCGTGCCTGTGCCAGGGTGTGGATGGCGTCCGTGGGGTCGCCGTGCAGCATGGCCAGTTCGATGGCTGCAATGGTCTGACCGGGGATGTCACGCAGCCATTCAGGTGGCACGCGCAATGCCGACAACAACTCAGGTTCGGCATGTCCCAGTGCCGCGTGATCGGGCAAGGGCTGCACGATGGAATAGCGGGTGAATTCGCTGTGGCGCTCCCACTTCACCGTGTGGTGGTGTCCGCGCAGGCGCAGGAAGTTGCCATTCATGTGGGCCAGCGTCAGGTGTTGCTGGCCGGGCAGGCGTTGCAGGTGTGCCAATTCGTCTGCGCGGCTCACGCCGTCATTCAGCACGGCCACGTAAACCACCAACGCGGGCAGGCGGATGCGCGCTGCGGGGCGGGCGTGCACCTCGTTGTGGAGGTGGGTGCGTGTGTCTGCATCCGGGGGCAGTGGTCTGAAAATGCCATGCCCGCCCTCGGGGGGCATGCCTGTCTGTGTCAACGGCAGTGTGGTGTGCATGCCTCTATTTTGCGCGACAGCGTGACAGGCTCATGCATCCCGGGCGGGGAGAGCCAGGCTTTCGAGCCTGCCAAGGTGATTGGGCCAACGGATGATCGAACGACGTCCGGATGGACGAGCCACGGCCCCGTTGAGGTCGCACGGGTGTGCTGCCACAGGCGTGTTCGCTCGATCGTGCGAAAAGCGAGGCTTTTGTGCTTTTTTTCTAAAGATCGTTTCAGTGTTGTCGATAGAAGTTTCGACGATCGAGAAATGCCGTGCGCATTCAGTCAGAGGAGTGTTGTCATGTTGTCACTGTCAAGCATCCATACAGTCAGCCAATCATCGGTGGTTCGGACATCGTTGGTGGCGGATGCTGTGCGTCCGTCGAGCCCGCTCAAGGCGATCGAGCCCACCACCGCAGTGAGCAAGGAGCGGTCGCGCGCAGAAAACAAGGTGCCAGACGCAGGGACCAATGCGCAGTTGGCTGCAGCGGCTCGGGCGGCAGCGGTGTCACAGCAGGCAGCGGTACAGTCGACCCAAACGGGCACCGAGGGTGGCAGCCAGCGACAGTCTCAAACCACAGGGCAGCAAGCTGATCAACCCCATGTTGAGAAAACGCCGATCCAGAAAGCACTCGATACCCAAATCAAAAGCCTGCTGTCCAACGTCTGGAAAGCCAGTGCCAAAGCGGTTGATTTTTTGCTTGGGCGCGATGCCATTGAGCAATCGACGCAAGCAGCGGAGGCAGCCAGCCAACTTCAAGCCGATATTTGGCCGGTCATGAAGATGGGGAAGGACGACAAAGGGGGTGCAGCTGCGGCGACTGACACGTCATCAGCAGTGCTTTCATACACGTCAAAAGGCAGCACCGACAGCGGTGCCACGGACACCCGCGGCAGCATTCTCGATTTCGTCGCCTGACGGTCTCAGATGCGGTGACGAACCCCTGCGCCGCCCACCGCCAGTTTGTCGATCAACGCTTGCGCAATTTGCTTCAGCGGTAGCACTTCGCTTGCCGCACCTGCTTGAATGGCCATGCGCGGCATCCCGAAGACCACGCAGCTGGCTTCATCCTGGCAGATGTTGTAGCTGCCCGCATCGCGCATTTCCTTCATGGCTTGCGCGCCATCCCCACCCATACCGGTCAGCATCACGCCGAACGCATTGGGGCCCAGCACTTTGGCCGCAGAACGAAACAGCACTTCGACAGACGGTTTGTGGCGGTTGACGGGCTCAGTGTCTTCAACCACGGCAACGTAGTTTGAGCCACTGCGATCAATGCGAAACTGTTTGCCACCCGGGGCAATGTATGCGTGCCCCGGCAGAATGCGCTCACCATGGCTGGCTTCTTTGACGCTGATTTTGCACAGCGAGTCGAGCCGCGCCGCAAAGCTGGTGGTGAAACCAGGCGGCATGTGTTGTGTGATGACGATAGCGGGTGAGTCAGCCGGCAACGGCACAAGCACCTCGCGGATGGCCTCTGTCCCGCCAGTGGATGCCCCGATGCAAATGACTTTTTCGGTCGACAATCGGCTGTACGACACAGGCTTTGCGGGTGCAGACGCCGTGGTGGTCGGGCCAGGAGACGGTTTTTTCACCGCATCAGGGAGGGCTGTCGCACGTCGGCTCACGTGGGCGACGGATGCCGTCCGGATTTTTTCCACGATTTCGGTGGACAGGTCTTTCAAGCCGGTGGCCACACCAATGCGGGGTTTGGCCACGAAATCGATGGCGCCCATTTCAAGGGCTCGCATCGTGATGTCGGCCCCTTTCTCGGTCAGCGTGGAAACCATGACCACAGGCATGGGGCGCAAGCGCATCAGTCTGGACAGAAAGTCGAGCCCATCCATGCGGGGCATTTCGACATCCAGCGTGATGACGTCGGGATTGAGTTCGCGGATCATTTCACGCGCAACCAACGGGTCATTGGCTGCGCCAACACATTCCATATCAGGTTGCTTGTTGATGATTTCGGTCAGCAGGCTGCGGACAAGAGCCGAGTCATCGACCACGACCACCCTGATTTTTGCCATTCTCAATCAACTCCGTTAGAAAAGATCGACCGATCCACCGGCTGTGGACTTGGCCAAATGGGCTGCGTTGCCTTTGCGCTCGGTTGATTCCAGCGATTCTGGGTGAGCGTGCGCCAGTTTCTTGACCATTGCCTTGCCAGTCGTCGGGAAAAAAACCACTTTGCGCGGGTAGATGTCGAGAACATCCTTCGACACAACAGTGATGCGTTCCATGTGCAGATAGTCCAGCACGAATTGGGTGTTGCGCTCCCCCACGTTCATGGTGGTGAACCCCGCCATGACCTGTCCCCCACCGAATACCTTTGCCTGCATCGATTCTTTGCGCGCGCCCAGTTTGATCATTTCGTTGATCAACAGCTCCATGGCGTAAGACCCGTAACGCCCGGATGTATCCGAGCTGTCACCCTCGGGCAGCATGAAATGGTTCATGCCGCCGACGCCAGCCTTGGAATCCCAGATACATGCGGCAATGCAAGAGCCCAGCACGGTCATGATGAGTATGTTGCTGTCGGCTACAAAATATTCACCAGGCAACACTTTGACCGCATCAGACTGAAAGTGGTGGTCAAAGAAAAAGAACGACGCCTCACCTGGTTTCCGTGGGCGTTGTCGCAAAGACAACAGGGAGTGGCTTTTCTGCAACCCACCTGACATGGAAGGGGTTGCAGCAGACCGGGAGGGGAGACCTGGCGTGAGGTCAGACGCGCTCATAGACTGTCTTTCCGCGAAGCGTGAACAGTGTTTTGGCGTCGGTAAAGTTTTCAGCATGTCCCACGAACAGCATGCCTCCAGGCCTCATGTTGCGGTGAATGCGCTCCAGCACACGACGCTGCGTTGCGGCGTCAAAGTAAATCATCACGTTGCGGCAGAACACAAAATCGAACGGTTCACGGAACGGCCAATTGTCTTGGATCAGGTTGACGGTGAAAAAGTCGATGTGCTTTTGCAACTCGGGTTTGACGCGGACATAGCCGCTGTTATTCCCTTTGCCTTTGAGGAAGTACTTTCTGAGCTGATCGGCCGTCAAGCCTTTGACGTTTTCCGATTTGTAGACGCCTGCGGCAGCCGTTGCCAGTACCTTGGTGTCGATGTCGCTGCATTGAAGTGAATAGTTGGCACCCTGTCCAAGGGTGTCCAAGACCGTCATGGCGATGGAGTAGGGCTCTTCACCGGTTGAGGTGGCGCTGCACCAGATGCGCGGGGTTGCACTGGATCCCAGCTTTCGCAGATGGTCAGACAGGATGGTGAAGTGGTGCTGCTCGCGGAAAAACGCCGTCAGGTTGGTGGTCAGGGCGTTGATGAACTCTTGCCACTCTGCCCCGTCGTTTTGCTCCAGCCAGTCCAGGTAACCTTTGAAACTTTCGTGTCCAGTTTCCCGCAAACGTCGGGAGATGCGGCTGTACACCATGGCGTGCTTGCCGTCATGCAGGCTGATACCTGCTCGCTGGTAAATCAATGCCTTGATGCGCGCAAAATCCTGATCGCTCCAGACGAACTCCCGTCCCTGGGTCAGGGGGCCGGTGTCGTCCGGTGTAGCGGTGTGTCTGTTCATGTGGCTCAGTGCCTGGATCGGCGGATCAGTCCGCTGGTGTCCAGAATCAGGGCTACCTTGCCATCACCCAAAATAGTGGCGCCGGATACGTTGGGCACTTTCCGATAATTGCTTTCCAGGTTTTTGATCACCACTTGTTGTTGTCCCAGCAGTTCGTCCACCATCACTGCAACCCGTGACCCTTCAGCCTCGATCACCACCATGATGCTGTTGGGGTTGGTGAAGTCGTTGCGTGGAACGTCGAACACACGTTCCAGCTCGATCACAGGCATGTACTCCTCTCGTACCTTGACCAGTTGTGCGCCCTGCGCGACAGTGTTGATCTCGCCTGGTTTGACCTGAAACGACTCCACCACGGATGACAGGGGCAGGATGTAGACCTCGTTGCTGACGCGCACAGACATGCCGTCCATGATGGCCAGTGTCAGGGGCAGGCGGACCATGACTTTCATGCCCTTGCCTTCGCGGGACTCGATCTCAACGGTGCCGTTCAAGGATGCGATGTTCTTTTTGACCACGTCCATGCCCACGCCACGACCCGATACGTCGGTCACCACATCGGCGGTGGAAAAGCCCGGGGCGAAGATCAGCTGCCAGGCTTCAGCGTCGGTGATGTCGTCTGCGACGTCGATACCTTTCTCACGGGCTTTGGCGATCAATTTGTCTCGATTCAACCCTCGGCCATCATCCTTTACCTCAATCAGGATGGACCCCCCCTGGTGCGATGCAGACAGGGTGACAGTGCCTTGTTCAGGCTTGCCAGCCGCAGCGCGTACGTCGGGCATTTCGATGCCGTGGTCGCAACTGTTGCGGATCAGGTGTGTCAGCGGGTCGGTGATTTTTTCGATCAGTCCCTTGTCGAGTTCAGTGGCTTCACCGTGTGTGATCAACTCCACTTTTTTGCCAAGTTTGCTTGCCAAGTCCCGCAACATGCGCGGGAAGCGGCTGAACACGACCGACATGGGAATCATGCGGATGGACATCACCGATTCTTGCAAGTCTCTTGTATTGCGGTCCAGGTCTGCCAAGCCTGCCAACAGCTGCTGGTTGACAACGGGGTCAAGTGCACGACTGTTTTGCGCCAGCATGGCTTGAGTGATGACAAGCTCACCGACGAGGTTGATCAACTGGTCAACCTTGCTGACCGACACCCGCAGGGTCGATGACTCCAGTTGCGCTGCCTGTGCCGCAGGTTTGGGCTCCACTTTCCCTGTAGGTTTGGCTGCGGGCTCTGCCGCCACGGCCACGGGGGGCTGAGGTTGCGCGGGTGCGGGTGGTGTCGCCGCAACGGATGGTGGCGTGGCGATGGGGGCTGCTGGGGTGTCTTCAAACAGACCGAAGCTTGCGTCCTGAAGGGCTGCGGCTGGGCTGGGGGCAATGGCCGGTGGACTGCCTGCATCCAGGATACGGATGTTTTCTTTGGCCACGTGGAATGCAAACAGGTCAATCAGATCGCTGTCAGTGGAGGTGGTTTCCACCGCAAACACACGCATCGATTTGTCCGCAACGGGCATGGCTTGAATGGTGCCCAGGCCAGCAATGTCTCGGAACAGGTCGACGATAGGGTCAGCCTGCTCGGGGTGGTCAATGGGGCCAATGTGGATTTCAAGTTTGCGGCTGCTGTCGGGTCCGCTTGACGTGACTGCAATCGGGGTGGGGGCAGGAACTGGCGCCGCAACAGGTGCCGGTGCAGGCCTCGGTGCGGCGGCAATGGCCGCGCCACCCGATGCGAGAACGCGGATGCGTTCAACCAAACTCGCCGTCTCCAGTGCTGGACCATCTGCACCCTGGTGTCTGGCCAGCAGGCCCCGCAATGCGTCAGATGACTCCAGCAGAACATCCACCATCGGCAAGCTGGGCTTGAGTTCGTGGCGGCGGAGCTTGTCGAGCAACGACTCCATCTGATGCGTCAATTCCGCGACGTCTGCAAACCCAAACGTGGCAGATCCGCCTTTGATCGAGTGAGCGCATCTGAAAATGGCGTTCAACTCTTCATCGTCAGCGGTATCGAGATCGAGACTGAGAAGCATCTGCTCCATCTGGTCCAGGTTCTCTCCTGCTTCTTCAAAAAAAATCTCGTAAAACTGAGAGAGATCAATCGAACCGCCGGCGCCGTGGTTTTCTTGCATGGTTGCACCCATTTCTGCCTCCAGGGAGGAAACAATTCAGATTAAACGTTTACTTGATGACCTTCTGAATGATCTCGATCAAACGATTGGGATCAAACGGCTTGACCAGCCAGCCTGTCGCACCTGCCGCGCGGCCAGCCTGCTTCATCTGATCGCTCGATTCTGTGGTCAGAATCAGAATGGGCGTCTTGGCAAATGCAGCGGTTTCACGAAGCTTTTTGGTCAAACCCAGGCCATCCAGCCGCGGCATGTTTTGGTCTGTCAGCACCAAATCAAATGATTGTGACTGCGCTTTTTCCAGTGCATCTTGACCATCGACGGCTTCGGTTACACGATAACCGGCGCTGCTCAAGGTGAAGGACACCATCTTTCGCATGGATGCCGAGTCATCTACGGCAAGGATTGAATGCATGAGTGAATACTCCGTTTTGTCTGCGCAAAGTGCCATCAGAAAAGCTCAATGGAGCCTGCGTCCATTTCACTTTGCGTCACCGGGTTGGGGCGAGGAGGCTGCACCTCAGAGGGTGTCGGTGATACCTCGTCTTCATCAAGTCCCATGGCCTCTTCGGCCAGCTTGTAGGCACATGCTTTCAGAATTTTGTCGGTATGCACAAGCAGTTGGGACGCCATGTCATGAAACTGCAGCTCTGTGACCGCCAGTTGTAGCGATTGCCGCACAGTTGGCAGTTCTGGGTGCGCGTTCGTTCCGATTTGGGCCAAGGCCACGTTGGCCGAGCTGAACCGATCCATCAGATTTTCGGTGGCATGGTCCAGCAATCCACCCAGGCGCTGCAAATCGTTCATGACGACCAGTAACGCGTCCTGTAAATCGGCTACCGCAGTGACTGGCAACGATACCGTGGGTTGGGGATTCGGCATGGGTTGGGTTATCCTGACCGGGACGGGTGGGGTAAGTGGAATGCAGTATGGGGCATTACTACAATTTTCCGGTGTGCCTCCCTCAATCGGTGACACGGCAGTTTATAGAAAAAACGGGGCACCTCGTGCTCATGACTGATGATGCTGAAAAAATTGCACACGTCAACTGTTCTATATTTTTCTGAAAGGTTCGAATGCCTTTGAACAGATCGCTCAGAGGGCTGTACCTGAGCGTGGATGCCTCGTGGTTCGATTTGATCGAAGGTGCCTTGTTACGTGAATTCGACAAGGTGAGTCTGACACAAGTGCATTCACTGGAAGACTTTGTCTCCAGTGCAGAGCGTGGCGAGTTCGACGTTTTGATGGCTGACTACGCCCTGGACGGGTATACCGGCGTGGATGCGTGGAACCACTTGGAGCACGGTGACAATGGTGTGCCGTTTCTGATTTTGTTCACATCTGACATCGGTGAGGCGGAGTCCATTGATGTGATGAGGAGCGGTGTCAATGAGTGTATTTACGCAGAGGACTTTCCACGGTTGGGTTATGTCGTCCTGAAACTGCTGGAGGTGTGGGAGGCTCGGCAGGCGAAGATTCAGGCAGATGCGGCCTTGATCGTGTCAAGAAACCAACTGTTGCGGTTGACCCAGCAGTTGCATGCCCGGATAGAGGAGGAGCGGACGGCTGTATCCCGAGAGATTCACGACGACATTGGCGGTGCGCTGGCTGCTGTGAAGTTTGACCTGTCTTGGATTGCACGGCGATCCGCTGACGACGCAGTCAAGGAGCGTGTACAGCAGGCGACTGCAACCTTGCAGCAGGCGCTCGATGCCAGCCAGCGCATCATGCTGAGCTTGCGGCCAGCGATTTTGGACGAGGGGTTGGTGCCTGCTTTGCAGTGGCTGGTGAATTCCTTTTCGAAGCGCACGGAGGCAGAAGTGGTCTTCAGGTGTGAAAAGGATGCGTTGACGCTGGAGCCTGAGATTCAGGCGGTTGCCTTCAGTGTGGTTCGCGAAGCGTTGACCAATGTCGTCAAGCACGCCCAAGCCAGCAAGGTGGTGGTCGATGTCAGTGATCAAGAGGGTGTCCTCACGGTCGAGGTGTCCGACGATGGCGTCGGTTTGGCACCGAAGGCATTGGCCAAAACCACCTCATTTGGCATTTTGGGTTTGCGTGAGCGTGCTCAGTCCATCGGTGGTTGGCTGGATGTGAGCTCCTCTGGGGCTGGCGTGTCTGTGATACTCACTGTGCCGCTGGATGGGGTGAGTTTTCCTGATGTCACGGAGTTGAGCGAATGAGCCTGATTAACGTGGTGGTGTGCGATGACCATGCGATGGTGCGGCGCGGTATCAAGGATGCCATTTCGGAGGGGGTGGACATCCGTGTGGTGGGCGAGGTGGGCAGCTATCCGGAGCTGCGCCAACAGTTGCGCGCAGGCCCATGCGATGTGTTGGTCTTGGATCTGAACATGCCTGGGCGAGGCGGTTTGGACGTGCTTGCAGCGCTGAAGGAGGAGGGCTCCAAGATTCGGACGCTGGTTGTGTCGATGTATCCGGAAGATCAGTACGCCATACGCTGCTTGCGGGCAGGCGCCATGGGCTACCTGAATAAATCGGCAGATCCGGCAGAGTTGATCAATGCCATCAGGACGCTGATGCAAGGGCGCAAATATGTGACGCCAGAAGTTGCGCAGAAACTGGTTGACAGCTTGTTGTCTCCCGAAGTCGAGAGTCCTCACGCCAGTTTGTCGGAGCGTGAATTGCAAACCCTTCAAAAGATGGCGTCTGGCCGCCGACTGTCAGAAATTGCAGAAGAGCTGATGCTCAGCCCCAAAACGGTCAGTGTTTACCGCGCAAGGGTGCTGCAAAAATTGAATCTTTCTAATAACGCAGAATTGACGGCGTATGCCATTCACCATGGACTGATGTGAGTCAGAGGATGTGATTTCTTGCGTGGCCATGGCCCTCCACGCGTGGTCAACGTCCTGTAAAAATATCAGGGATCAGGTTCAGCAATTTGATGAGTGGTTGTTCCAGCATGGGCAAGGTCACGACCAAGCCCAGCAATCCAGCAGACAGGGTCAGCGGGAACCCGATGGCAAAAGCATTCATTTGAGGCGCCACCCGAGACAGGATGCCCAATACCGCATTCACAAACATCAATATGCCAATCATGGGCAGCGCAATCTGCAATCCGTAGCTGAAGATCACACCGCCCAACTCATGCAAGCGCATGCTGGTGGCAACGTGGAGTGGGTCTGTTCCAATGGGAAATGCATGAAAACTGGCGATGACGGTTTGAATCAACAACAAATGACCGTTGACCACCACAAGCAACAACATCGTGGTGTTGCCGAAAAACCGTCCAACGGTGCTGGATTGAGATCCCGTGGCCGGATCGAAGAAACCAGCAAAGTTCAGACCCATTTGCAGTCCGATCAATTCCCCTGCCATTTCGACGGCAGTGAACACAATGCGGGCCGTCAAACCGATAGACAGGCCCACGATCGCTTGTTGCACCCCAACGGCCAGTGCTTTGGGGTCGTTCAGCGACACGATGGGCTGTTCTGGCAGGCCAGCTTGAGCGCACAGTGCAATGAAAAAGGCCAAAGCAATCCGGGTCCGCGTGGGAATTGAGCGTGCAGACAGCACAGGGGCACTGGTAAACAATGCCAGCACACGCAGAAATGGCCAAAAAATGGGTGTCACCCACATCATGATCTGCGCTTCAGTGAAGCCAATCATGGTCAGTGTCCGTCAGGCTGCAAAGGTGGGAATGGACTGAAGTGTTCGCCGAATGTAGTCCACCAGCGTTGTAAGCATCCATGGGCCTGCCACGGCAAACACAATGATGGCGGCCACCAGTTTGGGTACGAACGACAGCGTGGCCTCGTGGATTTGCGTGATGGCTTGAAACAGGCTCACGAGCAATCCCACGACGAGAACAACTCCCAGCACGGGAGCCGACACCATCAGCAACAGAAACAGCGCGTTTTGCGCCATGGTCAGAACAACTTGAGCGTTCATGGTGGCCTCAAATGGCAAAACTGGCGGCCAGTGAGCCTAGGAGCAGGTTCCAGCCGTCGGCAAGCACAAACAGCATCAGTTTCACGGGGAGTGCAACCAGCACAGGTGAAAGCATCATCATGCCCAGCGACATGAGCACACTGGCAACAACCATGTCGATGACCAGAAATGGAATGAATATCAAAAATCCGATCTGGAATGCGGTTTTCAGTTCACTGGTCGCAAATGCGGGGACCAACACACGCAATGGGGCGGCTTCTGCTTTGGTGTCAGGCGGGAGTTTGGCCAGCTTGGCGAAAAGCTCGAAATCTGATTGGCGGGTCTGCTTGATCATGAAGCTCTTGACTGGTACCTGTGCCACGTCGACAGCTTGCTCGAAGGTCATCTTGTTTTCGGTGTATGGCACGTAAGCGTCGTTGTAAACCCTGTCCAGCGTGGGGCTCATCACGAAGAACGTCAGAAACAACGATAACCCGATGATCACCTGTGTCGGGGGGGATGATTGTGTGCCGAGTGCCTGGCGCATCAGCGACAGCACGATGACGATCCGTGTGAACCCGGTCATCATCAGCACCATTGCAGGCAAAAAAGACAATGCTGTGAAGAACAGCAAGGTCTGAATAGGGATGGAATAGTTGGTGCTGGCTGCACCTTGCCCAATCAGCAGTGGCAATTGACCTGCCTGCTGTGCATCGGCAACCAACGGCAGGTAGCACAACAGCGCGGCGGCAAAACGCCGTGCAAGTATGGAACGTGTGCTAACTGTTTTCATCGGGCGTTGTGATGTTCAGGCAGAGAGGGTTGGTCATGTTTGACGGTCCACGCATCGAGCAATGTCACTGATTGTGGCGTCACGCCCAACAACAGACGACGCGTCTGTGGGCCTTGCTGGACCTCGATGGTCACAACCCGCTGCTGAGAACCCACTGCGAGTGCCGATATCAATTTTGTGGGTTGTTCGGGGGCTTTGAGGCCTTGCCAACCAGAAGCACGTGCCCGCCGTGCAAGCCAAGGCAAGCAGGCAATGATTGCCAGCAACGCCAGGGCTGGCCAGGCTTCGATCAAGGCAGGCATCAGCCGCGGCTCAAGCGCTTCAATCGTTCCGATGGCGTGACGATGTCAGTCAGTCGTATGCCGAACTTGTCGTTCACCACAACCACTTCCCCTTGGGCAATCAGATAGCCGTTAACCAATACATCCATGGGCTCACCTGCCAGGGCGTCCAACTCCACCACCGAGCCTTGACCCAGCTGAAGGATGTACTTGATAGGCACCTTGGTTCGCCCCAGCTCCACGGACAATTGCACAGGGATGTCGAGCACCATGTTGATGTCGTTGGTTCCCCCCGCCGGTTTGCCCATGGCCGCGAATGGGTCATCCATGGCATCGAAGGCCGGTGCGCTACTGTGGCTGGAGCTGCCTGCAGACTGCGTTTGTTCTTCCAGTGCCTGTGCCCAATCATCAGCCATGGCCTGCTCGGCGCTGGGATCCATTGGGGTGTCAGTGCTCATAATTGTCTCCAATCCAGTTCAATGTGCTGGAGCGCAGGTTGCGTTCAACTTTCAAAGCGTATTTCCCTTTGTGCGTGCCGTATTGGCATTCGAAGACAGGCACGCCATCTACTTTTGCCTGGATGATGGGTTTGCGGTCCAGTTCAATGAAGTCCCCCACTTTCATGGCCAACAGCTGTTCAATCGTGGCATCGGCTTTGGCCAGTTCTGCAACCAAATTCACTTCTGCTGCTTGAATTTCGTGACCAAGTACTTTGACCCAGCGCTTGTCCACTTCGATGGCATCCCCCTGGACTGACGAATAGAGCACGTCGCGGATCGGTTCCAGCGTGGAATATGGGATGCACACGTGTAGCGACCCGGTGAGGTCGCCGATTTCAAGTGTGAATGTCGATGACACCACGATTTCACTGGGTGTGGCGATGGTGGCAAATTGCGGTTGCATTTCCGATCGCTGGTACACCAGTTCAAGCGGATACACACCCTTCCACGCTTTTGCATACTCTTCCGCCGCAACATCGACCAAGCGGTTGATGACGCGTTGCTCAGTCGGGGAGAAGTCACGACCTTCGATGCGGGTGTGGAACTTGCCGTTGCCACCGAACAAGCTGTCAATCACGCCGAAAAGCAACGTGGGCTCGCAAACGATCAGCCCGTTACCGCGCAGGGGCTTGACCGCCATGATGTTGAAGTTGGTAGGAACAACCAGTTCACGCAAGAAAGCGCTGTATTTTTGCACCGATACCGCACCCACAGAAACTTCTGGGCTGCGCCGGATGAAGTTGAACAAGCCGACGCGGAGGTTGCGAGCAAACCGCTCGTTCACGATCTCCATCGTCGGCATGCGACCACGAACGATCCGTTCCTGGCTGGACAGGTTGTAGTCACGGACACCGTCGGTCGGTTCGTCTTCCTTGGCGAGCTTTTGGCTTTCACCCGTGACACCTTCCAGCAAGGCATCGATTTCTTCCTGTGATAGGTAGGACTCACTCATGGTGTTTCCCCTTGTGGGTCACTGGACAATGAAACTCGAGTACAGCACCGCTTCAACCGGCAAAGGGGGCAGGTTGCGCTTCTTCTTCTTTTTGGCGGTTGGTGCCTCATCTTCTTCGTCTTCAACTTCATAGCCGAGTTGCTCAGAAGTTGCCCGAATGATGGCTTTGGTGAGTTTCTCTTTCCCTTCGGCAGCCAGCAGTTCGTCTGCTGTCCGCTGAGACACCGCAATCAGCACGGCACTGCGGATGCTGGGCATGTATTGCTTCACGGTATCGGCCGTTTTGGGGTCATCCAGTTTCAGTGTGATGCCCAACTGCACGAACCTGCCACCACCTGGGTCGGCCAAATTCACCACCATGTTGTCCATGGGCAGGTAGGTTGGCGGTTTTTTGGGATCGGGCGCCTTATGAACAACTTTGGGTGGCGCTTTTTCTTCCTCGCCATGCCCCTCTTCATCCGCAGGCTTCTTTTTCATCAGGAAAAAAGCAGCACCGCCGCCAATGAGTGCCAGCAAAACCACCGCAGCAATGATGATGATCAACATCTTCTTGCTCTTGGGTTTCTCTGCTGGTGCGCCTTCTTCACTGGGTTTTGCTGACATGGTGTGTTTCCCGTTGACTCGGTTCAGGGGCTGTCAACAATATGCTGATGCCGAATTCCTGCGCGATGTGTGATTATTGGCGCGCATTGTCCTGTGTAAAAGGAAATGATGAAGGAAAAAGCACGGCTTGTTCGCCTCTCAGGCGAAGAGGTCCAGCTTCGTGGCTGTCGCAACGCTTGGGCTGCGGTGGTGCGGTGTTGACGGGGTGGTCACGTCTGCCGATGCATTGCGTTGAGCGGCAGATACTGCGCGTTGAGTGAGCGCTTGGTCGCTACCGCCGTTTGGGCGATTGTCTGGTGAGGGTTGGTCTTGGTTGGCTGATGCCTGCCGTTGCCCCACCGTCACGTCGCCCAGCGTCATGCCCTTGCTTTCAAGCATGTTTTTCAGTAAATCTTCGGCTGACAACGAGAGTGCGTCGCGCATTTCGGCTTGGGCAGCCTCGAAGGCAATGTGGACTTCGCCATCTTTCATCGAAATGTTGACATCCAGCGGGTTGTCTTTGTCGTCACCTACCGTCAGGCTTGCTTTTTGACTGCCTTGGGCAGCCCAATAAGCAATTTGCCCGCTCAGGTTGTCCATGATGTCGGCCATATCGTCCGCAGCCACGCCGGTCTGGAGTGGTGGATCGTTCGACACGGTTGCGGCCGGCGTGTGTTCGCTGGCATGCACGTGTTCCGTGCTGGGTGTGCCCGCCTCTGTGGTGACTCGAGGGCCATCCTGTTGGGGCAATGCGGTGTCGCCCGCAGGTGCGTTGGCTTCTGCTGTGCTTGACGAGGGTGCTTGCTCGGGCCGCGTGACCAAATTGACCGTCGCACGGGGCAGCAAGTCGGTTTCCATGGCGTTCCCGTTGGAGGTGCTGCTTTGCAGTGCGGCACTTCCCATGGCTTTTGTGGCTGCGGCACCGGATGAAGGCTGGTAGCGTGAAGCCCCCATGCGGGCCTTGGTGGCACCTGCTCTCTCTGATCCATTTGCCATGGCCTCGAAGGTGGTTTGAGGGGGGGGCAAGGTTGCTGGACTGGTTGCTTGCGCCAGCACGGATGCTTCCTCCGTCGGGGTCATGTCGCTCAAATCGAAGCCAGAGGCCGTGTTGCCGATCGCCGGAGTGGTTGGCACCGCTTGGTTGGTGACCACCGGTTGCGAGGGAGACGAGGCGGTGCTTGGTGTCCCAATGGGAGAGGGGCTGCCCATCGCGTAGGTCGATGTGTCGACAGACGACTTCCCGGCATTTGACGGCGTAATTTGATCAGGTGGCACACGGATGCCCAGGATCGTGGTGCTGCCCGTTGGGGAAGCGGTGCTGCCTGTGGCCGTCTGTGCAGCGTTGTCAGCTGTTGCCAGCGCCTGCCAATTCAAGAGACCCGCGAGTGCCGCTTGGCCCGCATCCATGGGGGATTCGGGGGCGTCGCCTTTGTTTGCCGTGGTCGATCCGCTGGCGCCGTCGGCCAAAAGGGGCGATGCATCAGGTGATACCGCGGTCTCCACGTCTTCCGCGGACATCAGCAGGGCCGCAAACGCATTGGCGGGTTGGTTGGCGCCCGGTGTTTTTGTGAGTGTGTTTTTGGTCGCAAAACTGCTCGAACGCTCAATGTTGCTGGTGCTGGTGGTCACGGTGCTCATGTCAGAGCCTCCTGTTCATTTTGTCTGCGCTGGTAGGCCAGCATCGACATGGCCATTTCATCGGTTTGCTTTTGCGAGCGCTTGTGTTCAGCCGTCTGCTGCGCCAACCGTGTGCGTTCTGCAACTTTTTGGAGGGTTGCCAGCTCTACTTCCCTTGCTTGCAGGTGGCTTCTGGCGGCCTCCAGTGCGGATTCTTTTTGTTGAATGACGTTGCCTTGGAAGTCCACTGCTTGTTGAATCTTTTCGGCAAAAGCGCGTTGATGCAGCATCAACGCCACGCTGACGCCCTCCGCTGCGCGGTTGCGCCATTTCGCCTCACCATCTGACGCAAAGTCGGTCAATTGCCGCAATTGCAACTTGGCTTGGCTCAGGTCTCTCATTGCGCCAGCCACCATCGTGCCTGCCTCATCGCGCTTGCGCGTGGCGAGATCGATCACGAGCCCTAAGCTTTTGAGGTTGATGGACATGTTCTGTGTGCAATGTCAGTTGCCGAGCCTGGTTCAGGTGCGATCGGTGGCGTGCTCGTTCAGCAGTTGGGTCATTTGCATCACGCATTCGGGCAGGGGTGCTGCTTCGTTCATGCCCTGGGACAAGAATTGCATCATGTTCGGGTACAGCGCGATGGCGCGGTCGGTTTCGGGGTCACTGCCCGGTGCGTACACCCCCAGTTGTATCAAGTCCCTGGCCTTTTGATACCTTGAATAAAGGGCTTTAAACCGGCGAGATGTTTCCCAATGCATGGGCGTGGTGACGTTGTGCATCACGCGGGATGCGGACTGTTCCACATCGATCGCCGGGTATTGCCCCACTTCTGCCAAGCTGCGGCTGAGCACGATGTGACCGTCCAGGATGGCCCTTGCAGCGTCGGCAATCGGGTCCTGCTGGTCATCTCCTTCTGACAGCACGGTGTAGAACGCGGTGATGGACCCCACGCCGTTCAGTCCGTTGCCGCTGCGCTCCACCAATGTGGGCAATTTGGCAAAGCAGGATGGCGGGTAACCCTTGGTGGCAGGGGGTTCACCAATGGCCAGTGCAATTTCGCGCTGGGCCATGGCGTAGCGGGTGAGCGAGTCCATCAAAAGCAGCACGTGCAGGCCGTCGTCCCTGAACCGTTCCGCCACGGCCGTTGCATAGGCCGCACCTTGCATGCGCACCAGTGGTGGTGAATCGGCCGGTGCGGCCACCACCACCGAGCGCCGACGGCCTTCCTCGCCCAGGATGTCTTCGATGAATTCTTTGACCTCACGGCCCCGCTCACCGATCAGACCCACGACGATCACATCTGCTTGCGTGTAGCGCGCCATCATGCCCATGAGCACGCTTTTACCGACCCCTGAGCCGGCAAACAGGCCAATGCGCTGCCCACGCCCGACGGTCAGCAGGCTGTTGATGCAACGCACGCCGGTATCCAGTGGCACCCGTATGGGTTCACGTTCCATGGCGTTCAGCGGTTGCCTGTCCATGGGTTGAATGTCAACCCTGGACAAGGGGCCCAATCCGTCCATGGGTACACCATGCGCATCCACGACACGACCCAGCAAGCCAGGGCCCAGGGGCAGCCGAAGCATGCCTTTTTCGTGTGGGTTGATGGGGCGGCCAGGGTGTCCCAGTTTGGGCAATGGGCGGTAAGGCGTGACCGGTGTGACGCGAGCGCCAGCAGACAGGCCGTGGACATCGCCGGCGGGCATCAGGTAGGCACGGTTGCCCGAGAAACCCACTACCTCGGCCAGAACGGTGGTGCCGTCACCTGTATCGATCAGGCACTGGCTGCCCACCGGCGTGCGAATACCCGATGCCTCCAGCACAAGCCCTGCCAAGCGTGTCAGCTGGCCCCTGACTTCAAGTGGGCTGGGCAGTTGCGTGCGTGCCTGTGCCTCGGCCAGGAAGGTCGCCCAATGTGAGCCAGGGTCATTCGGTTGCATGGTCAGGCTCCCACGCAGTGCTCAGCCCCAGGTTGGCAATGGCACGGCTCCACCGGGTTTCAATGGTGGCGTCCACACCGGTACCGGGTGCCTCCAGCACACAGCCACCGGGTGTGATGGACGCATCGGGCACAAAGCGTGGGTTGCCCGGTTGTGCTGCGGAGGCGCCAGCGCCATCCAGCGCAGCAAAATCATCCGGATTCAACCGAACGGTCACGGGAACCGTGTCGGCCTGCAAGAGTGCCAGTGCCTCGGTCAGCACCGGTTGAATGGCTTGCTGATCAATGGTGAGTTCGCGACGCAGCACCTGGCGAGCCAGGTCGCATGCCATTTGCAGCACGGCCTGCGCCATCTGGTCTTGAGCCTGCGCAAGTTGGGTTTGCATGGCTGACAGTGCCTCGTCAAACCGTTGCTTGGCTTGTTCGTTGGCCAGGCGAGTCGGCTCGGCCAGCGCGTTGCGAGTGGCCTGGCTGCCCTCCGCACTGCCCAGTGCGTACCCTTCATCAAACGCCTGATGCCGCGCACTTTCTATTTGTGCCGCAATCTCTTCTGGCGAAGGCCCCAAGGGCAATTGGGGTTCGACTTCTTCCACATGTGGCGTGCCATCGACGTTGGCAAACCGCCACTCTGAAACGGCATCGATCTCTTCAGCAGGAATGAAGCGCGAATAGGCCGATGTCTTAGACCATTTGGTCATCTCCGCCTCCGCCGATCACGATCTGTCCTTCGTCCGTGAGGCGCCGGACGATCTTCAAAATTTCCTTCTGCTGTGCTTCCACTTCGGACAGACGGACCGGGCCGCGGGACTCCAGGTCTTCGCGCATGCTGTCGGCCGCACGTGAGGACATGTTGGCCAGCACCTTGTCGCGCAGTTCCTGCGAAGCGCCTTTCAGCGACAGGACCAGGGTTTCCGAGGCCACTTCCTTCAGGACCATCTGAACCGACTTGTCATCCAGCTTGAGCAAATCCTCGAACGTGAACATCTTGTCCATTATCTTCTGTGCCAGGTCGGGATCGTGCTCGCGGATGGACTCGATCACGCCGGTTTCAACCGCACTGCCCATCAGGTTGATGATTTCAGCGGCCGTTTTCACGCCACCCAGCGAGGTCTTGCGGATCTTGTCGCCACCGGCCAGTACCTTGTACAGCACCTCGTTCAGGTCCTTCAGGGCGGTGGGTTGAATGCCTTCCAGCGTGGCGATGCGCAGCATCACCTCGTTGCGCGTGCGTTCTGTGAAGTTTTTCAGCACGCCTGCGGTCTGGTCAAAGTCAAGGTGAACCAGGATGGCTGCCAGAATCTGCGGGTGTTCGTTGCGCAGCAACTCGGCCACAGACAGCGGGTCCATCCATTTCAGGCTTTCAATGCCCGACACGTCCCCGCCTTGCAGAATGCGGTCGATCAGCAGCGAGGCCTTGTCATCGCCCAGTGCACGCTTCAACACAGATCGCACGTAGTTATCGGTGTCTGTCACCAAAAGGCTTTGGGATTTGGCCTCGTTGGTGAACTTCAGGATGACCTCTTCCACTTTTTCGTGGGTGACGCCGCGAGTGCGCGCAATGGTCTCGCCCAGTTTTTGGACTTCCTTGGGCGACAAGTGCTTGAACACCTCTGCAGCCTCTTCCTCGCCCAGCGACATCAGGAATATGGCTGCGTTTTGTACACCATCGTCTTCCACGGTATGAACCTTTCGTCAGTGTGGTCAGCCGCCTTCGCCGTTGACCCAGCCCTTGACGATGTTGGCCACCGCCACGGGGTTTTCTTTGGCCAACCGACGGGCATCTTCGAGCCGGAGCTGGTGCTCTGACAAGGCCGACTCCTCGATAGGGCCTGCCAATCCGGGCAGCAGTTCGCTGCGCTCTTCCGCGCCACCCACCACAGCTTCCAGTTGGGCGGCGGTGCTGCCGTCCGCTGCCTGGCCTGGAGGCGGTGGCGGCGGTGCAGTGATTGCCTTCAGGCTTGGACGTACGAATCCTAGCAGCACGATGGCGCCCAGGATGACCGCGCCCAAAGGCCATGCAAATGTGCGGGCCAATTCAATGTTGTCGGGTTGCTTCCAGATGGGGAGCTCGACCTGCTCGACCTTGCTGACGGTAAACGGTGCGTTCATCAGGTTGACAGAGTCGCCACGGTCTTTGTTGAAGCCAATGGCCTCGCGCACCAGGGCGGTCATCTGCTCAATCTGTTCGGGGGGGAGCGCCTGTGGCGCTTCTTTCCCGGTTTTGGGGTCAGTCACCATGCGGTGGTTGATGACCACGGCTGCGGTCAGCCGTTTCACGTTGCCCGTGGCGCCTTTGATGACACGAACGGTTTTGTCCACTTCATAGTTGACCAGTGACTCGCGACGCATGGTGTTGGCACTGGTGCTGCCTGCGGTGCCGTTGGGGCCGGTCACGCCGGGTGCCACCGCTTGCCCGTTGATGGGGGCTGCGGACTGACCCGGAGGAATGTTGCTGACTGCGCCGGGCACACCGGGTGTGGTGCCGTTGGTGTCGGTGTTGTTCTCAACGATTTGCTGGCTGCGCACGGCGCTGGGCGAGCCACCCTGGTTCGGGCCGTGTGATTCGGAGGTTTGCTCTGACAGCGAAAAGTCCACATCCGCGGTCACCTGTGCCCGCACATTGTTGCGGCCCAGTATGGGCTCCAGAATGTCCATGACTCGGCGTGTGTACGACTCTTCCAGCTTGTTCACGTACTGCAGTTGCTGGGTGTCCACGCCCATTTGCTGGCCATCAGGTGGGTTGGACAGCAGGTTGCCAGCATCGTCCACCACGCTCACGGCTTTGGTGGTCATCTCTGGCACGCTGGCCGCCACCAGATGCACGATGCCTGCCACCTGTGCCTTGTCCAGCGTACGGCCTGGGTGCAACGTGAGCAATACCGAGGCGGAGGGCTTTTGCTGTTCCCTGAAAAAACCATTCTGGTTGGGCAAAGCCAGGTGAATGCGTGCGTTTTGCACCGCGCCAATGGATTGAATGGATCGGGTCAACTCGCCCTCCAGGCCGCGCTGAAATGTCAGGCGTTCCTGAAACTGCGTCATGCCAAAACGGTTGGCCTCCATCATTTCAAAGCCCCCCACCGATCCCTTGGGCAGTCCTTGTGAGGCCAGGCGAAGGCGGATGTCGTGCACTTTTTCAGCCGGCACCATGATGGCACCACCGCCTTCGGTGTATTTGTAGGGCACGTTCATGGTGGCCAGTTGCGCCACGATGGCGCCGCCATCCTTGTCGTTCAGGTTGGCAAACAACACGCGCCAATCGGTTTGCTTGCCCATGAAGATGGCTGCGATGACGATGGCCAGTAACACCACCACGCCGCCCAATGCGCGGATTTTTTGGCCACTGCTCAGGCGGCCAAATCCCTCTGCCAGCGGGTTGCGCGGCAGCGGGGGCTGGACATCGATTTCAGCAACTGCGGTGCTCATGGTTTGATCGGCTCAATGAAGTGCAGGGACAACAGCCCTGAATGACTGCATTGTCTGCATCCGATGCCGCAGCTAAAGCCCGATAAGGCCTTGTTTGTCCCGGCTTATCCGACTCAAGCTTCAAGGGGTGGCGCCGTACGATTGCCCTCCAATTCCCTGAATGGCAGGACCACACCATGAACATGCGCATCAACACACTTCAAAGCCAGGCGCTGGCACAGTTGGCCGCGCAGCGCCTGCTCAACCCTGGCATCGCGTCGGCTGCGCCCAGCGCGACCGCCGCTGCTGCCTCCAAGATTGCCCCTGCCGCCACGGCCATTGCCCAGGCGTCCACGGTCAAACCCGACGCCACGTTCTCAACGGCTTTCAAGAATGCGTTGACGGCGGTCAGTGCGGCACAGAACAACGCCAGTCAACTGCAAAACAAGGTTCAGATGGGTGAGCCGGGTGCGAGCCTGGAGGAAACCATGATTGCCATGCAGAAGGCGCAGATTGGTTTCCAGACCGCACTCAATGTGCGCAACCGCATGGTGCAGGCGTATTCCGACATCATGAACATGCAGGTTTAAGGTAAAAAACGCCTTCTTCGCTGGTGTTTATTCAATAGTTTGCTATCAATGAAAAAAGGGGCCCAGGCCCCTTTTTTCATTGATGAACGGTGAACTTCAGTGCAGCTGTCGGGGTTGATGGCCGCCCAGCATGCTGTCGATGTCTGCCAGCCATGGCTCGGCCAGTTGGCGAATCTCTGCGTCGTGACGCAAGATGCTGAGCATGATGCGCTGTTTTTCAGTGCGTGCGTTCGCGGGCAGGTCTTGCTTGCGTGACTCGACGCGCAGTTGCTCGATCAGCACGGCACAGGCACCTTCCAGGCGAACCACCTGGTCCCAATCTTCGGCTTGTGCGGCTTGCAGCATTTGGCGGCTGGCACCTTCAATGGCCTTGTAGTACTCAAGCAGGGTTTGGGGTGCCATGTCGACGCTGTTGTGGGCTGTTGTGTGGTGGGTCGTGATCATGGGGTGCCTCACAGTGTGTTGCTGGTGTTCAAGCTTTTCCAGGTTTCGGACAAAGGGCCGATCAAGCCAACGACTTCGTCCAGCAAGGCCACATCGTTTTTCAAATGTGCCTGCATCAGGCTGGTGACGCAATAGTCGTACAGCATGCTCAGGTTGTTGGTCAAATCGCCGCCCCGTGGGTCGAGTGAATCTTTCAGGCCTTCAGTGATGATCCGGGTGGATTTGCTGATGGCCTGACTTTTGCCTTCAATGTTACCCGCGACCATGTGTGCTCTGGCGGTAGACAGGCTGACCAGCAAGCCGTCAAACAGCAGGCTGATCAACTCATGGGGGGATGCGCTTTCCACCCGGCTCTCGACACCCACTCTTTTGTAGGTGTTGGCCATTCGTTGGGATGTGGACATGTACATGGTGTGTTGACTATCAAATTGCTTGTTTGATTTATCGGCAACCTGCGAGTCAACTGAAGGTTTTGATTGATTCAAGTGGCGTGATTTTGTGGGGCTTATGGGGCGATTGGTGCAGCGCCCTTTTTCCACCACGTTGGCGGCATTGTCATGTCTGGCGTCAGGCTGTCAATGGCCGTTGGCAAGCCGTGAGGCGAGGTGGCCGCAGACATTGAAAAAGTGAGCAACCGATCAGCATGGGTGGTGCAAGACGCCAACACATGCTGCATGTACGCCGCACAGTTCTTTTCCTGCTCGGAAACGAAATTCAATTCGTCAACGTGAACGACCTGGCAGATGTGTGGCAGCAGGGCTTTCACGTCCTGCATCAGGCGTTGTGAGTCCGGTGCAGGCGATGCATCCAAGATCATGACATCAGGCGAAAGCCGGGAAACAGCCAGCACATCCATGGGTACCGTTTCAGGGTTCACGCACATGACAATCGCTTCGGCATGTGCCCGCATGCGGTTCAACCAAGCGCGCAGCGGCATGTCAGCCGCCGTGGATGTCATCAATGCCAGTATGCGTGGCCGCTCGCTGGCGTGCACATGCCAGGTGCGGGGCTTGTGATGGTGGATGGCCTGTGGGGTTTGCAGCAGCAAGTCGGGATGTGCATCCGCTGCCTGTGTCAGATAACTGAGGTGTTTTTCGATCAGCCGCGCTTTGGATTGCGCCACGAATGTGCCATCCATTGCCTTCGGCCAGGCCGTCTGCGTCAGTGTTTGCAGCGAGATGTGCGGTGTCCAGACCATTTTCTGGCCTGCCCCCGCGATGCGAGCGCTGAAGTCAACCCATGCATCGGCCAGCGTGTGGCATGCCAAATCCAAACCGTGGTGTTGCAGCAGCACGTCTTTCGATACAAGCAACGGCATCCGGTTGATGGCCAGCCTGGCGTGCGTGCAGTGTTGCTTGATTGGGTTGGCTGGCGCCGTGGCGTTGGGCCATTCGCCCCACGGCTTTGATGGTGGCGTGGTCGTGTCAAGCAGCTTGGGCATGACCACCGCCGCACCAGTGCTTGCACGCGTTTGTTGCAAGGCGGTCATGTCGTCTGGTGTGGGGGCGGTGGTGTACGGTGACATCACAAACAGCCACTGATTTGGGGTGTGTCGCGCTGCCTCCTGTGGCCATTGCGTGCCAGAAGCCTCGATGAGGCGGACCGGCAAGCCCGACGCGGTCAGTGCATCGGGCAGCGCCAACCGATGGCCACTGATATTGACCAGCAGCAGCTCGCTTCCACTGTGCCGCGACAGGGCCTTCAGCGTAGGGTGGAACAGCTCCAACGCATGCTCAATGGGAACGACAAACGTGGTTTGGCCCGTTGAGGACACCGGGACAACGACCTTCCGCGTGTGTGGTTCAGTCCCCAGCTGAATGTCAGCCGTGATGCCGACACGGGTGAAATGATCAGACAGCGCCAATTGCTCTTGTGCCAGGGCGTCAGCGTCGATGCGCCAGACCGGGTCCGTGCTCAGCACATGCGGGATGTGGCCCATGCCACGGGAGCCAACGCATTCGTGGATTTTGAGCGCCAGATCGAATGACCGGGCTTGAGGATAAGCGCCGAACCGACCTGCACGCAGCAATGCTTCACGGTGAACCATCACCAGCTTGCCCAAGTGATTGTGTTCACGCAAAAAATCCAGATCGAAATCTGTGTTCAACCGCAACGATGGTTCACCTGTGGGGGCATTGGGTGAAAATTCATCGGCATCGAAAAATTGCCAATCAGGGTTCTGATTGATGTGATCTGCCGCGATGAGCAGCGCGTGCGGATCCAGCTCAATGCCCGGTTGTATTTCTGCAATCCAATCGCATGGCGATGCCGACACCATTTCATTGAGCACATAGTCAGCGTGCTCCATGCTTCGCAATGAAAGCCATTGAAGCGGCAGTGCAGCACCCCAGCCCTCGGGGGCAGGCAAATCGGTGATGACGGTGACTTGCCAACGGGGATAAAGTGACTTTGGAAATTGGGCCAAAGTGCTGTCGACAAGGTGCTGTGTTTGGGCCGTGAATTGAATGTAGAAATGAAACAGGGGTTGATGGTGCCAGGAGGACATCATCCGTTCGGCCCATATTTGCCCATCCACCTCTTCAGATTCGTGTGCTTTCAGCCACGCCTTTTCTTGCGAGTTATCTCTTTGCGCCGGTTGCAGCAGGCTCGCATAACAGGTTTCCAAGGGGGTGCTGTCGGCGGCCGATTGCGTCAACTCAATGAATTGCTTGAGTTGCACATCGAATGTGGCATATGACGCCAATGCCGCAGGGTAAATTTGGTCTACCGTGCGCTTGGCGTGCTCAATTTGATCTGGTGATGTGCCCCATGCTGCCCCCATGTTGCCCCAGTCTTCAACGGGAAATTCAGGGAGAGAGCTGGGATTGGGTATGTATGCGATGGGGCAGCCACACATCCTTGCTTCAAGGGTGATGGCGCCGTCTTCGTAGCAGTACAAAAGCTCTGCTTTGCGAAAAATATCAGGCAATTTGTCAAGTGGAATCGGATGCCGAGGCGATATTTCGGTTGCTCCGTTCGTGACATCTTGCAGTTCGCCTCCCCGCACCAGCAACCTGCTGAAGTAAAAGTACCGCCCTTCTCGATGTGTGCCTGGTGGCGGAGGATAGAAGATGCTGGGATCGCTGCAAGGGATGGTCAGCAAAGGTGTATCGGTGCTGCTTGAAAATGCATTGCGATAGCTGATTTGTATTTCGTTCGCGCTGAAATTCGTGTGCCCGGCAATTTTGCCTGCTTGGTTGAGAAGAAGCCGAACAGGCACGCCAATCCCCAATGGGGCGCCCACCACCACTTCAGGGTAAATGACAATGGGTTTTTTGCCCGAAGCAAAATGCTTCGTGATGATGTCGTTCGAAAGCGTGGGTGTCCACAGGTTCGGATTGGTAAGGGGGGAGGCCATATAGGCTTCATGCCCTGACACATTCAATATGTTGCAAAGATAGTGAAGAACCCTGATGCCTGACGATTTTTCGGTATATGGCGGCGCGAAAATGTAATAAGGGTGTTTGTGGTAGTGGTGGTGCTCGTCAACTGACAGGGGTTTGAAACTCATGATATGCCCGAGTTTTTGAATTCACGCAGAGTGGGTGCCGACGTGTGGGCTGCGGCGCAAAAACAGGGTGTCACTGAGCACAAAGGCATGGTCGTAATCGCCTGTGGCGAGCAATTCGTCACCCGCGCGCTGAGGGCCGTCACCGAAACTCCACACATAGTCGTCCAGCATCAGCCACCCATAAGGCGCTAGATAGGGGGCCCAGTGCTCAATGTCTGCGCGCACATGGTCGTAACGGTGGTTGCCGTCAATGTGAAGCAGCGCAATCTGCCCTTCAATGGGAACGGGGTCGAGCTCTGGCGCCATCAGCTGCCTGGCAGGAATGGCTTGCACGTAGGTGTGAATGGCCTGGGTTGACGGCGCTCGGATGTAGCTGGTGCCCGGTACGGTGGCAACCGTGGCCAGGAAGTTGAGGAACACCTTCTCCATGTCGATGTGCTTGGCACTGTCCAGCACGATTTGTGCGGCGGCCCCTTGATCCGTTGTTTGTGCAGGATTCCACGGGTCAACGCAAATGGTGCTGCCAATGCGGTAGCGCGATGCCAGCCAAGCCAAGGCCTGTGCGGACCGACCGAACAATGAACCGATTTCGACCACGTCACCTTTCGGCGCCAGGCGGGCGATCATGGCCAGCCCGCCCAGCTTGTCTTCATCTGTTTCGCCGGGTGTGCGCAGGAACGTTCTGTGCAAGCCAGCCAGTTGATGGCGGTTCAGCGCGGGTGCGCATCCGTGGGGTGCACGGGGCAGTGCTTGAACGAGAGGCCCGTTGTCCTGCTGCTGGGCCCACGCCATGCTGGGGGAAAACTCAAGCCAATGCCCCTCAAACGGATGCGGTTCACACAGCAAAAACGGGGTGTTGGGCCGTTGTGACAGGGTCTTGATGTGCCACCACACCGCTGGGTGTGGCGCATACACATGGGTGATGCCGTGGGTTTGAATGGCCGCTTCAAACGCTTCGTCAAAGCCTGCGTGGCTCACAAAAGGCAAATGAAAATGGGTTGTCAGTTGCGGCAGCAAAGACGGTTGTGGGACGGAGCTGGCACCCAAAATTTCAAAACCCAGCGCCTGTGCAGTTCGAACGAAAGGCAGGGCTGAGTCGATACCGGTAGGAAAAACCAGCAGACGGGGCGTGGTCATGTCAGGTGCTCCAAATGGGGTTGAATACA
>JACCDS010781970.1_pt1 | contig 30940 bp, 30 predicted proteins | sample 7446441 | NCBI WGS metagenome assembly JACCDS01 (sample SAMN15323445, study PRJNA562643) | freshwater metagenome | isolation source: river surface water | place: USA:Blue River Watershed | collected 2017-08-17
CAGATGCTGCAGATCATGGCGCACACGCCACACCGTCTGCCCGCGCACAAGCCGCGCTACCTGATGGGCGTGGGCACGCCCGAGGACTTAGTCGAGGGCGTGGCCTGCGGCGTCGACATGTTCGACTGCGTGATGCCCACCCGCAACGCGCGCAACGGCCACCTGTTCACCCGCTTCGGCGACCTGAAGATCCGCAACGCCCGCCACAAGACGGACCCGCGGCCGATCGACGAGACCTGCACCTGCCACGCCTGCGCAGGCACGTCGGGTGTGGCGTGGGACCAGGGCGGGCGTGACGGGTTTTCACGCGCCTACCTGCACCACCTGGACCGTTGCGGCGAGATGCTGGGGCCCATGCTGACCACCATCCACAACCTGCATTACTACCTGAACCTGATGCGCGAGGTGCGCGAGTCACTGGATGCGGGTCAGTTTTCGCAATTGCGGGCGCAGTTCAAGAGCGACAGGGCTCGGGGGGTTTGATTTTTATCCTTGCAAATCATGGAATGAAACTCCATAATTGCAAGGATGTTTAAGCGCCAACTCCAGTCTTTACTGATTGAAGAACTCCGGTTTTCACCGGCCGTGGCCTTGCTCGGCCCAAGGCAGGTAGGAAAAACCACGCTGGCACTGGAAGTGGCTCGCGGCATCCCGCACGTCTATCTCGACCTGGAATCAGAACGCGATCGCGGCAAACTCGCCCAGGCCGAGTTGTATCTGGAAAGCCACCTGGACAAGCTGGTCATCCTGGACGAGGTGCACAGGGCTCCGGGCTTGTTTCCGGTCCTGCGCGGCCTGATTGACAAGGCCAGGCGCTCGGGCCGAGTATCGGGCCAATATTTGTTACTGGGCTCTGCCAGCCTGGACGTGCTGCACCAGTCTGGTGAAACGCTCGCCGGTCGCATCGCTTATCTGGAACTGGGCCCCTTGGGTATTCTGGAAGCAGGCGCTGACGCGATGGACGCTTTGTGGCTGCGCGGCGGTTTCCCGCAAAGCCTGACCGCGATCTCAGATGCCCGCAGTCTGCGCTGGCGAGAAAACTTCATCCGCACTTATCTGGAGCGGGATATTCCGCAATTTGGCCCCCGCATCGCGGCCGAGACACTTCGCCGCTTCTGGACCATGTTGGCACACCACCAAGGCGGCATGCTCAACGTTGCCCAACTGGCGCGCAATCTGGGCGTGGACGCCAAAACCGCTCAAAGTTACATCGACCTGTTGTGTGATCTGTTGCTGGTGCGCAGACTGGCGCCCTGGCACACCAACACAGGCAAGCGGCTGGTCAAGGCCCCCAAGGTCTATGTGCGCGACAGCGGCTTGGTGCATGCGTTGCTGGACATTGAAACGAAAGACAACCTGCTCTCGCACATGGTGGTCGGGGCCAGCTGGGAAGGCTATTGCATTGAAACCCTTTTGGCATGCGTTCCTGCGGGGGTCACGGGTTATTTTTACCGGACCAGCGGAGGCGCAGAAATTGATTTGTTGTTGGCCTGGCCGGGCGGAGACCTCTGGGCCATTGAGATCAAGCGCAGCGCATCTCCAAAGGTAGAGCGCGGTTTTCACAGCGCCTGCGATGACCTCCAACCCACCCAAAAATGGGTCGTCTATCCAGGGCAGGAAAGTTATCCGCTCAGCACAGACATTCAGGCGATCTCACTGCACGGCCTGTGCGAAAAACTGGCAACCCTCAGTCGGTCGTGAATACCGTCAGCACCCCGGTCAAATCTGCACCCGTGTACCCAATTCGACCACGGCGTTGTCGGGCAGGCGGAAAAATTCAACCACGCCGCCCGCGTTGCGGTTCATGGCGGCAAAGAGCTTTTCACGCCACTGTGCCATGCCAGTGCCTGGCGAGGACACCACGGTTTCACGGCTGAGGAAATAGGTGGTTTCAAACTCAGGGATGTCGAGCCCATGGGCTGCACAGCCGCTCAAGGCCTGGGGCACATCCGGGCTGTTCATGAAGCCGTAGCGCACCACCACCCGCCAGAAGTGCTGGCCCAGTGCCTGAACCTGCAGTCGGTCCCGCTCAGAGACCCAGGGCACTTCGTCAAACAGCACGGTCAGGATCACATTCTTGTCGTGCAGGACCTGGTTGTGCTTGATGTTGTGCAGCATCGCCTGCGGCACCGTGTCCGGGTTGGCCACCGGATACACCGCCGTGCGCGGCACGCGGTGCGGCGGGTGCGCTTCGAGCATCTCGATGAAGGACTTCAATTCAAGACCGTCATGCCGGATGGAATCGATCAGCAGTTCGCGGCCCCGTGACCAGGTGGTCATGAACAGGAACAGCAGCAACCCCATGGCCAGTGGGAACCAGCCGCCGTCCCAGAGCTTGATGGCGCAGCCCGCGAAGAGGAACAGGTCCACCAGCAGGAAAAAGCCTGTGGCACCGAGTGCGAGTGGCAGCGACAGTTTCCAGGCCTTGTGGATCACGAAGAACGTCAGGGCGGTGGTGATGGCCATGGTCAGGGTGACGGCAATGCCATAGGCACCCGCCAGCGCCGATGAACTCCTGAAGGCCAGCACGGCGATCACCACCCCCACCAGCAAGGCCCGGTTCACGGCCGGCATGAAAATCTGGCCCGACTCCTTTTCTGACGTGAAGTGGATGTCCATGCGCGGCAAGAAGCCCAGCTGTATGGCCTGCCGCGTCATGGAGTAAGCCCCTGAAATCACCGCCTGCGAAGCGATGATGGCCGCCAGTGTGGCCAGCACCACCGCCGGCACCATCCAGGACTCGGGGAACATCCGGTAGAACGGGTTCTCCAGCGCCGAGGGGTCTTTCATCAGCAAGGCGCCTTGCCCCATGTAGTTGAGTGCCAGACCCGGCAAGACCAGACCGGTCCAGGCCAGCTGGATGGGCTTGCGGCCGAAGTGGCCCATGTCGGCGTAAAGCGCTTCCGCACCGGTGAGCGCCAGCACGATGGCCCCCACAGCGGCCAGCACCATTGGCCCACGCTCCAGCAAAAAATGCCAGCCGTACACAGGGTTGAGTGCCTGCAGGATGGCGGGTTCCTGAACAATGTGCCAAACGCCCACGGCACCCAGGGTGACGAACCACAGCACGATCACCGGGCCGAAGAATCGACCCACCGAGTGCGTGCCAAAGCGCTGGACCGCAAACAGCACCAGCAGGATCAGCACCGACATGGGCACCACATAAGGCGAGAGGGCGGGCGTGATGACCTCCAGCCCTTCCATGGCCCCGATGACCGAAATCGCGGGGGTGATGATGCTGTCGCCATAGAACAGCGTTGCCCCGAACAGGCCCAGCAGCAGCAAGGCCTTGCGCAGCCGCGGTGCATCCTGCACGGCACGCGCCGCCAGGGCGGTCAGGGCCAGGCCTCCGCCTTCACCCCGGTTGTCCGCCCGCAGGATCAGGATGACGTATTTGAGCGTCACCACCAGCATCAAGGCCCACAGGATCACCGACACGGCACCCACGATGTTTGGGGTGTTCAACATCACTCCGGTGTGGGCTGCAAACACCTCCTTGACGGTGTAGAGCGGGCTGGTGCCGATGTCGCCATACACCACGCCCAGCGCTGCCAGCGTGAGCGCGCCCATGGCTTTGCGTGAATGTTGGGCAGTGCCCTGGGAATCGGGTGAAGACACAGAGGAAGACATGGTGCAAGCCGGCAGTGAAGGAGCCCCCAGCTTGCCTGCGCGGCCATCAGGAACGCATAAGTTCCTGCTGCCGGAAACGGTCAGTTCCTGCCCTCGGCCAGCTTGTAGCCCACGCCCGGCTCGGTCAGCAGCCATTGCGGCTCGGCGGGCACAGCTTCGAGCTTGGCCCGCAGCTGGCCCATGTACAGGCGCAGGTAATGCACCTGGTCCACATGCTCGGGGCTCCACACATCGCGCAGCAGCTGGCGGTGGGTGACCACCTGCCCGGCCTGTCGTGCCAGCCGGGCCAGCAGCTTGAATTCGGTCGGCGTCAGGCGCACCGCCTGCCCCTGCAGATGCACCGTGTGCCGCGCCAGGTCGATCTGCAAATCGCCCAGTGCGTGGTGCGTCACCACGGGCTGCACCTGCACACCCCGGTGGCGCAGGCTCACGCGCATGCGGGCCAGCAGCTCCTGCACGCTGAAGGGCTTGACCAGGTAATCGTCGGCCCCGGCGTCCAGCAGGCGCACCTTGCCCGCGTCGTCGTGGCGAGCCGAAATCACCAGCACTGGCACGCTGCGGTGTTGCCGAATCCAGACCAGAAGTTCGCTGCCATCGGCATCGGGCAAACCCAGATCGAGCACCACCAGGTCAAACGGCTGGGGGTGATGCGCCAGCAACGCCATCGCATCCGCCACACTGCCCGAGCCGGTGACGGCGTAGCCCTCGGTCTCGAGCGCGGCCTGCAGGGTCAGGCGCAGTGCCCGGTCGTCTTCCACCAGCAGCACATGCATGCTCATGCGGTCACCTCATCGGCTGTGGCCTGGGGCTGGCTGCGCCAGGGCATGCGCAGGTGCACCGCCGTGCCGCCCCCTTCGCGTGCCTCGATCCACAGCCGCGCTCCGTGTGCCCGGGCAATCGCCTGGCACAGCGCCAGGCCCAGCCCCATGCCCCGCCGAGTCATGGCGTCCTGGTTCGGGTCGGGGCGCTCGGCACTTTGCATGCGGCAAAACGGATCGAAGACTTTTTCACGCCACTCGGCAGGGATGCCGGGGCCGCGGTCCAGCACCGTCATCACGATGGTGCCTTCGACCTGCCGGGCCTGCAGCTGCACGGGTGCATCCGCCGGGCTGTAACGGACCGCGTTGTCCAGCAGGTTCTCCAGCAACTGCACCAGCAAGATGGGCTCGCACCACAGCAGCGGCAAGCTCGCAGGCAGGTCGGCCTGCAAGCTGCGTTCGGGCCATCGCCTGCGGGCCGAAGCCAGCACCACGCCCCACAGCTCTTCGAGCGATTCCCAGCTGCATTGCAAAGGTGTGTCTGTGCCGTCGAGCCGCGCCAGCTGCAGGGTGTGGGTGGTCATGCGGTGCAAGTGTCCGGCCTCGGCCAGGATGGTCCGGGCCTGCTGCAGCACCCGGGGGTCATGCGGCTGCGCAGCTTGCTGCACCAGGGACGAGGCCGCCCCGGTGATGGTCGCCAGCGGGGTGCGGTAGTCGTGCGAAATGGCGGCCAGCAAGGTGTTGCGCAGTTGCTGGGACTGCAGGTGTTCATGGGCCAACTGGGCCTGCTGGCGGGCCTCCAGGCGTTCGACTTCATCGGCCAGCAGGCGGGCCAGACTTTGCAGCAAGGCCAGCGACCGGTGGGCCTCCTCCTCGCCAGCGCGCCAGGGGGTCAGCGCCAGCGCACCGATGACCCGCACCCCTGCACGCAAGGGCAGGACCAGCGCAGGCAGCTTGTCGTAGCGGCCCGTGCCCGGACCGATGGGGTTTTGCTCCTGGATGCAGGCCGTCAGCAGGGCTTGCAGTCCGGCATCGGGGGCGGTTTGCCCTTCGGGCCAGAACCAGGCATCGCCTTGCCCGGGCCGCTGCAGCAGCACGCAGGCGGTACAGCCCGTCCAGTCGGACAGCAGGGCCTGGGCCAGGCGGATTTGCTCGTCCACACTGTCCGCCTGCTGCAGCCGGGTGGCCAGCGTTTGTTGCTGGCGCGCCTGCTGTGCCGCCAGCGCCTGGGCTTGGGCATGGCTGCGCAGGCGTGCCATCAGCACGCTGATCACGCTGCTGGTGCACAGCACCGTCACCAGCAGCAGCAAGTCCTGGTGCAGCTCGACATGAAAAGTGAAGCGCGGGGGCACGGCAAACCAGTTGAACCCGGCTACGGCCAGGGCCGACAGCAGCACCGAGACGCTCGCCGACAGCCAGAAACTGGCCAGCGTGCTGCACAGCACCAGCAACAAGGCCAGGTTGCCCAGACTCCAGACCCCGTCGAGCGCCATCAGGAGCGCGGCAAAGACGGCCCAGATGGCGACGGCAGGCCAAAAGCGCAGGCGACGGTTGAACAGCAGGGGCTCCGACATGTTTGACCAGATTAGCAGGCCAGGCATCTGGGAAGCATAAGGATGCCTGCGTGTGCCCGAGGTGCAGGGTTCAGTCGCCCACAAACACCGTCAGCACCCCGGTGTAGCCATAGAGCTGGTGCCCGGCGATCTCGCCCGCGGCATAAAAGCCGACCAGCGGCACATCGCCCAGGGCGTGGCGGATGATCTGCATCTCGGCACTCGGCCCGCCGAAGTGGCCGCCGCCGCGCCCGGTGCAGCTGACGTAGATGGCGCCCGCGATGCGGCGCCCTGCCGCAGGCGTGGTTTGCGCAGGCTGATCGGCCTGCAGCAGCGCCGCCTTCAGCGGCAGGCTTTCGGGTTCGAGTGCTTCCCGCAGTTCGGCGCAGATGCGGGTCAGGTCGGCGCGTGCGGCTTGCGGGTGGCGGCGGCAGAACACCAGCCCCATGCCGGGCTGCAGGTGCTCGGCCAGCGCAATGCCCTGGCGCATCGGGTCCAGTCCGACGATGTGGCGCACACGCACATCCTGCTGCAGATGGCCGGTGCGCCCCACCGCATCCTGGCCCGGCATGCTCAGGCCGACCAAAGTCTGGCGCACCACGGCAATCGCTTTTTGGGGCTCGTCCAGCGAAATGTCCAATTCGCGCAGCATCACGTCCAGCGCGGGCTCGTCGTCCAGCTTGAGTGCCACCAGGTCGTCCGCCTGGCTGAGGGTGTGCTCGGCGCCGACCGGCTGGCAGCCTTGGGTCAGGCGCGTCAGGCAGGCCACTTCAGGCGAAAAAGCCACCCCGCTGAGCCCGCCCACAAAGCAGCCGCCAGACGCGGCGCCCTGCACCGCAAACTGGGGCGCATCGCCGCGTGCCGAGGCCAGTCCACCAAACAGAAAACGCTCGCTGGTGCGGTCGGCCAGTTCGGCCAGCAGCTCAGCCAGTTCGGGCGTTTGCGGTTCGGCATGCACGAGCGCGGTGCGAGCTTGCCATCCGCTGGCAGCCGCAGAGGGCAAGGGCGCCACGCCCGAAAACACCCGGTAATGCTCGGGCGGCAGATCACACAGCAGGATGGCCAGTGCCGGTTCGTCCCAGTATTCGGCCTGGTGCGCGCAGATGCCCACGCCGGTGGTGCCTGCCCAGTGCTGGACCTGCGGCAGTTCTTCACGCACATGGTCCAGGATGGCTTGCGCGTCGCTGGCGTAGCGGTCGGTGATGTAGAGCAGACCCAGTGTGGGGGCGCTGGCGTAGTCAGGCAGCGCCATCTGCGCACGCAGCTGGGCGATGGCCAGAGCCGCAGCCATGCGCCACTGCGGGTGCGTGGCATGACCGCAGGGAAAGAGTTTCATGCTCGGGGTGTGCGGGGTTTGGGTGCCGCTTTTCTTGGCGCAGCCTTTTTGGCGGCAGCCCGGTCGGCGGGTTTGACAGCTTGTGTCGCCGCTTTTGCCTGGGCCGCCATGTCCGGGGCTCTCATGGCCTGGGCGGCCACATCCTGCATGGCCGACGAAGCGATGTTCTGGAATTGCTGTGTCAGCGAGCCCCACCACTGCATCGGGTCCACCGCCGCAGTGTTCGAAGCGGGATCGGCCTTGGCCTGGCTGCTGGGTTGGGGTTTGGCCGCTTTGGCTGCCTGGGTGTCTGCTTGAGGTTTGGGCTGCGCCTTGGCTTCGGTGGCTGGCGCAGGGCTGGCAGCGCTCTGGGTGGCCGCAGGCGGTGTCTCGGGTGCGCGAGCGGTGAAGGCCTTGGCCAGCTCGGCCATGTTGACATTCATGCCCTGCAGGGTGGTGAGCGTCATCTTCTGCACCTCCAGCGCCTGAATGGTGGCTTTCAGGGCGGTGCCGTTCTGTTCCAGCCAGAACTGCACGGCCTTGAGTTCCTGAATGCGCTTGTCCAGCTCTTCCACACTCAGGGTGGGGGCGACCCAGCTGGACATGCCCGCAATGGCCTGGCCAGACGATGCGGGCTGACTGGCGGATTTGGCCAGGCTCTGAAGGAAATCAAATCCGGGGACGAATTTGCCGAAACCGAAGGCGGATGTGTCGCTCATGGGGGCTCCTCAATGCCGATGGATACATTAAACCAGAGGCCCCTTGGCAGGAAACTGACGGCTTGCAGAGGGTCTCTCTGGCAACGCACAGATATCCCTGGGATGGTCCGCTCACTTCGCCGTCAGCCAGTGTCGCAACATCTGGGCTGTGGGCGGACCAATCACCCGCTGCGTCTGCCCCCTGGCATCCACCAGGACCACATAAGGCGTGACATTGGGCCATGCGGGGTCCACCGCCTGACGGATGGCCGGTTCAAAGCCATCGAAGGCGTACATCTGCGTCATGCCCTTGAAGTGCGAGGCATGGCGCAGGGCCTGCGGACCGGTCACGTCCATCATCACCGCGTTCAGTGGGGGCCTGGCGGCCCGGCTTTTGACCGCGTCATTCAGCACCGCAAACGCCGCAGGGCAGGTGCTGCAGTAAGAGGTGGTGAACAGGTAGGCTGCAGGGCGTGGCCCCTGCGACAAGAGCTGTGCCCAGGTGGTTTCGTCAAATGGCAGCACGCTGCGTGCAGCGCCTGCGGTCTGTTGCGTTCCCGCGTGTGCTGTGTGCTGTGCCGCGTGGCCCGGGTGGCCTGCAGTGTGTGCCAGCACCTGCGGAGCGCCACAGGCCCAGGCCAGGAGCAGGGCGGCGAAGGGCTCAAAACGTGATGTCATGGACCTGAATCTCCTGTGTGGTACGCCAGACCACCACCATCCGGGGGCCGCTCTGGGCGAGGCGGGGGTGATCGTTGTAGCCCGTTGCCTGCCCGAGTGTTTTGAGCTGGAAGCTTTGACCGCCATCTCGCGACAGCCAGGCCTTGAGCGTGGTGGTTGCACCTTCGCTGCTGCGCCAGACCACGGCCACCCGCTGTCCATCGGCCAGCACGTCGGCGTGTTCGGCGCGTGCGTCCGGCAAGAGCCGCACGGTGTCCGGCAGGGGCTGGCCCTGTGCATCCAGGTGGGCGTAGCGCACGCCTGGCTGGTCCTGGCCATCGACCTTGCGGATGCCGAACCAGACCGTGTGGTAACCATGGCCTGCAGGGCCGGGCCTGAGCGCCAGTCCGGGCCCGTGGTGCGGGCAGGCATTGATCTGCCATTGGTCGTGGGTGCTGCGGGTGATGCGGTTGGGCGCTGCCGACACGGGGGCGAAGGCATGGTCGCGGACGTTGTCCTCGAACACATGTCGCCAGGTCGCCTGCAGTTGTCCCAGCGGATTACGCGTCAGTCCGATGCGGCAACACTCGCAGGAATGGTCGGCCAGTTTGGTGTCGGGGCCAAAACTCTGCCCTCCGTCCTTCGACTCGTTGCGGTAGATGGCGGCACCCGCATACTTCTGCGTCGAGCCTTTGGGCGGCTGGTCACGCTTGTCGATCCACAGCGTGTGCAGCACCCCCTGGGCATCGAAGGCGACGGCATCGAAACGGTGGGTGATTTCCTGCCGGTCCTGATGCACCGTGAAAGGCGCGCTGAAGGTTTGCCCACCATCGCCACTGCGCAGCATCCGGATGAATCCTGTGTAAGGCTTGGACAAAGGCATGGTGTAGCTGATGACCGCCCAGCCATTGGGGCCAAACGCGATCTTCGGGCGGCTTTCGCCGTCGGCGGCGATCGGGTCCTTGCCGGTGTCGAGCACGCGTGCCGGGCTCCACTGCAAGGCCCCACCCAAGGGCGAGCTTTGAACAAACAGTTGCGCCTGCGCATCAAGCCCCACCACCCACAGTCGACCATCGGGTGCAATCGCGGCCCCCGTGGCCAGCTGTGGGCGCTGGTGGCGTGTGTGTTGAGCAGGTTTGGCGTCTTGTGCAAGCGTGGTCGTTACAGACAGCGCACTCCACACAAGCGTCAACAGGGTCACGGCTTGACGTGCTAAAGCTGCTTTGAATCTCATCCTCAAATCCTTTGTAAGACGCGTTTTACAAGAGGCCAAGTTTGTGCAGGGCATGTATCAAGCTGGTGGCCTGGATTTACACCAGGCCACCAGATCGTTGTCTTGCGCTGGGGCGGTCATGTTCGCGTCCTCTTCAGATCAACGCTGGCCAAACGATTTGGTCAAGCCCACCATCACGCTGCGAGGAGCGCCCGGAGAGTAGGCGTTGCCGCTGCTGGAACGGCTGGCGGAATCGGCATAGAGCTTGTCCGTCAGGTTACGAACTTGCCCCCAGAGCTCCCAGCCGTCCTGCATTTGATGACTGGCGGTCAAATTCAGAAGGGTGTGCCCCGCGTAACGGGTGGTGTTGGCATCGTCCATCCAGTAGCTGCCCAGGTGGACCACACCCAAGGCCAAGCGAGAGACGGGTGTGAATTTCCAGCCCAATTGCGCGTTCACAATTTGCTGGGGTGCAGCCTTCATGGTTTTGCCGGAAAAATCATTATTCGCACCGGTGCCGACGATGTAGCTGAGGTATTTGTGCTCAGCAAAACTGGCTCCAATGCGCCAGTCCCAAGCGCCGACTTCCTGACCCAAAGCCACCTCCAAGCCTCGACTGCGGGTACGGCCTGCATTGCGGTTTTCACTCTCGTTGGCATTCAACGAGTAAGACACAATCGTGTCGCGACCTTTCAACTCATAAAGCGCTGTGTCCAGCTTGATACCGTTGCCCAAGGCGGCACGCAGACCCACTTCACGGTTTTCATAGACAGCGGGCTTGAGGTTGGGTGTCGCGGTTTTGCCATAAAGCTCACTGACTTCTGGCGGGGTAAAACCATGGCTCCAATTTGTATATGCACTGGCTTCAGGCGCAAACGCCCAAGTTGCGCCGACCTTGGGGCTGAAACGATTGAAGCTGCGCACCTCGTTGGCTGCGCCGTAATTGGCACCTGGCGTCAGATTGTTTTTAAAGTCATAGGTGATGCTGTCGTAACGACCCCCGGCGACCAGGCGCCAGTCTTTGGCGGGTGAGAGTTCCAGTTGTGCAAAGAGCGCATCGTTGGCGATGTTGGTTTGGTAATCGCGAACACCCAAAGGATTGGTGGCGCTGTTCACCACATAACTGGTGTTGACGGTGCCCACACGCGTGACAGAAAGGTTGTCCGAAACATATGCATTTTTGCTTCGGTCAATGTAGACACCCGAAACAAGCCGGCCACTCATCCAGTCAATTTTTTGGACATGCTTCACATCCAAGCCAACAGATTCGACGCTGTTGTTGTTGAGCGTGCCTTTGACAGTGGTGGGACAAGACACGGCGTTTGCAGGGGATGATCCTGATGGAGTCGTTCTGCATGTATTGATCGTGTAGGAGGGCAACTGGCCATGGTCGTTTTGACGCGTAAACAGGGTCACTGTCGTCAAGCCGCCAGACATCGTTTCCCCTTCCCAGGCGACATTGGCACGTGTCGTTTTGTCTTTGCGCCAAGTGAAGGTGTTGACGCTTTTGCCTGGATCTGTGCGGAACTCCGTTTCGTTCAGGCTGCCAGTGGTGTCGGTGTCCAGATCGGTGTGCACCAATGAGGCTTTGATCCAAGATGAGCCACCCAAATCGTAATCGCCTCGCAGAGTGAATGAATCTTTCTTGCCGCCTCTGTATGTCGCCCAGTTGTTTTGATCGCGACGTGAGCTGTAATGCGAAAACCGCAGACCCAAATCGTCCCAGGTGTTGCTGGCCCCGGAGTCCACCCGCGTGAAACCGTCGGTGTTGTCGTGGCGGATGCCCAGGTAGCCTGTCGGTGTGCGCGAGGGTTTCTGGGTCAGGAAGTTGACCGCACCACCCACGGCGTTGCTGCCATACAGCGAAGAGGCCGCGCCTTTGACCACCTCGACACCGCCCGAACCGTTCATGTTGGTCTCATTGAGCGCGTTGTGGTTGAAGACCCCCAGCGGACGGATCGGGATGCCGTCCTCCAGATATTGGTACACCGCGTTGGTGCTGATGGGCTGGCGAATGCCCATGCTGTGCTGCTCGTTGCCCAGGTCGTTCCAGAACACCCCGGGAATGCTGTTGATGATTTCACCGACCGACTTGGCCTTGTCGGCATCCCATTGGGCGCGTTTGACCGAACCAATGGACACAGGGGTTTCGGAAAGTTTCGTGTCCGAACGGGAACCCGACACCACGATGGTGTCCAACTCTGCTGAAGTTTGGGCCACAACGTGGCCGCTCAAGCTGGCAACCAGGGCAAAAACAGCCAAAGACAATGGCGAAAGAACGAGGGAATTTTTCATGACAAATTTCAAATTGATCGGTCACTGCAAGCACACCGCTCAGCAGTGACAACAAGCGCTGAACACCTGGCGGTGCTCAGCCCGTTTAAAAATGGATCAATTGAAAACTGGCGGCCCGCGAGAGGGCAAAGGCGGGGCCGTGCGTGCCATGAGCACGGCCTGTGGCAGACGCTGCACGATGTGCGAGCGGGTATCTGGCACATGGGCCAGATCGGCCACCGTGGGCGGCGGCAGGGCGGGCGTGGCGTGCGCGCACAAGGGGCAGTCCATGCTGCTGCGCACCTTGGCGTCGCCGCCTTCGTCCTGCACCACCACTTTCATGATGCCCATGCTGGAGCACACCACGTCCATGGTTTTGGGTTGCAGGGTTGCAGCCAAAACCGATACACCTACAAACAGCACGTACCAGACCAGCACAAGGCGGGCCAGGCGGCGCAGAAGTGAAGGTGCAACAAACATGGGCGCATTATCGCAAAGTCGGCGAAAACGGCTGATCTAAATCAAATTGCCCCTGCAAATTGATGAGCCCTCTTCAAACTTGCACCCAAGCCCTGACACCCGCTTGCGCCAGCACAGCTTGGAGGTTGTGGAAGCATTGACTTGCAGGCTTGTCGGGCAGGTCTTTTTGCAGTTGGTGGCATACGACACGGCGCACCGCGGGGCGCAAACCCAGGCCAAATGCCACCGTTTTTCCAGCACTCGACAGGGTGATGAGAGGGTCAAGACCCGTGTTCATGCCCACGCGGACCATGCCTCGATTGAAGCTGTGGCTTTGCGCCTTGCCTCGACGCTCTTGAACGATTCGGACGTCGTACGCCGTCAGCACCAGGGTGTCACTGTCCCCGACAGAGCGGGCATGGACCCCAAACGCCACAGCGACAACCAGCTCCGCGATGCCAGAAAAAACAAGACCCACGGCGCGTTCATCATCCAAAAGGCCAGGGTCAGGTGCTGGGGCGTGGCGCACAGCATGTTGACTGCACCTTCACTTGCTGAGTGGCGCGGTGGGCGGTGTCATCAACAGGGCTGGCTCCTTGCAGGTATCCCTCAGCCCAACTGCACCACAGTGCAGCGGCAAAGGCAACCAGGAGCACGCCACGGCGTGCGCCACGAGGGCTGAACCACATCATGTTTTCTCCTGTTCAATGGTGTGGCCACAGCGCATCTGTGCGGCAAACCAGACGCAGTGCTGTGAAATTCACCTGTGTTCCGCCTTGCTGTTCGCGTCCGGTTTCGACTGACAGTAAAGCAGAGGGGGTCAATTGCCAGGCCAGCATGCCAGTGTTCCGACTCAGCGGGGCGCTGCCGGGTAAGGCCGCTTCCTGTGCCAGCAGGCTCGCACCAGCGCCGTCCAGGCTCAGTCGGGTCTGGATGCGTTCACTGCGCAAGCCCAGTTCCCAGTTGGGGTGCACTTGCCATAAGGTTTGCAACCAGCCGCCCGTGTAGCTGGCCTGGTGCTGGGCTTGGCCGTTGATCGAGCGCAGGGTGCCATCGTCCTGGCGCAGCCACGCGGCGCCTTGCACCGTCACCGGCCACTCATGGCTTTGCCACTGCAGGCTGCTGCCGACCACGTTTGTGCGTCCAGCAAAACACAGCACGCCTGTTTTGAGCGTGCTGCAATCGGGTGCGTTGTGGGTGTGCCCGCCAGTGCTGCTTTGGGCCAAAGCACCGCGGCCATCGGGCGCAAAGGCCACGGCGAACACATCGCCACGCCAGTCGCCGCGCTCCAGGCCCAGGTGCAGTGAAGGCGCTGCCGAGCCCGAGGTGCTGCCCGGGAATTTTTGTCCTCTCCACAACCCCGCATCGGCGTGCCCCGTCCACTCGCCCCACTCACGACGAATGCTGACCTGCAGGCCGTCGTCGATCCAGTCGCCGTCCAGTGCCATACGCCGGGCCAGCGGCATCAGAGCGAATTTGTCCAGATGGCCCGCTTGGGTCATCACAGGCCCCATCTGCGGTCGCATGCGACCGGCCTGCACCGCATAGCGACTGGGGTCGGCGACGGGGGTGTCGTAGCGCAGCCAGGCGGCTTCGGTGTGCGCAGGGTCGCTGTCGTGCTTGCCTGCGGCGGCATAGGCCGACCAATGGCTGTTGAGTCGCCAACCGACTTCGATGACGCCGTGCTCCAGGTTTGAAGCCCGGCGATCCACACCCGCATCACCGCGCAACAGGTAGCCCGTCATGCGCTGCGAAGGCAGTGCCTGACTGGCGTGAACGTCGGCCAAGCCCAGCGCAGCCCCCAGTCGCCAGCCAGGCTCTTCGGGCACGGTGCGGCTTTCATCGTGCGCCCATGCGGGTGCTGCCAGGGCGCAGGCCATGACCAGCGCCGCAGTTGCGCACTCAAGGCGTGGCGAACGGATTGGCGAATTTCGGGTTGGTGAGAAAGTCATGGTCGGTCAGGGTTTTGAGGAAGGCCACCAGATCGGCTTTTTCTTGCGCCGTCAGGTCGATGCGCGAGATCAGTTCGCTCTTGTTGGGGTTCAAGCGCCCATCGCCTGCGTGCGGTCCGCTGGTGATGTTGCGGCCACCCGCGGCGTAAAAGTCGAGTACCTCTTCAAGTGTGGTGATAGAGCCATCGTGCATATAGGGCGCGGTCACGCCCACATTGCGCAGACTCTGAGCGCGGAACTTGCCACGATCAGCGGGTTTGTCGGTGAACTCGAAAAGGCCTTGGTTGCCCAGCGGAAACGCTCCCGTGCCGCCGATGTTGTAAAGCCCGGTGTTGTGAAACGGGGTGTCGATCACCTGGGTGGAGGCATGCACCACTTGGTCGTTGAAGTTGAAGCCGCCGTGACAGTGAAAGCATTCGGCTTTTTCACTATTGAACAAGGTCAGCCCGCGTTGTTCGCTCGGCGTGAGAGTGGCCTTGCCCTGCAAGAACTGGTCGTAGCGACTGTTGCCCGAAATCAGGGTTCGCTGAAATGCAGCTATTGCGCGGGTGATGTTGCCCCAGCTGATGGGTGCAGCAGTTCCCGGAAACGCCGCCGCAAACCTGCCTGGATAGGCCGGATCATTTTGGATGCGTGCCAAGACCTCGGCCACATTGCTGTCATTGACGCCCATTTCCACAGGCCGCTCACCAAACAGCGGCACTTGCGCTTGGGCTTCCAGACTCAGAAGAGAGGGGTTCGCCCAGGTCAGGGTGGTGTTGTAAGCCACATTGGCCAGGCCTTGGGCACTGCGAGGGTGCATCTCTCCGGTGGAGCCGATGGCCAGTGCGCGCCCGTCCGTGAAAGCTTTGTCCTGGTGGTGACAGCTGGCGCAGGCTTGGGTGCCGTTGCCCGACAGGCGGCGATCATAAAAAAGGAAGCGTCCGAGTTCAACCTTGGCTTCGTTCATCGGGTTGTCAGCAGGCACGCGCGGCGTAGGGAAGTTGGGTGGCAAGGCCCAGGACCAGATACCTTGTGAGCTGTCGCGCACGCTCACATTGTTGCCGCCACAACCCCACAAGGACACGGTGGTCACGACCACCGTGGTCCCTGCCAAGCCAAGCAACGCCCGCATCAAGCGTTGCCCGTGGCTCATTTGTTGGCCACTCGGAACAGGCGTTGGTTAGCACCGTTGTTGAGTGTGGTGCCGAGCGTCAGGTCCAGACTCAAGGCATCAAAGATGGCCGGGCATTCCAGGTCGGTTGCGCCAGACATACAGCCAGGTGCAGAGTTCTGGTTAACGGTCACGTTGTTGCCTGACAGCAGCGCCTTCACATCCACGGCTACTTTCTGGGTGTCCGGGTTGAAACTGGCAAAGCCGAAATCCACACGGTTGGGGCGACTGCAAGTGTCTACTTGGCCTGCCGCGGGGTTTGTGCCAGTACACCCGGTCGAACCCAGGTGCACCGTGAACAAAGGCGCAGTCCAGGAGGTGTTCTTGACTTCGATTTTGGTGAACTTGCGACCACCCGCCCAACTCCAAGCCATGCCGGGATGAACCGCGTTGTTGATGACAGCAGGCGTCACGCTCACATCGGCCGTTTGGTCTGTGTGGTTCATGGCCAATGGCACACCCAAGGTCATTTTCACGCCCACATAGTCACCTGCTGGCACTGTGCCCTTGATGGTGCTGTTCATGCCCGTCGTACCATCGGCGCACAGGCCTGTTTTATCTTCCAGGTCGATCAACGTGACGGTATCGCTGCCTTTGGTGGCGTTGTAGTTGTCAGTGCTGTTCAGGGTCAGGGGTGCCGTGCTGCCATCAGCTTTGACCAGCTTGACGTTGGAGATGTAAAAGCGCAGATCAGCGAGGCCACCGCCTGCATTGGTGATGCCCAGATCTGTCAGGCTGGACGTGCAAGTGATGGGCGTTGTCCCCGCCATGGCCGCAAAGTCGATGGCGACCGATTTGGGGCCGCTGTCGCCACCGCCGCAAGCGGTCAATGTGGCTACGGAAATAGCCGTCAAAGCACCAGTGAGGATGGAAGTTTTGTTCATGTGTGTCTCCTGTGAAATGAACCGGTGAAAAGAAAATTCAATGTGAATGTGCGGCGTTGCCGCGCGGGGTCTGCACCCAAATCTGCACGGTGCGTTCACCGGCTTTTTCAAAGCGCAGGGTCAGGTCAAAACGGTCTCCGTCCTTCAAGGGGGCCTTGAGGTCTTCGAGCATCAGGTGGTAGCCCTTGGTATTGCCACTGGCCTGGGCATGGCCCATGCGCAGCGCGCTTTGCGCGGGCAGTTCAATGGCCGGGACTTCACGCATGCGCATGACTTCACCGTCCATCTGTATGGCGTGCAGGCTCACGCGGGCCGCCGCCGGAGTCTGGGCACCCAGCAATCGGTCCGGCGCATCGCCTTTGTTGCGCAGCAACTTGATGTAGACCGCGCCGCTGCGGCTGCCCGCCAGGCTGGGTGTGGCATAGGGGTGGTCGATCACGATGGCGCCGATCCGAAAGTCGTGCGCCCTGGCGATGGTGGAAAAGACCAAAGCCATGAACAAGCCCCCTACCAGCACGCCCAGCCCGAAGCGGGTGCTGCGCAGCACAGCCAGTGCCAGGGCTGTCAGCCCCGTCAGGGTGTGCGGCTTCATGTGGCCAGTGCCATGGCGGGCGCGGCAGGGCGAACCCAGCGGCTGCGCTGTTTGGCGGCGGGCGTCTTGACGGGCTTGTGACCCACCGAGGGGCGTGGCAGCAGAACGTTGAGTTCACGGCAAACCGTTTCCAGTGCCGAGTCCACGATCTGCGCCATCTCGCGCAGGGTGGGCAGTTCGTCACGCTGCACGGGGCGCAGGCGGCCTTCCTTGTCTTTGCCCAGCACGGTCAACAGGTAGGCCACCCTCTGCTGGATGGGGCCACTGCGCAGGCGCATCATGTCCAGCGTTTGGCGCTGCTGCTGCAAAAAGGCCTTGGCCATGGTGGCGTAGTGACCAAGCTCGCCGTGGATGATGACGGGCTCGACCTCCGCGTGGACCAACGCGCTGGCGCTGTAGGCGTGGGCTTGGGCGCACAGGGCTTCGACACCGATCAGGTCGCCGGGCAGGGCCAGCTGGACCAGCATCTGCCCGTCCTGGCCGGGGCGTTCGAGGCGCAGCACGCCCGAGAGTACACGCCAGACAGGGCCGCGTTGGCCGGCTTCAATGAGGGTATGGCCGCTGGGCAATGACCGCAGCGACGGGGCGGGGGGTGTGGAAGGGTTCACCACAATTCTCCTGACAAATCGGACGCCCATCCATGGGCGCACACGGCAGCGGCTGCAGGCCGTTGCCACGAACAAAGGTCAGAAGAAAACGGGGGGCGCGCGCGACTGAACCGCCCAGGGGCGACTTGCCAGCGTCAGGGCTGTGGCAAAAAGAAAGGTGGGTGGCGGACCTTGCGGCAGGCCCAGCCAGACCAGCGGCTGGGGCGGCGGGGCCAGCCGGTCCAGACCCAGCACACACAGCGGGCAGTGGTCCACCACCACGGTGGCAGGCTGAGGGGTGCTGTCGTCCTGCACCGCCACCTGGGTCATGCCCTGCGTGGTGCAAACCTCCATCCACGTCACGCCCGATGCGCCCTGCGCAGCCGCCCGCGCACGCGACACCGTGGGCGCCAGAGCGCCCAGCAGCATCACGGCCAGCAGCCACCAGGCCAGCGTGTGACGAAGACGGAGGTTCATGCCCATGCCGGGTCAGGGCCGATCAATGTTTGTGATCGCCGTGGCCGTGTTTCATGGCCGGCTGGGCCATGGTGCGGGCGGTGGCCTTGACTTCCACGTTCTGGCGTTTGCCGTCCTTGCCCTCGACCACGAGCGTCACGGGCACGGTGTCACCGTCTTTCACCTGGCCCTTGAGGTCCATCAGCATGACGTGGTAGCCGCCCGGCTTGAGCTCGACAGCTTTGCCTGCAGGCAAGGCCACGGCGGGCACGGCGCGCATTTTCATGACGCCGCCGTCCATGGCCATTTCGTGCACTTCGACCACGCCGGCCACCGGTGACTGTGCCGCCACCAGTTTCGCGTCTTGCGCCGACTGCAGCTGCATGAAGGCGCCCGTGGCCTTTTGCTGGGCCACGGTGGCGCGCACCCAGGCATCCTTGACGGTGACCTGGGCCATGGCGGCGCTTGAAAGCAGCGCAGCCGACAGAACAATGGCGGAACGTTTCATGGAATAACTCCTGAGGGTGGATGAAAGCAGGACGCACCTTGGGCGGTGCGAAAGACGGGTGGGCGTCACCAGGCCGCGGCCTGAGCGAGCCAATCAGATTTGAGGGGGTGCGCGGGCCTGCCAGGGCGGGCCGATCAGGCTGGCCAGCCGGGCCGATTCCAGCGGATGCAGGGCGTATGCCAGTCCGCCGGGGACGGGCAGGGCCAAAAGCGCGGGGGCAGGTGCCGCCATGGGCAGGCACAAGGGGCAGTCCATGCCCACTTTTACGGAGGGGGAAGCGTCATCCCCGGTGTCGGGGTTGACCATCTTCATGCCGCCCATGGCGCTGCAGACCATTTGGGTCTGGTCCTGCTGGACGAGGGGCGATGCGACCGCGGCGCCAATGAACAGCGCAAACCACACCAGCACGAGGCGGGTGATCCAGTGGGCGCGGCGCAGGGTTTGCATGGTCCGATTATGCACATTCCCCCTAACGTGGGTCTTGCGTTCTGGTCAACGCGCCAGGCTGACGGCCTTGATCTGCGCCCACACCGGCAGGCCTGGCCGCAGCTGCAGCTGGTCGGCGGCGCGGGCGGTCAGGCGGGCCAGCACCGGGGTGCCGCTGGCGTTCAGCCGCACCAGCACCTGGTGGCCCACCGGTTCCGCGATTTGCTCGACCACGCAAGGCAGGTGGTTCTGGATGCTCGTGCCCTGGGCGCGCGCAAGCGTGATGCTCACATCGCGCGCCAGGATGCGCACCCGCAGCGCCGTGCCCTCGGGCTCGCCCGTGTGGCTGACCCACAGCTCACCGCCGGGCAGGGCCAGTCTGCACAGGCCCCATGCCTGGTCGCACCCGGCCACGGTGCCGGTGACCAGGGCACCCACATCGTCGCCCAGATGGATGGGCACATCGACCGAAGACAGCACCTGCGCCACCGGCCCGCTGGCGCGTACCTGCCCACCCTCCAGCACCACCAGGGTGTCGGCCAGGTGCGCCACCTCGTCGGCTGAGTGCGTCACATACAGCATGGGCACCTGCAGATGCTGGCGCAGGGCGTCGAGCCAGGGCAGCACTTCGCGCTTGCGTGCGCTGTCCAGCGCGGCCAGCGGTTCGTCCAGCAGCAGCAGGCGCGGCCGGGCTGCCAGGGCGCGGGCCATCGCCACGCGCTGGCGCTCGCCGCCCGACAGGGTGGTCGTGCGCCGCGTCAGCAGGTGGCCAATGCCGAGCACCTGCACCGCTTCGTCAAGTGCCTGGCGGGCCGTGGCTTGTTCGCCCGCAGGCAGTCGCCGCAGGCCGTAGTGCAGATTGCCCTGCACATCCAGATGGTCAAACAGGCTGGCCTCTTGGAACACCACGCCCAGGCGGCGCTCCCACACCGGCGTGAAGTGGCCTTGGGCATCGTCTTGCCAGACCGTGTCACCCAGCTGCACGCGACCTGCGCCGCGCTCCAGTCCGGCCACGCAGCGCAGCAGCGAGGTCTTGCCCGAGCCCGAGGCGCCCCACAGCACGGTCACGCCTTGCGGGGGCAGCTGCAGCGCCGCCTTCAGTGTGAAGCCGGGGCGTTGCAGGCGCAGGTCGATGTGCAGGGCGCTCATGCGTGGGCTCCGTCTGCATGGCTACGCCGCCGAATCCAGGCCAGCCCCAGCAGCGCGGCAAACGCAAACACCGCCATGCCGCCGGCCAGCACATGGGCCTGGGTGTATTCCAGGGCTTCCACATGGCCGTAGATCAGGGTGGAGAGCACGCGCGTCTGGCCGGGAATGTTGCCGCCGATCATCAGCACCACACCAAACTCGCCCAGCGTGTGGGCAAAACTCAGCACCCCGGCGGTCAGCAGCGCATGCCGCGCCTGCGGCAGGGCCACGGTGACAAAAGCGTCCAGCGGTTTGGCGCCGAGCGACATGGCCACCTCCATCGGGCGCGGTCCCATCTCGGCAAAGGCCGCCTGCAGCGGCTGCACCGCAAAGGGCAGGGAATAGACGATGGAGCCGATCACCAGCCCGGTGAAAGTGAATGACAGCGTGCCCCAGCCCAGCCATTGGGTCAGTTGCCCCAGTGGCCCGTGCGGGCCCATGAGCACCAGCAGGTAAAAGCCCAGCACCGAAGGCGGCAGCACCAGCGGCAGCGTGACCAATGCCCCGACAGGCTCGCGCCAGCGCGAAGGCGTGCGCGCCAGCCACCAGGCCAGCGGCGTGCCCAGCACCAGCAGCAGCACCGTCGTCACCGCCGCCAGGCGCAGCGTGAGCGCCAGCGCGGGCCAGGCACTGGCCACAAAGTCGGCGGTGAACACTGTGTTGGTCAAGGTGCGTGCGGGCTGCTCAGAACTGGTAGCCGTAGCCGCGCATCACGGCGCGGGCGGCGTCAGAGCGCAAGTATTGCAGAAGCGCTTTGGCGGCAGCGTTGTGTTCACCTGCCTTGAGCAGCACCGCATCCTGACGGATCGGGTCGTGCAATGGGGCGGGCACCACCCAGGCCGAGCCGGTGCCGATCTTGCCGTCCACCATCACTTGCGACAGCGCCACAAAACCGAGCGCGGCATTGCCCGTCTTCACAAACTGGAAGGTCTGGCCGATGTTCTCGCCGATCACGAATGCAGGGCGAAGTTTGTCGGTCAGGTCACGCTGGCCCAGCACCTGCATGGCAGCGGCGCCATAGGGCGCAAGCTTGGGGTCGGCCACGGCCAGTTTGCCGGGCACCCGACCCGATGCCATGCCGCTGAGCACAGCGCCTTGGTCATCCACCACGCCCGGCTGCGCACTCCAAAGTACCAGCTGACCCAGGGCATAGGTGAAATTGGTGCTCGCCACACCCAGCCCGTCCTTGACGAGGCGGGCAGGTGTTTCGTCGTCCGCTGCCAGCAACACGCCAAAGGGCGCGCCGTTGCGGATTTGCGCGTAAAACTTGCCCGTGGCGCCAAAGGAGAGTACGGCCTTGTGTCCGATGCCCTTTTCAAAGGACGCGGCGATTTTTTGCATCGGCGCGGCGAAGTTGGCCGCCACCGCCACCTGCACCTCGTCGGCGCGGGCTGTGCAGAGCAGCAGGGCAGCAGTGCTTGCGAGCAGGAGGCGCAATGCCTGGAGCAAAAGGAATGGGCGCATGGTGGCCCGAAGTTTAGCGGGGACTGGATGCGTCCTGCTGGTGGCTTCAAAGGAGTCGATCGGGTGTTCCAGAGGACTGTTTTGCAGGGCGGATTCAAGCGGTCATCGATGCTCTTCTGGAACCATGGCCTAACAATTGCAAAATCGCCGCATGTCAACCCGTATTCTCATAATATGCATCGCGGCTTCACCAATTTGGTGCGGTACAACCGTTTTTGGCCATGAACTTGCACCAATAGTTATCACGGGTCACTACGACAATGCAATCGGCACCAGTGACGCCGCCAGTCAGGGGGCGATCGGACCTGAATTACTGCGCAATCGAGCGATTCTGCGGCCTGCCGATGTTCTGGAGTACATCCCAGGCATGGTGGTCACCCAGCACTCAGGGGACGGAAAAGCCAATCAATATTTTTTGCGTGGCATGAACCTGGATCACGGCACCGATTTCGCAACGACTGTTAACGGCGTTCCGGTCAATATGCCGACACATGCGCACGGGCATGGCTACAGCGATTTGAATTTTCTGATTCCTGAGCTGGTGCAACGGGTCGAGTATCGCAAGGGGCCTTACTCCGCATCCGAAGGAAATTTTTCATCCGCTGGCTCAGCCAACTTCGTTTATCGAACCAAGTTAGACAGCCCTTTTGCTGATGTGACGATTGGACAGCGTGGATATTTGAGGGGTGTGGCGGGTGTTTCCCGGGAGCTGAGTGAGGGCGTGACCTTGCTGACTGCCGTCGAACGTCTGAATAACAACGGACCGTGGAGCATTCCCGAGGGGATTCGTAAAACCAATGCTCAACTCATACTCAGCGGTGGCAGCCCACGCGAGGGCTGGTCAACCAGCCTGTCAGCTTATTCAGCGCGCTGGAATTCGACAGATCAAATACCGCAGCGTCTGATTGATGCAGGAAGCTATCAGGGGCAACCGTTCGGTCGATTCGATTCGCTGGACCCATCGGATGGCGGCAATACAAATCGCACCAGTTTGTCGGGCAACTGGCATCAATCCACAGAGCATGAGCTGACAAAGATCGAGTGGTATGTCATCAAGTATGACCTGAATTTGTTCTCCAATTTCACCTACAGCCTGGACAGAGCCAATGACCAGTTCGCCCAGACCGATGACAGATCTGTGTGGGGTGGCAAAGCCTACCGGTCCTGGATCACCGATTTGAGCGATGGACGTAGCATGCAAAACAGCTTAGGGGTGCAGGTGCGACAAGACCGAATACGCGTTGGACTCTATGACACCGTGGCCAGACAAATTCAGTCAACCGTTCGGAATGATGATGTTCAGCAAACCCTGGTTGGCATCTATGGCGAAAACGAAATGGGCTGGAGCACATGGCTAAGAACGGTGACAGGCTTGAGGGTCGACCAATTCAATGCCAAAGTCACCAGCCATGCACAGGCACTCAACTCTGGAAGCGCAACTGCATCCAAGGTGTCGCCCAAGTTCTCTGTGATCTTCGGGCCATGGCAGAAAACTGAATTTTTCATCAATGCGGGCAAAGGTTTTCACAGCAACGACGCACGCGGTACCACTGCCAAAGTGGACCCCAAGACGGGATTGCCAATTGATTCGGTGCCGGGTCTCGTCAGTTCGCGTGGGCAAGAGATGGGAGTGAAATCTCAGGTCGTCCCCAACTTGCAAACGACCCTGGCCATCTGGCGGCTAGATTTCGATTCGGAACTGGTTTACGTGGGTGACGCAGGCAACACCGAGGCAGGCCGTCCCAGTCGCCGCACGGGGGTGGAATGGAGCAACCACTGGACGCCTGGTGAGCATCTGTTGATGGATGCCAATTTCGCCTGGACGCGTCCCAGGTACTCAGACAATGACCCCGCTGGAAATCGCATTCCCAACGCGGTTCAGAGAGTGGCCAATTTGACCTTCGCCCTGCACAATTTAGGGCCGTGGTCTGGCTCATTGGGTGTACGCTACATCGGTGCAGCACCCTTGGTCGAAGACAACTCTGTGCGCTCAATCGCCAGCGTGACCACCAACCTCCGCGTGAACCGGAAAATCTCCAACAATCTGGATGTCGCGCTGGATGTCCTGAACGTGACCGATCGCAAGAACAACGACATCAGTTACTACTACACCTCACGGGTTGCAGGTGAGACGCTGGCAGGCGTTGATGGTGTTCATGTTCATCCTTCAGAGCCTCGCACGATCAGAGTTACCGCACAAATGCGATTTTGAGAACTGTTTTGAATCGACTCGCTGAACTTATGCCTGAACGATTGCCAAGGGTCGGGATTCCCACAGTGTCTAAATGTGAGGAAAACTATGGGAAATGTGGGTTGCGTCACATGATGCACATTTAGATATATGGTCAAAGCATGAAATCGCCTCGATAGTTGATCTACGTTGTTACGGCTTTTCTAAAGGCAGTCGTCATCAACGTGCAACCGTTCAGAACTCTTCTTGGTCTGGACATTTCAACTCAACTTCAAGGGGTAAATCATGAAAAAAATTGCTTTGATTTCGATGATGGCGTTTGCGTCGGTCGCATTTGCTGATGGTGGCGGTATGGGTGGTCACTACAGCAACAACAATGGCCATGGTGGTGGTGGACAGCAGCAGTCGAGCCCCAGCTTGGAGGCCACGATCCTTATGAATACTGCCGTGATTAACAGTTCGTCTGGACGCGATGGAATCAGCCAACAAAACTTGGCCTCGAATGTGGGTGACTTTACAAACGGCAATACGCAAGTTCAACTTGTATACGCCAAAGACTCATACATCAAGAGTGAAGCGTCGTGGGGTGGACAAGCACAGCAGAATATTGCTTCAAACGTCGGCACAGATGGTCTGCACACGGCCACCTACCAAGTGGCGTTCATGAAAGACTCCGCTGTCATCAACAAAGCCAGTATGGGCGGCCGCGCTTTTCAAAATATCTCCTCCAACAGCAACTGCGTGACTTGCCAGGATTAATTCTGGCTGGCTCATCTGTATGTAGCTAAAGCGCCTGAGCCCATGGCTCAGGCGTGACTCGTCTACGGGCGTGAATTGGAGAGATTTATGAACTTCGAATTCTTCAAGAACTCAGTTGCTCTTATTGCTATGACGCTGCTGGGTGTCTGTTTTTTGACGGGGGCGGCGATGGCTGATGTTGCGCCTGGAGAGGACCCCATTATTCTTCAGCATCGGGTCAACTTCAATATGTTGCCGTTAAGTTCGCCGCCCAGATCTGCTGCAAGCGCCAATGCACAAGAAATACCATCCTGGCTAGATGCCAAGCTTGCGCGCTATCAAGCGAAGGCTTATTCGGCAGATACAACTGGAGTAGTCACAGAAAAAGACGTCACAACTACGGTCTCCAGTGACGGCATCCGAAAAACCTGTACTCAGGATATCGCAAGCAACATTGGTGCAAATAGTACGGGCAGCACACGCTATGGACCAAAGAGTGACCCACAGGTGGTGGTTCTTCGAGGTGATTTGGTCAACATCTGCAAGTAAAAGAAGGACGAAGCTTCGATGAAAACCATGAACCGATGGCTGATCACTGCTGGTTTGATTGCTTTGATAACCGGCTGCAGTACGCCAATGGATGCCAGGCGAGACCGCAATTTTCAAAGCTATGCACATGCTGCTGACCGTCCGATTTCGCGTCCCGTGCGATCCATGTCCAGTTTCAGCGACTCCTTGCAATGCATGGATCGGATGCTGCGTGACGCTCAAATTCCAACCACACTCATTACCAGCAAGCAAATCCCGGATTTTTCTACACGTGTGCCAGTCGCCACAAAAGAAATGATCGTTACGGGCTTGTTGCAGATGTCCCGAACAAGTAACGTCTTTCGCTATGTTGATTACGAAGTCGATATCGCTCGTCAAGACACGGTCCAGAACCTGACCAACATTTTGTTGAACAACAACCAAATACAGTTGCAACGTCCCTCGCTCTATATATCGGGTGCGGTGTCATTTGTGGATCAAAACATCCTGAATAACCGCATGCAAGCCGGAACCTCGGCTTCAAGGCTAGAAACCGGATACAGCCAGAATCGCAATGCCACCATCATCGGGCTTGAATTGCATTTTGGCGATTTCAGGACTCGCACCATGATTCCCGGCATGGATTCGGCCAATGAAGTGATTATTGGAAATGGCGGTCAAGGTCTGGATTTGGCTGGTCGCATCAGCGATTATGGATGGCAATTCAACGTTGGTCGTGACTACGCACAAGGCTCGGGCGCAGCAGTGAGAACTCTTGTGGAGTTGGCGTTGATTGAATTGACTGGGAAGTGGGCGCGTGTGCCTTATTGGCAATGCCTCACCATGGAACAAACACATCCAAGCTTTCAACGGCAACTGCGCGACTGGTTTGACGAGGGCGCTCCAAGTATTCATCGGACACTTGTGCACCAATCCCTGCAAGCCAAAGGTTATATCGCTGATGGCACTCCTGTAGATGGCCTGGATGACTTGAGCTTCAGGAAGGTCATAGCTCGATTTCAGGCTGACCATGGAATGGTGGTCACCGGAATCCTTGACTTCATGATGTATGAACGCGCCTTGCGTGACTATGTTTCTCTGGACTCAACAGGGCAGTTGTATCGTGTCGGATGGTTCAATAATCATCCATCAAAATCAGCCAGAACAGCCTTCGTTGGTGATGTTGAAAAACCATCAGAGAAAACAAATTCAGAAAAAGTTGATATTCAAGTTGAAAACGTCTTGCTGGGACGTAGTGAATTTGAAGTGGGGGAGCAGGTATTCTTGTCTGTCAGTCTGGATAAAGCCGGGTACTTGTCGTGTTACCTGTCAAATTCCTCGGGAGGCATGATTCGCTTGATCCCCAATCTGCTCAGCTCGCAGTCCAAAGTGCCGGGTAATCTTGCTGTACGCCTTCCCGACTGGTTGAGCCCCAATCCAGGCTATGTCATTGAAACTACAGGGGTTGGTACCGAAGGCGTCCTGTGTCTATCGGTACCCGATATGAACTTGGACAAATTACCGGACTCACTGAAACAACCCGCATTTACACGCTTGCAAGGATTGAATGGCTTCGATGACATTATTCGACAGTACGAAGAGACCATCGGTGGGGCATCGATCGTTCACAACCGTGTGATGTGGAAGGTCGCAGCCAAGCGCGCAAGCGGGACAACAACAAGCCCGCTCAACAATTCCTCTGTAACAGGAGCAGTGCGTGAAAAGCCGGCACCCAAAAATTGACAGTGCATTTGCTGTAGCAGTTTTGCTCCTTGCACAAGGCCATGCCTTTTCTCAAGCCCGGATGCAAGCGCCATATGAAGCCCCCACCCATGGAAGACCGCCAGGCGCTTCGCCATTGTTGGTCAGTCCCTCAAAAAATTCCAATTCGCAAGCTGATGCGGCAGATGATCACCGATTCATGTCGCAGGATATTGGACAGTCGAGCACGGAAGGATCAGCTCAACGCAATGAAAAAATCATGCAACTCAGGCGTTTGGCCTTGGGTGAGGCTGCGCCTGCGGGCATTACTTCACCAGCGCCCAAAAAAGATGCTGCGCGAAGTACTTCAAAGTCCTCGAATATCAATTATTCGCCTGGTCGTGCTTCATGGCTTCTGGGGCTGATTTATCTGCATGGACAGGGTGTTCCCATCGATGCGGCTCAGGCGCAGACATGGTTTACCCGGGCTTGGAGTCAACAGGAGAGAATTGCAAGCGCTGGCTTGGCTTGGTGCGCAATGGAAGGTTGTACTGGATCGGCGAATCTGGAAATGGCTGATCAGTGGTTAAGTAAACTTAAGGAGATCAATCCCGGGAGAGCACTGTATCTGCAATGGTACTTGTTAAGTAAGTTGGCGCCAATTGATGGGCCAATGTCGGAAAATTCACGGAAACGATCTGAGGCGGATTCGTTGCTCAAAAGTGCCTTGTCGCTTGGTGATGTGCAAGCTCACGCTGCTTATGGGCGGTATTTATTTTCTCAAGATCGTCTCGCTGATTCATTGAAAGCTTTTGAGCGTGCTTCACACAAGTCACCAGCCGCTAGTCACAATGCGGATTTGATAAAAGCTCGATTGGCTTTGGTGTCTTCACAAGCAGAAATAAAACCTAACTCTGTCGCTGAGGCTGAAAAGGCATATCAACAAGCGCGTCGCCTTCACCGAGGAGAAGGTATACCTGCCAATTACACTGAAGCCATCCGCTTGTATTGGCTGGCAGATCGACTCGGTAGTTCTCAATCACGAAAAATGCTTTCACTCATTTATTCGCGGCCACTGGCGTCGGGCGAAATTGACATCAATTGGATGCGCCAACTTGCTGATCTAGATCTGACACAAACATCACCACGAGTGGTTCATCAATCAAGTGTCCAGATACTCCAAGAAGACCTCACACCGCTGATGGATCTTTTGGATGCATCTTGGAGGATGTGAAATCAATGTTTTTACGAATGATCGGGGATCATTGAAACAGTCGCGGGGATGACAAAACGCCATAGCCCAAGCCAACCCCTGATGCCGCAGCTGGCGAACACTGATTGCTCATTTGTACCTCAACGTATTTGCTTGAACCGCCTTTGGCCTGAGTGATGTGAAGGCAGGCGAACGCCAAAATTCTGTTGGTGCCATTGCTTGTGTAATTGTTTGCAACTACTGGCGCAAGCACATACTCACATTTCTTGTTCCCTGCTGCACTGCATGAATTCACGTCGTTAAATAGTGTTGTGGCCACACCGGGCTTCACCCATACGTCGTCCCCGATACTTAAAGGGTTCGGATTGAGATTATTGATCAGTGAGCGAATAGTGTTCGTGCTGTTTGAATTCAGATCGAGTGACGACCAATCACCTCCATTGCAGCCTGAATATTTCTGCGATGAAGAAAGTCTGAAGAGGTACGCTTTGTTGGTGCTGGGGTCAATTTTTGGAGTCGGCGGGACTGTCGATGCGTTCCAATATTTCGTGTATAGACAATCAGTGATGATCACTGGGAAAAGATAACCAGGAGGGATGGTGTTGGGCGATGTCCTGCCCGCAATTGCAGTTGCGCGGATTGGCATTGAGTTGATGCCCCAATATTTAGCAAAAAAGGTCGGCAATTCTCCATTGTTCACGCCTGACGATTTGGAAATTGTGACTGAAATAGCGGGTGAGTCCCCTTGATTCAGCGATGTTGGACTGACAATCAGTGTCGGTGTGCTGTGGCTAGGGGTCCAGTAGCCATTGATCACTGAAGCAGTGCTTAACTTGTTCCCCGCCACACTATTGCGACTGACAGCAGTTTCTGCTGAGGCAATTGCCTCATTCCAGTTCAATGTACCGTTGCGATATAGGGTTGATGCTCCAGCCAATGCAGCAGAATCCGCGGCGTTTTGAAGTTCAGAATGGGCTATATATCGATAGCCAAGATCTACTGCAAATGCCGAAATTCCGATCAGGACTGGAAGTAAAACGGTGACCAAAACCGTAACTGAACCTCTTTGCTTCGAATTGTGCATATTGAACCTATCGTTATTTTCATGATTCTTGAAAATAACGATTGTTGAAGCGGTGGTCTGTCATCTAGTTCGCAATTCTGCCTTCATATGGCCGGTTACGAAAGGCTGCTTTTGCTCACGGCATGTGCTCGCGGGTGACTGGTTCAATCATCAAGGACTGCAATGGGTCGGTAACTGCCGATCGCTTGCCCCGGCTGAACGACCGCACACAGCCTTTAGCAGACAAAGACTACGCAAGCGGATGCCCCCAACTCTATGGCGCAGGGCGGGCTACCAGAGGCCGGACTTGACACAGTCCGCCACCAGCCCTCAAGCCAGATCCCGCATCACCTGTTCTTCAATCTGCGCCCACTCCTCGTCGCTGAACAGACGGGAGCGGGTGTGAAACGCCTTGCCGGTGTTGCCTTCGAGCGAGAAGGTGCCGCCGGAGCCTTCGATCACATCGAGGATGAGTTGGGTGTGTTTCCAGTACTCGTATTGCAGCTTGCCGATGTAAAACGGCACGCCGCCGACTTCGCCGAGCTTGACGTCGTAGGGGCCGATCGTCAGGTCGGTGGGCAGGTAGCAGTTGGCGGCGCTGTTGTCGCAGCAGCCACCGCTTTGGTGGAACATGAGTTCGCCATGTTCGGCCTGCAGCTGGGCAATGAGCGCCAGTGCTTCGGGGGTGGCTACCACGCGTTGGACCATGTGCATTCCTTGTCAACGGTTTGGGGGTTGCGGGGGCATTCGGCCACGGGGCGGCCTCCTACAGTGAGCAGCCATGAGTTTGTGGGAGCACCCCTGTGCGCGAATGGGGTTCTGGCACAAGGGGCATTCGGTCACAGGTGTGGCCCCCAACAAAGGAGGCCACCTGTCATGCTCAGAAGAAGCCCAGCTTGTTCTCGCTGTAGCTGACCAGCAGGTTCTTGGTCTGCTGGTAGTGGTCGAGCATCATCTTGTGGGTTTCACGGCCGATGCCCGATTCCTTGTAGCCGCCGAACGCGGCGTGGGCCGGGTAGGCGTGGTAGCAGTTGGTCCACACGCGGCCAGCCTTGATGGCGGGGCCCATCCGGTAGGCCACGTTGCCGTTGCGGCTCCACACCCCAGCGCCCAGGCCGTAGAGTGTGTCGTTGGCAATCGCCAGGGCTTCAGCTTCGTCCTTGAAGGTGGTGATGGCCAGCACGGGGCCGAAGATTTCTTCCTGGAAGATGCGCATCTTGTTGTGGCCCTTGAACAGCGTGGGCTGCACATAGAAGCCGCCGTCCAGGTCGCCGCCCAGGTGGGCCTGGCTACCACCGGCGAGCACCTCGGCGCCTTCCTGCTTGCCCAGGTCCAGATAGCTCAGGATCTTGGTCAGCTGTTCCTTGCTGGCCTGCGCGCCCATCATGCTGTCGGTGTCCAGCGGGTTGGCGTGCTTGATGGCGGCCACGCGCTTGAGCACGCGCTCCATGAACTTGTCGTAAATGCTTTCCTGGATCAGCGCGCGGCTGGGGCAGGTGCAGACCTCACCCTGGTTGAAGGCAAACAGCACCAGGCCTTCGATGGCCTTGTCGAGGAAGGCGTCGTCCTTGTCCATCACGTCGGCAAAGAAGATGTTGGGCGACTTGCCGCCCAGTTCCAGCGTGGCGGGAATCAGGTTGTTGGCAGCGGCCTGCGCAATCACGCGGCCGGTGGTGGTAGAGCCGGTGAAGGCGATCTTGGCGATGCGCTTGCTGGTGGCCAGCGGCATGCCGGCTTCG
>JACCDS011540323.1_pt1 | contig 30912 bp, 22 predicted proteins | sample 7446441 | NCBI WGS metagenome assembly JACCDS01 (sample SAMN15323445, study PRJNA562643) | freshwater metagenome | isolation source: river surface water | place: USA:Blue River Watershed | collected 2017-08-17
GCTGTCAGTAAGGTATGGATGTAAAGATTGTCTGCCACCCAAAGGTTACCTAGTGTATCTATCTCCAAGCCGAGGAATTCAGAGAAGTTGATTGGCGCATTAGAGGCATCAATTCTATTTGTCCAATTGTTTGCTTCTAACTTGGCAATGGCAAAAGGCACATCGGCTGCATCACCAAAAACTGCCCAAAGTTGATCAAGATGGTCAAACTCAAGTTCTAGTACATTCGAACTCGGCATGTTTGACGTATTGTTGGGCGTAATCGTATCGAGAATGTCGTAGTTGTAGGCATACATGATCCCTTTTGTTGTCCCGACATAGAGTGAATCCGTATTTCTTTGAAATTTTTTATCGTTAATTCCAGCATGTAAATATTCGGGATCGGTTTGGAGTGTACTATTCATCCAACCAACTTGATGCCCCAAGTAATCATTATCGGTGTATAGATATACATTTTTTACAACTATGTCCGAACCTGAAAAATAGGTATCAAAGCCCACCCCGTTGATGTATTTTAAGATTGTACCAGCCCGCTGCATATATACAGTATCTTGATTTGCTGATATAGAATAAAGATTCGGTTCTGAATACACAAGCGTATTTGACCCATTAGCAAACTGAAATAAACCAAATGTACTTTTCATAAAAAAGACCTCATTTGGGGTAAATGCAAATCTTAAACTGGATCCATTCCACAAAACCCCTAGATGAGTTTGATTGAGCAACTCTATTGCACCATCATTTTTAATGACAGCCGCCTTATTGTCGTTGACCAACCAAATGTCATTGGTATACGGATTGATTACAAACTGCTTCCATGCTACGGTATTGCCCGTCTGACTTTTGTGGATTGATTGCCAGGTTTGTGCCTGAGAATTGAAAATACTCAGAAGGAGAATAAATGATAAATTTCTCATAATTTAATTATTTTCTCAAATGATCTTAGGCCGGCGTTTAAAAAGGAAATAGTGTAGGTTCCACTTTCAAATTGAGATAAATCAATTTCAATATTGGATTCTTGTGCATTGGCTAAGCAAATCATTCTTCCATATAAATCAAATATTTCAAATTTCCCCAATGGCAAGCCATGTAAATTTATTAAGTTTACTTTTTCACGACTTGGATTGGGGAATATTTTAATTTGCTCTGATTTCGAGATTTCTTCTATCCCCACCCCATAATTTGTATCGAATAATGGATTTTCGGCAGTACATGGGGAGTCAAAATAAGACTGCCAATGCGCGTCATTTAAATAAAGTGAAATTGGAATTTTTACGTTTTCAATTAAAGGATTTATCGGAAGCCATTCATCAAAAATTGACGAGGTGTCGACGATTATTGGTAGATTGGTTATTCCTGCCTCATTGAGAACTACATCTGAGTATTTTTTTATAAAATGATAATAATACCCTCTTGTTTTGATCGTTTTTTGTAAGCTATCTACTTCAATAATTTGGACGTAGGGTTCTGGGTCGAAAAAGTCGAATTTTGTATAAGTGTATAAAGTACCCGCAGGAGTTCCAGCAGATATATATTTAATTGTGTCTTCGAAAAGATTAAGTGCATTTGAGGCACTTGGTCTTATCCAGTATCCTAAGATATTTGTCGAAGTAGTATAATACTCAGAAAAACTATAGGTGTTTTGTATTAAGTATCTCTCAACTTCATATTCTCGATTATTTTCTAGTGGAAAGCCATTAGACAAAGGCCCCCATCCATCACCAACAAATGCATTTTTATAACTAAGTGCAATTGTATCAATGTTTATTATTTCTGTACTAATTACACTATCCGGATGCACTATTTGCTTTGTAGGATTTTCAATCATCTGCAGAGCCTTATAGGCATTTAATCTACCCCATCCAGTGGTATCGTCATAACCAGCAGAGTATAAATTTGTAGCAGAATGTTCAAGAATATATTCTACATCTTCTACAGCTAAATTTCTATTACTGTAACAATCTTTATTATAGTGGCTCAATAGTAAGGCAGCCACCCCAGAAACATGCGGAGCAGCAACAGATGTTCCGCCTACATTTTCATAAGGATTTGAAATAGTATTTTGATTGATTACATGTGTTGTGTATACAATTGAGTCGGATCCAGGAGCAACCAAATCCATATTCCCACCATACATTGACCAATAAAAGTTTTGTGCTTCACTTGCGCTTTGATTTAGGCCTTGTTGAACAGTGTTACCATCATAACCTGACGCACCAATTGAAATAATCCAATTATCTGGAAAAGATTGAGGGTAACAATTGTTGATTATTGTTGGGTCGGTTGATGGGGTAAAATGTGAGCTATTGCCTCTTGCAACTACATTGATTACCCCATTTCGATATGAAAATAAATAAGCTTCACGGCACAATAAACAATTAGGAGTTTGTGCAACAGTAGAGTCATTAATATTTTTGTTTAGCGTTGAACATTGGTAATTCTTTGTCCAAGTACTATCTTCTCTTGGATTTTGAGGGATTGGTGAATCAGTTTTGATAATATATGAATGATTTCCTATATGAACTCCAAATCCGGGTGTTTGTAGAAGATCCGGATCTTCATAATATGTATCTGGATAATCCCAATAGGTGCCTACTGATCTAGCCGCATCTACCACACTTGCACAAATATATGAAGTTAGGTTTTGGTCATAAAAATTAATTCTAAGATCGATTAATGAGCTACCAGAATCAGAATGCCCATCACCGCCGGCAATTCCGGCAATTCCGGTCAAATTATTTCGTTTTGCCGCTATTATACCAGCAACCATGGTTCCATGAGGTTTAGTATCTTCTCCCCATCCAAGCGGTTGGTTAAAATTTGGTTCAAAATAAGAACCTCCGAAAATTACATCTAAATCCGGATGTAAAGTGTCAATTCCTGAATCGTGAACGCCAACTTTAATAAAACGTTTTCCGGTCTCTATATCCCAAGCATGTTCTACTTCTATTCCTGCATCCGGGAGCTGAGAACTCCCATTATATGAGATTTGTTTATGATACAAAGTATCGTCGGGAGTGGTTTGTAAATATGCAGGAAAATTATAGTGGCAATATTCGATCAATGGTTGAGAATCATTTAGAATAGAAATACATCGTGTTATAGACGAAGTGTCTGGAATAGTTAACGTAAATGCTGCCCAAAAAGGGGGAATTGAAATTTTTTCACCTTGCCTAGATATTGAAATAGTATCTTTCGTTGTTAGGTTTTTAAAAATTTTAGTAATCGCAAAGTTGCTGATGCCAGGGATATTTACTTCCAATTCATCAATGTACTTCTTTGCATTTGAATTTAAGATGTCATTGAATTGAAAAGTTGTCAAATGCTGATCATCTATCTTTTCAAAATCTAAATAATAATAATTGAACTTGACAATAATATTAATTTGACCCTGTTGAGCCGAACAAGTAAAATTGAAAAATGTACAGAGTAGTAACGAAGACAAAAAAAGTTTCATATTATAAATTGAGTAGGTAAAACAGCACCAATTTATAATTACTAAATAATGATTGAAAGGGTATAACTACCTTAATGAAACAGTAGTTGCACCTAAAAGCATCGTTGTTTATTTCCAAACACGATGCGTCTAACTAATTTGAATTAAACCATTTTCTTAAATCAGGAAATAATGCAAAGAAATGGGCAGGTGATAATTAAACACTCCTGGATTTTGATTCATTTTTGCATCAATTAACAAAAGCTTGTTTTGTTATTCAATTAAATACCTGAGTGTAGTTTCCGAGTAATTACTATAGTGTTCCTAGTTATTCCCACGAAATTCTTGTGGTGTTCCAAATATTCATTAAAATTCCAGAGATTTCAGAGTGTTTTACCATAAAATTCCTGAATAACTCTAATGGTTCGGTTGTATCTACCTTGTTTTAACTTTATTCCACTCTAATCTGAGTATTCTGAAAAATAAAAAAGCTTATCCGTGTATTGTTTTTTGCAAATGCATGGCTAAGGAATAGTTTTTTGGTAAAACTGGTTTTGCAAAAGAAGTTTCCCCATAAGATGGTTCCCCAGAAAAATGGCAATATTGCTCTTTAAAATTCTTGTTTTTCCATTTGGACCAACTTAAATAAGCTTCTTTGGAAAATGGGACGTTTAAATTAAACGCAATTTCTAACCCTGTTCGAATACAATAACCTTTTTTATTAAATTGAGGTTTTTGATCTTGATAAACAATTTCCGTGGCGTCATAGGTTACTTTTCTTTTTATTTCACCTTTTATAAGTCCAAAAAATGAGTTTTTCTGTTTTGTAGTGTGTTCATATACAATTTCTGAATGCTCAATTACTTCTTGAATGTATTCAAAAATTTCTGCGTCGAGTTGCTTGTCTCCATTTAGACTCAAAAATTTCCGTTCTAAAAGAATCCCAATCTCGATGTTATTTTTCACGGAAAATTGATGCAAATTCAATGAGCTTACAATTGATTTCGTTTCATTCCCGTAATATTTGGCATGTAAGTCTTGATGATAAAAAATTTGCACATTTTGAAATTGCTTAAAAAACTCCATGTCTTCTCTGGAGAGACTCTTAGATAAGTTTTGTTCATTTTTCCCAAATAAAACAATTATTTCAAAGGCCACATCGTTTTTCTTACGACTTAACGATCGTTTCATCTCTTCACTTAATTGAATATATGGAGAAACTAAAAAAAGAATTTCTTCCGCTTCTTTGAATAAATCAAGGAGTTCCTTTTTGATATTCTCGTGATGAAGGAATCGAGGCATATTTTATTCTTGAAATGCGTTTTCTAAATAATCTAGTAAACATATACATTTTCTCAAATTTGAATAGTATCCTGTACCAACTTCCATAATTTCAAAGTTTTCTTTTAAATACTCTCTGAGTAAATAAGTGTCGATTTTTTCACGAGACAAAAAAGGAATCCTTTGTATTGCGTGAATGAAATCAGTGCTTTCAATTAATTCCTGAAGTGTTTCAATTCCTTTTAAATTTCTTTCAGCGGATCTTTTCTGACTTTTTAAACGATAATCTTCGATTGAAATATTTTTAGAATTGGTAAGTGTATCATTATTATTGTAATGTTCTTTTAAAGAATTATCTAGATTAAGGTTTCCAACTTGCTTTTGATATTTAAAGAATGGTATGAATACATTTTTTCTAATAATTGAAGGCAACAGTTGTTCTACTATTTCAGCATAATTTTCTTTTGGAAGATCATCAAACAAAATATCTTGAATTAGATCATGGCTATTTAAACCAACTACTCCTTTATCTTGTAATTTTGAGATATTTCCAAAACCTACGACCACCTCTAAATTGTCGATTTTATCTAAATCTTCTATTCCTTTTACAAGAATTTTATTCGTTGGTTCTGCTGTTAAAATAAAATCATAAACCATCCCTTGAAGTTGACGAAGAACATTTATAGGGAACTTTCTAGGTATTTGAGACAGAACTTCTAATATTTCCTCATAATCATGAACTTTGATTTTTTTTATTGGTATAGAAAATGATTTTAATGAATAAGTTGATAATTCAATTTCAGGATCACATGGATAGGGATGCCATTCAACGAAAAACAATCTGTCTTGTAGTTTTTCAATGTTCAGAAAATCATTATCCAGACAGTTTACAATATTCTTTAAAATCAATTCGATATTTGGATCAGAAAGAGAATATCCCATAAATATGATGGGATAGTCTACAAATAGGGTAAGGATTTTAGAATTTAAGTAATGATCATTTTTAATAAATTTCTCATAATCATTAGAAGTCAAAATCAAAGATTCAGGTTGTGATGTACAGCCGTGAATTTTATAAATATCGCCAATGGAATGTTGATCAGAAAAAATAATTTCCTTTTGACCTATATTAACTTTAAAATCAGAGAATGCGTTTTGTAAGAAATCATCCCAATTTGTTGTTAAAACACCTGACAAAACGACTTTTGATAATAGTTCAATTTCACTTTTTAAAGCATCATCAATCTTTTTTTTACTCTCGATGAATTGGGCTAATTCAATTTTTAATGCTACTTCTACGTTGCTTCCTGCAAGTACTTTATATCTCTCCCTGCTTGCCTTAAATTTCTCACTATTCCACCAGTAACCATGAAACTCTTCAGCAAGTTGAGAAGCAATTTTTAGTGGGTCTCGTGAGCATTTAGAAGAATAAAATCCAAACTCATTTTCAAAACATTCACGATTTGCATCAACAAACTCATTTAATAAATCAATCCAAGTTGGAATACCATAATATCTAATTGACAAACCGGAACCTGCAAATAAAAATGGTGGTGTATTTGATTTTGAAATTTCTTTTTTAAAATTTCGTTTGAAACGGTCTGAAGGAGAAATAGGTTTTTTCATAAAATCGATCAATCTAACGAGTCTCCAACTAAATTGTAGTCTGCTTGAAATTCTTGAGACATAATTACATAATAATTCTGTGAGTTAATTTCTAGTAAAAGATTGTATGCAATCTCATCCATAGAATCGTTAACAAAGTTTCCATTTCCGATCAAAACAAATAATTCATGTAATTCAATGGATCCAGGCAATGGGTCTTTTAATTTATAGCGATTCCCATCGTCCACAAATCTATCTGCATTGATTAATTGACTTTGACCTTTACCGTTCACTAAGTATGTGAATATTCTATTTTGAAAATGAAGATTATCAATTTTGTGTTTCATAGTTGTTTAATTTTTATTTGTTCACACAATTATTTAATTTATGTCTGTTCCCAATATCACTAAGATTTTTTTCATGTAAAATTTCTACTACTCTAAATAAGTGTAATATTTAATTGGCTTTGCAAGCATTTTTTCATAGTGTTTATCCATGAAAGCATTAAAATCTGAATAAAAAGATTTTTTATTTGCTTGATTAAATGGTTCGTCAACTTCGTCTTCTAGATATTTAGTCCAGTGATATATTTTACTCATGATTTGACCATATTCGTACCAGATAATGTTTATTTCAAGTGTTTCAAGCGTTGGACAAATCAAACTAAATAGTTCAATCATGTTATGAATTTCTCCATTACCACACCCGCCCTCTGAGAACATTGTTTCAATAGTATCGGTTTGACCATATTCGAATCTAAATTCGTTGTATTTAACTCCACTTAATTCATTGTTGGCATGGAAAAGCTGAATAAATTTTAGTTTTTCATTTTCTGTAATATGACGTCTTAAAAAATCTAAAGTTTTGAATGTATTTTCGAGTTTGCTTTGCTCAAGTGACTTTATATATGTTTGGATTGTGATGATCGCCCCAATAATAGCTAGGATCAGAATAATCCAATTTCTAAAATCTTCTTGTGACATACCAAGTATTGAGAATGAAGACATTGTAAAGAAAATTTTAATCGCTCAATATTTTATTAGGTGGCGGTTATATTTTAATAACCTTCCCAACCCAACTTCTCGCCTTGCCAGTAATTCTGATATGGTATTGCCCAACAGGCTGCATAGTAAGGTCTATATCAAAACCAGTGAACAGTGAAACATCTTTAAATTGGTAAACTAATTTTCCAAATGCATCGGTCACCTCTAAATTCAGCTGTTCATTCGTCGGGATTTTTATCTTGAAAAAACCTAGAGTTGGGTTTGGAAACATGCTTAACTCAGCATCATTGTTGTCAGGCACATGCGCCTCTTGAACCAATTCATAAACCAAGGTGTCTTTACAGCCTCTTGTGCTCACCGTAATTTGATAGGACTGAGACTGCGCGTAAAGATGTTGCGCCAAAAACAACTCGCTCGAATCAGAATAAGCAGTTTGGAAGTTGGTCGATGTAGAACCGTCTCCCCAATCAATGGTTGTCTCATAAAAGGAGTCGGCCTCAATTTGTATTGATACCAATCCATCTTGTTCATTAGCATGAACATCGTGCATCAAATCTGTCATTCTACCTATGCAGTTGACTTTGGCTACGAAGGCTTTTTGATAAAAGAAAAAATCTTCCATGATACCTCCGTAGATAAGAACATCATCGTTTACCAAAGGAATAAACCCCAGCGCTAGTGAAGAGTTCTCAGCAGAAGTATGAAAAGAGCGCTCCCATATTATGTCACCATCTGGAGTTATACAGAGCAAGCGCGTCTGCAAACTTTGTTCACCGTCCATTTGCTGATAATCGCCATCTGCACCTTTGAAAATATCATTACCGATGAATAATATATTGCCAGATTTATATTCTTGAGCACAAAAAAATTTTGAGGCTAATGGCCGAGTTTGATCTTGAAGTTGAATCTGTTCTATCGGATAATACTTTTTCCAAATAAGGTCCCCTTCTTGGTCATATTTCCTTATATAGGATATAAAATGTGCATTATTTGACGAGTTAGTTGTATCTTGGAAGCCAAATAAATAAATACTACTATCCGAGTGCTGAATGAAATTACTTGAAATTGATTTATTCAATGACAATAATTGTTTTTTCAAGGTATAATTCTCGTTTAAAAGGATGACTTTACCAGAAAAATAGTTGATCCCAACGCTTCCTAATTCTATCAAAATAGAACTATCAAACAATTGTTTCGCTAAAAAAACCTCTTTTGGATTTGAAAACAGATTGAGCTGTTCAAGATTTGTAGAATTAACGATGACCCCAGTTGTATCGCAAACACTAAGAAGAGCTTTGTTATAAGGGGAACTACCGTAAAAAAGGAAATTTCCATCGTTGAGAATAGAAAATCCATTATAAAAATCAGGGGTATTATTTGATGGATATGCATCTATAGGGTAATCGGTCATGGTATTCTGGTAAATATTTAAATATTTTCGTAAGGTGCGAACACCGTTGGGAAGAATACCAAGATTATAAAAATGAGTGCCTTTAATAGTAGAACTGAATGGTGGGTTTTGAAGCGCTATAATACTAGGCTCAACATGCTTCTTAATGAGATCACCTGTATTTACATCAATGAATTCAAGTGTTCGTTGAAAATCTTGATTGTTAATTAGTGAATATTGATGCCCTAGTAATAAAATAGTATCCTCAGACAACTGCACGCCTCCAGCATAAAAATGATAAAACGATGGGTGAGTTGAATCTGATGCAATATGTATCCTATTGAAATACGGGTATGTTGCTGGGGTTTGGGATTTAGCCCAAGCCCCAACGAACATAAGTATCACAATAATTATCAGTCTCATTCAAGAATGATTAGTTTTTCAAATTCAGTTGAAAGGTTTACGTCAGAATAACTTACTCGAATTATGTAATGCCCACCTGCAAGTCCAGTAAGGTCAAGGTTGAGTACATCCTCTCCAGAAGTTGCAGACCTTACTTCAGTCCCGTTTAAGTTAATTATTTCAATTTGTTTGTCCAATTCTTTATAGTCAAAGGATAACGTTACTAAATTCGATGCCGGGTTAGGCGCAACTCTAAAATTAGGTTTTCCACTTAGTACTGAACTCATTAACGGAGTAGTAGCTGTAATATTTCTATTGGTATTAATTTCATAGCCATCTACATAGTTTAGAACCGGCAAACTAGTTCGATTTTTTCTATATACAAAGGCGGTGCTATTTTCTATGATTTCATAATTTAGGCTATCATTCTCTTTCGCATTATCCAATTCCTGAATATATTGAAGTTGATTCATTAATGATGGATCTAAAAGATTTGCATCTACTAAATTTAATTGGTTGTATTCAGAAAGCATACCTGAAAATAAATATTGATTCATTTTTGATTCGAACAAAGTACTTGAATTAGTCCAAGAACCACTCTGATCATATGAAGAATCAATGTACTTATTAATTAGCTCGGTTTCTAACATAATTAAAGTATTTTGCTTTCCTTCGATTTCTTGACGTAATCCTTCTAATGGCGTTCTGCCTTCATCAGCAACCAGTATCATTTTAATCCAATGAGGTAGTGTTGAGTTCATGACAGCTAACCTCACGTCATCAGAAAGAGGCATATTGGATTGTAAAATTTCTTTTTTATCTAAGAAAGAATAGCATGATTGTAGAAGTTCTTTTTGAATAGTATCACTAAGAAAAGGAGAATGAATTAGTAAAGTGTCTTTTATACTTGTAATTCCAGAACAGCTGTTATTTATTAATTCAATTAATTCCTCACGGCTTCCTAGTCTTGCAATTCCCTTTAAATCGTGAATTTCATTTATTAATACATTTGTTTTTTCTACTAATTCGATTTTGGATTGGCTGTCTAAATAAAATTCACACGCTGCGTTTCCTGAATTTGGAACAATAATAACATTCCCTTGCGTGCATGATTGAGTGATACTGTTAACATAATTTTCCTTCTGATAGTAGCCCCAAATATCGAGACTATTTGATATGATTTTTGGAGCATCGCAATCAGATATAAACTGATTCGTCAATGGATTAATTATTGATTGGAGAGGATCATTCATATTATTAATAAAAAATTGATCATTCAAAGTTCCATTAGCAACATGTATATCTGTTCCGCCAAAAGCATGATTAAATGTATTACAATCAATTAGAGCATTGTTTTTACCACCTAATTGGATAGAGATATCTAAATTACTGAATGTATTGCCTGTAATTTGTGCAATTCCACTGCTTAATTCAGAGTCTTGGATAAAAACACCCATGCTTTTACCGGATGATACTGATCCATTTAGGGTATATCCTGAATTTTGGAAAACATTATCCGAGTTTACCTTGAATGTAGAAAGTTTAGAATAAATTCCAAAAGCGTATTTACTTTTCTCAGGAATATATGCTAGAGGTATATTGAATTCACATTTGGTAATATAGTTATTGTGTGAACCTTCTAATCTGATGCCGTATAGATTATTGTTGAAAGTTGCATTTCTTATTTGAGCGGAACTTAAATCAAAAGTGTTGTTAACATATACTCCACAAAACAAACCTTCAAATAATGAGTTAGTTGAATTTGCTGTAGGACATGGTATATCTTGTAATTGAATGCTCATACAAAATTCATTGACTATAAACTTTGAATTGATTGAGTAAATACCAATACCATTCTCATTTGGATCATTTGAATTTAACGCACTTATAAATTCATTGCCAAGAATTTTTAGTCCAGATACATCCCATAACGAAATATGGGCGGTTGGCACGATACCATATTCCTTAATGTTATTCAATGTTTTAAATTCTGAACGATAAATATATGAGGCATCATTTGTTTGAGAACCATTAGAAGTATATGCTTGATAACGCATCATTTCAATGCTACGTTGGTTATTTATAAAATTGGATTCTGCGATTTGTAAAATTCCACCGCCTGTATGTGCCCAATCAATTACATTAAGTCCAAGCATGGCTTTTGTAGAAATTGCAGTTCTTGCATTTTTCATTGTGGAGTTCGAAATAATAGCTTGGCCTTGTAAATTTGCAAGTTGAGGTTGGCTTGGATTCCCTTGAATTTCAATACCATCCCACATAGCCAATTCACATTCGCTGATTGCTTGGAGAGTAGCATTTATAAGTTCAAGCTTTCCTCCTGGTTCAACAACTATTTTAGTAGGAATACCCACAATTTTACTATCAGCAAATTCAATTGTAGTATTACTTATTGTAAGAGTCTTTCCTGATGGAATTTTAACTGTTCCGATAACTGACTGTGGGCTATTCCAATTTATATCGGTTAATATTTCAATTTCATTATCAACATGATCTGATATAGAGTAGCTTAAGTTATTTTGACAGTCAGAATACAACTTTGCTGTATAATAGTCATCCATATTGTGAGATGAATTACCACAAACAAACAGACCACCAAATTGATCTGATTCGATACTATACATGCACTCTGCTTTTTTTCGATTGCCTGGGGCATTTTGAGGAGGCAAATCATCGGCATCAAATGTTTTTTGCCATGCAATACTTAAGTCTGGGTTTAGCTCTGCTACGTAAGTATCAGTGTTCCATACCTCTAGCGACAAATCAACTATTTGGCAGCTTCCGTTGGCGCTCGTTGAGGAAGAAATATAAGAATTTATTATTGGCCCAAAAATAGGGTGTGTTTCTGTTACAAAATCTGGATTCCCATTATTTTGGGCAATTTTTGAAGAGACCACTGCATAGTTGCCATTTTCTAACTCTTTCAAGCCTAACTTTAAGTCGTATGCCCGTAATTCACCTAAGGGTAATGTGTTAATTATACTACCATTGGAATTATATTTTCTAACATAACCTTGGCCAAAGTTTAATCCACCGCCTCCTCCACCTGAAACGTAGATAATATAACTAACTATAAAGTTACCGTCAGAATCTATTAAATTATCTTGTAATTTAACCTTATAATGATTTACTGAAAAGTCTTCTATTGGGGAAATTGTAGGACTTTGAAGTGTTTGAAGCGTATTTTGATTGATCAAAAAAGGATGTCCATTTCTACCTGCACCAAATAATTCTATATCACCGTATACATTATTACAATTGACAATACAGATCCCATTTTTGCAATCTAAAAAATTTGTACTATATCCTTTCAAGGGGTCGCTAATTAGGCGATAATCCTGTGTAAAATCATTAATTAAACCATCACTTTTGATATTTATTATTAGTGTTTGTTCTAAATGAAAATTTCCTGTTCTATTTTCAGTTCTAATGAGTAAAGTATATCCTCCAGTAGTTGGATTTAATGCAATGTCTTGTCCATAACAATTGTTATAAGATACAAAATTAATGTCATTAAAAGGGTTTAAATAAGTATTAGGGCCGTATAAAAATGACCATTCCTCTTCACCCAATGAGTTAAATTTAATGACAATTGCATGACTAACTTGGTCGACGATCCCTTCAATATTAAAGTTTGGCGTAAATTTTTGTACTAGTGGCGTTTCATTAATATTCTGTGGATTATATAGATACGGAACAGCTTGGTCATCGTACAAAGCATGACTTTCTCCAATAACAATGAAGCCCCCATCTGGGGTTTGTTTTATCGCATTAAATGCGCACCCATGAGCGAAAGTTTTAGTCCATATTGGAAGCCCACTATTATTGCATTTACCAATTGCTCCAATATATTCTGAATTCCATTGATTAGGGAGTAATCCGTGATCGCAATCTGCCACACTTTCATAGAGCTCGTTAATGATTGTAGAAGGATTATCATTTGGATATGGCATGTATACACCTTTAGGGTTAAGCTGACCTTCAGTGTAATCAATATTCTTAAAGGTGCTGTATCCGCATAATAGGTACCCGTCATGGACACCATTATTAAAGCTAGATTCTGTATCGTACCACCAATCTTCACCAGACTCTTCTTGAGATTGCAAAGAACCTAAGGGTAGAGCATTTGGATATTCATAAATTAATTGGTTCGAAGGTGGGTTGACTGGCATATTCTGTGGCCAGTGAACAATTCTATTTTGAAGATTGGGTGCGTTCTGAGCTAGAGATTTATTGGCAATGAGGATGCAAATAAGCAATAAATAGCGTAAAAGTAGATTCATAGTATAGATTTTGGGCTAAACTATGATTACTAACCGAAGTACAAAATTAAACAACACCCTATATATAAGGTAATTATACCTTTTTTTGAAATAGAGAGTTTTGAAATATAGTTCTTGTAGACAACATCAATATTCTCAGTTGATATAATAGAATTTACCTACCTCACCACCAACTTCTTCACCCATTGTAACTCACCCTGCGAAATGTGCGCAAAGTAAACCCCCGGAGCTTGATCACTTAAGTCAAACGAATTATCAGAAGAAAGTTCATTGAGATCAAATTGCGCTACTTGCTTGCCTTGCTGATCTAGCATGGTAATTCGCATTGGCTCAGTACTGATGCTTGAAACCTGAAAAATGCCGTCTGAAGGGTTGGGGAAAATGCCTATTTCTGTTTCTGAGGCAGTGATCTCTTCTATGCCAACATATTGCCCATCTGGGTGATGACCATCTGGGCCCGTGCGGTAGGTGAAAAAGAATGCATTTGACAAAGAATCTCGACTGCGACCTGCAAAAATTAAATCACCGTCGTCTAATATATTCATGCAATTGATAGAGGTGTTTCTGAATTCATTGATGATAAAATGCTTGATGTAAATTTGAGTTCCATTTCTTCTATATTTTGCTAAGAATAAACTTTTGTACCCAGGATCCGTTTCGGATTCCACAAAACCACATGCGTAGATTACACCATTGCCGGCATCGTATTTCAAATCTTCTAACATATAATAATATGGACTAGGCAGTGTCCCAATTTTTCTATCCCAGACCACGTTAAGATTTGAGTCGATAAAAGATAGATAATTGTAAAAAGGAACATTATTGTGACCCGCATTTCCATCTTCTGGTCTATAGACAGCAATGATGAATTCATTGCCATCGCCATCCATTTCCATCAATTGATCAGATGTCACGACATTTGAATTCCCACTAAAACCCTCATAGACTTCTCTTGTTAATAATACCGTGTCTGCATTCCAATGCCAAAGCACTGGGCATCGTCCAAATAGGTTAGGATAATCATCACCAGGTCTTCGCCAGAAGTTGCCAAAAGTCAAGTAGTCTCCTTTGTAATTAAATGTTTCAAATGCATTCCCCATATAAACGGGTAGGTTCTGATATGTATTTGTTATGGGTAGTGGAATGCTATCCGTAACATTTCCTTGATCATCAATATGAATTATTAAAGGCCAACAAATCGGCCAAACATCTCCAGGGAATCCATCATGTTGAAAACCCGAGGCAAAATTTTTGTTCTGTTCTAGATGATTTAAGGATTCAATATAAAAAACACTCGAATCTGTTTTAAATTTCTTTTTAGAATAGCTACCGTCTAAATTGAATATTACGGTGCTTAATGAATCATCAGGAGTATTTGTTTGGTTGGATGTATATGAAACTAAAATTTGATTGTCTGGCAAGATCGTATGATAACTTTGTTCAGAAGGCACAGTTCCCGTATAATTCCAAGATACCGAGTTGGAGTATTTGTTTAACCCTACTGTTGTTGCAACATCAGTAAAACCATAAATAAACCTACCTGATAAAATGTATTGGTCATTTACCTCATCAATTTGGTTTGGTTTGAAATGATTAGTGTAGGGCCCAAATACTCCATAAAAAGGCAATGAATAATAAAACCTTGCCCCTCTTAAATCGTTGGTTTGTTGAGCGAATAGTGTTGATGGAAATATTACTATCATTAGGAAAGCTATTGAAATCATCTTTTTCATACCTCAAGTTTTAATTGATTATCATTAAGAATTATAAAAAGACCAATACAGGATGATATTTACCACCCTGTATTGATCCTAAATTTGGTATTTTAAAGCTTTGTAAATTGAGTCTGAGCTTTAACTCCATTCATATAATTAACATTCATTATGAAGATTCCACTTTCGAAATCTTCAACATTTAGGAATGAGTTGTTAGCTTTAAAAACTCCTTTAAAGACAACTTTTCCTTCAATATTTACAATTTCAATATCTGCTTGATCTAGTTCTGCTAATCCTAAATCAAAACTAATGAAATCAGTAGTAGGGTTAGGAAATACATTAAATGTAATTTCGTTCATTTTTTGAATAGATTCTGAAAGCGCTGTCATACTTTTCAAATAATTAATTTGATCTATATCATTATAAACCTCTTGATTCAAGAGAAATTCAAATAGCTTGACAGCTGTAATCGCTTCTCGAGAAGTCGGGTCATTGCTTATAAGCGATTGTAAATTATTGGCAGTAGAAGAATCAGACAAGGCTCCAAGAATTTTCCCAGGTTCATTTAATTTTTGGATTAAAATGGATTGAAAACCTTCGTATACGGAATTATCAAAAGTAGAATTATATTCACCAAGTAGGTTTGAAGCCGCAGTTTGATCATTTTGAGAGATGTAAAATTCAATTTTAAATCTTAAAAGTTCTTCCTCATTCATTTTATTACCGAACAAAACGATAAGTGTATCCAGTTTATTGGAAATACTGCTGTCGGCTATAATCTTGCGATATATCTCATTACCAACTAGATCAAGTTCCTTTTTGTTAAAAGATAATTCTTGAATGAGCATATCAAAAGGGCTTATTCCGGTCGCAGATAATAGTTGCGACTTGTAATATGAAGGCAACCCTGAATTTTCAACTGCACTTTTAACTTCTTGGGTTAACGGTGTATTATTCATTAGAACTGAATTAATTACTCCAGCTGGTATTCTTGGTAGTTCATCAATTAATGTCCTCAAAACGTCATTGCTTAATTTACCTGCTAATGGCTCTAACTGATAGTAAACTGCTTGAGGGTCGTCATTTTGAATGGCTTGAATTAATAACGTAGGATTCCCTCCATCGATACTATCACTGTATTGTGTTACATTATCTGCGTATACATCTTTTAAATTTATAAGCACTTGTGTTCCAAATGGATATTTTTTAGTTGGACACGAGTTCGTATAATTAAATGAAGTACTCATTGGTGACAATGTTGTATTTGAGGGGTTAAAAAGGGTTGTATAAGGTTCTGTTCTTTCTGAAGGATTGGTACTTTGTTCAAAATAGTAAAACAAATTTTGATCTAAAGGAACATACCAGAAGTCAGCTTGCTGACTTGGGTTTTCTGAAAATAAATTGTTGGCAGGGTCATGTGAAAATGTAGCTGTTGAACCTTGATGTACCGCAACAGGACCTGTGGCAGTAATGTCAGATACTTTACTTTCAAAGAATCGATTACATTTAAAAACCAGCCCTGTAAAAGGAATTACCTCACCAAAATGTTCAAGGTTGGAATTGTCTTGTATTTTCGCATTGGTTTTATTCGCAGTAATTCCATAGGTAAGATTGTGTAAATCGTTACGATAAACTTGATTACAAACATCTGAAAGGCCTCCTAAATTACTATTGTCAATCACGATTCCGAATAAATCCGTATTAGTATTGGAGCCATAAATCGAGTTATTTTCAATTGAATGAGATTCACATGACATTACATGAATACCAACAGCAGCATCTAGATTTGATGGAACTGGGCTACTAATAAGATGAATAGTATTTTCGTAAATAGGAGAGTAATCAATACCGGTCAATGCAATACCTCGAATTACTTCATCAAAATTTGAATAGGAAACCTCAACCGTTTGATTTTGATTTGTAGCCGTAGCATCAATGCCAAAATCTAGATTATTAAAAGAAGAAAAGGTGAAGTTTTGGCAAGGCCCACTTGAAGGTAATGCTGGCGAACACAAACCGGTAACTTTAAATTTGGAATCTATACTTTTAATTCCACTACCTCTTTGAAAAACAAGACTATTTGAGTGTGAATTAGTGAACTCACATCCTGAAAATTGAACACCTGAAACATCATACATAGTAACATGCCATCCTGGGTTCAATCCATTGTTTAGCGCTTGAGAGGTAATAAATTTCGTGTTATTGAATTGACTTTTATTTGGATAAGAATAAGATAAGAAGGCAACGTCTTTCCAGTTATTCCTGAAGGTAGAATTATTTGATATAACCTTTCCGCCAGTTTTTGACCAGTCTATTTGATTATTGTTTAATCCATAAACACTAATTCCTTGCAAGGCATTCTCAATTGTACTGCTTCCCATGTTAACCTCACCTTGTGCAAAGTAATCTTGTGAATCATTGGCATCTCCTTGTAGTTCTATCCCTTGCCATAACTCCCCGCAATTAGTAGAGGTTAAAGTTGAATTTTCAAGATTCAGTTTTGCACCAGGTCTTACGATTATTTTTCCTTGGGGTGTAAAATGTAATTCAGTTTGATTAATTAAAAGTGTTCCACTTTGGATGTCAATTATTCCTGAAATAACAAGGGGGGCAGTTTGAGACCAAGTGGTAGTGCTTGAAACCTCTAAATTAACCAGATCAATACCCGCATCCACTGTGCAACAACCATTCGAGCTGCCGTTTGCATATTTGGCGATATAATTTTCTCCATCAATTTGTTTTGGAATATGGACCAAGTTGGTATAGCCGTCTATACCTGTATTTAATTTGGGTATTAGGTCATTTTGAAATCTATCTAAGATACATGCACCACTTACTTCAATATCTGTAATTAAATGACATTCACCACTATTATTTACGGCAAGAATATTATTATCGAAAGTCAATTCCAATGCATTGTTTTTTGCTAAAGGGTTTTGAATATGATAATTCGATTCTTCCATTGTAGCAAGATCCAAATAATCTATACCTTCTGAATGCGAAAAAAAGATTCGTCCACCTGGAGTGCGCTCAATACTTGTAATTACTGAGTAGGTTGAAACAAAGGTTGAGTAGCTGATCGGAGAGCTAGAAAGATTAATGGAATAAATCTTATTTGATCCATTTACTAGGTGAATTGTTTGTCCATCTAATGATAATTCTGAGTCAGTTATATATCTGGCAATGGCTGGATCAGAAGAAGTGTTACTTAACACTAGATTTCCAAGAATGTTGGAATTTTCGAGGGTTATTTGTCCAGTATTTGAAATTTTATACTTTCTCAACTGCACATTTGAACCTGATGGTGCTGTTTTATTAACATCAATTGTATAGAATAATCGTTCATTGTTTACATTAAGGTTTCCCACAACAATATCTCTATAATTCGCATTGCTAGAGGATAGGACTAAGTCCGTAGACATGCTTCCTTGATTATTGTTTGCAGCTAAATCAACGATATTTGAGTTAGTGTTAACTAAATTACCTGTTGAATTCATTGTGCTTAGTACGATGAATTTACAGGTTGAGCCTGGAAATGGGATAATTACATTTTCAGGGGTGCTAAACAAATCACTGTCTAGGTAACCAATTAATCCGCCAACTGAATTGTATACTTTGTCATCAACAATATTCATGACCATTTTACCTTGTTCATTATGCGCACCGTCACTTAAAAATTGAGGATTAATATTCCCCATGTTGGGTATTTCTTCAATATGAAGAGTTGGTTGGGTAAAATCAATTTTTTGATTTCCAAAATACCACACATGCTGTTGGCTTTGGCTCCAGGTTTGATGCAACGCTGTAGATAATACTAGCGAGGCAAAATAAAATACATACTTTTTTCTCATTTAAGAAGATTTAGTTAATAATGAACCAAATCTATTCTAGTTTTTTATCAGAGAAAAAAATACAATACCTTTATTGACAAGGTGTTATTACCTTTAAAAATCGAATATTTTCTATTTATATCTTGAGAATCTTCGCAACTTTGAGGCTTCTTCTTTCTCTTGAATTTCATCCAAGATTTCTTGATTGGTTCTTGGTTTGTAGAGTCCATCAAGTATGCTCAGGCGTATAAGTTCGTTAGAAGATTTTACGTTGTATGCCCTTAAAATCCTTAGTCGGTCGTTTTCAATTGTTTTTCTGGCCAGACTTAAACGATCTCCAATTTCTTTGCTTGTTAAGCCATCACAAATAAATCTAATTATTTGCACATCACGTTCAGAGAAATGATGGGGGTTGGTTTTGTTTGGCTCATTCATTTCTTCAAAAATGACCTTTTCGGCAAATTCAGAAACATACCTTCCTTTTTCCATTACCTGATTGATAGCCAATGTGATCACTTGGATTGTGCTCGTTTTTAAAAGATATGCTGACACACCTTCTTTAATGAGTTCCATGGCAATATCAGGATCGCTATGCATGGTGAGCATGATTACATGAATATCTGGATGCGATACTTTAAGTTTGCGAAAGGTTTTTATCCCATCAAGAATTGGCATTTCAAGATCGAGAAAGACGATGTCTATCTTATATTTAGGCAATTCATCTAAGAATACTTGACCGTTTTCGGCACTAAAAACGAACTCAACATTTGGAATGTTGCCAATTATATTGGCAAGGCCATCACGTACTAAATGTTGATCTTCAACTAGTGCAAATCTTATACTTTCAGCCATATTAAGAAAAAGTTTGTGCCGTACTTAGAAGAATCTCACCTGAAGAATTTGTTCTGGAGAAATTTAATTGACCGCTGATCAAATGAAGTCTGTAACGAATATTCATTAGCCCCAGACTATCTGATTCTTGGGAGAATTTTTCATAGTCATTTTGAGACATAGCCAAACCGTTATGTTTTATATGCAATTGTAATTGATGATCTTCAAGACTCAGCACAATTTCTACCTTCTCGGGCCTACTGTGCTTCATTAAATTTGTAATCAACTCACTAGAAATATTGAAGAAATGAATCATTGTATTCTCTTCAATTTCAACATCTTCAGCCAGATTAGTTTTAAAGTTGTATTTGGTAGTTAGTTGCCCCATTTTTTGAGAAATGGTTTTTTCTAAGGCCTTTGATAAGCCGAACTTTACCAAATAATGAGGCACTAGTCCCTTTGTAATGGTACGCAGTTGTTCATTGCCTATATCAAGAAGATCGGCAGCCTTGCTTACATAATTCTGATCATCATCCATATTCGCATTGTCATGTACTGCCGCTAATGAAAGATTTAGCTGTGCCATGGATAATATACCCCCAACCTCATCGTGCAGTTTACGTGCAATTTCACTTCGTTCCTTTTCCTGAGTTGTGATCGCAATGCCGATTTTTTCAAGTTCTTTTCTTTCAAGTTCTTCTTTGAGTAAAGCATCACCTAATTGTTTGATTTTTCTAGTTTTCCTTGCAAGTCCAATTATACTAAATCCTAGCGCCATCAGAAAAGTCATCCCAAAAGCTATAATAATGTTTAATTCTTCCTCTTTAACCATATTAAATGGGATATGCGAATATTAAATAATATAGTAAATACGAAAAATAGATGTGTGGCAATATTTCCAACATTTGATTTATCCAGTAGAAGCTTCATAAATAGATAGTAACCTAATATGACAAGATAAAAAACAAGTAGTGTTCCAATTAACTTTTCATCCTCATCAGAGATTTCATTTTGATGTAATATCCATATACATAAACCAATAATTATACTAAATGTCAACATTGAGCTTACAAAAGCTGGTTTGAATAAGTCAGATGTAAGCACTAAATCTAAAATGAAAGCAACGCCACCGAAAATAAAAAGTAAGTTTATTAGCTTAATAGAATAGATTGAATTCAGAATATGAATAATAGCTAAATAGGATAATAGAATTGAAATATGTACCGCAGGAAATGAGTTTTTTATTGTAATTGCCAAAGCAATAATTCCAATATCAGTTAGCAAGCGAAAAGTTGAGAGTAAGATTAAGAAACTTGTTTGCTTTTCAAAGTGAAATTTATTTATTTTCGCTACAATTGCCGCAACTATCAATGGGATTATTCCCGAAGCTATTGAAGAAAAATAAAGGAAGTAGAAAAATGAAATCAAGAGTTTAGAGGGCTATCAGCAAAACAATCTGGCGGACAAATAATCAATCCATCGGCAATTAGACCCTCGTACATGTCATTATTTAGCTCGTCAGTTCCATTTATAACTAGGTTTTTAACCCCGTCATTATTTATCCCAAAATAAATTCTTAAGCCATGACAATTGTCTTGAGCAATAATTCGCTCAACGAATTCTTTAGAAATCGTATATGAAATTGTTTCTCCAGGTTGAATCGAATTTCGATATCGAGCAGTCATTTCAGAGGCTACTTCTAGTGTAATAAATTCACCCATTTGATCAGTTGTAGACATATCTTTTATTTTAAAATTAGTAATAAGATTTTTTCTTTCCCAAAAATATGTTTTTGAACAAAAATTTAGGGTATATCAATGTATGGATAGGGTAATATTCCTTGAATAAAAAGGTGTAATTACCTTTGGGGGTTCGGTAAGAATGGTTTTGTGGAATGAAACATGCCATTTTTTAAAAAGTTAAACCTTTAACAGCTAAATTTTTAGCAAGTTGGAATATTTTACTCTATTTCAAAGCTTTCATGTAATTTCAATATTTTATAAATCGTCGGTTTTTTATCTACATTTATAATCATAGCGTCTACAATAAATATTGATTTTAATGGATTTATTTCGGCTTGAAGAATTAGTTCTTTCGTTTCGTCATTGTCAAAGATGATGTTAAGTGGTTTTCCGACTAATTCTTCAATAATTCCTTTATTCCCTGTATTACTTTTTATGTTACTTCTTGCCTGAAATAATCTCAATGCTACTCTTTCATAGGTATGATTTAGAACTTCTTCAATTTTTAAATCATAAATATCCTGTTTGATTTTATTTTGTACTGCATTAGCTTCATTTGAGTTCAGATTTATTGTGTATTCTACATTTCCATGTATAACTGTTTGAATAATCAATTGGGATCCGTTGTCCTTAGCCACAGGATTTATGATTGTCGAAATATCTTTAAGGTCGTTAATATTATTTACTGGTTTTTCTCCTTCATTATACAAGTAATACTTATCTACTTTTTTTAGATTTTCGGCAAAACCGATAATTGAATTAATATTCTCTATAAAGGGAATCATTCCAATTGTTGCAAATTCAAATAATTCTACGATTACGCTTCCAGATTTTATTTCTTTTATGTAAAGTTTAGCTTCCCTCTCTTCTTTACTGTTTCCCTCCCTTGTAGCATATTCTGAAAATTGATTTGAAACGGAAATTAAAGACTTTGTCAAGTCAATTAGTTCTATGGGCTTTTTGTTCTCGATTTTGAAAATAAGGCTTGTTTCAGGTTTTAAAAGTTCTTCACTCATAGAATTTTTTTTGTTTTCTCCGTATTATTTACATTTGATTCCCCAACAAATCTACACTCTCCCCCCTCAAAAAATCAACGGTAATTCCACCTTAATTATACCGGTCAATCATGTTTGGGAGGTAGGAAGTTGCATGGTTTGCGAAAAGATCAATGCTTATTCAGGTAATTTGCTGTGTTTTGCGTCATTTTTGAAGGCAATATTTGATTATTTGGATATAAATAGGGTATATTTGTGAATAAATCACAAAAACAAGGCATTATGGTAAATAGATTTTCGTTTGAAAATATGCTATCCTTCAAAGAGCCACAAGAGTTTTCTTTGAAAGCTTCTGCTAAAAAAGAGCGCTTGTTTGATGATAGTCAGAACTATGTGGAAAATGCGAAGGATGTGAAGACACTTACATCTGCGGTGTTGTATGGTGCCAATGCCAGTGGTAAAAGTAATTTGATTAAGGCTTTTTTGCATTTTAGGAATTTCATTCTAACCGGGAATCAGAACCTGGATAGTTTGGAGTTTGCTGTGCCGAATTTTCAACTTGATGCAGAGAAAGCTAAGATGCCGGCACAATTTGAAATAGACTGTTTTTGGAAAGGTAAAAACTATCGATACGGATTTAGTGTCGTTAATACTGGTGTTGAGGAAGAATGGTTGTATGTCAAAGAGAAGCGCGAGTCGGAGGTTTTTTATCGCAAAAAACAAGCGTTTACTATACCTGCAAAACATAAAATTTTGCACGAATTGACATCTAAAAAGATGGTTCATTCCAAAGCATTCCTTGTCACAATTGGTGCACAATTTAATGATGCTGCCTGCGCAGGGTTTTTGGAGTGGGTCCATCATTTCAATATTATTTCTGGTATTGAAGACCGATCCTATAAAGCCTACACCGTCAAACGAATGAAGGAGAGTAGCGCATTTAGCGAGAAGGTGGTGGAACTCATCAAGTTTGCCGATTTTGGTATTGAGGATATCTCCGTTAATTCTTTTCAAGGTCAAAATATCAAACTCACTGTTGGCGACAGTTCTTCAGTGGAGCTTGAGCCCAGTACCGTTGATGACTTGATGTCAAAAAGGTTTGTAATGAATTCAAAAGGGATTCCAGAGTTGAAGGAATTCAACTTCGGTTTATTTGAATCAGAAGGCACTCAAAAGTTTGCCCATATCGCAGGGCCAATTTTAGATGTATTGGAGAATGGCAGTGTGTTGGTCATTGATGAGTTAGACACCAAGCTGCACCCAGAACTAACCGAGCGTTTGGTACTTCTATTTCACAACAAAGAAATGAATCCGAACCATGCCCAATTGATCTTTACCTCCCACAACACAAACTTACTGGACGCTAAAATTTTCAGAAGGGATCAAATATTTTTTGTCGAAAAAGACGCATTCGGAGCCTCCAATCTTTACTCCTTGGCTGACTTCAAAAAAGATGGCAAGTCCACCAGAAATGATGAAAACATTGAACAAAATTACCTGAAGGGTAAATATGGTGCCCTGCCATTCCTAGGCGATTTTGACAACCGATTAAATCGTTAATACATGCCTCGTAAACTGATTCATAAAAGTCCGATGAAAGCGCGTCAGGTTGTGCAGCCCCACAATCTGCGTCAAACTTTTATGATTTTTACCGAAGGCCAAACCGAAGAAGGCTACATTAAAAAGTTCAAGGTGCGTTGCAAAACCATTCCAGGCGGAAACGCCCTGCGCATTGTCGAAGAGGCCATCGTTCAGAAGAAACAGCTCAAAAAACAATATGACGAATACTGGGTCGTATTTGACCAAGACGCCACCCCAAAAAATGACTTCCTAAAAGCCATTTCCTTAGCCACAGCAAACGGCTTGAAAGTCGCATTTAGCTGCCAAGCCTTCGAGATCTGGTGGCTTTTTCATTTCACAGAAATTGCCGCCCCCATCCAGCGCAAGGACTACGAAAAGAAACTCAAAAAGCACCTACCCGACTACAAACAAAGAGAAAAAGGCCAAACCCAAGGCGAACGCATGTGGCTCCAACTCAACAAACTCAAAGAAACCGGCATCGCAAATGCCAAAAAAGCCCATACCAAATTCCCACAACCCGAACTCGCATTCGATCAGAGCGTGACTACGGTTTATGAGTTGGTGGAGTTATTGGGGGGTAATTGGGTGAGGTAGGGGGGGTATTAAGTTGGCATGTTACGGGGGCATGAAGCTAAACTAAGGTTGGCGGGTTTTAGCTTACTATAAGGCTTGAACCATTTGTACAACTGTTTCAAAGCTTTTGACCCTTTGGTAATTGAAAAATACTTCATCTGTTGCGTAATCTAAATTTTCCGAACGATTTCTGACAGTGTCCCAAGCTTGTTGTTTAGTATTGTAAATAATACTTTCACCTATTGCAATTTGATTCTGTCCAGGAGCCCCATGAGCTAATGCAACTGAAGCTGTCCAGCCATTTGGAATTTCTCCACCATTAGTTTGGTTAAGGTTAATGAATACTTTACTCATACTTGTTGATTTTAATTATTAAAAAGGTAAATCATTCCAGTCTGACTGCTCTGGTACTTTTGTTTTCTTTATGCTGTTTTCAATAGTTTCGATGAATTTGATTGTGTTTGAAACATTATTAAAAATCAGAACACTCTCGTGGTAATTTAATATAGGATTGTCATGTGCAAAGCTTTTGTTGTTTCTTATATCGTTAAATGCTTCAATAACATTAATTGAATATTTCAGAATTCTCTCCGCCATTGCTGATTCAATATACGTGTTGTCTAGCAAAAATTTAATATACTTTCCGAAAATAGCATTTAATGAATCGGTCTTATGAAATGATATTTTATGTTGGTCGCAAAGTGCACGAAGATACCGGAAAGTAAATGTATGAAGTCTGTCCAACGCCGCTTCAGGTTCATTTTTCTCTATGCTTTCTCTAATTGATTTTGCTAGCAATTTAAAATCTTTGTCGTCAACATTTGGTTGAATTGCATCAATGTGTTCAACAATACTTTCTTGTTTTAGTCTTTCTGCAATTTTTACACATTCCTTATATAATTTATCATCATTGCATCGGTCTATATCTCCAGAACGAACTTTTGAAAGCCAATAGTCGCAGAATGCTGAGAGCAATTTTCCAAATGTATAGTTTGATTCAACTTTAATAAATTGTCTAAGTCGGTTTGCTTTTGAGTTTGATGAGTAATGATATTTTTCAATGTCAATGTCAAGCCCAACCGCTTCTCCAACAAATTCTTGAAAAGTTCGGTCAGAAAAGTCCATAACGTAACCACTTTTCATCCCTAAAAACTTCTCGATGTTTGCTCGTTCTATGTAGGTTAAGTCTGCCATTTTTAAACTGTTCTATATCTGTTGGTGTGGAGTCTTACAAAGCCCGCCAACGGTTTCGAGCTTTGTGTTGGTGGGCTTTTGAAACCGAAAACTTTCTGCCAGCACCAACCTGCATTAATTGCTCAAATGTTTCTTTTTATGCTGTTGTCCCACTTTTAAAAACTCATGTTAGCTGTAGTTTTCCGACTAAACATGGGGTGGCACATTGTCTTTTATTTTTTGGTCAACCTCTGAAATCAAGTCATCTTTAATAAATTTGATAAAATGATCAACAGCATTCGCATTTTCCGGATGTTTAGAATTGTATTCTTCTCGTTTTGTTTTAATAGCTTCTGTAAAGCTTCTTTGCGTATACTTTACCGCCATCTCGCTTTGGATTCGATCCTTCATATTATTTAGTGTCATTGCAATATCCATTGAAAGAGCAATAAACATATACTCCATGTCTTTTTCTAAGCTTTCTCCTTCCTCGTCTATTCTAAAAAGCTTTTTTAATTGATTATAACTCTTTGTCAATGCAAAACATTTTTCAAAAGTGTTAATTGAATGTATATGAGCAAATTTATTTCTGATTTCCATGAAAATTTGGAATTTCTGCCTTTGCTCTTTATCAAGATAATTTAGGTCAAGCAATAAATTTGCTTTTGCATGAAAGCTTAAGGATTGAGATGAGTTGCCAAAAGATTTAGTGTCTTCATGTTTAACACCTAATAATTGAGCTATAATAACATTCATTATGTGCTCAATTTTCACTGACATTTCAACTGTAATTGCTCTTGGAGTTATGTCTGTCATGATTTAATATAATAACCAAATTGTTAATATGCTCACCTTTATCCTATTTAATTCCGAGCACCAAGCAAATACCCTAACTCCAATAAATCTATACATTAAAAAATGTAAATAAAACGGTAATTATACCCTGTTTTAGAATATGAATACATATAGGCTTTCAAATGGAAAAAAGAAATATTAATCTTCACCATCCTCCAAACTCGCCATTGCCTGAATCATCCAATTTATATCTTCCCGGAAGGATTTGAGTTTCGGAATTTCAGGAACATGCATTAACTCCTTCACTTTCTCCACCTCAAAATAATTCCTCTTCTTAATCCGAGTAGGCGTAAGCTTGCCGGCTTTGATGTAATTGTCCATGGTTCTGCGGCTGACGCGGAGCATTTGCATGACGTCATAGGTATCTACCCATTTAGAGGTGAATTCGCCAACAGGGTTTTTGAAGTTCTCGAAATCGGATCGTAATTCCTCCATTTGAGATCTAATGATTTTGAGCTCATCAAAGAGCATTTCGTTGGTGACGGCTTTACTGTTTTTCGTTTCCATAGACGACTAATGTAAAATCATTTTTTGGAAAGAAAAAGGCTTGTCACTTAATGGCGTAGTTTGTCACGCATATTAGGACATTTCTGGACATATTAGTACGGAAGGAGAATGAAAATGGAGTTCAAATTGTGCAAAATGGCATGTTCATTTGTTCATTTGATCAATGAATATTGGTGTGTTTTTTGTATAGTTGAGTGAATGTAAAATATGATTAGAAAAACAAGAAAAACTCAATAGGAAACCGATATACCGTTAGTCTTGTCAATTACGTTATAGCGCTTGGATAAGGTGGCAATTTTCACCCCAAATGTTTATGCGACTTAGATTAACCACAAATGAGTCTTTGGAACACTAAACCGCCACTTTTGTCTAACCCGCGTGGCGTAGTATTTCTACTCTTCAAGTGTTTCATAAAGTCTTTTTGCGTATTCGTTAGCAACAATTCGTATCCAGTTCGGGGTAACAATAAAAACCCAAAAAATAAAAATAGTAAAAAATCCACCGTATAAATATGCGTCCTTATTGGGAACGAAAGAATAATTAGTGAAGTAATCTGTCGCAAGTATTAAATGAATAATAATAGCGACAAATAGAACAATTATTGCCCATGTTTTCATCCCCCACAAATTTCGTCTAAAACCATAACTTGTATTTTCTTTGAAGAGTAAATTGTATTTTACCGTGTCTCTAGTTTTAGAAATTAAATATTTTGTACAGCTATCATATACTTGGTCTGCTTTTAATGGATTTTCGGCTTCTTCTTCCTTTGTCGGCAAAACAATTCCGTCAATTTTTGCAACTAATAGTTTGTGTAATCGGGTCTTTGTATTTATGTCCAATATTTCTGAAGAATGTCTTAAAATTTGAGTACTTGGTTTTCCTCCCCATAATTCAAATAGTTCTTGCTCCTTTACTTTACCTCTGTCCCTACCTATTTGAGAAAGCAAATATGAAAATAACCCAATTGTCGTAATTGCAGTAAAATAATGGAAGTAGAGTTCAAAATCTGTAATGTAAAATATTGCCAATAATAAAAGTGGCAACAGAACTAGAAATGAAGGATAAATCCGTGCTTTTAATGAGTATTGGTCAATCTTCATTTTGAGTCTGCATTTTTTTCCACGTAAATATCTTCAATTTTTCCATTGTTGTCAAAATGGAAGCTAATGTTACCGTAATGTTTTGTTGATAGAACATTATTTTTTGCTAATGTATTGTAATATGCGTAGTCGTAATCCACTCCTGTAATAACAGAAACTACGACATATTTAGGGTCAATATATTTAAAGACTTCTTTATTAACGTTATATGTACTTCCATGATGTGGGGCTAAAAAAATATCGGCTTTTAATTCATCCTTATCTAATTCTTCTAGAATTTCATCCCAAGCTGCTATAGTGGCATCACCTCCCAACAGAATTTTTGTGCCTTTATAATTAATTGATATCACATAACTTAAATGGTTGTATTCACCACTGTCATTTGCTTTCTTAACAAGAGCCTTAGATGGCGATAGAATTTTAATATTATCCGAGTTCCAATAATCTCCATTACTATTTCTATATAGGTTTAAACATTTTGGATTTTCAGCACTTTTTCGAAATTTTTGGTATGTTTTCCAATCTTCTTTTTCGTAATAGGGTGCTTTATCCAAGTCTGCTTGACTTAAAGTTTTATTATTCTCCGTGTCCCAGAAATTGTAGATTTTAAAATTTTCAGCAATCTCTTCCATTCCAGATAAATGGTCCATATCTGGATGAGTAATGATTAGTCTAAAAATATCTCTGTTGGGGTATTCCTTTTTAATGAAATCAATTGGGTCGGTCAAGTCGTTTTCTTCTGTATTTCTAGAATTGTCAGTGTCTACAACTGTTAGATGTCCACTTGGAAAATCAATAACCGTGCAGCTTCCTTTACCAACATTTAAAAAATGAATTTTTAGCATCTTGTCTGTCTTTTAATATTACGCCTAACTTGTATATATGCTCCTTCTTCATTTTGTTAAACGGTAGTTCAATACATAACAAGTTTGCCAAAACAAAAATACACATGACACACTAAATAATTAGAGGTGATTACACCCGGTTTTTGGGGTAATATTTCTTAATTTTAGGATGTTGAATTAAACAGTGATCTAACACTCTTCGTCGGCCTCTTCCTTTTTTGCTAGGTTACCTATCACGATTGAAATAAGCCACTGCAAGAAATAGTGATTTTGTCATTAAGAACTTTTTCAATCAAAAATCAAAATCCATTTTCTAATGTTCATTTATTCATTTCTTCAATGTTCACCGGGTACTTTTTTGAAGAGAAAAATAGGGGGTAGAAAACAATAAAAATCGATAAGAAAATACAACTATTCGAATATTAATTTATCTTCGTTTTATCGTTCTTTTTTGTTGCTCATTTGTAGTTCAACAATGTCGAAATCTGATGAGCAGTTGCTCATTTGTTGCTCGCTAAAATTTCGAAAAACCGCTCTGGTAAAGGGATACAGGTTTTATCTTTTGTTATCAATTCATGTATCGGCAAATAATTACCTACCTTCGTATCTAAATTTTTAACCCTATGAAACTGCGTTTACTCGTTTTATTTTGTGTAGCTATTTTGGGCCTAAAGCCAGTGCTGGCTGAAGAAGGCATGTTGATTCCGTCTTTGATTGCGGCGTTTGAAAACGACATGAAGGCCAAGGGCATGAAGCTCAGTTCGGCGGATATTTATAGTGTAAACAGCACCAGCCTGAAAGATGCTATTTTTCAGTTTGGAGGTGGGTGTACGGCAGAGCTCGTTTCTGATAAAGGCTTGCTCTTGACCAACCACCATTGTGGCTACGGCCAGATTCAGGCGCACAGTTCTTTGGAACACGATTATTTGAAAAATGGTTTTTGGGCTAAAAATTTAGCAGAAGAATTGCCTAACCCAGGTTTAACTGCAACGCGCATTGTCCGCATAGAAGATGTAACAGCAGCTGTTTTGGCCGGTGCAAGTTCAAAAGCAGATCAAGCTACAATAGCAGCAAATATCAAGAAATTGGTGGCAGCTGCAATTGCAGGCACTCATTTTGAGGCAGAAATCAAGGCGTTTAATTACGGCAATGACTATTATATGATGGTCAAAGAAACGTTTACCGATGTGCGTTTTGTAGGCACCCCGCCTAATTCTATCGGTAAGTTTGGTGGCGACACAGACAACTGGGTTTGGCCACGACATACAGGTGATTTTTCTGTATTTAGAATTTATGCAGGAAAAGACAACAAGCCGGCAGCATTTTCCAAAGACAACCAACCCTACAAACCTTTACATTATTTACCAATTTCATTCAAGGACCGCAAAGAAGGAGACTTCACGATGGTATACGGCTTTCCGGGCACCACTGAACAGCATGTGGTTTCTGAATACTTGAAATTTATCATTGAACAAGAGCGCCCTGCACGCATTGAAATGCGCAATCATTCGCTAGCCGCCATCGATGCTGGTATGAAAGCTGCTGACCTCACTCGAATTCAGTATTCAGCAAAGCAAGCCAGTATTGCCAATGCCTGGAAAAAATGGATTGGGCAAGTAGAAGGCTTGAAAAACTTGAATGCCTATCAGGTCAAGCTGGATTACGAAGCGCGTTATTTAGCCAAAGCGGCTACGCAGCCGGCTTGGAGCAAATATGCCGAAGCACTCAATAAGCTGAATGCCATGA
>JACCDS011172603.1_pt1 | contig 30883 bp, 20 predicted proteins | sample 7446441 | NCBI WGS metagenome assembly JACCDS01 (sample SAMN15323445, study PRJNA562643) | freshwater metagenome | isolation source: river surface water | place: USA:Blue River Watershed | collected 2017-08-17
CGGAGATCTGAGACTTGAAGTCGCTATACCTTTTCCAGTCATCGCGAATATCTCCAAGTGCTTTAGCCTTTGTAACGCGACCCATGGAGTAGTAGCCCAACTGATCGGCCAGGCATCCTGAAACAACTGCTTCATCCTTGGTCTCGATCCCCCGGACATATTCCCTCACGACGGACTCAGCGCTTCTCCCCTCATTTGACGGAATAGCAATAGATACAACCTCTTCGACACCACGCCTTCCCTCATTTCTTGCGTCCGGAGGCATCACTTCCCAGGGCGTTGACCGCACGACAGGTTGCTGGATCTGAGGATTAGTTTGAGGCGAGGACGGCAAGGTGTTTCCTCCACCAGACAGGTAAACATCCTCAAACAGTTGATTGTATTCTCCTGGAGTCTGGTTTCCTTGGGATTTTTGTGCTACTTCGCGCCTCACCATCATCATCACTTGGGTGAGGCTCAGTCCTGACTGTTCCAAATACGCAGCAAGCGTCGGTGTGAATAAACCATCCTCTGCCTTACTGCCTGCCTCTGCAGCGTAAACGATCATGGAATTTTTTGGTTTTGCCTCCACAACCGTCAGTCCTCGACTCGCACTTCGAGTGGCTGTTTTTGGAAGTGGATTGTCCCGACAAGCATCCAGCACCACCACATTCACGCTAGCCCCAGACGCATCCATAGTGGACATCACCTCCTCTAGCTCCACGGCACGTGTTGCCACCCTTTTTTCATCGGGAATATCTGCATCAGCTGGAATGAGGTAATTATGACCCGCCACCTGTACCCCGTGCCCCCCGTAATGGAAAAATGCAATCCCCCGAGAGGCTTTAAGCCTTTCTTCAAAGGCGCTCAACGCATCAATCATCCCTTCCCGTGATGCATTTTCTACAAGCGTCACGTTGAACCCAATCTTCTGCAGCGTTGCCCCGAGCAACCGTGCATCGTTGATGGGGTTGGGAAGTTTCCCAAAGTGCGCATAGTCCCCATTAGCGATGAGAAGGGCCTCTTTTACGTTCGTTTGCTGAACGGCACTTTGGGCAAACAAGCCCGTGGTGCCGAAAAGCAAAAGCAGGGCCCAAAGCTTCATCACTAGATATTTCTCCCAAATCTACCTTGCTGTTCCCAAGACAAAGTCACCTTCGAGGTTGACCCTGCGGGCGTTGGGGGTCTGTTTGTGGTTGGTGAGGTCGCCGACACGTTTCTTCACGTATTCGGCCACTTCGCTCATGGTAACTTCTGGACTCTTGGCATCGGCGGGGTGTCCCTTGCCGTCGAGGGCTTCCATCAGGGCGTAGGTAAAGATGCCGTTTTGCTGGTCACTGCTTTCGTAGGCATACTCGGCTCCCTCGGAGGAGCTCAGGATAGTCGAGCCGCTGCCCCGGCGGAGATCGACGAACATATCCTGGAATCTCTCATACCAGTCATTCCGCCCTTTCGCTTCCTCCACAGCCTTGACTTGCATTCCCCTCGTGCCGATGGCCCTCATCGCCACCTTGGCCCCGTTGCCTACATCAGTGGTAACGGGAATGCCTTGGTCTGAGGCATCGGAGGCGGCCAACTGCTTCTTCTCGTCGGCATCGAGTTCTCCTGCGTGGCAGGTGTCCACGAGCATCGACTTTTTGAGGCAAGGTAGGCTTGCCAGGATGTCGTCCATTTCTTCGAAGGGGATGCCTCTCGCCCCGGGATGGGAAGGGTCGATGTCACTTGTCCCGAAGTAGTAGTCGTATTTTTCATCGAGCAGCCCATGTCCGGCCATGAAGATGACGACGGAGTCGTCAATTGTCGCGGGTTTCAGGAACTCGCGCACCTTGGCGAGGTTTTCCTTAGAGACATCTTGGTCTTTCAGGACGAGTTCCTTGACCTCTCCGTAGAGGCTACCGGCGCGATCCTTGAGCTTCTTGGCAAGATCCTCGGCATCCTTGGCGGCATACTTGAGATTGTTATCAGGGTTCGCGTAGTTGGAGACCCCCATGGAGACGACGTAGAGAGTCGGCTTCGGACGCTGCGCCGTGCAGGCGACCTCGGCATTGGCGTAGAGGGACTCCGCTCCCGCGCTATTGAGGACGGAGACCTGGATCTTATTCCGGCCGGAGGCCAGCTTGATCGGGATCGATCGCTCCAGGGACTGGGTCTTCTGGTCTCGGAGGGATTCCCCTTCGGTGCCATTGATGGGCACGTTGTTCACGTAGACCCGGAGACGCTCCAGGGGATATTTGTCGTCGGTCGCCTTGATCTTCAGGTCGATCTGATCCGATGAAGTCGTGGAGGGAACCTCGGAGGTCAGGGCCACCTCAGGGAGATGGAAGTCGGGCTTCAGCATCTCCTCGGAGACATTCATCTTCTTGAGGCGCTTCTCACGAAGAGATTTTGCAGCCTCAATCGCCTCCTTAGGTGCTCCCAAACGATCCAGAACGATGTCGGGGCGATTCAGGCGCAGGTCGAATTGCTCGAGGGGGTAACCTCTAGATTCAAACCTAAATCCAACATTTTTGTAAGCACTGCCCAAGGTGAGATAAAAACCTTCGGGAGTAATCATCAAAGGATTATCTGAATTATCTACAAGAATACGTGCAATTAGATTTCCAGATGAAAGACTCCACAAATCTAAGAATCCATCTGAATCGAACGCGGCAGAGAGTGCAGCATCTTCATCATAGATGATATTTTTATAGTAACCAGATTCCTTAAAAATTGTTTTTGACTTGCTCAGATAATCTTTTGAATTTGAATCACATTGAAATAGGTTAACTAACCTGATTGGATCGAACCCAGAAAGGGAAAACACAATATCTTTTTTATTTTTACTAAATGTTAGCCCGCCGAAGCCATAAGCAGGAACACCGATTTCTTCATTGTATGAAGAGAAAGGCGTCCAATCTAATGTTTTTATGGTCTTAAGACAGAAATCATAAGCACCGGAAAATACTGAATATGCAAGGAGTTGACCATCATCACTAAAAGCCGTTGTGCCTGATGAATCAGTCTCCCAAAGCAGCTCTCCTGATTCACAACTTAAAATATAAATATGACCAAATGATCCACCTTTGGATACTAGAACATACTTACTATCAGGAGATATTTTTATGTTATTTATTGGATCTTTCGAATATTTTTTTATATTGTTTTCCCAAATTTTATTACCAGTAGTTGTGTCAATACAACTCACTTGGCTGTTATATACAATATATAATAATTTATCACGAAATGCAAAAGTACTAGGAATGGCATCTAGTTTTTTTTTCCAAGATGCAGCTCCCGTAGTTAAATTATAACAAGTAATACCGCTGCCATATCGAATGGCTGTTAAACCATAGATTTCGTCAACTCGAAAATAATCAGCATCCAAACTCAATATCTTGCTTATTTTATCTAGATTGAAAACACGCAACTTCTTTTTATTAAAACTAAACAGATATTTTACACTATCGATAAATATAATTTGCTGATCGGCTAAAACGCTGTTTTTAGGATAGTTATTTAATTTTAAGGCAGATCTTTTTCCATCTTGAAAAACGTCTGCTCTGACGAATTTTTGATCTTTTTCCCATTTAGCTATGCTCTTATAGTTTCCACCGTCTTTACTCTCGACTGATAGTTTATATTCACCTATTAATTTTGTATCCCTACGATTTTCCTGGTTAGGACACGGCATTAGGTAATCATTGATTTTTACAGACTCAATATCAACTATTTCAAAGAAATTGGGAGCACCATGATGGCCACTCATAAAAAAAAGTAATCTACTACTATCAGGGCTAAAAACTGCATTAATGAATCCGTTTCCCCTTGCCTGATCTTTTCCTATTATAACTCTGCTAACATTATCTACAAGGCACCACTCACTTTGATTTCCAAATACTTGATAAAATCCCTTTAAGTCGTTATTTGTATATGTCGGTTCTGAGGAAAGACCTGATTGATAAACTACAACAGGATTAGACTGAAGCTTTACTTTAACAGACGATAAAACAGTATCAGAACTTGAACTAATTGTCTTAATCCTCAGATCGCCGTTGGTTGTTTCTGAGGTATTGTCCTGAATCCCTTGAATCAGATACTTTCCATCAATATGTGCAATTTTTAATGCAGAACTCAAAGTTCCCGCGCTCCACTTCTTGCGTTCAGGACTTTCCACTCGATAAGACGCTTGATATGTAACTTCTAATGAATCTGCGGAGACTTGTATTACTTTAACGGGCTTAAGAAGCTTCCATTCGGCTACAGGCCAGCGCTTGTAGTAGGCTTGGTTTTCTTTTTTAAGCTGCTCTCTTGTAATTGTTTTTCCATCCTCAATCACTGTGGGTGCGAATAATCGCATCTGAGAATCAATGTCTCTTGCACCCTCTGTTCTCAAAAGACGTTCTACAATGGAAACAGCAGCAGATTGGCATTCCTCCTGAGTCAGTGTTTGCTGGGCATTTATGTTTGTTATAATTGCTAAACATAAAATGACCTCAAGCAGCAAAAACCTCTTCATTTCTAAAATGTTTTTTTATGATGTCTTGTCTGGAAGGCTTTCTATTGGTGGCTGAATTTCTCTACTCAAATAATCTTCAAGATCTAAATCATAAAAGTTATTGCTATTTTTTTCTTTGACAATAACAGCAAAGATCTCACCTGTTGTTAATTTTTTTACGCCAATGCCAATATATTCCGTTTTATTGTGCATAATACTATTTATTTTATTAAATAATAAATTCTCAGTTTGTTTCGTGCTTTTCGTTTCTTTCGTGGTTAACGACTCAATTCCCGATCATTTTTCCGAAGAAGCCTTTTTTCTCGGTGGAGCCTGAGCCGCCTTTCACGAAGAGGAGGTAGTTTTCGGTGCCGTGATCGATGCCGTAGGCGCCTCCTGAGGCGGCGGTAACGGCCTTCGTCAGTTCGGCGGAGTTCAGCCGGGTCTCGAGGTCGAGGAAGGTGCTGGCTTGGGCATCGAATTCCCTCTGCCAGACACCACTGATATGCGGGTCGGCTTTGAGCTTATCCTCCATGGCGGTGAGGGTGGGCTGGTCGATCTTCACGATCTCGACACGGACCATGCGGCCGAGGTCGAGTTCGGAGGACCAGCGGGCGAAGATCTTGCGGAAGAGCCCGATGGCTCCCGGCTGCCCCTTGGACTCGCGGCCGGTGAGGAGCTTGAAGAGGATATCCTTGGCAGCCATCTCGGGTGAACCCTGATCGCTGTCGAGGTTGTTATTAGGATGGATCGTGGCCGAGGCGACGACTTCGCCGGTCTCGGGACGGACGGCACGGAGGTCGGCACTCATTCCGAAGACGTGCTGGGGGTTCCCCCCGTACATGCTCTGCTGGCCCTCATAGCGTCCCGTCACTTTGCCTTGGATGATGAAGTCGGCCTTCTGGGTGATGTCCTTATTGCGGAAATTAGCCGAATTGGTATTCCCAAGGGCCTCGTCACGGCGGGAGAGCTTCTGCTCCTGACTACGGGCCATGCCGACATCCACAATGTTGAGTTGGAGGTCCTTGCCTGCCTCCTCGAACCATGCCTGGGCATATCCGGAGTTCGGCGGGACACCAGTGATGTTCTCTTGGATGTCGAGGGCGATACGGGGAGAGCCCTTCAGAGCCACAAGCTGCTTCAGGGCCATCGTATTGTTCATGTTGGGATCTCCGGGGGAGACCTCTGCCTCCACCTTCACATGGTAGATCCCGTCCTTGCCCATGCCGGACTCGATGACCTTGTAGCTCTTCACATAGCCAAAGGCGGCGGCAAAGACTCGGTCGTAATCGAGAGTAAAGTTACTGGCCTGACTCTGGCTGGCGATATTGACACCGGCCCCCTTCCTGACGGCTTCACGAAGTGCATCGGTGAGCGCCTGCTCACGAGCGGTCGTCGTGTCCCCGGCAGTGCGCCCTTCGGCAGTGACTGGGGTGGCGTAGGTGGACGAAAACCCCAAGACCGATGCGACGATCAAGGCATAGATTCTGTATAACCGATTCATTTAATGTATAAACGAGCGGGTTAATAATTGGGAACACCATTAAGATCATTCCTAACTCTATTGCCTGTATCATCAATAATGTTCTTCATATCTTTGCCAAAATCTTTAAACAACTCGCGCATTGAGTGCTCAGTCGTATCCTGATCAAAAGGCAATCTTACAACATAGAAAGTAAAGTCTTTGGTAAGTATCTTAAGAGGACACTCTTTAGGAATATCGAACTTGGTCCCCCAAGTAAACTGACTGAATGCATTAATAATATAGGGATCTTTTGTATAGAATTGAAAACCTCGATAACCCTTTGCGGTAAACATAATTGCAACATCATTCCCTTCCTGCCTAATACTCTTAAAACTTACCCGCCCGTAGACATATTTTCCGACATAATCCTTTGGGAATTTTTCGTCTACATTGAGAAGCTGGTTTTCAGGAATACCAAGATTCGGTACAGAGGATTGTGCCGTTTGTGTATTCTTTGATTTAGTGGTACGAGCTGATTTAAATCGAGCTGCTTTGGCTCGCTCATTGGGCGATACAGCAAGAATTGTGGAGATCAGATCGTTAACTTGATCTTTTTTGTTTTTTACATTCTGAACAAGGTTATCTATATCATCGGATTTTACATTAAGTGATAATCCAAATCCAGCTATCAACAACACTGCTAACACTCTTTTAGTTTTTTTATTCATATTTTTAGAAGTTACTTGAGTTATCCGGATTAAAACCTTCTTGATTTGCCATTTTTGCATATCGATCTGCTTCCTCTGGATTAATACTCTTAAGAAGGAAGGCGCACTTTGTCTGAGACGGTGCAAATCCATTATCTGCGGATCTCTTATAAGCGGCAATCACTTCTTCAGTTGATTTACCTCGACGCTCCGTAATATTTGCTACCGCTGCAAGAGCATAAGGGTCTTCGGTAAGCTTTTTTAGGCCAGGAAGTGCTTTATCATAAAGCGCTTCTGCCTGCTCTTTATTTCTATCCATTGATGCTCCTTTTTCCCTCATCACGCCAAGCCAATAAATTCCCAAAGGATTCAACTGCTTGACACTTTTCATCACATAATCCTTTGATCTAAGCTCGTTTTTTTCAGTCATATAGCCCAATCCAAAATAGATTGCCACTACAGCCTGAGCATAAGAATCACCTGCATTAGCACTTGCTAAAGCATCCTCAAAAGAAAGTATTTTAGGGAATCTATTTTTCTTTGGTTTTGCTTCGGTCGGGCTGTTTACCATGATTCCTGAGCCCTGCAACATGCCGCAGAGATAGACATCCTCAAAGAGTTGATTATATTCTCCCGGAGTCTGACTTCCATTTGATTTTTCAGCAACTTCTCTCCTAACCTTCATCATCACCTGTGAAAGACTAATTCCGGGCTCTTTAATTGTTTTTGCAAGTGTCGGGGTAAACAGTCCGTCCTCAGCTTTACTGCCAGCTTCTGCTGCAAAAACAATGATTGAGTTTTTCGGCTTACTTTCAACCACTGTTAACCCTCTGCCAGCGCTTCTAGTTGTAGTTTTAGGAAGAGGATTGTCCCTACATGCATCCAATACCACGATATTTACTGATGAACCTGAGTCATCCATGGATGACATCACCTCATCGAGGTCAACCGCACGCGTAGCAACCCTTCTTTCATCAGGAATATCCGCATCCGCAGGGATTAGGTAGTTTTTTCCCGAAACTTGCACTCCGTGTCCTCCGTAATGGAACAAACCAATTCCTCTAGTCATTTTGAGATGATCGTGAAATGCGTTTAATGCATCTAACATTCCCTCGCGGGTGCAATTCTCAACTAGGTTTACTTGAAAGCCGATCTGCTCAAGTGTTTGTTTTAGTATTCTGGCATCCAATATCGGATTCGGAAGCTTTCCAAAGTGACTATACTCACTATTCGCAATTAAAAGGGCTTCTTTAGGTCGTTGGTCTTGAGAAAGTGTAGCATGAATATCTAAAACAAGCATCCCGCATACCAGAAGTTTCACAAGAGCTTTCATGCGATGCTTTTTTTGTCAGAACTACAACTTTGTTCCAAGCCTAAAATTGCTCTTACTATCCCAACCATTGATCTCTTTCGAAGATCTGTCTGGTATTCTTTTTTCATCATTTCTGGGTAGATGGTGCGATTACACAGCGGAAGCCGTAACATTTGAAGGCCGAGTCTTTTGCTGCCGGAAATCTATTTGAGAGATTGATACTCTCCTCCTGTTCATCGGGCCATGAGCCACCCCTGAGACATCCTTGGCCGCTTTCGTCAAAAGCCTCCAGCGTCCACTGGTAGACATTCCCGTTCATGTCATAGAGACCGATTTTATTGGGGGCAAAGCTCCCGACAGGTGAGGTATTGGCAAAGGAGTCGGTTTTCATCTTCGGATCATAGTTTCCTGATCCTTTTGGGGGAGGCCATGACGAGCCCCATGCGTAGCAGTTGGGTATTCCCCCGCTGCGCCATGCAGGAGGGCCATCGATTTCCTTGGAGGTGATCCCTGCGGCGGCGCTCCACTCCAGATCCTTCGGGAGCCTGTATTCGCAATTTTGAGGAAGTGTTCCAGAGGCATGTTCCTTCTTAGTCAGCCACTCGCAGAAGGCAGTAGCGTCGTTGTAATTGATCCTCACCGCAGGATGATCTGGTTTCTGGGGGAATCCGGCCGGTTTCCATGCGCGGCCCGTTTCCTGTACAAAGCGTCCGTAATCGCTGACCCGTGTATCCCAGATGCAGAAGTAGGCGGGGGTCCCCGGGATCGGCACGAATTTCTGTCCTAGGGAGTTCACAAACTGGGATCCCAGATTGGGCTGAGCCACTGAGCTTGATTCGCTGACTGTCGCTCCAGATGCAGACGGAGTCGGCACCTCGGAGGCCGTGGCACCCGTATTGTTTTTCACCGACTCGGGTATGGGAGGCATGTTCCCGACGAGGTCGAAGTCTTGATCCTGTTCGAAGGCGACCACGCTCGGTTTCTGCGCCCCTCCCGTGAGCTCTGGCACCCTCTGGGCCAGATAAGTCTTCAGATCGCTCACCGAGATCCTGCCCCGGTGATCCATGTCGGCCTTCTGATCCCGCATCGCCTCGATCAGGGCAGAGGTGAAGACGCCGTTGTTCCACTTGTCGGACTCCATGGCGTATTCCGCCCCTCCGGAGGCACCGATGATATTGATCCCCCGGTGCTGACCAGGCAGTAGGAACATCTCCTCGATGAACCTCTGCTGATCCTCACCGGCCAAGGAGGCGGTGCCCACCACCTTCAACGCACGAGACTTGATCGCTCTCACGCCATGGGGGAGTTCTGTGGAGGCCTCGGCGAGTTTCATCTCTTCCTTCTCTCCCACGGCACCTGATTGACAGGTATCCATAAGCACCAGCCGCTTGAGTGATTTACCGGAGCCGATCGCATTAAGTAGGGAATCGAGTTTGACTCCCGTCTGTCCCGGATGCTCAGGATCGATCTGGTGACCTGCATAGACGTAGTCCAGATGCTCATCGAGGAGACCATGACCAGCACAGAAGAGGATGACCTCATCACTCTCTTTGCTCTCTGCCACGAAGACCTTGATCTTCTCAAGTGCTTCTGGCCCGACCTCCTTATTGGTCAGCAGCAGGGTCTTGCATTCCCTACCCCCAGCCTCGCTGAAGGTCTTGAGCACATCGCCAGCATCCTTGGCCGCAAATTGAAGGTTCAACTCCGGTCTGTCGTATTCGGAGCATCCCATCGCCACGATGTAGCGCTTCGGGGTTTCGGAGGCCTTTGGGAGGATGGTGCGGAAATGCTCGAGATTGCCAGGGCGTCCCTTGGCATCGGTAGCCGTGACCTCGATCCAGTTTTGTCCCTCAGCGAGGGTGACGGAGGCATTGAGAGTAGTGTGGCCGCGCGAGGGTACATTGAGTTCGCTTCCGCTGAAGCTCTTCTGGAGAACTCCATTGACCCGGACTGCAACCTCCTTAAGGGGCTCGCCCCCGGCAGTGACTTCAATTGGGAATGATACCGAGGAAGAAGTTGCCCAGAGAGGTGGCATCTGCGGCACAGAGACCTTGGCGATTTCTGAAGCTGCTGGTTCAGGAGTAGAGGGGTCGAATCCGATCCTCTTGAGCCAACGGTCAGTGACTTTACCCAGGAGATCAGCAGTCTTGGGATCTCCACCCAGAGCCTTGATTACCTCCGCAGGACGATTCTTCCATGGGGCGAGACTTGTGGCATCGACCAGACTTCCACTGGAGGGAATCTTAATCAGCTTCTCGCATCCGGGAGAGCCAGCATAGAAGCCGTTGGGCAACAGGATCACATAGTCCGAACTGCCGCGGAAATAGATCTCGAAGGCCTTCTCGGGCTTGCTTTCCCCAAAGATCCGATAGGCGTCGTATCCGCCCGCTTTGGGAATGAAAATGAGGTTCTTTTCACTAAGAAGGAGGGGCTTTCCCTCCTGCGGTGGGGATTTCCATTCTGCTAAAGTGGTCTTTAGTTTTCCATCCGGGGTGTATTCAGCCAGTTTTGTGACCCCAGCGCATGAGAAGAGAATCTGCATTGATCCATCTTCCTTAAGTCTCATTTCAAGCGGAGAGGAATCGGCAGGGAGAGAACCATCCAGAAGGACCTCAGGTGAGCCATTGTCATGTTGGACTACGATTCCGTAATCAGCACCACCAGTGCTAGCACCTGTACATTCACTGAAGATGTGCCATCCAGCAGGGGCATTTCCCTCAAGAACTTCGGTTGGCCAACCAATCTTCCCTCTAATCAGGTCCTGTGTATGTCTCCAGAGGATTTTACCATCGGAAAAACGATATTTCCCAATCACATGGGGAATTTCTTGCCCGCCAGAAGAATCCCCATTTTTATAAGTGTAAATACAGTCGGTTTCTGGATGAAGGTCCACTCGCTTTAATCTAGGGGAAACAGGCACCTCCTTGGAAACTGAACCTTTTGGTGTATAGTTCAAGATAGTCTCTGTAGCTTTTGCAGGAGCACTGCAAGGGTTATAAATGGATTCTCCACTGCTATCAGGATCGAGTGGTGAAGTAGGTAGAGTGATTTTCTGCTGTTGGCCTTCGGAAGAGATTTTCTGTATCAGGAAGTTTTCGGGATTTGTCGAAGACGCATTCGTCATTAAAAAATAGGCTGCATCTTGTCCAAACAGGAACTTCCCATCCCTCCCTGTGATTCTCTTGCTACCACTCTTGCTAAAAATCGACAAACCGACTTGATCCTCACTAAAAATAGCCCCGTTACGGAATATGCCGATTTGCCTTAATAGTCCACCCCCGGGTGAGAATGAGCGAATGTTTAGATCATCAAGATTCAAATCAATAATCGCTGTTTTAGAGACGCGATTTACATGGGTTCCTTTTTGAGATCCCTGATCAACGATAGAAATTGATAGACCGGTTGTATTAGTGCGTGTGGTTTCCCCCGAAACATCGTTAATTCCGGCAATCGCAAGGCCAGCCGATTCATGATTTGCATAGTTAATTCTCTCGATCCTTCCACCTCCATGCGTACCGTAATCATTCCATCTGGCATTTAGGAGCTGAGCGTTTCTTTCTGGCTGATACGCAATTCGGATCCCCTCAAAAGCTCTGTTTTTTGTTTTAGTCAGTATATACTCATCAGTTCCAGTTGAGCTTTTGGCACTCGGATCATATAGAATCACTATGGAATCGTTTTTATTCTCGACCTGAATAGGATTTCGTAACGCAAACCAATAATTTAGCCCTTCATCTGAAACTAGAACGACCCGATCAATGTTTCTCTCTCGTGGTTGGATAAGAGTTAGTGCTAGCGGAACATCATCAAAACGATATTTGCCGGGAGTGATCGTCAGAACGAAGAATGTCTTTTTCGTTTTACCAACAGAGACAATTCTATTGGGTATTCTACAGGTAGCAACGAGTCCTAACGTCCTTGCATCAAAGAAGAAAAGATCTGTCTGAACCTTGCCGACATTACCGTCTTTTTCACTCGCCCTGACGATCCACTCTGGATTTTCAAAAACTGTAAAACCCATACCTAAATCGAAGATTGTCGATTTACTTGAGTTATTATTATCCAGAAACTCATAAGCCCATTTTTCCTTTTCTACATTAATCCCATCAATGCGATCTGACCTCTGGGATGTGATTCCAGCCTTGGCAGATTGAGGTTGGGAAACTGTGGGGGGGTGAGACGGTTGACTCTGTTGCTGAACAGATCCATTCAGAAATCCCGAGAGATAGCGAACCCGGTCCATGACAATCTGATACTGAAGCAGATTCGCATTCTGTGGATTGGCGTTGATGGCCACCTGCTTATTCTTGATCCATTGGATCTCTGACTGCTTAAGTTTCTGTTGATCTGCAGGGGAAAGCCTGCCCATGAGTTGCTGATAGACTTGGGTGAGTTGATTCTCGGCTTGCTGGACTTGAGCAGGCCCGATGGTTTGCTGAGCCTTGGCACTACACAATGGAAGGCATCCCGTCAGGAGGAATACGCAGAGAATGATTTTTCCCATTATTTTCATTTCGTGGAGCTGAGGGCGAAGTCTTCTTCGAGGTTCACCCCACGGAGATTGGGGTTTTGTTTTCCCTTGGTGAGATCTTGGACGCGTTTCTTCACGTAGTCGCCGATGGTACTGATGGTGATCTGGCCGTCTTTGTTCGGGGTTGCCTTGCCATCGAGGGCTTCCATGAGGGCGTAGGTGAAGAGGCCATTGGACTGCTCGCTGCTCTCGAAGGCGTATTCCGCACCCTGCGAGGAGGAGATCACGGTAGCCCCGCTTCCTCTGCGGAGGTCGACGAACATGTCCTGGAGCTTCTCGTACCAGTCGCTCTTGCCTTTGGCTCCTTGCAGCGCCTTCACACTCATCCCTCGCGTGCCGATGGATCGCATGGCGACTTTGCCAGCAAGTGGCGATGAGTTGGTGGCGGCTGTAGGTATTGCAGCGGGTGTAGCCGACCCATCGGATGCTGCTAGCTCCTTCTTCTCGTCATCATCGAGTTCTCCTGCATGGCAGGTGTCCATCAGGAGGGCCTTCTTGAGCGAGGGAACCTCGGCGAGGATATTGTCGATCGCCTCGTAGGGCATGCCTCGCTCGGAGGGCTTGGCTGGATCGATATCGGTCGTTCCGAAGTAGTAGTCGTACTTATCGTCGAGGATGCCGTGACCGGCCATGAAGATGAGGACCGTATCGTCGATGGTGGCTCCGGAGAGGAACTCCTTTATCTTGGTCGTACTTTCCTTGGTAACGTCTTTGTCGGTCAGGAGTAAGGGCTTCACCTCGCTGTAGGAGGAGGCGGCCATGGCCTTGAGCTTTCCGATTAGATCAGTTGCATCCTTGGCAGCATACTTCAGGCACCACTCAGGGCGGTCATACTGGGAGACACCAATGGCTACGGCGTAGAGCTTTGGCTTGGGTCTCTCTGCCGTGCAGTTCACCTCGGCATTGGCGTAGAGGGACTCGGCACCGGCGCTGTTGAGGACAGAGATCTGGATCTTGTTCCTGCCAGCAGCGAGCTTAATCGGGACGGTTTTTTCGAGGCTTTGAGTCTTCTGATCACGCAAGAGTTCTCCATCGCGGCCATTAACGGGAACGTTGTTCACGTAGACCCGGAGGCGATCGAGAGGATACTTGTCATCAGTGGCCTTGATCTGGAGGTCGAGCTGATCCTTGGAAGTCGTGGCGGGCACATCACCAACGATCTGGAGCTCGGGGAGATGAAAGTCTGGCTTGAGCATTCCCTCGGTAACGCCCATTCGCTTCAGGCGCTTCTCTCGGAGAGACTTGGCTGTTTCGATTGCCTCTTTGGGTGCTCCCAAACGATCGAGTACGATGTCGGGACGATTCAGGCGGAGGTCGAATTGCTCAAGGGGGTATATTCTTTTCCCATCGGAGAAATGCACACCATTAATCGATTTAGATGCTGTTGAGTAATAACCATCCGAGTCCAAGAATACGGGAGAGCCTGAAGATTGAGGATAGAGACTAGGTAATGAGATGATTTTATTATTAGTGTCATCCCATCGCAAGATGGCGACTTTCCCACTGTTCTCTAAATAGTATATACGATCCTCTGTGATTGCTATTCGTTGAGGATTAGGCATTCTTACCCAAGTCCAATTACCCTCACTGATTATATTATTTTTATAAGATGAAATAATATTACCGACATTAATATCTAATACACAAATGCCATATTGAGGTATAGAAATGAGTATCTTACTCTGATCCAATCGATAGGCGCAATCAATAGGTGCACCAATAGAAAACGAACTGATATTTGTACCATCCTCACTTGAGGCTTGAATTAATGTGGAAGTTTTACGATCCGCTAAATCACTACTTGAGGAATTCCATGTTAGCCCAGCAACGTTTCTACAAGAAGCTTTACATGTATAATCCTTGCTTATGTAGCCTCGAAGTTTTGTAAGGTCATACCCCAATTCAGTTCTAAAACCAGACTTTTCATTATCTGTGATATTGACATTATTTGAGCTATAAATCACCAACTGACTTTTTGTAGCATATTGTTTGAAATTGTTGTTATAAAATTCGATTGAACCATCATTTACAATATAAGAAATATCAACGTATCCACCGATAGCGTGCCCTCCAAAGGGATAGAGTTTATCGGCATTTAGTTTTACGGGTTTGTTATCTAATACATCGTAAATTCCATAAGAAGAAATTACTGGTGGAAACTCTAATTTATTCCCTCTTATTTTGAAGTTATCAGATTGAACCATTTTGGTTATTTCTGCACTTCGATATCCAAGTTGCTTTCCATCGTCAGAGAGTTTAGCTGAAATAATATCATTTGTTTCGAAATCATTAGCTTTATATTTTATCGACTCAAAATCATAAAAGAAGGATGAACTTGTGTTCTTTTCATTGATATCGACTCGAAGATCAGGATCCACTTCCCCATTTTCATACATTGGTATTAACTTGCCATTAGGATCGGCCACAAAACTTACATTAAGGACCGACCAAACAAATATTTTTTTTTCTGAATAAGATGCTGTGATCCCAGTAATTTTTTTCTCAGATGAAGGAATTTCGTGTGTCTCCCATATGCCATTTTTGTTTATTGCGTATTTTATCCCCCCTCCTGTCGATATAATCAAATCTCGCTGACGTGAAATCATAAAACTCTCGTCTAAATTGAACTTTAATTTATTTACATAAATATAGTTGTTGTATTGATCTCTTGTTTTTTCCGCTAGTTTTAGATCTCGTGGTAAATTATAGGACTCAATTATGTGATTTATTGAATTATCTTTATTATAATTTGTTTCTTTGCCTTCAGAAAACTCTGATAGTTTTAAAATAACTCCTGGTCGATCTTCCTCAGAAGCAATCTGAACTACTGAAAGATTACCATATTTGTCATATGAACATGAAAGTTGCGTTAGCAGATCAGAGTCTGGTTTAAAATATCGAATACTTAATAAAGAGCCTGTATTCGCATCCACCTCCATAATGCAGTCTTTCTCATTGTCAGACCCCTTACTTTCTTGATTCATTACAGTGAAAATATCTCTATTTTCATCATATCCTATTATTTCAGCAGCGTTAACATGTGCTATTTTGTGATATGAATTATCAGAAAAAACAAACTCGAGAACGTCATATCCATCGGAAATCATGCGACCGCTATACTTGAATAAGTATACATTATTGCTGTTTTTTTTAAAAAATAATTTTGGGAGAATTGATTTATCTGAATAAGTGTATTTTTTAATTAGTTTCCCTGAAGATATTTCATAAAAGTAAATTATATCCTTATTATGGATTGCTAAAATTGTTTTATCAGTATTAATTGTTGCACTTACGATTCGATCTGGACTCTCTTGTAATATTGTTTTGATAAAAGGTTCTTCGCTTACTTGTGATGTGATCTTTTGGTTTTCTATTTTTAAATCCAATTTTATAATATTGTCTGATATTACCGAACTTGCTGCGTTATTATTAATTGTATTGATATTAGAGGGGTCGGTACTGCTATAGCCAATCCCTGTGTCTATTTGACTAACGCGCCATCGATTATTTGATAATTCCCAACTGACGCCAATTAATTCTACTCCTTTAAATCGGATTGTTTGGTCTTTTGAGTTGATAACCTTCCCTTTGAAGTTCACAACCTCACCTACGCGAACCATGTAGCCTACAAATCGAATTTGGCAGCCAGCCATTTGCTCAATAACAGGCCTAGCAAGATCGAAAAGCTGAGCTCTAAGTTTTGATCCCTTTGGTACTTCCTGTCCAAAATTAGAAGGGACTTGAGCGAAAGTATTTATAGGTAGAGTGCTTCCCAATATCAAAATGGCGAAAAGGAGCTTTTTCATGGCCTAGCCCCTTGTGCCTCAATTCACCTTCGGATAGGTGCTCACAACGATATGGTCTTCTGACCACTGTGCCGGTTGGGAAGCCATGGAGGTGTTTTTCTGGGCCTCGTCCACGGCTACTACCTTCATACCACGGGTTCGGACAGCATAGGGATTCGCCTGGGTGGCGCTGGGGAAGGTGCTGGTGATTTTCTCTAGGTCCTCCTTCCTCGTACAGGCGATGACCTGGACGACGTCACTACCGAAGGGGGGGGAGATCTGGATCTCGAAGCCATGCTTCACCGTGCCGGGGACGTCGATGGCCTTCCCAGCGGGGATGTAGTTCTCGGTGCAAAAGGCATTTGGGAAGAGGAGGATCTCGGAGCCGTCGATTTGGTGGTCGATGACCGCTATGTAGGCGTCGTGGCCGGAGCGGCAGCGGAAGGAGACGGTCTCTCCCTCGGCGTAACCGCGCTTCCCATCGACGGTGTGGATCTCGATGGGGAAGTCTTTCTGGACTTTGCGGACTTTGCTCTCGACGTCCTGGACGGAGGCGGTGCTTTCCTTCACAGCCTGTGGGGCGATGGCTACTTCGGGCTGGTTCTGCTTCTGAGCGTCCGAGGGCCAGATGCGGGCTGCGACTTCGCTGGCGGGGACTACGACTTTGACCTTCCTGACCTCTCCCCCGTCGAGGTAGGCGATCTCGGCGTAGATAGTGAGGTTCGGGGGCTGGTAATAGAAGCGGCCGCGGATCATGCCCTGAACGCCCTCGATCTGGACTTTCTTCACCTCAGTGCCGGGCTCAACGATATCCTTGGCCTGGAACTTGCCCTCGTTCTGGAGGTCGGCGATCCGCTCTCGGGTGATGACCTCGAATTTGCCGGCCTTGGGAAGGGCGATCCCCAACTCGTCTTTCAACATGGCGGAGTAGGGTGATAGGAGGTCGGTGTCCTCGTAGACGAAGTTCCCGATGCCGACGTTGATCTTCCCATTGCCACCGGAGGCTTGGGCGAGAGCCTGAGCCAGGGAGAGGTAGGGGTCGCCGCCTCCGAAGGAGGCGGAAGGCTGGTGAGCAGAAGACTGAAGCGGTTTAGACTGAAGACTGTTAGGCGAAGAAACCGAGGATGCGTCGGGGACGGAATTCAGGTCGGTGGTGGGGGCGTGCTTCGCAGGGGTATGGGAATTAGGTGATAGGTTATGGGGGGAGACAGTCGAAGGGACGGCCTTTTCAGAAACAGGCTGGGAGGCAGGAGGAGCTGAAGTAGGCTGTGAGGCTGAAGGCTGAGATGCAGAAGCCTCTAGGGGTTTAGACTGTAGGCTATTAGGAGCGGATATCGGAGCTGGAACCGCAGGGGCAGCAGAGACTGGAGCGGGCGCTGCAGGTGCTGAAACCGGAGCGGGTGCTACTCGTGCAGGGGCTGGTTTGGCCGGGCCTCCCCCCTCCTCGTCGAGAACGCCAGCGTGCGCTTTGGGAGTTAGGATCTGGGTGCTAGCAGCTAGCAAGAGAATCAAGAAGCTCGTAGCTGGGAGCTTGAAGCTGGGGAACCAAGGCATCCAAAATGAGCGTGTGAGGAGAGAATTGGGGCGGGGCATAAAGATCATGGTTAAAAGCATTAACTCGCGCAAAGGCGCAGGGACGCGAAGGAGTGATGCAGCATGGCGAATGAGGTGCGTGGTTGATTCAACTTGGAAAGCAGGCTATGGGTTACCCCATGAAGGAGTTGATCTTTGAGGTGACGCAGGAAGCCGATGGCGGCTATGTCGCCGAGTGCCTCACGGAGCCGATCGTGATGCAGGGGGATGACTGGTTTGCGACGCGTGCTGCGGTCGGTGAAGCTGTTCGTGGATACTTCTTTGATGCTCTTGATACGGCTCCCAGCCGTATCAGGCTGCATCCAAAGATTCTCTCCGGCTTTTAAAGTCTCCTCACGCTCCGCGTTTGCTTGCCCGTCCGTTGCTACGCATCCGTTACGGCCGCGTGAAAATGGATCGTCTGGAGCCATTGACTGGAACTACTGGTTCAATTTCACCTCGCTGTCCGGGGCGGCTACCGAGGAGGCACCCTCGACGGTTGTGGTCTCGGTGGAATTCACCTCGGTATCGGCACCCTTGGACTCGGAGCTGGCTGATGCGGTCCGCTTCGTCTTCACGGTGCCGGGTTTCTGCTTCATAGCCGCGTCATCTGCGGCAATGGGTCCGCTCGAAACAACCTCCGCGGCACGATAAGCGGTGGTCATCGTTCCGCGCTGGCTGGCACAGGCCGACAAGGCAAGAGCCAGCATGGGAGCTAGAAGCTGGAAGCTAGGAGTTGGCAGGGGAAGCCAAGATATTTTCTTCGTGCTCATGATGGGTGAGCAAAGGGAAGCGAAGGATCTTACTGCACGATGGTGCCGGTTTGGACGACTTCCTTGAGCACTGCCTTGGTCTCGTAGAAAGGCTCGCTACCACCGCTGGAGGGGGAATCGGAAGTGACGCTACCTGCGATCTTGGGAGCATTCGGATCGGCAGCGGGTCGCATGGCTCCATTGCCGGTCTCGGAGAAGGTCTTGGTCTCGATCTCGTCCTTGATCTCGGTCTTACCGCCGCCACCAGCCTTGGAGTAGTGCTGGATGGTGCGCACGATATCGGCGACCTTAACCTCCATGGTAACGGAACAGGTGCCATCACTCTTGTGGTAAGTGATGGCGGTGGGCGTAGCGGCCTTAAGGGTTTGGGAGAGGCTGGCGAGGATCTTGTCATTCTCGAGGGCCATGTCCTTGACAGTGGTGGTGCCGGAGATCTTGACCCCCATCATGCGTCCGGCGAGGCGGCGGTAGGCATCCATCTCGGCGGCACGCTTGGCCATGATCTTCTGCTGGCCTTCGGAACCGGGAAGGGCGGCGTTGCCCATGACATCAAGAATCTTATCCTTAACGTCTTTATGGACATTGGATTTGTCAGAGGTGGTGACGATGGAACCATCCTCAAGCTTCTTGCTCTGGATCACCCGGCTGAGTGTCTTGGTGATCTCCTGGATCTTCACGGCGCGGACGACCTGAACCTGTCCGTCTTCCTTGTACTCGGGCTCTCCCTGGGTGATCGCTCCGACGAGGACGGCATCAACGGCTCCCTTGACCGCATCGCTCTGGAGTGCGAGGTCCTGGACGCTGGTGTCGGAGTCAACCATGAGTCCGTAGACGCGCTCGGCAAGGAGGCGGTCTCCGTCGAGTTCAGCAGCCCGGAGGGCCTTAAGCCGCTCCTGAGGACCTGCCTTGACCCAGATCGCCGGCAAGACGGGTCCGTTATCCTCTGTGGGTTTAACGGCGGCTACCAGAGAGCTGGAACCAATGAGGGATGTGGTGCTCAGAGCGAGGAGGGTGAGGAGGGTGCGGATGTTCATGGGGTGATTGCTTGTTTAGGTTAAAAGTCTATGGGGTGGACGTGGTGGGAGGGTTTTGGATTTTTAGGATGGGCTGTGGAGGTGATGTGTCGTGGGACAGGGTTGGCAGGAGTTACCCAACTTGTGAAACAGATTTTCATCAAACGGCAAACTGTCCTTACGGATGGTAAGAATATCGAGATAAGCGGTCGGCAAAGGAAAGGTTAGGCGTTTGGGATGTGGGCTTTCTGTGGAAGTGCATGTCATGAAATGCCCTCCGGCTAAGGTTTCCAAGATTGGAAATCTCCTTCCCGGAAAACTGCGGCAACAGGACGAAAATCCCATCCGTGGTGCATTTTCTGCCAATGGTCGATTCAAGCAGGTGAGCGGTCCTTTAAACGGCAACTCCGGCGGCTTCAGATAAGGAGCGGCGATGCTCCCCGGGCGCTCGTTTGCAGAGTTGCGCCATCACGGCATATACCGCGTCCATGAACCTCTCACTCACCGACGCCAAACACCTCCGAGTCATTGCCGGGATCGCCCTCGTAACTCTTATCGCCTCCGGTTGCTACTGCACACCCGCCCCCCATTACGGAAGCAACTATGCCTATCCGGTTGTCACACCAGCCTATGCAGGCACCTGCACTTATCCGGTCTACAGGCCGGTTATCGTGCAAGTGAACCGCCCCGCCTGGGCTCCCGGATGCAATCAGTGGATCCGACCCACATGCGCCATACAACCCCCGGTATACCATCAGCCATGTTGGTCCCGGCGCACCTACTCCCCTCCCCCTGACTGCCCGCGTCAGATCCATCGGATGCCCTCTTGCGACGAGAACATGCGTCCAGCCACGAGATTTGCAGCCCCTCCACCACGCCACGAAATCACCCAGTCAAGCTGGATCAGCCACTAACAAATCACCCTCTTCCAAATCCCTGCTGCAACCATGAGCGATAAAACCCACGTACCAATCACCGAGACACATACCCCAGAGGAAGTGGAATACTTCGCCATGGAAGCCGCCGAGGATCTGGAGATTGCTCCGGAAGAGCTTGTCCGACAGGCCGCGGCCTTTTATTGCAAAGAGATGCGGGGAGGTCGTCATGAGTAACCTGATAACCTCCCGACGCAGGCCTCTTCGCCGCATTCCCACCCGGATGAACCGTACCACCCAACCCGGCGACGCCTCACGGCGTAGGAATTTTTCATGGGCGCACTTCCGTCCGCCGGAAAGACTGCTCTCCCTGGTCGCTGCCAATCTGGTCATCGCCGGAGCCATCTCCCTGGCGGGTTTCCTGACGTACCTGCTGCAAAAAGGACAGAACCATTCTCTGCCCCTGATCTGGCCTGCAGGGGGTATTGCTCTGGCTGCGGTGATCCTGCGAGGGCACTGGGTCACGCCGGGTATCGTACTGCCGCTCTGGGTGAGTTGTATTCTCGGGGGCGAGGGATATTTCTTTTCCATTCTGGCGCCAATGGGTACTGCTGCAGCCATCGTAGGAGGCGTCTTCCTCCTCAACCGCGCCGGATGGAATCGGAAACTCTCCACCTCCCGCGATGTGCTTCTTCTGCTGGGCTTGGGCGGCTTCCTTCCGATGATGGCCGCAGGTTTCTGGACATCGGCGCTTCTTGTGATGTCAAAGGCCATGCCGCCAGGAGCATTTCTGCCCGTGGGATGGCTCTATGGTTGCGCCAACACGGCAGGAACAATCGTCCTGACGCCACTGATTCTGATGGCAACAGAGGGACGCTTTCGCTGGAGGGGGAGTTCAGGCGTCTTCCACGCGATCCTTCCCGTCACCTGCTGTCTGTTGGCGGCTTGGATCGCGTTTGGCATCCCCTCGGGTGGCGGAGGAAAGACTTTAGCCGTGCTGGCCTACCTACCCTTCCCTTTCCTTGTGTGGACGGCACTATCACGAGGCCTACCGGCCACTGCGACGGCCATCCTGGGAATCATCATCATGGCTGTTGCCTACACGAGCAGAGGCATGGGGCCTTTTGCCGCAGTCTCCATGCTATCGGGACTCTGGCAGTATGAGGTCTACATCGCCATCCTGACCACCATGGGATTGCTCCTCGGGGCGGGATCCGAGTCCCAACGCCGCGAAACCACACTACGAGAGGAGGCCTTAGTCCGCGAAGCGGAATTGGAGCGGATCAAAGCCCAGATCCATCCTCACTTTCTCTTCAACAGCCTCAATGCCATCCACTCTCTCATCGGGAGTGATCCTAAAGGCGCACGGGGCGGCATTCTCTCCCTCTCCCGCCTACTGAGGACCTCGCTCGATACGGCCAAGGAAAGCCGGATCCCCCTCTCCAAAGAGATGGAGATTATCCGCAGCTATCTGGAGCTTCAAAAAATGCGCTTCGAGGAGGGACTTGCGACAGAGATCCATGTGCATGGATCCGCCGAGGAGTTTCCTGTCGCTCCGATGACTATCCAACCGCTCGTTGAGAATGCCGTGAAGCATGGAGCGATTGAGGGAACGGGCAGCATCTCGGTCTCTGCCACGGCCTCAGGTGACTGGCTTGCCGTCACCATCACCAACCTCGCCCAACCCGGCACCGATCCCTCCTCGTGGAAAGAGGGCGTAGGCCTCTCAAGCGTCCGCACTCGGATTCGGGAGACATGGGGCGAACGCGCCGAACTGAACTTCGCCGCCACACCCAGCGGCATGGTAACCACATCACTCAAAGTCCCCCGCAGTTGATCCCCTCCCCAACTCCTAGCTTCCAACTTCCAGCTCCCAAAAACATGAACATCCTTATCGTTGACGACGAACCCCCGGCTAGGCGCGGCATTAAGGAAGCCCTCGCCGAGATCGGTCTCAAACAAGTCCGTGAAGCTTCCTCGGTGGATCAGGCGCTGAAGCTCATTATTGCCGAGCGCCCCGACGTTCTCCTGCTCGATATCGAGATGCGCGGGGGGACCCAAGGATTTGACCTGCTGGAGAAGCTTCCGGCCCAAGGTATCCCCGTGGTCTTCATCACCGCTCATCAGGAACATGCCGTACGGGCCTTCCGGGTGCGTGCTACTGACTACCTACTCAAGCCCGTTGATCCCAAGCAACTCATGGAAACCCTCAGCCGCATCGCCGGGGGATCACTCAAAGAAGAACCTCGTCTGGGAGCCGAGGAGAAAGTCCTCTTCCGAGAGAACTCCAAGAGCCACTACATCCGCATCGGTGATATCCAGATTCTCGAGTCCGTAGGAGCCTACACGAAGCTCATCCTGGCGAGTGACCGCATCACAATCAACGGCACCCTAGGCAGCGTCCTGAGGCGGTTCGATGAATCCCTCTTCTTCAGGGCAAATAGAGCAACGGCTGTGAACCTGAGGGAGGTTTCCAAGGTCTCAGAAAGCCCCGACGGCTACGTTGTCCTCACCATCGGCAATCACCCTCCTGTGGAGTGCTCCCGCCGCCAGAGCGTGGAATTTAGGAGAATGCGGGAGATTTGACATCTGCTGCGCCGTATTGCAGTATTGCAGCATGACTGCAATCGCCGTTTCCAAGCGTTGGACGATCACCCTCCCCCCTGAAATCAGGAAGGGCCTTGGGCTTGAGGGTGCTGATCACCCCATGATGCTCATGGAGCTTCGCGATGGAGGAGTCTTCTTACACCCCGCAACCGCCATGCCGGTACGTGACATTCCTCTCAAGCAGATGGAGCAGTGGATCGCTGCAGACGAGGCTGACGCCGACCGCTTCTGGAAGAACGCCTCAAAAAAGAAGCCTTCAAAGCCATCACGGTCGAGAGCCCACACAAAGCATTCTAGGTGAGGCTCTTTCTCGACAGCAGTGTCCTGCTCTCTGCAGCAGGATCCGAGAAATCACTTTCCTGCCTCATCGTGACGATTGCCGGCGAATGGGCGTGGGAGCTTGTGACTGCCTTCTACTGCCGCGACGAAACAAATCGGAATATCCGCAAGTTCCCACCCAAGGCCGCAAAAACCTGGAAGGCATTGCAGGATGAGCTTTCTTTCACTCCAAATGCACTCACGAGCAATCGTCCGCTCCTGCTCACAGCCTCAAAGGATAAACCCGTCTTGATCTCGGCCCTAGCGGCCAAGTGCGATGTTCTCCTGACGCTTGATACGGGTGACTTCGGCATTCTCATTGAGACCAAAGTCTACGGGATGATGGTGACCACTCCCCGCTCCTTTCTGATTAGTCAGGGATTGGGGTAGACAGGCTGGATAGGCTATGCGGCTTTTTTGAGAATCAGCGTCTCTTTGAGAGCCTGAACTGGAGTTGGCGAAGGGGATGGTTCCGCAGTAGGTGGGGCGGGTATTGCAGGGGTAGATTCAGTCGGTGTAGGGGTGGCAGCGGGTGTCGATTGATTTTGTGGAGAGGCCTGAGGAGATGCTATCGGCAACGCAGAGGAGGGAGAGGAGAACGTGGAGTCCTGCTTTGCCATCACGACCATGGCGAAGGGACCTGCATCACGGACTGCTACGAGGAGGCCCTTCTCCTTGCGAAGCTTCACGAGCCAGTCTCGCTGAACCTTGGCAAGCGATCCTGCCGCATCATGCGTCGCGAGAGCCTCCTTGTAAAAGTCTGCCATGATCTTCGGCGTTGTCTCGTCGCTCACCGGCCAGAGGGTCATTAGGAGATTCTGTGCTCCAGCGATCATGAAGGCTCGACGAAGTCCAAAGACCCCTTCTCCTGACTGTACATGACCGACTCCGGTCTCGCAGGCTGATAGCGTAACCAACCATGTACCGTTGAGATCAAGCCCAGCCACCTCCTCAGCGGTAAGTATCCCATCATTTCGAGGATCCGTTTGTTTGCCCGCTTGCCACGCCTTGATTGTATCCCCTGCACCAGCAAGAGCCAAACCGCTCTTCTGCATGGGATTCAATGCTCTTGGCGATGTTTGTGCTTTTACAGGAGGAAAGCGTTCTTCCGATGACTTCTTAATGGTCATGCCTCGAACGCCGGAAACATCACCAAAAGCTATTCCACCCTCCAAATAGAAGCCATGAGTCGCAACATGCAGGATTTTTGACGGCTTTAAGGCAAGGAACGCTGCCTTGGTTGCCTTTTCAGACATCAGGGTGGAAGTGGTCACTCCGTGATTTGAAGCCTCATCACAAATCATACTGGCTTCTTTCTCTGTTCCTGGAAGCGGCGGAAATTTGACGCTTCCAATATTACTCCAGTTGATGGCGCGCGAGAGCACCTCATGCCCTACGGTCATCGATTGGACGATTGAGGAGTCAAAGGAGGGGTTTGCAATCACACACATAACATTCGGAGTAACCGAGGACGGTTTTTGCAGAAGATCACGACCACTGCCGACTTCGGCAATATCATACCTTTCACATAGAAACTTGCCATCCGGGGCCACGAGACTCATGAAAGGGATAAAGCTAACGGGCCCATCTGGGCTCAGGATGACTCTCTTGACATCATTTCCCAGATGCTGAGCCAACGGTTCCCAAACCCTCTTGTAAATATGAGATAGAATTGACGCAACGGATTCATCACTGAATTTGTCGGACTGCAACCCAGAAAGCAAATTCTGAACGTGAAGTTCTATATCGCGGCTTTCCCCGAGAGATACCCATTCAGGATCCCTGTCATTTCTGATGATCAGCACACCAAGTTGCGGTACTCCGTTAGCCTTGTCTGGAAATTTATTGTAAGCCACGAATTCAATCAGCACCGTATCGTCAGGAATCGAATTCTTAACAGCCGATAGGGTGATACCGCCCATAGCTTTTTGCCTCATCGCTCCCGCCTTCTGTGCCATGGATCGCTCTATTGAAGCAATGCTATCCCTTATCTTTTTTTTATTGTACTCCATCGCTTCGTTACCCCCCGATGATGAAACCTCCAACTGGGCAAGCCTCTGCTTGAGTGATGTGAGTTCTTGAAGGTTCTTATTGAATGCTTTTCCTTGGGAATCTCGAAGATTCTTCCGATCAATAATCAGGGAATCTAATACCACCCCCTTCCACCGTAGCACATACTCTGCCAGTTGACTTGGTGCGCAGAATTGGACAGGAAGGGTAAAGTTCAGATTTTCCCTTTGCCAGGCAAGACGCTGAGAGTCAATAAGATCTAAAGCTGAAGCCAAAAGTCTTTCTTGATTTTTGAAAATCTTAAAAGCCAATTCAGATCCCTTAGCATGGTTCCCTTGCAATTCATAAAGAATGCACTGGTATTCCTGCAAAAGAGCAAAATCAATTGTGTTCTTTGAAAAAGCATTTTCAGCCCTATCTACCTTTTGAAATTTTGAAATATTATTTTCTGCTTCTTTAATATTATTGAGATAAAGGTCTACCTGAGACAAAGAACTAAGAATGGACATATAATCACTTGCTAACATACCGTCTAAATTCTTGTTTTTATAATAGAAATAGGGATCTGGGGTATCTTCTTCTAGCAGCGCCAGAATACCATCTTGCCCGAGATACATGGGCTCTATAATTTTAAGTGCTTCATTTAGAAACATTTTTGATTTTTTGTAATCTCTTAGTGCTTTAGCGCATTTTGCATTAGCTTGAAGTGATGATGCAAGGGCTTTGGAATCCATTGCGCATTCTGTTCTTGCCAGAGCTAAAGACTTATCGGCATTTTCACAGGCAGAATCTATTAATCCTAATCCAATCTGAGCTTGTGACAGTTCAGCAAGAGATTCGCACTTAAATATATTTACTGTATTCTGAGTGATATTGGGCCCTAGTTTAATTGATGGATTTCTTTCTAAGATTTTACATATTATATTGTTATATACAATCTCATTCTCATAATCACCGATAAATTTGTATGTCTTTGCGAGAGAGTTAAGGCATGCTATCGTCTCATACGACTCTTTTCCAGTCATCTTTTCAGAGAGACGTAGTGATTTTAGACAGATTTTTTCTGCTGAAATATAATCGCCATATATGAGAAAAGCCTGTGATAAAAGACTCATTACTAAAGCCTTCTCTGTGTCAGAATCTGAACACATTTTATCAATAGTAGCTATTTTCTCAAAAATCTCCTTCTCTAAATTAGGTTGTCTTGAAAGATGATTATTCTCACTTACACCATTTTGATGACGCAATGCATCATCCCAGCTTCCGGCAGCATTTTGATTTATTTTCTCTAGATCATTATTAGAAACTAGATCTGGAGAATTTTCTCTATCCAATTTCTGAGACAACCTTTTTGGGATTTTTTTTGAATTCCTAGCATTGCTACTAGACCCTGAATTTGCTGCTTTTAGTACATCATCCCAGTCAGCTCTAACAAAAGATGGCGTATTTATGTAATATAATAATATAATTATTAAACTAATTGACTTTATATCCATCTGGATATTCTAGAATGAACCATTATTAAAGCTTCCTCTGGAATACACTTCTTCTGAATTTACACTGCCGCCCGACATTAAATATTTACTTATTTTTATGGCTTTAATAATCCCTGAACTATTAAATACAATGTAGCCGCTTCCAGGGATATCACCACTTTCTGAACGCAAGAGATACATCCACATTTCTCCTCCTGAAAAGGAGTTCTTTGTGGCAGGAGTTCCAAGTAGTTGAATTGCATCTTCTCTTGATGACTTTCCTACCTTAAGCGCAATCACGTTTTGAGCGAATTCTGAGGCATTAGCACCACTTATTCCACCGTGTCCGGGGCTTGACATAAACCCCATCCAATAATCTTTAGCGTTCTTAAGAGCAGCAGTTGTCCCATTGGAATTATCTAATGTAGCACCAAGGTAGGATGATCCTCCCATGCCGGTTCCAGCTATAGGGTTAAACATACTCCCATAGCCCCCTCCCCCTGGCAACATGCAGCCACTTAGGACTATCACGTTCATCGTGAATATGATGCTCAGGATGAATCTTCTTTTGCCAGATTTCGCCGTTATTTTTTTCATATGTGCATTTTTCGGTTATCTTTCCGTTACCAACGTATTTCTCACCAAGCAATACAGAATATCGCTTGTGGCTAGACTTTTTGCTCGAACGGCAGATTTTCCACCCGATTCCGACTATTTTTGCCAATGGTCATTTCGATGAATGAGTGGTTGCAGGGATCATTCATCGGTTCTGGATAAAGATAATCAGGGCCTCTACGGGCTGGGTGGGGTTGTCAGATTCCCGGGTTCGGGGGTAGTGGTCGCTCATGCAGACGACATCCCCACATACCACCCCTTATCGCCACCACCTGATCACCCGTCTCGGAGGCATCACCCTGATCCTGGCTCTCGTACTGACGCTGGGAGACCCCATCGCCCCGCTACATGCGAATCCCCCCAATGGATGTTATGGGGGATCATATAACTCCTACGGATGCTCCGGCGGCAGGGGGTATTACCAACCGCAGTGTGGTGGATGGTCTGGCAACTGCAATAGGGGTGGGTGGCTCGGCACCGGAGTACCAAATGGCCTCGGATGGACGCTGTTCGGTCTCGCTGCCGCCTCGGCCATCTCCCGGCCAACCTATGTTGCGCCTGCACCTGTGGTCGTCCAACAACCGGTCTATGTCCAGCAGCCCGTGGTGGTTTCCAGACCGACTGCCATTCAGGCCCCTCTGGTCAATTACAACGGGGTCCTCTGCTACTACATCAACGGGAACTACTACCCGGCAACAGCCATGCATTAAGGGGCCACCTATAGATTCTCTCCTTGTGACGGCCACTGAGCACCTCCCAACCCAATCACATCTAAAATAAACCTATGAATAACAATAACTTACATGATCAGATAACTCTTAAAGAAGCTCAACTCAAGGCCAAGATTGCCAGGCTTCAAGCCAAACAAAGGCGCCAAAAGCTCGAAAAGGACCTATGCCCTCCCGTCCGCAAATCGGGATCAGGGATCCGCTTTGTGAATGCCTTCCTGATCGTGATGGCGATTCACGTGGTGGCAATCGGTGGATTTTACGGGATCTCCACCATCCGGAAGATGCATGCCTCCGACAAGGCGGTCCTCATGGCGAAAGCGCCTGTCTACGCAGGTGTGCCCGAGACACAGGCAAGACCCTCTTCTTCAGTCGAACTATCACCCAAGGCTTCAGACCCCGCCGGACAACAAGTGGTGAAAAAAGTGGCCTTGAACAAACGTCGGGAAATCTCAAAGCCTCCGATGGGTGCTCCCGAACAATCACCGAACAAGACCAAGGAGCCCTCCCCCGAAATCAGGGCACTTTTTGCACGTCGCCATGGTCAAAAGCAGGCCGTGGCCGGGAACGAATGCTCTAAGTCAACAGAACCGACACCTCAGATCAACCTTCAGGAATCAAACCGCTCAGCCGAGCAAATCCACAAGGTGACGGCTAATGAGACGCTGGCTCAAATTGCAAAAAACCATGGTATCAAGACGGCGAAACTCCGCAGTGCGAATGGACTTAATGACAGCGATGATCTTCAGGTGGGGCAGAAGTTAAAGATCCCGTCCCCAGAGGCGCATCCACCTCTTCAGTTGGCCCAAGATACCCAGGAAGAAGCCCCGTCCAAAAATGAAGCTCCGGAGGTCTTCACACCAAAGTTAGAGCGTCTCGCCCCGAATGGAGTCTACACGGTTCAGCGCGGTGACAACGCCTATATGGTGGCGCACCGCCTAGGGGTCTCTTTCACGGATCTGATGACAGCCAATGCTATCTCCAATCCCTCAGATGTGACCATCGGCATGAAGCTGAAGGTTCCCTCCAACAAACTGGCCTCTAACTGATCACCCAATAAACGTCACACGCCATGAAATCAAATCAACACTCGATCTATGACCCCTCGGGCGATGAACAGATCCTATGTATCGGAGGTTGCCCCAGTGAGGAGGGGGTTCTCATGGATATCCAGGAAACCCTGTATTACTCAAAAACGGCGGGCTTTTACCTACAGCGGCAGATCCGACAGATCCGCAAAGGAAGAACATGGGAGACTGCTGAACTGGATGAATGTGAGCAGGGGCATGATTCGGGAAAAACACGCCTCCTAAAAGTCCTCCGCCCCATGAAACGTGATCAAGTAATCAGGTATGTCGTTGATATCTACATGCCCAAGGAGGGCGGTGTTCATTTTGCCACGCATCTGGCGTTGGATTGCGCAGGTTTGCCACCGCGTTAGCTGGACATCACTACTACTGGACGATTCTCAGACTCATCTCTGCCATGACTCATCACATGAAAACCGAAACTCTCTGGGTTCTTCTAATCGCCTTCTGGTGTCTTGTAGGACTCCTTTCGTGCCAAGCACACGCAGGAGATTCTTCATGCCGGACTCCGTCCGCAGAAGTTGTCATTAGTGTGAAGGATCAGAAGCTCGCCATGATCCGCGACGGCCATCCTTTGGAGGTTTATCCCGTCTCAACCTCACGCTATGGGATCGGAGACAGGCCGGGCAGCTATGCCACCCCACTGGGACGGCTCACGGTCAGAAAGAAGATTGGCTTGGGATGCCGTCTAGGCACGGTCTTCAAGACACGTGTACCAACAGGCGAAGTACTCCCGCCGAATGCGCCTGGCCGCGATCCCATCGTAACAAGAATCCTTTGGCTCGACGGCCAGGAACCGCAAAACAGGAATGCCTTTGCACGATGCATCTATATCCACGGGACGCCACAAGAGAAGCTGCTTGGAAAACCCGTCAGCTATGGTTGCATTCGTATGAGATCCCAGGATGTCGCATCCCTTGCCGATTCATTGCCGGTAGGAACACATGTCGTGATCACTAAGGACAGGTTGCCACAAGGAGGAAACAAACTGGTAGTTTCAGCTCTTTAGTTCGTACGGAAGATTTCGCTTAAGAGCTTGGCTTCCTTGCAATCCCGGGTGATCTGGGCTTTCAATTCTTCCAAACCCGAGAACTTCTGCTCCGGGCGAAGGAACTTCACGAACTCCAGAGAAAGACTCTGGCCGACAAGATCAGCCGAAAGATCAAAGAGGTGCACTTCCACGACGGGTGCTTGGGCTGAAACGTCAACCGTAGGTCGGAGTCCGATGTTACAGACTCCCTCAAATGAAGCTCCGCCTCGGTGAACTTTCACGGCGTAGACTCCGTTGGGAGGCAATTGCATCCTTGGGACATCGAGGTTCGCAGTCGGGAAACCAATTTTGGAACCTAGGCCGGCACCCGTAACGACTGTGCCTGAAAGTAGGAAGCGACGGCCGAGACAGGCAGCTGCCTCCTCAAGGTTCCCGGAAGAGATGGCATTTCGAATCCTGGTGCTGCTGATGGGGATTCCCTCCTCCCGGACGGGATCGATTTGCACCACGGAAAATCCCTTCCCGGCACCGAGTTGTTCCAACAAGGCGATATTCCCCTCCCCTC
>JACCDS010295977.1_pt1 | contig 30854 bp, 38 predicted proteins | sample 7446441 | NCBI WGS metagenome assembly JACCDS01 (sample SAMN15323445, study PRJNA562643) | freshwater metagenome | isolation source: river surface water | place: USA:Blue River Watershed | collected 2017-08-17
ACGGTGAAAAAGCCGTCGAGCAGGAGGTCCTTGCTGCGTGCGATGGCGAACTCGGTCTGGATGTGCAGCGGACGATGAAACTCGTACTTGGCAACCGCGCGCTTCAGTCCCGCATCCGTGCTCAGGTCGGCCTTGGCCAGAATCTGTGCCAGTCGCGAAGCGAGCATCAGGCCGCTGTTGAGGGCACGGAAGTACGGCACGGCCAGGGCGGCGTCCCCGCACAGGAACCAGGCGAAGTCGCTCTTGTGTACGACGAACTGCCTGGCGGCATACATCGACAAGACCAGCTTGCTCAGTCGGCCAGACTGCGGTAGCAAGCGTGCACCCGTCGCGGCTTCCCGGTGAGCCAGGTAGCAGGCGATGTCCTGCTCGACGGAGGGCGGCAAGCCGGGCTGGCCCCACAAAAAGGGTTCCTTGAACGTCATCGCCGGAAGGCTCGCGTACTCGTCTTCGTCCAGGAACAGGCGCAGCGTCACCGGCCGGCGACCGTCGTTTGAGGTCTTGCCGACGTGGTCCATGGCTGCGTGCTGAAGCTGACGATTGAACTCCCAGGTGTGCCCGAGTGATGAGCCGCCGCCACGTCCGCCGTGTTCCTCGAACTTGAGCTCGAGCACGTTCTTCAGGTTGGTGGTGTCCAGGGCATCCGGGCCCAACAGTTCCTCGCGCAGCGGGCTGTGCGCGCCGTCGCAAGCGATGAACGCACGACAGCCGAGGTGGCGCAGGCGCAAGTCAGCCAGGTCGCTCACGCGCTCGATGCGCAGCTCCACGCCCAGCTGAGCGGCGTAGGCCTTGTTGGCCTCTTCGAGCACGTTGGTGCGGACGTAGACCGACTTGTCGGCCCGCTGGAAGAGCCCGGACAGCGACCGTCCGGTGAGCGCCTGCAGGTAGGCGCGCTCGGCGGCATCCCGAGTTTTCTTGCTGTAGAGCAACAAGGACCAATGGTCCAGGCGCAGCACGTGAGAGCGTTGGTACTGCTCGTAGCGCTCGTAGACGATGACACGCGCGAGGGGCTTGCGCTTCTTGAGCTGGATGGCCAGCCACATTCCCACCGGGCCACCACCGACGATGACGAACTCTCCGGTCATCGGAAGGCTGCCGGCAGTCTGTTGTTCACCGGCAAGGGCGTGGAGGGCGGGGAGGGCATCAAGAGTCATGTCGGACTGCACAAGGAAAACGTCGGACGCCTGCAAGGAGGAGTCCGACGTGGAAGTCAGGTAAAGGTCATGCCCATTGGCTCGTGCCGAGCGTGACAGGTTGGCCTTGTTGGAGCAGTTCGAACTGCTCCACGGTGGGGTACAGGTCCTTGCCCGCAATCCCGTGATACAGGTGCGTGGGCGAAATGACCTCGACCAGCCCCTGCAAGACGCGTTCGTACGTGCTGTGCACCAGGCCTGCAGCGTTCCAGCCGCCGATGCACGTCAGGCGCACATCGACGTCGAACTGGCGGGGCTGCTCAGCCTTGCGTGCCACCGTGACGCTCCAAGCCCAGCGCCTTGTCGATGGCAGCGGCCTTGTCGGCCGGCACGGGGCGCGTGAACCAGCGCTCCATCATGCGGGCCAGCAGTTCCTCGTTCAGCTGAACGCTGGGCGTTTCGGCGATGAGCGCATCGACGTTGCAATACGGGCACACGGCCGTCTCGCCGTCATCGGCCCATTCCTCGACCGTGTTGGCCGGGAACAGCTGCATGCAAAAGTAGCAGCCCATGCGCGCGGCGCCGGCCAGGCTCTTGCGGTTGCGAATCGACAGTTTGGGTGCGCGCTCGACGAGGGCCTGTGCGGCAGCTTCGGCATCCTGTTTGCGGTACAGGGTGTTGAGGGTCTCGAACTCGCCCGTGGCCGCGTCGTAGCGGATGACCGCGCTGGTGCGGGCAGGCTCTTCGTTGGTCACGCGTGCCTGGTCCGGATGGTCGACCGGGAACACAAGGGCCTGGCAGCCTTCTTCGCAGAAGACGAGGGTGCTGTAGTTGACGACTTTCTTCACTGGAGTGTCCTTTACGGGTGTTGATTCTAAAGAATATAGGTAAACAACACCAGCAGTTTCTGTCTCTTGTCTAAATCCGGTTTTCGCTCTATAATGACACTTAAGACGCAGAACAACAGAGACCTCATGACCTCCAGCACCATCGAATCGGGCAGCGCCTTCGCCGCACCGGTCACCTACACCCCGGGCTTCATCGAGAACGCCGACGACGCGTTCAGCGCACTGTGGAACGAGCTGACCTGGGAACGCCGCGGCAGCACGCCGCGCCGCGAGTACTACTGCAACGACCTGGGCGTGCCCTACGTCTACGGCAAAGGCGCCGGCGTGCGCGAGTACCTGCCGCAGGTCTGGCACCCGGCCATCCAGGCGATTCGCGAGAAGCTGGAGACCCGCACCGGCGCCCGCTTCGAGGTCTGTTTCCTGAACGGCTACGAAGACCAGAGCGACCACCTGGGTTGGCATGCCGACGACAGTCCGGAGATGGACGACGCGCGCCCGATTGCCATCGTCAGCCTGGGCGCCGAGCGCGAAATCTGGTTTCGTCCGCAGGCCGACAAGTTGGCGGTCGAGAAGCTGAAGCTGGGGCACGGCAGCCTGTGCCTGATGCACGCTGGCATGCAGGACACGCACTATCACCGCATCCCAAAGGCCGGCTTCATCTGCGGCGCGCGCATCAGCCTGACCTTCCGCGGTTACGCGGCGGAGTAAGCCATGCTGCTGACCAGTCTGGAGAAGGACGAAACGGGCGTGTGCACCCAGCGCAACTGGTACACGCTCGAGGACTTCGAGCGCGCCTTCCGGCCGGGCTCCGGCTCGGCCCGGGGCTGCGACTGGGCGCACCTGTTTCGCCTGAAGACCGGCGAACTGGTCGCCACTTACCGACCCGAGACGGGCGTGCAGCGGCACGCCGACGCTTCCCTCTGAAAAGGACCCGACCCGTGGGCTATTCGACTCAATTCAAGGGCCAGCTGACCTTCACTCAGCCACTGTCAGCGCAACAAGCGCTGGAGCTGTCCAAGTTCTTTGGCGAGGACTGCCGCGACCATTCGGAGTGGAACGCGCCGGGCCTGTACTACGTCGACCTGAAGCTGACGCCGGATGCCTCGGGCATCCAGTGGGATGGTGCCGAGAAAACCTACCACCTCGACCAAATCGTCAACGTCGTGCTGCGCGAAATGCGCAAGACTTTTCCGGACTTCGGCCTGGTCGGAACGATGGTGGCGCAGGGGGACGAAATCGACGACCGCTGGGCGCTGGCCATCGGCGAGGACGGCTGGGCGCACAAACTGCCGCTGGCACCGACCGGGCGTGTCGTGACCTGCCCGCACTGCGACCAGTCGTTCGCCCTGGAAGGCGCTGCGTCGTGAGCGCGCCGTCCATCGGCCTTCGCGACTTCGATGAGGTGCGCATCGACGACATCGTGAGCGGCCGCGTCCCGATGACCATCGCAGAACGCGATTTTCTGTGTGTGGACACCGCACGGTTCGAGGAGTGCCAGCACACCGAGGCCGAGTTGCGGGTGATGTCCGACAAGGACCTGATGAACACGGCGTACTGGGTCTGGGCCGAGTACGCGAGCGGTCAAATCTGAGAACTGACATGGAACCGACGCCCGCCCTGAAGACCCCGCTGCCGGAAGACCTGGTGTGGCTCACCGACAAGGTGGCCAGCCTCGTGCGCCCAGCCGCCTGCCTGGTGCAGGACCGCAGCACCGTGGCGCCGCTGGGCGGCACGCGCTCCTGGGGTGAGCCGGACGTTCCGGCGGACGCTCCCTGGGCTCGCGGCGACTACCGCTGGGACTGCTCGCCCTACGACGGTGAGAGCTTCTGGCTGCAACTGAACCTTGAAGACATCCCGGCCGCAGCACGCAAGCCGCAGTGGCCTGCGGCCGGCGTTGTCTGGATGTTCATTGACGTGAGCAGCCGGGAAGGGCGCTGGAAGGGCCACGCGGTATTCGACCCGCGTCCGGCCCGCGAGATTCCGTGGCGGCCACGGCGACACGACTTCCGCCCGGTGGGCGCCCGCTGGGAGGAACTGCAGACGCTCAGCTGTGCCACCGAGCTCACCGTGCCCGAGGTGTACCACTGGCCGGAGATGTGCGAGGTCTACGACGAGTGGGTCGCTGACCACTACTTGCCGCACCGCGGACGGGCCGCCGCGCAGGTGGGTGGTTGGGTCTGGCCAGTCCAAGGCGACCACGATGACCGCAACGAAGACTTTGTCTGCGCGATGGAAGACCAGCCCTTTGGTGACGCCGGCGCGGTCTATCTGCACTACAGCGAAGCGGACGGGTTCTACGTCCTGCTGGACACGCACTGACGCTGCGCACTGCCCGGTTTAGGGCGGCGGGGTGTTCGCTACACGAGGTTGGACTTTCTCAACTCCAGCATAGGACACTCACATGAAACTCAAGCAACTCTTCGCCATCTTCGGCCTGGGCCTGGCGCTGTCCGGCGGCCTCGCACTCGTGGCGGGCGTCGCCCGCGCGGCCGAGCCGCTGGGTGAAGTCAGCACCGCGTTCAAGCTCATCGGTCCGGACCACAAGATTGTGGTCGAGGCCTATGACGACCCGAAGATTTCGGGTGTGGCCTGCTTCGTGTCGCGCGCCAAGACCGGCGGCCTGTCGGGCTGGGTCGGCCTGGCCGAGGACAAGGCCGAGGCTTCCATCGCCTGCCGTCAGGTCGGCGACATCACCTTCAAGGAAGCGGTGCCCAAGCAGGAAGAGGTGTTCAGCGAGCGCTTGAGCCCGCTGTTCAAGAAGCTGCGCATCGTGCGCATCGTCGACCCCGCCCGCAAGGCGCTGGTCTACCTGACCTACTCGGACCGACTCATCGACGGCTCGCCCCAGAACAGCGTGACGGCCGTTCCCATCGGCAACGCCGCGCTGAAACTGCGCTGAATCCGAGACGTCTTGACGTCTGATTGAAAACAAGGCCCGGTGCAAACGCATCGGGCCTTCTCTTTTGATGGGGGCTAAAGCGGGCTCAGGCGTAGGCACTGCCTGGCTGGCCCGGAAGGTTTGACCCGGTGCATGCCAGGCGATGGTCAGTCGCGTGGGGACAGCGCTTGTTGCCGCACTGCGCGCACAGCACCATGCGGGTCATCTCGGCGGGGACGAACACTTCGCCCCACTGCTGCCCTTCCTTGCGGTCGCGCAGGCATTGTCTGCAGCCGCAGGCGCCGTCCGAGGGGTCAGCGAGTGCTGAGGGCGGCTCTACCGAGAGGGCAGGCTTCATGCCGAAATCCTCAGCGCGAGCGGACCACGCGATAGCGGCCCGCGGAGCCCACGATGTCCACGCGGTCGCCAGGGTAGAACTGCTGGCCGCCCTCGGCCTGCACCAGCACCTGACGGCGCCCGTCGTTCAGTCGCAGGGTCAACTCGACCGCCTGCTCACGGGTGGCGGCCCGCTCGATGGCATTGCCCAGGGCGCCGCCCGCGACGGCACCGAGCACGCCCACGGCCAGGTGCTCACGATGGCCCCCGACGCCGGAGCCTGCGATGCCCCCGACAATGCCGCCAGCTATCGCGCCCAAGCCGGACTGCGAACCGTCGACCACCACGGGGCGCACGGACTCGACCATGGCCGACTGGACAGTCTCCGGACGCTGAGCCTGCGCGCGCGAGATGACGTCGGGGCTCGAGGTGGCACAGCCGCCCAAGCTCAACACGGCCACCAGGGCCAGCGCACAGAGTTTCGAAGAGGGGTTCATGTTGTGTTTTTCTCCAGAGAGGGGCCGACCTGCACAAGCACGTCGACGAATGCATTCCTCGCTGTCCGGAGGTGCTCCAGACAGCGGTCATGACGTATAGGGCTTGGCTCCGCGCTGCCCCCGCACCGCGGCACGGGGCGGCTGGTGGACGAAGGTCAGGTGTCTTGACGAACGAGCGCAGCAGCGCTCAGGACCTGATGGGCTTTGGCCGTGTCGAACTGGTTCTGCGTACGCAACCCCGACTCCATGTCGGGCCAGTACCGCAAACCATGGCGCTGCAGCTGGGCAAGGACGGTCGCGATGTTGTCAGGGCCCAGGCCGCCGGCGAAGCCGCAAAAGACATTCGTACCCAGCTCAGCGGGCCAGCGCCAGTGCTCGGGCGCCTTGCCCAGGCCGCGAGACTCGTCCAGCAGGATGTGCACACGAGAGCGGTCTGCGCCGCCCAGGGCCTGGAGAAAGACCTGGATGACTCCGGCGCTATCGCCGTGGTACTGCAGGATGAGGTCCGGCCCCAGGTCCAGAGCACGGCGGTAAACCTCGAGCACCTGCTCGTCCCTGAACTCGCGCTTGCGCGCGTTGATGTTGAGCTGAAGGCGGTCGGCCTTCAACACGTCATCTGGCAGGCGGTCCTGCAGCAGTTCCTCGAACGCCAGGCTGCCGCACAGGTGCACGGCGCTGTGGCCCGGAAGGCGGGCATCGAAGAATGCTTGTCGCCAGGCCCGAGTGGGATTGCGCGGAGCGCCTTCGTTGTGCGGCACGTAGAGCAGCGCCCATTCCACGAAGGGGTAGGCCACGCTCAGACCGCGCAGGTCCGAGAGGTCCGTCTGGTCGTCGGGGCCGGTGAGGGAAACGCGGTCGAGAAGTGGAGTCGAGGACGGCATCAGGCGGGAGTGGGTATCGGGTCTGGAACTCGCGTGAAACGGCGCGCCAGGTCGTTGATGGTGCCCGTGGGGTCTGCAGAGTTCACCCAGCCCAGCTGCTCAAGCTGTTCCAAAAGCCGGCCGGTGTCCATCACCGTTTCGCCGGTCAGGCGGGCGAGTCGATAGGCGTCACCGGGGCCCCCGAGCGTGTCGAGAGCTTGAAGCAGGGCGCGCGAGGCGCGTACACGGCGGGGCGGAAAGGTGCGGGCGGTGGTCATGGGAGGGAAGTCTAATCAGGCCGGTTCGGCGACGACGGGCGCCGGCCGCGCTGCTTGCGGGAGGGCCAGCGCCTGGACTTGCGCTTGCGCGCGAGCCAGGTACTCGGGCCACAGGTTGGCCTGCCAGCGCAGTGCGTTGTCTGCGGCCTGCTTGAGCTCATCCAGTCGGGTGAGGTACCAGGCCACCGGCTCACGCTCGTAGGCCGTCTTCAGCCCCGCGAACGAACCCATCAGGCGCAAATGCTCTTCCTGCAGGTTCTTGAAAATCTTCAGCAGGTCAGCGGTCACCTCGGCTTCGGAGCGGCGAAAGTGGCCCGGCGGGGTCTCTTTCAGCACGAAGCGGCCGCCCACGCGGGAGCGGTTGCGGAAATGGTCGCAATCGATGACGACCACCGGGTCGCTGTTGCCCACGCGAGGCTGCACGGAGGGGTTGACCCAGCGATGCAGGGTCGGTTGGATGTCGATGCCCTCGAACGTGCGGGCCACCCAGTCCAGCGCTTCGCGCGCCGAGTCGGCGTGCAGGTAGAACACGTAGGGCAGCTGGGTGGCGAGGCCCAGCGGACGGCGCAGGAGGATGTTGAAGGTCTTCGGATGCATGACGAGCGTCGAAGGCAAGAAAAGGTGTTTGAGAGCCGGCTCAAAAATCGCCGGACTGAATGGAACTCATGGCCGCCATTTTAGTTGTTTTCCCACATCTGGTAAAGAGATTTGAGAGTCTAAAGTCCAAACAAAAGCCCCGGCAGGAGCCGGGGCTGATGGGGTGTCGAAAGCGCTCAGTTGACTTGGCGCGTGCGCGACTTCTCGTCGCGGGCGTGCTGGCGCTCGGCCATGCGTTCGCGGTGCTTCTGACGGGCGGCACGAAGCTCCTGGTGGCTCAAGGCGCCATTGTGGTCGACATCGGCGGCGTCGAACCGCTTGCCCGCGCGCTGCAGGGCTTGGTCCTTGGTCAGTTCGCGGTGATGTTCACGGGCGAGGCGAGGGGCGGTGGTATCCGCGTCCGCGGCGTACACGGAAGTGCCCGACAGGGCGACGAACGCCGACAAGGCGGCCAGGTTGCGAATGCGCTTCATGGTGTGAGACTCCTTAAAGTCCAGTTCTGAGATACAGGCAATGACGGTGAACGCGCGTCCTGAAGCGGAGCGTGGTGCGCGAAGCGCCAGGGCCTTCCACTTCCTATAGCGAGCGGCTTATGCGCGGGTGGGGCGCTACACCTTGAAGGACCACTACTTCTCTGCTTTCATGACTCAACTTGTTTTCACGGCCGCGGGCCGCGTGTTCGACAGCAACACGATGCAGGACTTGACCGAGACGGCGCACCAGTACCTGTTCTGCGACCTGGCGCTGGGCCTCGAAGGCGACGCTCCGGTGACACCGCGCGCGGTGCTCACGTTCCTGCAGAACTCGCCGGTGCTGCGCCAGGTCTACGCCCGCTGGCTGCCCGACGAGATGCTGCTCGAAGCCCTGGGCCCCGAGCCCAGCTACTCGTTGGAAGGTGGCATCGACCCGGCCGACATCGAGTACCTGGAGCTGTACCGCAGCTTCGACTTCGACAGCCGCGAAGACGTTTTCCAGGGCCTGCACAGCCTCATGCTGCACGGCGTGGGCTTCGTTCACCAGGAAGACGTGCAGGACCACGGCATGGTCCTGTACAAGGCCGGCTCGCGCACCTACTACGGGCTGGACCTGACGGCGTGTCGCAAGGTGCTGGACCTGCCGGTGCAACTGTGCACCGAAGTCTCGGTGCTGGAGGCGGACCAACTCGACCGGCGCTGGGGCACGCGCGTGAGCCAGTACCGCGTCGAGGAGCTGCAGCTGGGTGAATTCCTGCAAGCCATGCTCGAGGAGCTGAGCTACTACGGCGAGCCCACCGAGGAAGCCGCCGAGTCCAACAACGACTGATTTCAACCACCGCGGCCTCGAGCCGCGGTTTTCTTTTGCGGCAAAGAAAAGCGCCACCCCGCAAAGGGATGGCGCTTGGAAGCAGGGGTGGGTCAGGGCAGTCGACCCAGGTCCGGTGTGATGGCCTTGCGCAGCCCGAAGCGCGCAGCGATGGCGGCCTCTTCGGAGGCGGTGTTGATGGCCAGCGTGGCGGCTTCGGTCAGCCGGGTCTGTTGGTCGTCCAGCTCGCGCTGCGAGCGGCTGGCCATGACTTGCGCACGCTGTTCAGCCTGCTCAGCGGACAAGCTCAGCAGCACCAGGTCTCCGACCGGCTTGCCGCAATCCGTGAGGACGCGGGTCGACAGCAGGGCCTTGAGCTGCGCCAGCTCGGAAGGCTTGTGGGCCCAGTCCAGGTTGTGCACCAGCTCTTCGAGTGTTCGGCCGGTGCCGCAGCAGCGGGTGTTGCCGTGTGCGTCGGTGGCGACCGTGTCGGTCTCGACGTACGCGGTGTACTCATGCGTGCCGTTGTCGTACAGGTGGCACGTGAACTCCGCCGGTCGGTTCTGCCCCATCGGGCCATGCGCCTGGAACAGGTAGTGCACGCCTTGTTGGCGGCTGTAGGCCTTGACCCGGAAGCGGTCGACCAGCGTGATGTCGTTCAGGGGTGCGTGTTTGCGTTCTGCCAAGGGGATGCTCCTTGAATGTGTTGTCCTCAAGGATGTTTAGCAACGCGCGGGGTGACCAAGAAAAACGCCGGCGAGAGAGGCCGGCGTTGGAAAAGGTTTGCTGGGCGAGCGCCTGGGCAGGGCGCCCAACTCAGCCTTCTTGGGCCTCGGTCTCGACAGGGGCCAGCTCGCAGCTGGCGACCCAGGCGCGGATGAGGCGCTGTTCGATGTTGGCCAGCTTGGCCGGAATGTCTTCCACGCTGACGCTGTAGAGGGTCAGCTTGGCCCATTCGCCGTCGGGCTGCTCGCCGGTGATGTCCACCTCGGCCGAGGTGTGGACCTTGCCGTGTAGTTCGTAGGCGTACAGCGTGACGTTCAGGTGCAGCTTGTCATTGCAGCGGCAGACGGGCTCGACGCCTTCGAGGCGGCGCTGGTAGAGCACCTTGCGGCGCTGGAACGCATCGGTGTCCTTGTGTTCATAGGCCCGGAAGCCTTGGGCGGTCAGGAAGTCTTCGGTGTCTTTCATGCGTGTCCTTGTTCTCGGTAGAGCTCGTTGTATAGCTCCGGGTGGGCCTCGCGCAGCCAATCGGCCGCGAAAAAGCCTTTGATGCGCTGATTCTGCTCCTCGTCGCGGGGCAGACGCCAGCGCAACACGTTGCAAAGATAGATTTCCTGGCCGTTCTCGCTGAGGCTGTCGTAGCTCAGGTCCGCCGCAGGTTTGAACTGCATGCGCGCCAGCTGCACAGACGTGGCCTGCATGCGCCGACGGTTGGTCGGTCGCTCCTGAAGCCAACCTCCTTGGTTGTAGTCCCACTCGAGCACGCAGTGGGCCTCGGCGATGTCGAAACGGTCGAACTCAGCCATGTGCTGACCTCCTTGGTTGATTGTCGTCGTTCCTGGCGTGTGCTGTTTGCCACACCCTAAAGTTTAGCTACGTTCTGTCAGTGTATATCTAAACACTAGCAGCTATAATGGAAACACTTCGGGACAACAGACCCCCGAGGGAGCAGTACCAAACCGCATCGCAGTGACGCCCCGGGAGGGGGTTACGCCGCTGCATTCCCTGTTCTCTTTTAAAGCGCCTTGACGCGCACGAAAACTCTCATGAAAGTCATCAAGAAGCCCATCGTCGTCTCCTTCCGTTTCGCCGCCACCGACGAAGTCGTCAACACCCTGGAAGGCACTGTGACCGCCAAGGCGGGCGACGCCATCATCACCGGCGTGAAGGGCGAGACCTACCCCATCCAACGCAACAAGTTCGAAGCCTCGTATGAGTTCGACGAAGCCACCGGCAAGTGCTTCAAGAAGGCCATCATCGTCGAAGCCGTCCGCATGGACGCGCCGTTCGAAGTGAAGGTCGGCTGGTCGGACACGCCCATTCAGGGCAAGGCGGGCGACTACCACCTGACCTACGGTCCGGGCGACTTCGGCGCCGTCGCGGCCGACGTGTTCGACGCGTCGTACGAAATCGTCGAAGCCTGAGCTTTCGCTGCTCGATGAAGAAAAGCCCCGCGATGCGGGGCTTTGTCGTTTTAGCGGGAGCGCTACACCGCTCATCATCCTAAAATTCACTAGAAAATGAAGACGCTCATTGCAGGATTGTCACTGGCGGTCGCGTTAGGCTCTGCCTGCGCAAGAGAACTGGAAGGCGTCGGGTTGTCCGTCGAAGGCAGCGTCATCGCTGGCTCCATGGTTGCGCTGTGGCCGATTTCCGTCGCAGGGGGCAGTTACACCGTCGGAAAATTGAGCTGGGATGCACTGGCGCGTGCCCTTGCTGAGCACGCCAAGTGGACCGTAGGGGAAATGACGGCACAGGGCGACCGAGTCGTCTTGACACTGCGAAGCGCCGACCAAAAAGAATCGTTGACGGTCTCAGCGCCGGCTTCTCAAGTGGCTCTGGTCAACCTGGCTACAGGCCAAACCGTCACCGTCGAGCGCCCCGGAAAGCACAGCTTTGCGCTCAAGGCTCCCGGTGGAACACTCGGCGTTCTGTCCGACCCAGCGGCGAGACTGTCGCACTCCCAGGTGAAGCGATGACGGTGACTCGCGACGTCAAGAGCTTCCGGCGAGGGTTGCGAGACTGAGGCCCCTTCGCCTTTAGTGCTCGCCTGCCAACACGAGTCGTCGTCAAGTACACAGCGTCCACTTCAGCAGCCAGATACTGCCGCGACCTCGTGGACCGTAGCTCCCTGATAGGCGAGGAACACCGCCCACAGCATCAGCACGAACAGCAATGCCAGAGTACGACGCTGGCGACGAACTCGAGCGCGACGTGCGGCCTCGAGTTCAGCCTGCTCGCCTTCGCGTTCTGGCGCTTGTGTGGACGCACCGTCGTCATGCTGTGCGACGTGCGAAGGGGAACCCTCTACAAGTTGCTGGTCGTCGTGGCCGGCTGTGTTTGCGTCTGGATGCTGGCGGTGGCCTCGTTCCTGCCGTTCATCAGCATTTGCTGAGCGGTCACTCAGGCCGCAAGCGGTTCGGAAGCATTTGCGGGCATCAGCCAGTCCGCGGTACAGCCCGTGAAGCGGGCAAGCGCCTGCAATTGAACCGGGTTGGGTTGGCGCTCGTCGCGCTCCCAGGCTTCGACGTCCGAGGCCAGCACGATGGGACCCACTTGCCGCAGGCCATCGGCGAAGTCCGCGGTTTCCAATTCCTTGACGCTGCGCAGATGCCGAATGCGCTGGCCCACTGACGTCAGCCTGGGCGTTGCCCTCGGTTTCGCAGGAGCGGGTTGTCGGGGCGCCGGGGTGCTGTCGGAAGTCGGCAGCTCCGAAACCAGCAGGAATTCGGGGTCGACCTGGAAGAACGTGGCCAGCGTTTCCAGGTGGTCGCGACGCGGCGCGCTCAGCAGTGCGCGTTCTAGCCGCGTGACGGCCACGTGCGAACCGTTCTGGTAGCCCAGCGCCTGCTCGGCGACCTGAGCAGCGGACAGCTGGCGCTGTTGGCGCAATTCCTTCAGACGTTGTCCCAGAAGAAGGCGTTGGTCATCGGTCAGCAAGGCGGCCCTTTCAAGTCAGCAAAGCGCGCAGCACTCTCCGCGCAAGGGCGAGATTATCGGGCCTGCTGCCATTTGCTCGCAAGCCACCGAGAATGCGAAAAGCCGCCTTGCGGCGGCTCGTCTTTAGGTCACGGAACGCGCATGTTTTGGTCAGACCATTGCCGCCAATTCTGCCTGGGCTTGGGACAGAGCACTCATTCGGGCGGTTGGCCCGCCGGCCAGGCCCTCCGCACGCACGACGTCCACTTGCGCAATACCGATATAGCCCAGCACGGCTTGCAGATACGGTGCGACGAAGTCGACCCCGGCGGCAGGCCCTTGGCTGTAAACACCGCTGGAGCCCACCACCGCCACGGCACGCTTACCGCTCAGCAGTCCCACGGGGCCGGTCGCGCTGAAGCGGAAGGTCACGCCCGAGCGCACGATGCGGTCGAGGTAAGCTTTCAGGCTCGAGGGGATGGTCAGGTTGTACATCGGCGCGCCGATGACCAGCACATCCGCCGCCAGCACTTCCTGGATGAGCGTGTCGGAGACGGACATCACCATCGATTGCGTGAGGCTCAAATCTGCCGCCGGCGTGCGGCTGGCTTCGATGTAGTGCGCGTCGATGTGCGGCAGGTCCAGTTCGGCGACGTCGCGCACGACGACACTGTCGCCGCGGGCTCGAGCGTGGGCAACCGCCGCGTCCAGCACTTGGTTGGTGGCCGAAGCGTCGCCAAGGGCGCCGCTCTTGATGAAGAGAATGTGGCTCATGGTTCTTGTTGTCCTGGAAAGTCCTGGAATTCCTGCAAGGCCTCCAAGGCCTAAAGCGGGCCCGCTTCACGAGCGGACCGAGGGCTTCAGACGGCAGCCCAGTTCTTGAGGGTCACGTAGTCGGTCTTGCCGGTGCCCAGCAGGGGCAAGGCGTCGACCACCTTGATGAAGCGCGGCACGTTCAGCTCGGGCAGCCCCTTTTCGCGGGCCGACTGCAGCAGCTTGTCGCGGGTCAGCGCGGTGTCCGTCGTGAACAGCACCAGCGCTTCGCCCTTGCTCGCATCGGGACGGGTGCTGACGGCAGCTTGCTTGCCGTCGGTCAGGCAGGCGTTGGCCAGGCCTTCGACCGATTCCAGCGACACCATTTCTCCGGCCAGCTTCGCGAAGCGCTTGACGCGGCCCTGGATGCTGACGAAACCCTGGGCGTCCAGCGTGACGATGTCGCCGGTGCAATACCAGCCCTCACCTTCGGAAGACTCGGGCTTTTCCAGCACGCCCGGCTTGTCCACCTTGAGGTACCCGCTCATGATGTTCGGGCCCTTGACGTGCAGCAGTCCGCCGCGCTCGATGCCGGGAATGGGCTCCAGGCGGTAGTCCATCGTCGGCACGAGCTGACCCACGGTGCCCTTGCGATAGGCCATCGGCGTGTTCACGGCCAGCACTGGGGCGCATTCGGTGGCGCCGTAGCCTTCCATGATGCGCACCCCGAAGCGGTCCATCCAGGTTTCGCGCACGGTTTCGTTGAGCTTTTCCGCGCCAGCCACGACATAGCGCAGACGAGCGAAGTCGTAGGCGTGGGCGAAGCGGGCGTAGTTGCCCAGGAACGTGCTGGTGCCGAAGAGCACCGTGCAGTTGCGGTCATAGACCACTTCGGGGATGACGCGATAGTGCAGCGGCGAGGGGTAGTAGAACGCGCGGCAACCCGAGACGACCGGCATCAGCGCACCGCAGGTCAGGCCGAAGGAGTGGAACAGCGGCAGTGCCACCATGAACTTGTCTTGGGGCGTGAAGTCGGCGACGGCGCGAATCTGCGCGATGTTGCTGAGCAGCGAACGGTGGCTGTGCACGACGCCCTTGGGTCTGCCCTCGCTGCCGGACGTGAAGAGGATGACAGCCGCGTCGGCAGCCGACTGCGCCTTGTCGAGCACGCGACGCCCCAGCTTGCTTTGCAGCAGGACAGCCAGCTTGTCGCCCAAGCCGATGGACTCGCGCAGGTCTTCCGCAAAGACCAAGTTCAGCCCCTGCAGCTGGTCGATGACGCCTTGCAGCTGCGCCTTCTCGATGAACATGCGCGAGGTAATCACCGTCTTGATTTGTGCCGCGGTGCACGCAGCCTGCAGGCCGTCCCGGCCGGCGGTGTAGTTCAGCATGGCCGGCACGCGGCGACCCATGCTCAGGCCAAGCATCAGGGCCACGGTGGCGGTGGCATTGGGCATCAGCACGCCGACGTTCTCGCCGGGCGCGCTCACGCGCGACGTCAGGCGCTTCATCATCAGCACCATACGATGCAGAGAGGCGTAGGTCTCCGACTGCAGGCCCGTGGCGCGAATGTCTTCCAGCAGTGGGCCGGTGCCGCCGTACAGGGACTTGGCGTCAAAGAAGGCCTGGCCCAGCGTGCGGTCGGGCTCGGCCTGCACCAGCATGCGCGTCATGACGTGGCGCAGCTGCTCTCCGGCGTGCTTGCGACGCTCCTTGGCCTTCATGTCCTCGGGCGCCGGTGCGAGCGTCTGGGCCGGCACCGCGGTCAGCGTGATGCGCGGCAGCACGGAACGGGGAATCAGCCCCTTCAGGCGGGTGAGGTAGGTCTGGTCGGTGCCCGTGAGGCGAATCGGCTGCACCACAGCCTGCGCGCGGGTAGCCGCGAAGCCAGCGCCTTCGTAGACCTTCATCAGGCTGCCGGTGGTCGTCAGGCGACCTTCCGGAAAGATGACGACGGGGCGGCCGGACTCGAGCAGGCGCACAACCATCTTCATGGCCATCGGGGCCGTGGGGTCCAGCGTGATGTAGTCGACCAGCTTGAGCATCCAGCGTACGGCCGGCTGCTTGGCGATGGCGGTGTTGATGACGAAGGTTGCGTCGCTCGGCAGGTTCAGGCCGAGCACCAGCCCGTCCAGGAACGAGGCGTGGTTGGCCACGACCATGGTTCGGGGGTTGTGAAGCAGGTCCTTGCGGAAGCCGGAGGTCTTCACGCGGAACAGCAGGTTCACGAGTGCGCGAGCGACGGGCTTGACGGCCCGTGCAAAGCCGCTGGCCTGGCGAATATCAGAGGTCATGTATTCTCGTTCTAGAGTGTGTGCTTGATGCTCCTAAAACGGAGCTGACAGTATCGTTAGTGTAGCAGAACCATGACTTAAAGTCTAGGATGCCGCGCTAGCGCTGCCGCAGATTTAGGCTGCGTCGGCGACTCTGTTCCTACACGTCAGGAGTTTTTTAACCCTGAAACGTGAGGCCCCCACATGTCGAACGTCCCCACCGCCGTTGCCAAGCGGCTGGCCACCCTGAGCCGTCAAATGCGCCGCCAATCCTTGCTGCGCGAAGAGCAGGACCAGGCCTTCCGCGCTGGCGAGATGACGCGCCGCGAACAGCAGGATGCGCTTTCCCGAGCGCTGTCCTGCAAGCAAATCGCTCAACGTCGCCTGCAAGCTGCGGTGGAAGCCTGTGATGTCGATGCCGCCGAGCGCGAGCTGCAGACGTTACTGAGCTACACCGCTCGCATCAAAGGACTCACGCAGAGCCCGCAGGTCGAGCTTCCGCTCGCAGCCTGAGGCCCTGGTCGTGATTGAGCCCTGCATCCTTTCGAGGATGCGGGGCTTCTTTTCGAGATGACTCTGTGAGAAGCTACAGCAACACTGGTAGAATAGTCGTATTCCCTACCCTAAAGAAGAAGACCGGGCTGTTCCCGGCCGATGAAAGGGAAACACCATGACCCAACGCATCGTGGTCGTCGGCGGTGGCGCCGGTGGCCTGGAACTGGCCAGCAAGCTTGGCCGACAACTTGGACCCGAGCAGGTCACGCTGGTCGACAACAAGCTCTTCCACATTTGGAAGCCCTCGTTGCATGAAGTCGCGGCCGGCACGCTGGACATCCACCAGGAGGGCCTGTCGTACGAGATGCTCGCGCACGACAACGGCTTCACCTTCGTCTACGGGCCGCTCGTCGGTCTGGACGAGCCGCGACGCGTCATCGTCGTCGGCGCCATCGCCTCCGACATCGCAGGCGATGCGGACGACGCGGTGCTCGTCCCCCGGCGCGAGGTGCCTTACGACCAGCTGGTGCTGTGCATCGGCAGCACCGCCAACCACTTCAACGTCCCAGGGGCCCTGGAGCACACGATTTCGCTGAACAGCCCGCAGGACGCTGAGCGGTTCCGCCTGCGCATGCTCAAGCTGCTGACGGCGGCTGAGCTGCGCAAGTCGCACGGGCAGCCGGCCGGTGTCGACGTGGTCATCATCGGCGGGGGCGCGACCGGGGTCGAACTGGCCGCCGAACTGCGCGAAGCCAGTGCCGTGCATTCGCGCTACGGCTTCCGACGTCTGGACCCGAATCAGGACGTTCGAATCACCATTCTCGAAGGCGCACCGCGCATCCTGGCCCCGCTACCGGAAAAGGTATCCCAGGCGGCTGCTCAGTTGCTGAGCAAGCGACATGTGCGCATGCACACCCGCTGCCGCGTGGTCGGCATCACCCCGACCGAAGTCACTGACGGGGAAGGCAACCGATACCCGGCGGACATCGTCGTCTGGGCCGCCGGCATCAAGGCGCCGCCGGTGCTGGCGTCGCTGGGGCTACCGCTCAACAAGGGTGGCCAGGTGGTGGTCACGTCGCAACTGGCCGTCGAAGGCCATCCTGGCCTCTACGCCCTGGGCGACTGCGCAGCCTGTGACATGGGTGAGGGCAAGCTCGTGCCGCCGCGCGCCCAGTCAGCCCACCAGCAGGCCGACTACCTCTACGCCCAGTTCATGGCTGTCGCCCAGGGCACTCCGGTGTCGACCAAGCCGTATGTGTACCGTGACCATGGCTCTCTGGTCTCGATGGGCACGCAGACCTCGGTGGGCAGCCTGATGGGCAACTTGATTGGTGCCAACTGGTTCGTCGAGGGGCTGTTCGCCCGTGCGATGTATGTGAGCCTGCACCTGCTGCACCACCGCGCCGTGCTCGGCACCTTGCGCACCGGGGTGCTGGCGTTGGCCCGATTCCTGGTCAAACGTGCAACTCCGCTCGTCAAGCTGCACTGAGACATGGCCTGATGCCGTATTTGGCATCAAAAAGACGCTCCAGCCCGCGCCTTCCAGAGGAAAAGCGCGAGTGTGCGGTTGTGGTCGTATGACAAATGCGGCATTCCAGCCCGCTTAAATAAAGCCGGCACCTACACCTGGGCCGCCTCCCGAAGTCCCCCTTGAGATGAACAAGCTGAAGAAACTCCTCAACGACACGCGCTTTCGCGTTGCCATGCTGGTCACACTGCTGGTGACTCTGGTGCTGGCGGGGTTGCTGGGCTTGATGGCCGATGCCAACCGGGAGGCCAGCCTGCGCAAGAGTCCGACGGCCAAGATGTTCGAGAAAGAGCCCGAGCAGTGGCTGACTCGACCCGCGGAACTCATCGAGTTCCAGAACGCGCTCGACACGCGGCAGCTGGCGTCAGTGGGTATCCGCGAAGGGTTGGTGCTGTTCACCCTCAAAGACGGCTCCAAGCACAGCACGTTGGTTCCGGGCTGCACTGTGCTTTCTTGCAACGGCACGGTGCTCGATAAGCTGCCGGAGTTGAGCAGCAAGGACGGCTTTTCACTGGCGCGAGTCGACGTAGACCCCCGTTCCAGCAGCCGCCGCACGCTTGACGCCCTGGGCGCCATGGTGGCCCCTGCGTTCTCGCTGGCCTTGCTCTGCCTGGTCGGCTACCTCGTGTTCACGATGCAGGGCGGGGGCGGCGACAAGAAGGCCGGCAAGCTGGTCGAGAAGCCGACCACGCGGTTCAGCGACGTCATCGGCGCCGAGGAGGCCAAAGCAGGGTTGAAGCGGGTGCAGGCCTTCATCAAAGACCCGTCCAACTATGTCGACATCGGTGCGAAGCCCCCGCACGGCGTTCTTTTGGAAGGACCCCCAGGCACCGGCAAGACGCTGTTGGCCAAGGCACTGGCAGGCGAATCTGGTGCCAACTTCATCGCCATCGACGGCTCCTACTTCACGTCGATGTTCTACGGACTGGGCGTTCGCAAGGTACGCCAGGTGTTCGAACTGGCCCGCAAGTCGGCACCGTGTGTGCTGTTCATCGACGAATTCGACGGCATCGGCAAGCGCACGAGCGGCAAAGAGGCGTCCGGCGGCGAGACCGAGCAGAACCGCATCATCAACCGCGTGCTCGTGGAGATGGACGGCTTCCAGTCGCGTGAAAACGTCGTCGTGGTCGGCGCCACCAATCACGTCGGAAACATCGACCCCGCGATGCGCCGTCCGGGTCGATTCGACCGCGTCATCCGACTGATGCTGCCGACCCTGCCTGACCGCAAGGCGCTGTTCGAGCGCTATCTGCGCGACGTGAAGACCGAGGGAGACATCAACGCCGAAACGCTGGCGCGCATGACCCAGGGCATGTCACCGGCAGACATCGCCAACACGGCCAACGAAGCTGCGTCCAAAGCTGCCGAGGCAGGGGATGCCGCGGTGACCAACGAACACCTCCTGCGCGCGGTAGAAACTTTTCAGCTGGGCGGCGAAGTCTCGGCCAACAAGCAGCTCATCACGCCGGAGACCCGTGAACGCGTGGCCGTCCACGAAGCCGGGCATGCCCTGATGGCCCATGTGCTCAAGACAGGCAGCGTCGACCGGGTGAGCATCGAGCCGCGCGGCGAAGCGCTGGGTGTCACTTTTGTCAGCCGGTTCTCCGAAGAACCTCTTTTCCAGCAGAACGAGCTGACCAGCCGGCTGTCGATGATGCTGGGCGGACGCGAGGCGGAGCTGCTGGTCAAGGGCAATGTGTCATCGGGCGCTGCCGATGACCTGAAGCGTGCGACGGAGCTGGCGGTCTCGATGGTCGGCAATCTGGGGTTCAGTTCGACCTTCGGGCTGCTGAGCGTGGCCGGCGTGCCGCAGAACCTGGTCGGCCCCGACATCCAGGCGGGCATCCTTGCGGAAGCCCGGCGCATGCTGGAAGACGCTCAAGCCTTGTGCGTGAAGACCATGACCGAGCACCGCGCCGCGCTGGACGCGCTCACGCAGCTTCTGCTGGCGCAGGAGACCGTCAGCGGCGAACCTCTGCAAAAGGCGCTGTCCGCGCGCTGAGTCGAGCACGGTGCGGCAGGAAGCCGCGGTTCCTAGACCTGAGAGGTCAACTTCATAGGAACGCAGGTCATGTCCACCATGCAACTGCACATCGACGGCTCGTCCGTCCGAGCGAAATCGGGTGCCCGTCGCTGGGCACTGGGCTGGGCCCTCGTGGTCAGCCACGGTGGGTTCGAAGCCGAGGTCGAGGGCGCCACCCAGGTGCCCCAAGAGCTCAACGGCTACCACGAGATGGTCGCCTTCGTCGAAGCGGCGCTCTATGCGAGCGCACGCGGCGTCGAACCGGAGAACCTCGTGGTCTACACGGACGACGAGAACATCGGGTACGCCAACGGCTACCTGCATCCGGACAACTACGCCGGCGCCCGGTCCTTCGCGCTGCACGAGCGGCTCGACAAGCTCTGCTCGAAGCTGTACTGCGAGGCGACGCGGGACCTGGTCCTGCGCTACCTGCGCGGCGCACGCATCCACAAGCTCAAGGGACACAGCTTCCTGGTCTACCAGGAACGGGCCGACTACCTGGCGCGTCAATGCGCCTGGCGGCTGATGGAGGGCGCCCCCTTGCCCTCGCTGTCCTTCATGGACTGGCTTGCAAAAGGTCTCCCCTACTACACGCGTGACAGTGTCGACCCCAAGACCTGGCATGCACCCTTCGTCCAGGAAGCACTCGCAGCCTGAACGTTTCTCAAAAGCTCCTGGCCTTGTGCCGGGAGCTTTTCCTTTGAGCCATGCGCAATCGAGCGACGTGACGGCAACGGCTAGCCCCGGTCAAAGAATCTGCGGAGCGACGCGGTCTCTTCCAGGGTGAGGTGTTCCAAGAAGAGAACCGGCCTACGGCCGTGGTCGGCGTGTACCCAACATCTACCGTTTTCAACAGTGGCGTGGGCCTTGCATAACGATTCGTCTACGAAGAACCGACCGTCTTCGTTCAATACACCTTCAGTGCTCACAGGCTGGGTGCAGCCATCCAGGGCCACGATGAAGAGCCTGCTGGCCTCTTCGTGCACAGATTGAGTCCGGCAAAAGTGCAAATTGCGCACGCGCAACTGAACAGGCGTTCCAGCGTGGACACACGTACGATTCAAAAACTGCTCAGGGGTGAGCCCCACGCCAAGCACAGCGGGAACGTCCCCAAGTCTCCGTGCTATGTCTTCTCCCCAAGCTTCGTGTGCACGCGTCTCTGTGCTCGCCAATCTGGCACAGGCGGCATCAAGAGCGCTCGTGCTCAACACTGAGGAGCCGAACCGCGATGAGCCTTGGCCGCCGGAACTCGAAGACTCCGCCGAGCGCAGAGCAAGCCCGGGCCGCAGATGGAAGGCGCCCGAACTGAGGCAGGTTTGGTGGGACTCGCACCAAGCCCTCCCTTTGCGTCGGGCGTGGTCGGCCATCAGCGCAATGGCGCTGGCGGAGTCGCTGACGATGGCGAGTTCTTCATCCCCTGCCCACACGGCATGGGGGTCTGCCCAGGCCATTGACTTCCATTTGGCGGCGACGGCATGCCAGCTCGCAAACCCCCACAACTTCGCAAGCACTTGACGACACGCCGCGGGTGACAGCCGCAGGCCGAGTTCGTCCGCAAAACGGTTGAACTGCCGAACCGCCAGCCCCGGGCTGAATGAAAGCATTCTGTTCAGCCGACGAGGAGTGAGCTCGAGCTCAGCGGGGACGCAATGCCTGAAGCCCGGCAGCGTGCGGAGACGGATTGCGGCCGCGCTGGGCTCTTCTTCTGTCAAACCTCGAAAAACCGCTTGTACGCGTCGACGCATCAAGTCGTCGACGGCAACGAATTTCAGAGGTTCTACCAAGGCAACGCACTGCCCTTTCACGCTCAGCCGCCAGCCCCCGGAGGGAAGCCATTGAAAGTCGTCGGCGGCTATGAGGCCGTCTTCAACTATGCTGAGCGCTTGCGCCAAGATGTCCGCTGGGTTGTCCGCCCATACCGGTGCTTGCTCCGAGAGCTCAGCCGTGTAATCACTGCGGGTTTTGGCCCGCAGCAGCCAGGGCTCGGAAGTGGGGCGCACCAGGCTCGTCAACGTACGGCAGTACGTCCAGTCGAGATGTCGCTCATAGGCGTCAACTGCGGCCTTGAGGTCGGTCACCCCAAAACTTCGGACGGACGCAAGAGTTGCTTGGCAGGGTTCGCGTAGAAAGAGCGCAGACATCGAAGGCTCCATGTGCTGAGCGCACAAAGCCCAGAAGGCTTCGATGCCAGTGTGCACATTGCCGACGGTGCGCTCAGGGCATGAGGCCTGTTGCGTAGTCAGGGAAGGACTGTCCCAGATTTGCCTTCGCAAGCGTGGAAGCTTGCGGTGCACGGTCTTGTACTGGGCGACGTGCGAAAGTGTACTTCGGCACTCGCCGACAGTGGCCAAATACCACGGAACAATGTGAATTTCGTCAACAAAAAAGCCTGCTGCGGGAACGCAGCAGGCTCAGGGAAGGGTAGTGCTCAAGCCGGCTCGGTCACCAGCTCGTCGATGGCCTGGAAGATGTCGCGCAGCGCTTCTCCGGAGCCGGGGATGACGCCGCAATCCTCGTAGTCGGGCATCACGGCGAACGTGACGTCCGCGTCGTTCTTGTCATAGATGCGGATGTCGGCGCGAAACAGGTCTCCGTCCGTGTGGCTGGAGTCCATGGCGATGCTGATTTCGAAGCCCTTGTAGCCAATCTTCGTGCAGACCGACGGGTTGCGCGTGGATTGATTGCGCAGCAGCATGTCGATGCAGGCGCGCGGTGTGGCGATTCCTTGGGTGATGGCAGGCATGTGCAGTGTCCTCGAGTGTCGAAAACACGTTTAGCGACTTGGGCAGCTGGCCCTAAAGAAAAGCGCTCCTGGAGGGTACCAGGAGCGCCGAGAAAGAGCATCTTCAGTGTGCCGGACGCTGACCCCGGACGTATTGGGCGCGGTTCTTGGCAACGGCTTCGGTGACGAAGGTCCTGTTGGTCAGTCCGGCGATGTCCAGCGCCATCGGCTCGAGGATGCGCTCGCAGAACAGCGGGTGGGCCAGCAGCTCCTGCAGCTCGGCTTCGCAGTCGAGCTCGGCGTGGCCGTTCCACTTCAGTGGCTTGAAGCCGCGCTCAAGACGGATGCCGTCGATTTCGCAGGACAGGTAGCCGCTCGGAAAGCGCCGTTCGCCGATACGCAGGTCGAGGACGCTGGCCGTCAGCTTGGTGCCAGGCAGCTGGGCCAGTTCGAAACTGGCCGCCGCGCAGTGCCGGCTGTTGAGAGGACTGGGTGAGTAGGTGAGATACAGGCTCATGGGTTACTCCTGTTGAGATTGCCTGGCTCTGTGTAGCGAGCAAGGGGCCTCAAGCAGTCTGTAGGTTGACGCAACGTGACTGACAGAATACAATAGAGTTCTAAATAAGTCCCCAGCACCCATGAGCCGACAGACCCCCTACGTGCGCGGAATCGCCGCGCTGCCTACCTCTTTCCAGTCCGTGCTGCGCGTCGAGGTGCGCAAGGTCTCGAGCTACTACCGGCTGGGCCTGCCAGATGCTCTGTTGGAAGCAGCGGGCTTCCAGGCTGACCACCCGCTGCAGGAGGTGGCCAGCGAACAAGACCTCACGCTGGTCGCGGCGTCGAACGAAGGCACTGCTCCGCGCAACCAGCGCCACTACACCCAAGCCCTGCGCGACCGCGGCATTGCAGTCGGCGACCGTGTCGTTCTGCTGGCCTACCCAGGGCGTGTGGTCGTGCAGGCCTACGATGAAGCGCGGCACGACGCGGTGCTGGCTCTGTTCTGCCGGGAAGAGCTGGCCATCGAAAAACGTGCCATTCTGGAAAAGAAGCTGCTGCCCGCCGGTCCCGGCCTGGAGCTCGACGCCCAGGCGTTCAACACCGTCTCGCTGACCGAAGTCCGCTATCCCGACCGGCAGTCGACCTACCGCTACTCCCTGTTCGGGCAGGTGCTGACTCACGTTTGCGGCATCCGCGTGGGGGACCGGCTTCGCAGCGAACGCTTTGCCGAAGGTGTGTGGCTGCGCCCGGACCCGCAAGGCGACCTGCTGTGCTTGCCTTCGCATGGCGACGAGCAGCGCCCTCTCGTCAACCTGTGTCACCAGCGCCTTCTCGGCGGTCTGGTCGGCGAGACCCGCGCGATGGTCGTCTACGGCAAGCACGGCATCGCCGTGGTCTACGAGCGCACTCCGGTGTCGCGTTTCGGGTTGTCGCGCCGGCAGACGGTTGAGTCGCTGCGCGAGTCGACCGTACAGGTCAACACCTCGTGGTACGACGTCCCCGAGAGCGGACGACTGCAAATCTCTGGCGAATGGCTGCTGGACTTCGGATTTGCGCCGGGCGTGAGCTACGACGTTGTCGACTCGCCCATCAAGAAAAACACCGACCTCATTGTGAAGTCCGACGAGGGGCGCTACGCCGTCACGCGGCTGTTCCCCGACCGCGGCCTGCCCAAGATGTACCTGCCCGCCGACCGCGTGCAGGCGTTCCGTGACCGCGGCAAGGCCCAGGTGCGTGTCGTGGCGGCGGCTGACGGTCTGATGGTGTGGTGATGGCGGCCGGCGCCACGGCGGCTCCCGGCACGGGCGGCGGCTCGCTCAACTTCATCCTCATCGCACGCCGTGACGGCGAGCCGGACCGCTATGTGGGCAGCGAGCGGGGCGACCTCATCGAGGACCTCGGCCGCGCTGTCCTGTACCAATCGGAAGCGGCGGCGATGCGCCAGCTGCGCCGGCTCGTGACCCGAGACCTCGAGCGCAAGCAAGACGTGACCCTGGACATCGGGCACGTGGCGTTCACACTCGTAACGACCTCGGGCGTCAAGAAGAAGCCGATGGCCGCGGGTTTTGTCATCAAGCGGGAGAACGGCGAGTACTACCGAGGTCCCAAGACCCGCAACGCGAACTCCTTCCAGGAAGCGCACTATGGTTTTGTGCCTAACCGCGACAGTGCCACCGTCTTCAACAGCGAGTCGGCCGCCCAGGAGCGCGCTCGCGGCATCCTGCAGGTGCTGCAGCAGACGGCTGAGAGCATGAAGGGCCCCAACAACCGGGTCTACGCGGACATCGCGGCGCGCAGTGCGTGCCAGGTCATCGCCGTCTGAGACCTGGGGTTCCAGCACCTCACCACCTGTCGGTGCCGGCACGGGCATTCAGGCCATCTATCGGCTAAATGCCGGGCCTATAGGAGGCATGCCTCATCGCCTTCTGCTCCAGATGCTCAAGAACCCGTCCTCGACGGGTTCTGTCATCCCGTCCTCGCGCTTTCTGGCCGACGCCATGGCGCGTGCTGCCGGTGACGTGCCGCATATCGTGGAGCTGGGCGCCGGCACCGGTCCGGTGACGCAGGCGTTGCTGGAGCAACACCCCGAGGCAAGCCTCACGGCCGTCGAATTGCAGCACAGCTTGGCAGAACACCTGCGCAAGCGCTTTCCGGCATTGGACGTGCGTCAGGCCTGCGCTCACGAGGTGCTCGACAAGATGGCGTTCGGCCAACCGATGGCCGTCGTGTCGAGCCTTCCCTTTCGCTCCCTGCCTGCCGATGTTGTGGGCGTGACCGTCGGCAGCATCATCGCGTGCCTGGAGCGTCACCCTGGCTCGTGCCTCGTGCAGTTCACCTACCAGCCGCGAGCCCCGTTCCAGGCCCCGCTGGGCTATCGTTGGCAGCGGGTGGCCACCGTCTGGCGCAACACGCCTCCGGCCGGTGTGTGGGTCCTCCGAAAGGGCGCTTGAGGGCTGCGGCCCTGCGCTAGGGCCACCTACCGCGGAGCGTGGGGGCTCACCCCTCCACTTTAGGTTGTGACGGCCGGCAAAGGCGCCGGTGGCGTTCCTTCAACCCTTCGGGCGCACCCGAGCAGCACGCGAGCAGGTCGTCCAGGTACAGCCGTTGGCGAAAGCGCTTGTCGCGCCAGCTTTCGGCAGGAAAGTTGTCGAACACCTCGTCGGCGGGGGCAACCCAGCGCAGGGCCTGGGCGCCTGTGGCGAAGGTGCGCTGGCCGGTGTAGCCCAGCCGTGAGTCGACCGTCACTCCGCGCAACGCTGCAAGGTCACGTGGCGGCAGTTGACGCATCAGGTCCAGCAGCGGTGACTGCGGCTTCGTGCCGTGCGGCAACTCACCTCGCGTGAGGTAGCGCGCAGCCAGGTGCGGGCGCGTGGCAATGAGGTGCAGTTGCTTGGAGGTGGCCATGGCTCCATTTTGCCATCGAACGGCTTGTCGGTCTATCTAAAACGCTCTCCTGCTATCAAAAGGGCTAACCAGACTTTACAGTCAGTGTTTGTTAAGGTAGCATGAGAACTTAATAGACCTAAAAACTCTCTGCGGTTCTCGGATTCGAGGGCTGCGTGAATAAAGCACAGGCCTATTCGTCAGCAGCAGAGCCACTGCACGGCATCGCGCAGCGGCCTTCCGCCAAGTCGACAACGACACCTTTGAAAGGGCACCCCGTGACCACTACCGCGCTTTTCGACGACTTCAAAACGTCCTACGAGGCCTCCAGTGCCGTGCAGATGAGTCTGCAAGAGTATCTGGAGCTGTGCAAGCAAGACCCGATGGCGTATGCGCTGCCGGCTGAGCGAATGGTCAAGGCCATCGGCGAGCCTCGAACCATCGAGACGCGCTCCGACGCGCGGCTGCTGCGCCTGTTCGGTAACCGCTCGATTTCCTACTACGAGCCCTTCGCCGAGTTCTACGGCATGGAAGGCGTCATTCAGGAAATCGTCTCCTACTACAAGCACGCCGCTCAGGGTCTGGAAGAAAAGAAGCAGGTGCTCTACCTGCTGGGCCCGGTTGGCAGTGCCAAGAGCTCGCTGGCCGAGAAGTTGAAGGTTCTGATGGAGCAGTTCCCCATCTACGTGCTGGTCGACGGTGACAGCGGCGAACGCAGCCCCGTGCTGGAGTCCCCGCTGGGCCTGTTCAAGCCGGCCCAGTACGCCGAGCGTCTGGCGCGTGACTTCGGCATCAACGCCCGCTATCTGACGGGCATGCTGAGCCCTTGGGCTCAAAAGCGCCTGAAGGGCTATGGCGGTGACATCACCCGCTTCCGTGTCGAGCGCATCCTGCCTTCCGTCCTCAACCAGCTGGCCATTGCCAAGACCGAACCGGGGGATGAGAACAACCAGGACATCAGCGCGCTGGTGGGCAAGGTGGACATTCGCAAGCTGGACCGGCTGAGCCAGGACGACCCGGACGCCTACAGCTACTCCGGCGGCCTGTGCCTGGCCAACCAGGGTCTGCTCGAATTCGTCGAGATGTTCAAGGCGCCCATCAAGGTGCTGAACCCGCTGCTGACGGCCACCCAGGAAGGCAACTTCAAGGGCACCGAGGGCTTCGGCGCCATGCCCTTCCAAGGCCTGGTGCTTGCCCACTCCAACGAAAGCGAGTGGAAGTCCTTCAAGGACAACAAGAACAACGAAGCGTTCCTGGACCGCGTCTACATCGTCAAGGTGCCGTACTGCCTGCGTGTGACCGAGGAAGTGGCCATCTACAACAAGTTGCTGCGCGGCTCGACTCTGTTCGAGGCGCCGTGCGCCCCGGGTACGCTGGAAATGCTGGCCCGCTACATCGTGCTGACCCGCCTGAAGGCTCCGCAGAACTCCACCGTCTACTCCAAGCTGCGCGTCTACGACGGCGAAAACCTGCGCGAGTCCGACCCGCAGGCCAAGTCGGTCACCGAGTACCGCGACTATGCCGGCAACGACGAAGGCATGTCCGGCCTGTCGACCCGCTATGCCTACAAAGTAATCGCCAAGGCCTTCGAGCGTGATGCCGCTGAAGTCTCGGCTGACCCGGTGACGATGCTCAAGACCATCGAGGAGAGCATCGCTCGCAGTGACCTCGACGCCGACACCGAGAAGGCCTACAAGGCGCACCTCAAGGAGTTCCTGATTCCGAAGTATCTGGAGTTCATCCAGAAGGAAATCCAGACCGCCTACCTCGAGTCGTATTCCGACTACGGCCAGGACCTGTTCGACCGCTACGTCACCTTCGCCGACTTCTGGATTCAGGAAGAAGGCTACGTGGACCCGTCGACCGGCGTCGCGTTCGACAAGGCAACGCTCAACGTCGAGCTCGAGAAAATCGAGAAGCCGGCGGGCATTGCCAATCCACGCGACTTCCGCCACGAGGTCGTCAACTTCGTGCTGCGCGCTCGCGCCAAGAACGGCGGCACCAACCCCGCGTGGACGAGCTACGAGAAGCTGCGCACGGTCATCGAACGCAAGATGTTCGCGGCCACCGATGAAATCCTGCCCATCGTCTCGTTTGCGGCCAAGAGTTCGGCCGACGAGGAGAAAAAGCATCAGGCCTTCGTCGAGCGCATGGTGAGCAAGAACTACACCGCCAAGCAAATCCGCCGCCTGGTCGAGTGGTGGATGATGACTCGTCGCCAGTGATGCCTTGAAGACGACGGGGCAGTCGCCGCCATGCGCCGCGTGACTGCCCTGCTTGAGAAGACCCAGAAGGGGCCTCTGAGCCCTCCCACTCATGCACCGGATGCGTCCTCGTCCGGTGGCTTCAAGGAATCGCGTCATGACCTCCGTCATCGTTGACCGTCGGCCCCAGCAGGGCAAGAGCGCTGCCAATCGGCAGCGCGTCCTGCGGCGCCTGAACAAGATGCTCAAGCAGCAGGTGGACCAGCTGGTCGGCCAACGCAAGCTGGGCGACATGGACCAGCAGGCCGAGGTCGTGGTCCAACGCAAGGACGTCTCCGAGCCGACGTTCTCCCTCAACCAGGGCAGCGGTGCTTCGGACCGCGTGCTGCCAGGCAATGGCCGCTACCAGGTCGGCGACCTCATCCCCAAGCCGCCCAGCCAGGACGGCGGGGGCGGCGGTGGCGATGGTGAGGGCGACGGTGAGGGCGGGGAAGACAGCTTTCGCTTCATGCTGTCGCGTGAGGAGTTCCTGTCCATCCTCTTCGATGACCTTCAACTGCCGGAGCTGCTGAAGAAGGAGCTGACCGACGTCGTCGACAAGAAGTTCAAGCGCGGCGGTGTCGTGCGACATGGCAACCCCGGCAACATGTCGGTGCTGCGCACCTTCAAGGCATCCATCGGCAGGCGCGTTGCGGCCGCTGGCTCCGTGGCGGAAGACCGCGCCGAAGCTGAGGATAGGCTGAAGGCCGCCGAGGAGGTCGGCGACGAGGAACTCGCCAAGACCATTCGCCTGGAGCTCGAGGAGCTGTCGCGTCACGCTGCTCGCGTTCCCTTCATCGACCCCGTCGACCTGCGGCACCGCAGTCTGGTCGAGGTGGAGGCCCCGCGCACCGCCGCGGTGATGTTCTGCCTGATGGATGTGTCCGGTTCCATGGACGATGACCGCAAGGACATGGCCAAGCGCTTCTTCACGCTGCTGTACCTGTTCCTCACGCGCAAGTACGAAAAGGTCGAGCTGGTCTTCATCCGCCACACCGACGATGCCGAAGAGGTCGACGAAAACACGTTCTTCTATGACCCGAAGACGGGCGGCACCAAGGTGCTGGCGGCGCTGAAGAAGATGAAGGAAATCATCCTCGCACGCTACCCGGCCAGCCGCTACAACATCTTCGGTGCGCAGGCGAGCGACGGCGATTCGTTCGGCAACGACCCCAAGGAGTCGCGCGCGTTCCTCTTCAACGAGCTTCTGCCGCTGTTGCGTTACTACGTATACGCCGAAACAAACGAAAACTCCAACGAGTCTTCGAGTCTGTGGCAGGCGTACTCCGACCTGGTGACCGACAACTTCAACATGGCGCCCATCTGCTCGCGAGCCGAGGTGTATCCGGCGCTGGTGAAGCTCTTCAATCGCGAACGTGCCTAAGGCGCGCGGCAACAACAGAACAAGGAGCGCACCATGCGCGATACCAGCAAACTGATTGCAAGCGGCAGCGAGTGGACATTCGACCACCTCGTGAACATCGACCGGGCTTGCGCCCGCCATGCGGCACGCTATCGACTGGACTACTTCCCGAACCAGATTGAAGTCATCACCAGCGAGCAGATGCTCGATGCCTACTCAGCGGTGGGTCTGCCGGTGAACTACCACCACTGGAGCTTTGGCAAGGACTTCCTGGCCAACGAGAAGGCCTACAAGCAGGGCGAGCAGGGCCTGGCCTACGAAATCGTCATCAACTCCAGCCCCTGCATCAGCTACCTGATGGAGGGCAACTCGCTGGCGATGCAGGCGCTGGTCATCGCCCACGCCTGCTACGGCCACAACAGCTTCTTCAAGGGCAACTACCTGTTCCGCCAGTGGACACAGCCCGACAGCATCATCGATTACATGGTGTTCGCCCGCAACTACATCAGCGAGTGCGAAGACCGTTACGGCTACGAGAGGGTTGAAGCAACGCTGGATGCGTTGCACGCCTTGCGCGAACACGGCGTGGACAAGTACAAGCGACCCGGCCGACTGGACTCGCGTCGCGAGCGTGAAGAGCAGGCCAAGCGCCTGGAGGCCGCCAAAGAGTCCATGCGCCAGAACGAGTACTACAGCCTCGTGCCGCAGCTGGCGGAAAAAGCCGCAGGCATCAAGACGTTCCCGGAGCATCCGGAAGAAAACCTGCTGTACTTCATCGAAAAGCATGCCCCCAAGCTCGAGCCGTGGCAGCGCGAACTGTGCCGCATCGTGCGTAAGGTGGCCCAGTACTTCTATCCACAGCGCCAGACCAAGGTCATGAACGAAGGGTGGGCCACGTTCTGGCACCACCGGCTGCTCAACGACATGTGGGACGCTGACGAAATCGACGACGGCATCCTGCTGGAGTGCATGCACTCCCACACCAATGTCATCGCGCAGCGCGGCTACGCGCAGTTCAACCCTTATGCGCTGGGCTTCGCGATGTTCACCGACATGCGGCGTGTGTGCGAGAAGCCGACCGACGAGGACCGCGAGTACCTGCCCAACATTGCCGGCAAGGGCTGGCTGGAGACCCTGCACGACGCGATGCAGAACTACCGCGACGAGAGCTTCATCCTGCAGTTCCTGTCGCCCAAGGTCATGCGCGACTTCCGCATGATGCACATCCAGACCCATGAGGACCTGGACGCCTGGGTGGTCAACGAGACCGCCAGCCGCGAAGGCTTCGAGGGGGTGCGGGAAAACCTGGCCGCGGCGCACCGCATGGAGGTGTTCCTGCCTGAAATCGCCGTCGTGCGCTACCGCCGCGACACCGACCGTGCGCTCATGCTGCGCCACCAGTCCTACCGCGGCAAGAGCCTGAACAGGGCCCAGGCGGAGTCGACGCTGCGTCACCTGCGCTTTCTGTGGGGCTACGAGGTCTACATGGAAAGCGTGGACGAGAAGGGTCGCGTCTCCGACCAGATTCGCCTGGGCTGAACACAGAGAGAACGACATCTATGGAACTGAGACTACACCGCATCTGGAAATGGGTTGCGCCTCCCTGGAATGGCCGCATTGGCGGTCCTGCGCAGCCGCTGGAGTTGCAGGCCACGGACACGCTCGAGGCCTTCGTGAACGGCGAGTGGGCTCCCGTGCCCGTGGTCGAGGACCCCGTGCCGGA
>JACCDS010398628.1_pt1 | contig 30854 bp, 17 predicted proteins | sample 7446441 | NCBI WGS metagenome assembly JACCDS01 (sample SAMN15323445, study PRJNA562643) | freshwater metagenome | isolation source: river surface water | place: USA:Blue River Watershed | collected 2017-08-17
CGCCGCCAAGCGCGCCGGCCGCGATCGCTGCGTCAGCGGCGGGTGACGGCGCGTCTGGCACGACACCCCTCACCCTGCCCTCTCCCGCAAGGGGAGAGGGGTTCTTGCCCCGTGTTGATCGGCATTCCCTGCAGTAGCTCATTCCCCGCAGTAGCTCATTCTCTGCAGTAGCTCACTCGATGAGCCAGTCCCATCATCCGATCAACGCGACGGCCTCACGCCAGAGTCATCCCTCTCCCCTTGTGGGAGAGGGAACGAGGGTGAGGGGTGTCGCCCCAGTCGCTCAGTCCACCCGACTCAACCGACCACCGCCCTACCCACTCAAGCCCCACCGACGCTGTCACGCTCGATCAGCACACTCACCAGCGCATACGGCCCATAGGCCACGGCGTTGATCGGCTGGCCGCCGTCCAGCGGCAAGGCGCGCAGGTCGACCCGGCTGGCGCGCCAGCCGGGGGCCAGTCGCAGGTGGGTGGTGCCGCGGCGGCCGAGGGTCTCGTTCAGGCGCAGGACCCAGCGGCCGGGGCCCAGGGGTTGGGCCCAGACCGGTTGCAGCGTCTGGCCGCCGTCCAGGCCCAGCAGGCCGCTGGACAGGTCCTGACCCGCAACAGCCGGCAGGACGGGGGTGTCGATCAGATCGGCCCAGGCGGCGGCCTGTTCGTCGCGCGGTGCATCCGCTCGGTGCAGGCCCAGCGCGAGCTCGATGGTGTGCGAGCCGAGGTCCGAAAACGACGCGCCCGGATCACGCCGCATCGCCTGCGGGTGCGAGATCGGCGTGCCGCCCATCACCGCATCGCTGCAGGTGACGGCCGCGCTGCGCACCAGGCTCAGGCCGAGCGTGCCGTCGCGGCAGGTCCAGCCGAACTTGGCCTGGCTGACGACGAACAGGCCTTCGTGTTCGGTCTCGTCGGCCACCGCCGCCCAGCGGCTGGCGGGCACTTCCCACTTGGCCTCGTCGGCCTGTTCGCCCGGCACCTGGCTGCGCAGCACGCTGCCGAACGGGGCGGCGTAACGCGCCATTCGGCCGGCATAGGCGGTCGGGAAGACCAGCTTGAGCAGCCGCTCGGGCTGACGCCAGTCCAGCTCGATGCGCAGGCGCAGCACGCTCGCGCCGGCTTCGAGCGTGTAGTGCAGCGTCGCCTCGCCGTCCTCGCCGAGCGAGCGCCGGCAGCTCAGCGTGGCCGCGCCGGCATCGTCCTGACTCAGCGTGATGCGGGCATCGCCGCCGATCGCCTCGCCCAGCGACAGGGTCTGGCGGTCGATGTCCCAGGCCTCGAACAGGTGGGGCTGGTCGGGGTAGGCGATCAGCTCGCACAGCGGCGTGCTCACGGCCAGGTCGACACCGTCCACGCGCAGCGCGGCGATGCGCCCGGCGGTGTCAAACGTGGCCCGCACGCGGCCGTTGTCGAGCCAGTCCGGGCCGGCGCTGACGGGTGTCAGCGGCGTGCGCGGCAGGTCGGCCAGCGTCGCGGCGGCCAGTGGCGGCAGCGTGACGGTGTCGGTGCCGATGCGGTGCTGGCGTGCGCGCGGCAAGGGGTTGAACAGCGCGGCTGGCGAGGCTGGTGCGGCCGGCACGACAGGCTCAGTCGATGAGCCACCCAGCTCGGCCAGTGCCGCCGCGCCGGCCTGCCGGGCGATGGCGGCGAGCTCGGCGCGGGCCTCGACGTAGACCTCGTGGATCGAGCTGCCGGGGATGTAGTCGTGGAACTGCGCGAACACCACGCGCCGCCACGCCGCCTCGTCGATCGGTCCGGCGCCGGTCGCGCAGCGCACCGCCTCGTGGACCTGCAGCGCACGTTCGGCCTGGCGCAGGCCCAGCTTGACGGCGGCATGGGTCGTGTAGGTGCCGCGGTGGTATTCGAGGTAGAGCTCGCCCTGGTAGGTCGGCAGCTGCGCGCGGCGTTGCGCGAGGCGGTCGAAGAACGGTTCGATGTTGCCCCAGCGTGTGCGCGGCAGGCCGGCGAGATCGGCGTAGCGGCGGGCCCGTTCGAGCATGGTCTCGGTCGTGCCGCCCCCGCCGTCGCCATAGCCGGTCGGGGCGAGGAACTCGTCGTGCACGTCGCTCTGGCGATGCTCGCGGGCGTTGGTGTCGAGGTGGGTCGCCTCGGCCGTCTGGTTGTAGCCCAGCCGGCAACCCAGGTGCGTGACGACCTCGGACCCATCGTGGCCGCGCCAGACGAAGCTGGTGTGCGGGAAGGCGGAGATGGCGCTCCAGGACAGCTTGGTCGTGTAGAAGAAGTCGACGCCGCACTGCTTCATGATCTGCGGCAGGCAGGGCGTGTAGCCGAACACGTCGGGCAGCCAGAGCACCCGGGCCGGACTGCCGCGCAGCGCCTCGAAGCGGCGTTGGCCGATCAGGAAGCTGCGGGCCAGCGCCTCGCCGCAGGCCAGCAGGGTGTCGGACTCGACCTCGGTCGCGCCGGTGGCGTCCCACTGCCCGGCGGCCATGCGCTGGCGCACGGCGGCCATGATCTCGGGCGAGCGGCGCTCCACCGCCTCGTAGCTGGCGGGCTGGCTGTAGCCGAAGCGGAACTCGGGGTAGCGCTCCATCAGGCGGTTGGCGATGGCGAAGGTGCGCACCGCCTTGAACTCGCCCACCACCTCCGGCCACAGCCAGACCAGGTCGAGGTGGGCATGACCGGTCAGCACCGCGTGGAGCGCCGTCGGCGCGGCCTTCAGCGCCGCGTAGGCCTGCGCCGCACGCGAGCGGCCGGCCTCGACGCCGTCGGCCTGGTAGGCGTCGATCACCTCGTCGATCTCGCGCAGCAACCGGCGCAGCAGCGGGTCGACCTGACCGACCACCGGCCGGGTGCCGAAGCCCTGGAAGTTCTGCGCCGCGTCGGGCCCGTATTCGCGCCGCAGCAGCAGGCGCATCAGGTCATCAAGGGCGGCGAGGTCGTGGTACAGCGCCCAGGTCGGCTCGTCACGGCGCAGCAGCCGCGCGCCGGACAGGCGCGATCCGGCCGGGTCCAGGCCGGTGGCGCCCTCGATCCAGATGCCGGTCTGGCAGGCCACCGCCTCGATCCAGATCTCCTGCGCCCCGGCCGGCAACGGCGCGTGGTGGTGCACCGGGTCGAAGCCGAAATGCGGCACGCCGTCGACGTAGAGCGTCGCCTCGGCCTGGTCGTCCCAGGCGAGGAAAAGATCGTCGCGCGCGGCCGATGCCGCATCGCGCGTCAGCCGGAACCAGCGCTGGTCCCACAGCCGGCCCCAGTGCTGCGGCAAGGTCGTCAGCGGCGTGACCGGCTCGTGGCGTGCCTGCGCCCAGGTCCGATGCGCCGCCTGCGGCTCGCCGGCCTCGATCGTCACCGTGCCGGCCGGATGCCAGATGCGGTCACGCAGCCGCGCCAGGACGGCATGGGCACGGGCGGGTACGAGTTGCAGCAGCGGAGAGGACGGAAGCATCGGCGGAACCCTGCGATGAAAGTGGACGACGGGCCGCAGTTGACACGAGGCCCGCGGCTCGCAAGGTCCGGGCAGACCCGAAGGCGGGGAACAGTGACCAGGTGAACAGGGCGGCGCGCAGACCACACGCCAACCACCCACGTGTCGCCGGCTACGCCCCCTGCGCGGGCATCGCCTGCAGCATCACCTTCAACACCACGAACTCCGCCGGCTTCAACGGCGCCACGCCGATCTGCACGATCAGCCGGCCGGCGTCGATGTCGGACTGGGTCATCGTGCGGCGGTCGACCTGCACGAAGAACGCTTCTTCCGGCTTCTGTCCCTGGAAGGCGCCCCCGCGCCATGCCGTCTGCAGCAGCGTGTCGATCGAGGCGCGCACGCGGGCCCACAGCGGCTCGTCATGGGGCTCGAACACCGTCCAGCCCATGCCGCGCTCGATCGTGGCCTGCAGGCTGGCGGTGCCGCGGCTGACGTGCAGATAGCGGAATTCCGGAGCTGACGCCAGCGTGCGGGCGCCCCACAGCAGGCGGCCGCGTGTGCCCTGCTCGATCACCAGGTTGATGCCGGCCACGCCCAGCTGCGTCTGCTCGGCCTTGTTCGCTGCGCGCGAGAGCCCGATGGCCGAGCGCAGCGCCTGTCCGGACGGGGCCTTCCAGGTGCCGCGCTCGAAGTCGACGCGGGCGATCAGGCCGGCGACCGCGGCCGACGGCGGAATCTGCGGCGGCGCGGTCCCGGCCAGACCGCCCGGCACCTGCAACCACGGGTGGAACAGCGCGCCGCAGCGCGCGTCCAGGCGCTGGCGCAGCGCCAGCAGGTCGCCGAGCGTCGCAGCCGGACCGGCGTCGAGCAGCGCGAATCGCTCCATTGCCCGGCCGGGACCACGCCGCGCATGGGCGATCAGCAGGTCGTGCACGGCGGCGATCTCGGACGGCGAGACAGCCGGCGCCGCCAGCAGCCCCACGTCATCGACTGCATCGAAGCGGACCAGTCCGGACGCGCCGCCGAGTTCGGCCGCGCCGCCGAGTTCGGCCGCGCCGGGCTGCAGCCCATCGTGGCCGCCACTCAGTGCCCGGGTCAGCGTGACCCCGTCGGCCCAGCGGGCCGCATCGGTGCGGGGCGCGACGCGCCAGGCGCCCAGCCAGGTCAGCAGGGTCTCGACGTCCATGCCGGGCTGGGCCTGCACGATGACCGGCAGGGCATCCGGGCCCGCCGGATCGGCGGACTCGAACAAGCCGCGTCGACCGTCCGGTGGCGGTGCGGCCGGGTCGATCGACAGGTCGGGCCAGCGGCCCAGCACGACGCCGTCCGGGCTGCTGGCGATCAGGTCGGCGCGGGTGTCGGCCCAGGGCTGGGGCACGACGCGGCCATCGGCCTGACGCTGGCCATTGCGCAGCGTCAGTTGCAGGCGCAGGTTGCCGGCGCGGCCGGGGCCACGGGCGGACCAGAGCACGCCGTCCAGCTTGAGCCGGGCGATGCCGTCGGCTGCGGCGCCGGACCTGGCGGCCAGCGCATTCGACCCCGACGCCATCGCCGGATCGGGGCGGAACACCCGCGCGACGCGCAGCCGTCGACCGCCCTCGGCGAAGAAGGCGCGTGCGGCCAGCCACATCAGGTTGGGCACGGACTGCCCGCCGAACACCAGCGGCTGGCCGTCGCCGTACAGGCGCTCGAAGTCGGCCAGGCTGGTCAGCAGGGGCGGCGGCCCGTCGATCGGCCCGGACCGGGTCGGGCCGACGAAGCCGGCGGTCGACGCGTCGACGGCGGCCAGCGGCGGGGGGCCGGTGGGCGTTTCCGCGATGAAGACACCCGGGGCGATGAACGACGGCAGGCGGGTGGGCATCGGTGTGGTCGTCAGCGTGGGCGGCAACACGGGCGCACGCGACGACGGATCGGATGGGTTCGGCATGTGACTTCCTCGAGCCCATCATGCCGTCCAGAACCCATGCGAACCGACCCAGGCCCTGGAAATCGCTTGGGTTCTCTACGATCGGTGCATGAGCACACGCCGCCCTGCCCTTTCCGCGCGACCCGCACGTCCCGCCATCACCCTGGATGTCTTGCCCGCCAGCTACGGCGACGCGCTGCTGCTGCGCTGTCCGGTCGGGCGTGGCACCTGGACCCTGCTGATGGACACCGGCCCGGACGAGACCTGGCCGGCGCTGCGGCGGCGCTTGCTGCAGCTGCCGAAACGGGCCGACGGCCGTCGCTGGATCGACCTGCTGGTGATCAGCCACATCGACCACGACCACATCGGCAGCGTCGCGAAGATGCTGGACGACGCCGAGCTGGGCCTTGCCTTCGGCGACGTCTGGTTCAACGCCCCGCCGAACCTGCCGCGCCCGCGCAGCGCCGTCGAGGGCGCGGCGCTGGCCCGGCTGCTGGGCAGCGGGCGACCGGGACTGCCGTGGAACCGCGCCTGGTCGGGCCAGCCGGTGGTGACACCGGCCATCGGCGGGGGCGTGCAGCTGGGCGGCAAGGGCCTGCCCACGCTGACGCTGCTGTCGCCGTCGCCGGACCGGCTGACGCGGCTGTGGCCGGCCTGGGCGGCCGAGCTGGCCAAGGTGGCGCGGCGCGAAGCGGCCACGGACCCTGCCACCGATCCAGCCACCAAGGCCGGCCCGCCGGCCCCCGACATGGCGCTGCCGACGACGCCCGACGGCCTGGCCGCGCTGGCCGCGCGCCGCACGGCCAACGACGCGTCGCTGCCCAACGGATCGAGCATCGCGTTCCTGCTGGAACACCGCGGCGCCTCGGTGCTGCTGGCCGCCGATGCGGTGCCCGGCACGCTGGAGCCGGCCCTGAAGGCGCTGCTGGCGCGTCGCGGCATCGCGCGCCTGAGCGTGGACGCGGTCAAGCTCAGCCACCACGCCAGCCGCGCCAACGTGACGGCCGCGCTGCTGGCGATGCTCGACAGCCCGAACGCCGTCGTCAGCACCGACAACAAGCAGTTCCGCCACCCGGACGACGAGGCGCTGGCCCGGGTCGTGAGCGCCCGCAGCGGTCAGCCGCTGACGCTCTGGTTCAACCACGACACGCCGCGCAACCGGCGCTGGGACGACCCGGCCCTGAAGGCCGCGCACGGCCATGCGACGGTCTACCCGGCCGCCCCGGGTGCGGGCGTGACGCTCGACCTGAAAGGCCGTTGAGGCCTGACCTCAATCGCCCAGGTCGACGACGCCGGCCAGCTCGACATCGGCCAGCCAGGGCGGCCGTTCGTGATCGGCCACGACCCAGCAACGCCCGCTCGATGCGGCCCCCTCGGCGGCATCGGCCAGCAGCTCGGCGACGACGCGGCAGGACCGCGCGTCCAGCGCGGCGAACGGCTGGTCGATCAGCGTCAGCGCCGCACCGGCCCGCGCGGCGGCGACCAGGCCGGTCTTGCGCCGGCTGCCGGTCGACAGCATGTACAGGGGCTTGTCGATGTGCGGGGCGAGGCCCAGCGCGTCGATCAGCGGCATCGCATCGGACAGATCGGCGGTCGCCGGCCGCCCGAACCGGCCCAGCTGCGCGGCCAGCCAATCACGGGCCGGCACCGCGTCACAGGCCGGATCGGCCGGGTCGGGCCGGAAGATGCCGCCGGACACGCAAGCCGGCGTGCGGACCAGCGTGCCGCCGTCGGGCACCAGCTCGCCGGCCAGCAGGCGCAGCAGCGTGGTCTTGCCGCGCCCCTCGCCACCGCGCACCAGCGTCAGGCCGGGGCGCAGCACGACGTCCAGGCCGTCGATCAGGGGCTGGCCGGGCGATGCCGGATGGCGCCAGCGCAGGCCTCGGGCCTCGATCACAGCGGCCCCATCACGAGGTTGCGGCCGGCGGCCTTGGCGGCGTAGAGGGCCTTGTCGGCGCGCTTGAGCAGGTCGCCGATCGCGTCGACCTGATCGTCCATCGTCGCCACGCCGGCGCTGATGGTGTAGCGCAGCGTCTGGCCCTCGAAGTTCACCTGCGCGTCGGCTGCGGCCTTGCGCAGCCGTTCGGCCACGCCCAGGGCCGCGCCGAGCGGGGTCGACGGCAGCAGCACCGCGAACTCTTCGCCGCCGATGCGCGCGGCCACGTCGACCTGCCGGAAGGTGTGGGTCAGCAGCCCGGCGAGGCTGCGCAGCACGGCATCGCCGGCGGCATGGCCGTGGCGGTCGTTGATGCGCTTGAAGTGGTCGGCGTCGATCATCACCAGCGACAGCGGACGCGGCGCGCGGCGCCAGCGCAGCAGCTCCAGCTCGGCGGCATCGAAGAAGGTGCGGCGGTTGGCGATGCCGGTGAGGTGGTCGCAGGCACTCTCGCGCCGGTGCGCCTCGAGCGATTCGCGCTGGTCGCTGATGTCGCGGATCACCAGCGTGTAGCGGGCCTGCGCGCCCTCGTCAGCGCCCGGCACGCGCAGCGGCACCAGCATGACGCTGCCCCAGTAGCGCGAGCCGTCGTCGCGCTGCAGCCAGCCCTCGTCCAGGCTCCAGCCGTTGAGGTCGGCCTCGCGCAGGCGGTCGAGCACGCGCTCGTCGGTGATGGCGCCGTCGGCGTAGAGCACGGCCAGCGGCCGGTCGAGCAAGGTGTCGCGGCCGTGGCCAAGGCTGTTCAGGCCGGTCGCGTCGCCCTCCCAGTCGACCACCACGCCACGCGCGTCGACCACGCCGAGCGCGCGGCTGCGGATGCCCGTGCGCACCGCGTGGGACCAGGCCTCGTTGCGCTGCAGCTGCCGTTCGCGCCGGACCTGGGCGCTGATGTCCTTGAGCGTGGCCAGCAGCCGGCCATGGCCGGTCTTCTTGATCGCCAGGGTCAGGATCTGCGAGAGCGGGCGGTGCGGCGGATAGGCCTCGATCTCGATGCGCAGGCCGTCGCAGACCATGCCGTCGGGCGACTGGCTGGTCAGCGCCTGGGCCCGCAGGCTGGGCAACAGGTCTTCGAGCAGCGCGTAGAAGTTGTCCAGCCGGGCCCCACCCGACAGCGGCAGCAGCAGCTGCGCGGCCATGGCGTTGACCAGCGTGATGTGGCCGTCCTCGTCGAACTGCAGCATGCCCACGGGCGCGGCGTAGAGCAGTTCGAGCAGGGCCGCGTCGCCCGGTTCAGGGTGCAGGGGGCTCACGGACGTCCCGGACGCCTCAGGCCAGTCGACGGATGACGACGTAGCGGCTGGCAATGCCCGGCGCACCGGCGGGGGCCAGCAGGCGCAGCTGGACCGGCACCGGGCGGACCTTCCAGGTCAGCACGTAGTCGACCACGGCGTCCAGGGCGGTCGCCCCGGTGATGGCGTCCTCGAAGCGCTGCGCCACGAGGTAGTTGTTCATGCACTGCGCGATCACCGTGAACAGCGGCTGTCCGCGCACCCGCGACGGATCCAGCCCGGTGGCGCGGCTTTCCCAGTCGTTGTAGCGGCGGACCACGCCGTCGGCGTCAAAGCCGATGACGCCGTAGCCGAGCCGGTCAAGCGCCGCGTCGTCCAGGGCTTCCAGGCGGGCGTGCAGCAGATCGGCGTCAAAGGTCGCGGCATGAACGGGATCAGCGGCCAGATCGGTTCCTTGCGCTGCGCCTGGGTCGTCTACAGAGCGGGAGTTCATGGTTGTCCGTCAAGTGAAGTCGGAATTGTCAGGTCTGAGAACCCGAGCGCACGTCGCGAAATAGGCCATGAAACCCTGATTTCAGTGGTTGTTTCCGGATGAAAGTGGATGACTACAGCCGAGGTCAGCAGGCATAGGATGGTTTTTCGTGCTTGGGTTGGAGGTGTCCCATGGCCAATCTCGCGCTGGTCGACCTGGTGCGTCCCTATCTGTTGAGGGGCGAGAACCTGGGGGCGCAGCATGCCGCCCTGTCGGTCCTGAGGGTGGTCACCTACGAGATGGCTGCCGACGACTTCGGGTCCGTGCTGCGCGGACGCTGCGAGTTCAACGGCCACCTGAGCATCGACCCGGGAGCCGGTGGGCTGCGCATCCAGGCCGGCGTGGACGAGGCCGCGCCCGCCCACGACCCGGCCCGGCGCTCGCCGGTGTTCGACATCCGGGAGACCCGCGTCGACTTCGAGCTGTTCGTGCCACGCGTGGGCTCGGCATTGATCGCAACGGGCGCCGGCACCATCAGCGCGACCGGCTTCGTGCCCACTCGCAACGTCCTGGACGTGTGGGACACGCTGCCGCTGGACCCGGCGCCCGGGGACTACCCGGCCAGCGGCTGGACGCTCGACCTGATCCTGGCCGCACCGACCCTGCGCCCGCCCTTCCTGCACCCGGCGCGGCTCAACGCGCAGGGCCTGCTGGAGCCCGACACCGCCGTGCAGGAGGTGGCCCTGACGCTGCCCAAGCTGCGATTCCGGCTGAGCCACGGCAACGAGGTCGGCGCGCAGCTGCGCTTCGAGCTGGTCTCCGCCGGTGCCACCACGCTGGACGATCCCGCCGACATCGGCGTGGCCGAACTGATCTCGATGGATCCTCCCTACGCCTTCGTCGGCGGCGAGCGCGACCGGGTCTTCGGCATCGGCTTTCGCAGCGCCACGCTGGACCTGTCGTCGGAGTCGACGCCTCCGGCAATCCTGGCCAAGGCCGGCGTGGGCGAGGACTGGACCGGCCTGTACCTGCCCGAGGTGCGGGTCTTCTTCTCGCCCAACGGCGCCCGGGACTTCGCCTTCGAGGCCGGCGCCCGGGAGTTGCTGATCGGCTTTGGTGAGCAGGACGGCTTCTGGGGCGACTTCGAGGCGATGCTGGTCAACCAGGGCTCGGGCGAGCTCGCGGTGACGGTGCGCTTCATCGACGAGCAGGGCCGCGCCTACGGCATCGAGCGCACCGGCAGCAGCGGCACGCCCCAGGCGTCGACGACCCAGGCCCGGGCCCGACTGCCGGCGCGCACGCGCATGGTCATCGACGTGCGTGGCGGCCGGGCGCCGTACACGCGTCGGGCCCGCATCGGGGCGGCAGCGGAGGCCAGCGGCATGGCCTTCGTGGTCGACCTGTCGACGACGCCGCAGCAGGAGATCCGGGTGAGCGTCAGCGACGGCACGGCCGGCACGCCGCTGACGGCCACGCTGGTGATCCAGGCCGAGCGGCGCCAGGCCACGCCAACCTTGCCCGCCCCGGGCGAGACGGCCGCGCCGACGCTGGTCGCCACGCTGAGCGCCCCGACCGACACGCCGGTGATCGTGCTGGTCAGCCAGACCGACCGGGAGGTGGTGCTGGCCACCGAGCCGCGCGATCCGACGCTGCTGTGGGCCGTCGACGGCGGTGCCTGGAGCGCCGCGCAGCCGGCACTGACCGTCGCGCTCGGGCCCGGCGAGACCCGACAGGTGCAGGCCCGCCGGCCGGGCACGACGGTGCCGGGCACGCTCGATTTCTTCTTCTATCACGATGAGCCGGAACCGGTCGCCGATGCCGGCGAGACGGGCACCTTGCGCGCCCACGCGCTGGTGGGCGACAACCTGTCGACCGTGCGCGCGGTCAGCCAGACCGAGCGGCGACGCCGGCCGGGTCACCAGTCGCCTCCCGGCGCCTACGCACGCTGGTTCGACCTGGCCGGCAACGGTGCGGCCATCGGCATCCGCGGGCACGCCAGCTTCGAGAGCGAGGCGGGGCGTGCGACCTACAACTACCGGCTGGCGCGGCGGCGCGCCATCGCCGCGCGGGAGGCCATCGCGGCGGCCTTCCCGAGTCGCAACTTCAACTTCTCGGACCTGCGGCCCGCCGATGCGGCCGCCACGACCGCACAGGTCGCCAACTGGGTCGCGGAGTCCGGCTGGGCCAGCCACGGCAGCGACCGCGAGGGCTGGTGGAAGGCCGAGGTGATCCTGCCCCCGGGCCTGTCCAGCAGCGACGACGAGGCGACCGGCACGCTCCGGCGACCGGCCGCGCCACCGCCACCGGCGGTCGAGCCCGAGGTGGTCGATCCGCCGGTGCCCGAGCCGCAGGCGCCCGACTGGTTTCGCTCCGCCAAGCTGAAGCTGCGGGTGGTGCGCAGCCAGCTGATCGCCGGCGAGATCGAGGCCGAGATCGACGTCCAGACCGCCACGGAGGACCAGCTCTCGCGCAGCGGCCAGCTCGGAGCCAACCCGGCGCCGGACGTGCACACGCTGGAGAACGGCACGCCCGTGGGCGCGGACAACCCCGCCGACGGCATCACCCGTCTGCGCGTGCTGTGCCAGTCCGATCCCGGCACCGGCCGGGTCACGACGCTGCTGTCGGTGGGCGCTGATCCGGCCGACAAGGACGGCCTGTTCTATGCCGGCTGGATCCCCGGCCAGCCCATGCCCGCCTCGAAGGATCTGCCACTGACACTGCTGGGCTCCTACCTGAGCTTCTGGCCCCTGCTGGTGGAGGCGGCCAACGGCGGTCGTGGCGAGACGGTGGACGCGACGCTGGCGGTCGCCGCCCTGGCCGTGCCCGGCGTGATCGCCGCGCTGCCGTGGTTCCAGGTCGAGCGGGTGATCGTCTACGGCGCCGAATACCAGCAGCGCAACCGCGGCGACGAGTTCGAGGCGCAACTGCTGTTCGACATCGGCATCGACTGGTCGGTCAACATCCTGGACGGCCTGATCGTGGTGCCCCGGGATCATCCGCTGGCGATCCGCTACAAGGCCATCGGCCTGCGCCTGGGCAACACGTCCGATGACGGCCAGCCGCAGTTCGTCTTCAAGCCGGTGTTCGACAGCGCGCGCGGCTATTCGATCGACATCGCCAGCGGCGGCGCCCTGCGCATCGGTGATCCGCTGGGCCAGATCCTGCGCGTGCTGGGCGCGCGCCTGTCGCGCAGCAACCCGCTGACCTTCGAGATCGACATCGGCCTGGGCGTCGACCTGGGCGTGATCTCGGTCGAGCGCGCCAGCGTGCGGGCCTACCTCGACGAGCCCCGCCCGCCCGAGCTGACCGCGCTTCAGGCCGGTGTGGACATCCCCGGCGCGCTGGTTGGCACGGGCTATCTGGAGATCCGCTCAGGCACGGACGCGGACGGCAACCCGGTCTCGATCATTGCCGGCCAGCTCGACCTGACCCTGCGCCCCCTGTCGGTTCGCGTGGCCGCCGCCGTGGCGGTCGCCACGATCACCGAGGGCACGCGGGTGGCCACCGGCGTGTACGTCGGTCTCAACGTCGTGCTGCCGGTGGGCCTGCCGCTGGGCAGTTCGGGGCTGGGGATCTTCGGCTTCCGGGGCATCTTCGGGATGCACTTCGAGCGCAACAGCAGCATCGGTGCGGGCACCGGCGTGCCGGCGCTGGCCTGGCTGCAGGCCGCCGGCGGGCAGCCGCACCTGCTCACGCACGGCGGGGTCGACCTCTGGAAACCGCGCATCGACCGCTGGTCCTTCGGCCTGGGCATGCTGATCGGCACGATGGAGGGCGGCGTCCTGATGAACCTGGACGGCACGCTGATCCTGGAGTTGCCCGGCCCGCGCGTGCTGATCATGATGAACGCGCGCATCGTCTCGCCGCCGCCGTCGATGGACGGCCTGGGCATGAGCGGCGGCATCCTGGCGGTCATCGAGATCACGCCCGAGCACTTCCTGATCGGCATCCTGATCTCCTGGGAGGTCGAGGACCTGATCAAGATCGTGATCCCGGTGGAGGCGGTCTTCCCGTTTGCGCCCCACCTGCACAAGTGGCACATCTACCTCGGCGCGCGGCCGGACATCGCCCGGCCGATCGAGGTCGACGTGCTGGGCATCGTGCGCGGTACCGGCTACCTGATGTTCAAGGGCGATGGCCTGCCGGCCTACACGGTGCAGGGGGCGACGCTGCCGGCCATCAAGGGCTTCGGCATCGGCCTGGGCGTGGCGGCGTCCTTCACCTGGGGCGACGTCGACGCGGGGCTCTACCTGCGCATCGGTGGCGGCATGGACGCGGTGATCGGCTTCGATCCGTTCATCCTCGCCGGCACGGTCTACGTCAGCGGCGAGCTGCGGCTGTTCATCGTCTCGATCGGCGCCTATGCGCAACTGACCGCCAAGGTCAACGAGGAAGAGGACGGCAACCTCGCGCTCTGGGTCCACGGCGAGGCCTGCGGCAAGGTCAGCTTCCTGTTCTTCGACATCGAGGGCTGCGTGGAGATCACGCTGTCCGGGCCGGAGAAGTCCTCGCCGATGCCGGTGCTGGTCGAGAAGGTCTCGCTCAAGAGTCGCTCCCCGGCCCTGCTGGCGGGCACCGGCGTGGACCGCGGCATGGACGTCAGCCTGGGCGATGCCCTGCCGCTGGACCGCCTGCCCAGCCGCGACGAACTGGCCGGCATCGTCGTGCCGATCGACGCAGTGCCGGTGGTGTCGACGACGCTGACGCCGGACGTCGCACCGGGCCTGACCATCGCCGGGCTGGGCACCGCGCTGGCCGCACCGGCCGGCCTGCTGCCCGATCCCGGTGGTGGCAGCGGGCTGTCCGAGCGGGGCGGCGAGCGCTACCAGTACCGCATCACGGCGGTGGCGCTCGAACGCATCGACCCGGTCAGCGGCGCCGTGCTGAGTCCCGCCGTCGACGGCGGCAGCGCCCCGGCGCTGTGGTGGACGCTGCGCGACGCGACCGAGGCCAACGCCACCGCTCAACTGGCCCTGCTGACCTGGGAGCCGACGCCTGCCACCAAGGCGATCGAGAAGACCGAGCGCCTGACCGAGACCATCCGCGACCGCTGGGGTCGCGTCTGCGAGAAGGCCGCCCCGGCGGCCGAGGTTCTGTGGACCTTCCGCTGGGAGCCCTATGGACCGTCGCCCGGCGGCTGGGACCTCGAAGGCGTCGCCTGGCCCGATCCGCCCGGCACCCGCCGCAGCGGCCGGCCCGACACCGGCCTGCACGTGAACGAGCGCTGGCGTTCCGGCGACGCGACGCTGGACGTGCAGCGCGGCATCGTCCCGGCCTTCGTGATCGGAGGCCTGGTGGCCTGCTGGCATGGCCAGGGGGACGGCACGGGGACGACCGTGCCGGGGACGACCGGCACCACCACCGTCAGCCCCGTCACCCCGACCCTCTCGACCGGCGTGCGCCAGCTGTTCCGACCCGTGACGGCTGTCGCCCCGCGCCTGCTGGTCGGCGGCCTCGGACCGATCGGGGCCCTGCCAGGCGCCGGCGGTGGACAGGTGCTGGCCGCCGATGACCCGGTGGCCACCCGGTTCATGCGCCGGCCCGAGGCCCTGCCGCTGCGCATCAGCCCGGCGCTGCACGCCAAGGTGGCCGCCTCGCTGGCGATCGGGCAGGCCGCGCGGGTCGATCCGCTCACCCATCTGCTGGACCGCGCCGACGGACTGGACGCGAGCCGGCTGACGGCGCTGGCCCGCACGCTGGGCCAGACCGGCGCCGATGCCGGTCGCCTCGACATGGCGGCCCCCGCACCGACAACGAACGACAGCGGCCGTGCGACCTCGACGACGGGCGGGCGCTGCGAGGTCCGCGTGCTGCAGGCGCCGGTGCTGGACGACGGCCGCCCGATCGCGATCGGCAACCCGGCGCTGGCCGAGACGGTGGCCCACCAGCTCAAGCAGCGTGGCGTGACCCACGGCCCGCTCGACGACGTGGTGGTGATCCAAAGCGGCGCCTTCCTGCGCGGCCACCTGCTGCTGTTTGCCGACCGGGAACGCACGACCGGCAAGACGCTGATCGTGCGGCTGCTCGACGCGAAGGGGCAGGAACTGTCGCGCGAGGTGGTCAACCCCAACGACCGCGTGCCGCCCAAGCTGTTGCCGCCGCGCTGGACCCAGGCCGACGGGCCCTGGGTCGACGACATCGCCGAGCTGTTGCGCTGGGGCGTGCAGCGCAAGCTGTTCGCGGTGCTGATCAACCTGGACAAGGTCAACCGCAGCGAACAGGCCGACCGCATCGAGATCGGCACGCTGCCCCGCGAGGGCCAGGACGCGCCTCGGGACCTGCCCAAGAACCTGGAGCCGGCCTATTTCGTCGGCGCCTTCTCGGCGCTGCGCGGTGGCGAGGCCCGGCGCGAGGAATGGGACGACAGCCAGATCACGCACGACCAGGAGGTCATCACCAACGCCGTCGGACCGGCCAGCAGCGACTGCGCGCTGCTGTTCGCCGACGCGACCTATCGGCTGAGGGTGGTCTGGGAAGGCCGTCGGCCGAGCGACGCCGGGACCGCCGCGGCGACGCAGGACTTCTGGTTCCGCACCGACCGCATCGGTCATGCCGGCGGCGATCCGCTCAAGCCCGTTTTCGAGCAGACCGCGCCGCTGCCGGTCCGGCTCGACCCGTGGATGCTGGTGACGCTGCCGGCTGACCAGGAGGCGCAGGCCTTCTACGAGGAAGCACCCCGGCTGGTGTTCAACACCCACGACGTCGACCGCCTGTTCGCGGCTTACGGCCATGAATTGCGGGTGCGCTTCCAGGCCTCGAGCTCGCGCCACCCGGTCGCCCGCCCCGGCGTGCCTCACCCGCTGCCCATCACCGCACCGTTCCTGGCACCGGTGAAGGCAACCATCCTGTCGCCCTGGGAGGAAGCCGCCGCCGAGGTCCTGGCCAGCGACGCGCCCTGCGTGCCGATCGACGAGGAGCGGGTGCGGCACAGCGTCATCGACATCCCGATCCCGCTGGAGCCCTACACGGACTACATCCTCGACGTCGAGCTGATGCCCACCGGCGCGGCGGCCGATGCGCGCGGTCCGAGCATCTACCGGCGTCACTTCTCGACCGGCGGCTATGCCACCCGTGCCGGTCTGGCCGGCTCGATCCAGGCGGTGCGGCCTACCGCGCGTCACTGTGCTGTCGGTGCCTTCGCCGGCCTGCCGGCCCTGTTCGCCGGTCGGGTGCCCGAGGGCGCCGAGATCGACACGCAACTGCGCGCCGGTGGCATGGAGCCGCCGGGCCTGAGCGCGCAGCCGCGCATCGTCGTGTTCTGGTCGCAGGCGGGCAGCAGCCCGCCGCAACCCGAGGCGGTGCTGATCGACGCGACCGAGCCGCTCTGGCGCTCGCGGCCCTATCCGCGCCGGGTGATCGACACCAGCGGCCCGGTCGACGCGACCCGCTGGGTGCTGGCGGCGACCGAATGGCTTCAACTGCAGGACGCCAGCGCCGCCGGCGTGCTGGCCGCCAACGGCCTGATCAAGGCGCCGGGCCTGCAGCGCGCCATCGTCGTGCTGGCGCCCGGGGCGCGCGGCAAGCAGCTGCGGCTGGACCTGGTCGCGATCGGCTTTGCCGACCTGCCCTTCCTGGGCGCGGCCGAACAGCGCACCACCGTGCTCGACCTGCGGCTGGACCGCGCCCCGTGGGAGGAGGACTGAGCCATGGCCCACCGCATCGTCGACCCCACACGTCTGCTGCTGACCGGCGGCCTGATCGACTGGACCGCCGTGTTCCGCCAGCAGGCCGCCAACAAGCTCAAGGCCCGCAGCCCCGCCGACATCGCCCGCGAACGCGAGCTCAAGGGCACCCGCATGGTCCAGCTGCGCTGGCTGACGGCCGAGGGCGTCGGCCTGCCGACGGAGCCCTTCAAGGTCTGGCGCCGCCCCTCGCTGCCCTTCGAGGGCGAGAAGCCCTTCGACCCGCCGACGACCACCTTCTTCGGCCTGACGCTGCGGGTGTTCGACGCGCCGCGCCTGACCGTGCGCTTGCACATGAGCACCGCCAACCCGGGCGGCGGCAGCGTGATCGCGTTCTCAGGCGCCCCCCTGGGCTCGGGCATCGTCGGCTCCCACGTGCTGAACGCCGCGGGCTCGGCCACGGTGCGATTGGCCGCGCCGCAGATCAGCTGCCTGCTGTGCAGCCCCGGCGTCACGATCAGCGCCCTGGCCGGCGTGGCCGATGGCATCCAGGAGGACGGCCACTGGCAGCTCGTCGAGGTGGTCGGTCTGCCGGTGGACAAGCGCTTCTCCGGCGTCTTCGACCTGGCCGCGCCGCAGGGCCCGGCCGGCGCGCTCGGTGACCCGATGAGCGCCGCGCTGGACCGCTTCCGGCGCGGTGCGCCCTTCTACGGCTGGCAGCCTCAGGTCACGCCCGCGCTGGCCGCACCGCCCTGGCAACTGGCCGATCCGGTGGCGATGCTCAAGCTGATCCGCGCCGAGATGCTCGAGCCGATCCGCGACATGGTCACCACGCTTTTGCCGCCGCAGCACCGCACCTTCGAGCAGGTGCGCCAACTCGCCTCGGCCAGTGGCGGACAGGCCGCGACGGCCCGCTTCAAGCCGCTGTCCACGCTGCTGTTCGGGGCCGGCACCGATCCGCTCGCCTCGCTGATGACCGGCTACGGCACCGCGCTGGAGGACATCGACCTGCCGCCGATCAGCTTCTCGGACCGGCAGTTCTTCGGCGACGCCAGCCGCAGCGACTGGGACTACATGGTGACCGCGCGCTGGTCGCGCGGCCTGGACCACGCCTCGGCACCGCTCGAACTGGCCGCCCTGCTGATGGCACCGAAGTTCGCGCTGCCGCCGCCCGCGCCGACCCAGGTCGTCGCGCAGCTCGACGGCCTGCGCACACCGGCCGGCATCGACGCCGACTACCACGGCGTGGTGCGGGTGAACTGGGACCGCCCGTCCGGCCTGCTGCCGCTGCGGGTGGGCAGCTACGCGTTCGTGCGGGCCGCTCAGACACCCGCCGGTCCGCTGATGCCGCTGATGGACAAGCGCCCGAACGACATCGCCCTGCAGCCGATCGGGGCCTCCGGCGCGCCGGACTCGTCGCCCGAGCCGACCCGCTGGGCCGCACTGGACGAGCGCTATGCGGTGGCCACCGCACCCGATCCGAACGCCGTGCTCTACGGCCTGGCGCACCAGGACCTGTTGGGCCTGTGGAGTGCCTGGTCGACCGCCGGCCTGACGCTGGCCGAACCGCCGGTGCGCCCGCTGTCGATCCTGTCGGCCCGGCTGGAGGTCAGCGCCGTCGCCAGCGGCCCCTGCCCGGCCACGCTGGAGATCGAGGTGAGCTGGGACTGGTCTTCACGCAGCCCCGAACGGCTGGAGCTGGTGGGCCGGCTCTACGCCCAGACCCGGCTGGGCGACGCCCCGTCCGACACCAGCGTGCCGACCGGATTGGCGATGCTCTCGGGCGGTGGCGCCGGACCGCTGCTGCGCCTGCAGTTCGGCGGGAGCGCCTCGGGCACGCCGGCCCTGGTCGGCGCGGTGCCGTCGGGCGCGACGGTGGCGCTGGCGTACGTGGCCTTCGACGGCCGCACGCTGGTCGCCGCCCCGCCGGCCAGCGCCGGGCCGCGCCGTTACCGCCTCACCGTCTCGGGCCTGAGGCTGGATTTCGACGCCGCGCCACGCATCGGCCTGGCCCTGTGGGGCCGTGGCGTGGAGCATCGCGCGCCGCAGCGAATCGGCGCCTGGAGCGCGCAACCGACGGTGGCCTCCACGGCCGACCCGCGCCCGCCCGTGATCGCGGTCGAACACGAGGACGTGCTGCTGGCCAGCATGGCCGATGCCAGCGGTCTGCACCACGCCCGGCTGACCTGGCCGGCCGCCCCGAACGCGGCCGGCTACTTCATCTACACCTGCACCGAAGAAAAGCTGCGCGCCGATCGCGGCCTGCCCTCGCCGGGCAAGTCGCTGACGCTGTCGGAACGGCTTTCGGCGCTGCGCAACGCGTTCGCGGCCGATCCGGACCGGCGTTCCTTCGCCCGCGTGAACAGCGTGCCGATCACCGGGCTGTCGACCCAGGTCTCGCTGCCGCGCGGCAGCAAGGAGATCCACCTTTACGTGGTCATCGGCAGCAGCGCGGGCAACGTCGAGTCGGCCTGGCCGGGGCCGGGCGATCCGCTGCTGCGTCGGCGGCCGATCGCCTACGCCGCACCGCAGGTGGTGGTGCCCATGCCGCCGGACCTGGAGGTCTCGCGCGGACGTGACGACAGCACCGATCCGCCGACCTTCCACGCCGCCGTGACGGTGCGCTGCAAGCCGGGGCCTCGCGTGACCCGCATCGACCTGCACCGGGTGCGGGTGGCTGCGGCCACGCTGGAACTGGACACGATGGGGCCACCCGCGGTGACGCTGAGCGGCTCGACCGGCGGCTGGGTCGCCACGCCGCAGGTCTCGACCGAACCCGGCATGGACCAGCCGCTCGCGCGCATCACCGGACGCGACGCGGTCGAAGGGTCCTGGAAGAAGGTCTGGTACCGGGCCGTGGCCTGGAGCGCCGATGACCCGGCACGCGGCCTGTTCGGCGGACGTTCCGGCCCCAGCGCGCTGCGCGAGGTGGTGGTGCCCCCGGCAGGTCCGCCCGACCTGTCGGCCCTGTCCGGCGGCTGGCCGGGCGGCGCCGACCTGCTGGCCTTGCAGATCGACGCGACGACGCAGGCTCCCGTGGCCGAGACGCCGCTGGGTCCGCACCGGCTGCGCGTCGAGCTGCTGGCTGAGGCCCCGGACGGCAGCAGCCGGGTGCTGTTCCGTCACCCGGCCGCGCCGGGACCGGACGGCAGCGCCGACCGGCTCGATCACCTTCCCGAACTCGTGCCGGCGCCCGGCACGACAGGCGTCTGGCAGGCGCCGTCGGGCGCGCCCGGGACCACGCGGCTGCGGCTGCAGTGCCAGCGTCCGGACGCCGACAGTGCCCTGCGGGTGCGCTTCCTGCTGATCGACCCGCTCGGGCGGTCCCGCGAGCGCGAACTGCTGATCGCCGCCGGTCTGCCGCTGCCGGCGCCCGACATCCTGGCGTTCTCGATCCGGCACCGGCCGGCGCTGGGCATCCTCGCCCAGTTCCAGACCTCGGCGCTGTTCGAGTCGACCAGCGCCGGCCCCTACGTGCTGACGATCCGCTGGGTGCCGTCCCTGTCGCCACTGTCGCCCCTGTTGCCCTTGCCGCTGCCCTTCCCGTCGCCCCGGCCGATGCCCGGTCGGCCGATCCGCACCGGGCCGATCGCCCAGCTCACCGTGACCCTGCCGGACCTGCGTCGGCTCGGTCCGGGCGAGGACCTGATGCTCGATCCGGCCGCCATTCCGGCGCGCCGTCTGCCCGACGCCGGCGATGCCGAAGGCGCGATCGGCTTCGCGCTGCGCGGTCGTCACGGTGGCCGGCTGTCGCTGACGCTGCGGGGTCCGGACGGCCGCGTCGCCACCCTGTCGCGCACCCTGCGCTGAACTGCCGGAGACCGCCATGCCCGACCTGATGTCCCCCCAGACCGTGCTGACCCCGGGCGATGCGGCTGGCCAGCTGCAGTCGCGTGGCCTGGACGCGCTGGGCCTGGTCGCCCCGGCGCTGGCGACCGGCTGGGCCGCCAGCACGCCCAGCGGTGGCGACCTCGATGCCGACGCGCTGCGCCTGACGCTGGCCAGCCCCCGCGCCCCCTTCAACGCCATCGGCCGCACGCTGGCCACCGCGCCGACCTATGCCGACGCCAGCGGTGCGCCGCTGGCCGGACCGGTGCGCGAGTTGCGCCTGCACCCGGAGGCCGCACGCCGACTGGCCCGGCTGGTCGAGCAGCGCCTGGGCGCGCCGCTGATCCGGCCGGTGCCGGTGGCGATGCTGGTGCACGGCGTGCCCGCCCCGCCAGCGACGCCGCAGCCGGTCGACCTGTACGAGGCTGGTGCGCCGCTGGGCTTGCCGGGCTCGCTGGCGGTCAGCTTCCACGACGCCCGCGGACTGCCGATCTGCCCGCTGGCGGTCGCCGCCCTGTTCGCCGATCTGCTGACCGCCTTCCCGGCGCTCGGCCATGGCGACGCCACGGCACCGGCCCGCGGGGGAGCCGGCGGGATCGACGGCATCGTCGCGTCGTCGCCGGCGGCGCTGTGCATCCACGTCGTCGACCCGCACGGGCGAGTCTTCGTGCCACCCCGGCCGGAAGCGCGCCTGAAGGTCGTCACCAGCACCGGCGTCGAGATCCAGCCCGTGCCCGACGCCGGTCTGGTGACGCTGGCTCCCGGACTCAGCCTGGGTCGAGCCAGCGCGGACGCGCTCGCCGATGCCGCCGCGTCCAGCCCGTTGCACTGGGGCTGGGCCCGCAACAGCACGCTGGCACGGACCGCCCTGACGCCGCCCGCGCTGCCGGCTGGCGTCAGCCTGGCGCGCCAGTTCCTGCGGGTCGTCGCGGTCGACCTGGCCTGGCACCTGCGCGGCAACCGGGGCGACGCGGTGATCGCCAACGTGCCCGGTGACGACGGCGCGGTGCCCGACTTCGCCTTGCCGGTGGTGCGCAACGCGGTGCCGAACTTCGACTACCTCAGCGACGGCATGGACGTGCTCGGCGCTTGCGCCCAGACCGCCGCCGGCTTCCCGCCGGTCGGCGTGGACGTGCAGGCGCTGATGTGCTCACCGGTCATCGAGACGACGCTGACCCTGCCGCCCGGGCCCGGCGCGGCCGGGAGCTGGCCCGCCTTCCCGGCGCCCAATCCGGGCGGCGGCCTGCCAAGCTCGGCCGATGCGACCGCCGGCCTGGCCGCGGCCTTCCGCTCACCCGGCGACACCGGCGACGCGCGGCTGGACGTGGTGGTCACCATCGCCGCAGACGCGGTGCCGGCCGGCACGCACCTGCGCGTCTACCCGCGCCGCTTCGTCCAGATCGACGCCATCGACGGCGACCAGCCGTCCTTCGTCCGGGCCGACGGCGGCGCGGCCATCGCCCAGGCCGGTCAGCCCAGCCGACTGCTGCTTCGCAATCCCTACGGCCTGGCCAGCGCCGCGCCACTGCCTTCGCCCGCCCAGTTGCTGGTCGACGTTGTGGCGGTCGGCCGCGACGGGCAGCGCCGCCTGCATTCGGGCATCGAGCTGACCGTCTCGGCGACGACCGCCTCGTTCACGCCCGACCCGGCCGCCTTCGGTGGCGAAGCCCTGCTGCAGCGCCCTGCCATCGCGGCGCTGCTGGCGGCCTTCGGCAGCACGGCGGTCGCACCGGCCTCGCTGTTCGGCATCACCCCGCCCCCGCCACCGGCCGGTGGCACGCCCGGCGGTTTCCTGGACCTCGTGCGGCGTCTGGCCAACGAGACCAGCGCCCCGCGCATCGGCCCGCACCTGCCGACCCAGGCCCGCTTCGACACCGTGCTGGCCCTGGGCACGGCCCCGGCGGCCGGCCAGCCACTGGCCTGGCGCGCCGTGCTGACCGGCGCGCGCTGGAGTGAGGAAAGCCGCAGCGCCCGCCCGGAACGCGGCGACCCCGGTAACCCGCCCGGTCCGGACCTGCACGCGGCCGGCGTGCGGGTCGACGGCCAGCTCGCGCAGGACTTGGCGCTGCATGCGCTCAAGCGCGCTCAGCCGGTCATCCCCCTGGGGGCGACCACGCCGGGCTGGCTGGTGGCCTTGGGCGGCAACAACTGGAACGATGCGCCGGCCGACGCCAGCGGTTCGGTCTCGGCGGTGATGCTGGAGACCGTCGCCGCCTTCTGCGACAGCCCCGAGCTGGGGCTCTCGGCCATCCCGATTCCGCAGCCGGCCGACTCGATCCAGGGCGCGGTCAATACGCTGGCCGGCCTGCTGGGGGTGGGCGCACCGACCCTCAATCTGGCCAACGAGGCCCGCCTGAAGCGCGCGCTGCAACGCGAGATGGTGACCGCCCGGCGCGGCCAGCGCGACGCGCTCTGGTCGCTGCTGCGGGCGGTCGAGCAGGCGCGCGAGTTCGTCTATGTCGAAGGCCCGGCCTTCGCCCGCACCGCGCGCCCGACCGGCACGCCGCTGGCCCATGAGATCGATCTGGTCGAGCGGCTGCGCGCGCGCATGGCCGCCAACCCACGTCTGAAGGTGATGGTCTGCGTGCCTCGCTGGCCAGACGTCGACCCGGCCCTGGCGCCCTGGGTGCGCACCGCGCTGGCGCACCGCAAGACGGCCATCGAGAGCCTGACCTCGCAGGACCGCCAGCGGGTCGCCGCCTTCCATCCGATCGGCTTCCCGGGTCGACCGGCAGTGCTGCGCTCGAGCGTGGTCATCGTCGACGATGTCTATGCCCTGGTCGGCACCAGCCACTGGCGCCGTCGCGGCCTGACCTTCGACGGCGGCTGCGACGTGGCCAGCATCGACCGCACGCTGGACGCGAGCGGGCGGTCGACGGGGATCGTGCGGTTTCGACAGGAACTCATGGCCGCCAAGCTCGGCATCGCCGTGCCCTCCGGCCCGGCCGACAGCACGGCGCTCTGGACCCGACTGGCCGATCCGGAGGCCGCCTTCGACCTGCTGGGCGACCTGCTGTCGCAAGGCGGCCTGGGGCGCTGCAGCCCGGTCTGGGCAGGCCCGAGCGACACCCGCGTGATCGCCCAGACCGATGCGAAGGCCGATCCGGACGGCGTGGATGCGGACGGGAGCCGACTGTTCAGCGACCTGGTCGGCTTGCTCGGATCGGCCTGAAGGCGGCTCAGCGGTCCGCGCCCGAATCGCGGGACATCGCCAGCGGACTGAGCCGGTAGCCGTGGCGCGCCGGCAGGCTGGCGCTGTCGGTCTCGGCGGGCTGCCACAGGCCGGCCAGCACCGCATCGGCGGCGGCGTCCATGTCGGCCGAGCGGACCAGGCCCAGGCCGCGCGGGGTCTCGAGGTAGAGCCGGCCGCACTCGTCGACCCAGGCCGCGCCGGGGCGGTCGATGTGTCGGCCGGTGTGGTCGGTCAGCTCGAAGCCGCCGGCCTCGTCGCGCCGCACGCCCAGCACCAGCGGCGTGCATTCGAGTTCGACGTAGACACGCTGCGGTCCGTTCTGGAAGTACCAGCAGCCGTCGGCATCGGGCTCGTAGTTGCGGCCGATGAACTCGCGCAGCTTGTCGTGCACCACCCGGCTGCCCTTGGCCTGCGGAAACGGACCGGCCGCCTGCGTGCGGTCGTCGCGCATGTACCAGTCGCCGCGCGCATCGAGCGCCAGCCAGCCCCGGCAGGCCGGCACGTTGGGCCACTTGCGCAGCGCGGCCTTGACGATGTCATCCATGTCGCGATGCTGCCTCAAGCGGCCTCAGGCCGCAGCCGCCGCCAGCCAGTCCAGCACCTGCGCCGGCAGGCTGAGCACATGACCGGGAAAGCCACCGTGGGCGAAGCCGACATGTCCACCGGTGGCCGGCTGCCAGAGCTGCACATGCCCGCCCGCAGGCGGCGTGCGCGGCAGGCTGGCCGCCGGCACGAACGGGTCGTTGAGGGCGTGCACCAGCAGGCTGGGCACGCGGATGTCGGCCAGCGCGGGCAAGGCCGAGGCACGGGCCCAGTAGTCGTCGGTGTCGCGAAAGCCGTGCAGCGGCGCGGTGAAGACATCGTCGAACGCGTGCAGCGTCTGCGCGGCGAGCAGGCGTTCGCGGTCGAACAGGCCCGGATGCTGGGCCAGCTTGGCCAGCGCCTTGGGCTTCATCGTGCGCAGGAACATCGGCGTGTAGACGCGCCGCGCGAAGCCGCGCCCGAGCGCGTGTCCGCCGGCCGCCAGGTCGATGGGCGAGCAGATCGCCGCCAGCGAGCGCACCACCGCGCCGGCCGCATGGCCCTGCTCCTCGGCCCAGCGCAGCAGCGCGTTGCCGCCCAGCGAGACGCCGACCGCGTGCAGCGGGCCCGGGTGGCGGGCGCGGACCTGGTCGAGCATCCAGCCGATCTCGACGTGATCGCCCGAGTGGTAGGCCCGAGGCGCGAGGTTCAGCTCGCCCGAGCAGCCCCGGAAGTGCGGCAGCACGAAGCCCCAGCCACGTTGCCGGGCCAGATCGGCATGGGCCTGCACGTACTGGCTGTCGCGGTTGCCTTCGAGACCGTGGAACAGCACCAGCACGGGCGCATCGGGAGCGGTCGGGCGGCCATCGTCACGCCAGTCGGCGTCGATGAAGTCGCCGTCGGGGGTGATCCAGCGCTCGCGCCGGAAACGTGGCGGATCGGCCGGATCGACGTGGCGACGGGCCACGCGGGCCGACCAGATCGTCTGCAGGTGGCCGCCGGGCAGCCACGGCGGCGCCCGGTAGGACGCAGGCCTCAATGCAGCGTCGTCGACGACTCGACGTATTCCTGCAGCTCGACCGGCGTGCCCGGGCTGGCGTGGTGGACCAGCATGCGCCAGCCCTGCGGCGTCTTGACGTAGACGTTGGTGCACAGCGCGTAGCCGCTGCGCGGTCCTTCCTCGGTCTGCACGCGGACCTCTTCGAGCACATGGTGGACGGCGGTGCCGCCCAGCGTGATGCGCCGGACCTGGGCCGGCCGGGCGTCGATGCCGCCTTGCGAGAACAGCTCCTCGAAGCTCGCGCGGATCGCCGGTGCGCCGATCAGGCGCGGACCGCCCGGGTGCACGCAGGCGATCTCCTCCTCGTCCGACCAGAGCGACATCAGGCGCTCGATGTCGCCTTGCTGCAGGCTCTCGTAGAACGAGACCTCGAGGTCATCGGGGGTGGCCATCAGCGAGGCCTGCAGGGGCTTGGTCTGGCTCATGGCGACCTCGTCAGCGTTAACGGAACACGACGGTCTTGCGGCCGTTGAGCAGCACGCGGTGCTCGACATGCCAGCGCACCGCACGGGCCAGCACGACACATTCGACGTCGCGGCCCACGGCGGTGTAGTCCTCGGGGCTGAGCGTGTGGTCCACCCGCTCGACGTCCTGCTCGATGATGGGGCCTTCGTCCAGGTCGGCGGTGACGTAGTGCGCCGTCGCGCCGATCAGCTTGACGCCGCGCTGGTGGGCCTGGAAGTACGGCTTGGCGCCCTTGAAGCTGGGCAGGAAGCTGTGGTGGATGTTGATCGCGCGGCCGGACAGGAACTGGCAGAAGTCCTCGCTGAGGATCTGCATGTAGCGCGCCAGCACGAGCAGGTCGACCTGCTCGCGTTCGCAGATCGCCTCGACCTCGCGTTCCTGCGCGCGCTTGACCTCGGCGCTGGAGCCGGCCTTGAGCGGCAGGTGGTGGAAGGGCACGCCGTAGCTGTCGGCCAGGGCGGCGAAATCGGGGTGGTTGGAGACGATCGCCGGGATGTCGATCGCCAGCTGGCCGCTCTTCCAGCGAAACAGCAGGTCGTTCAGGCAGTGGCCATGCTGGCTGACCATCAGCAGCACGCGCGGGCGGCGCGCCAGGCTGTGCACGCGGGCGTCCATGCGGAACTGCGCGCGCATCGGACCGAACAGCTTCTCGAGCGTGTGCGCATCGGCGAGGTGCTCGGGGGCCTCGAAGTGGACCCGCATGAAGAACAGCCCGGTGGCATCGTCGCCGAGCACGTCACCGAACTGCTGTGAGTCGATGATGTTGCAACCGGCCTGGTAGAGCAGCCCGGAGACCGCATGCACGATGCCCTTGATGTCGGGGCAGGAAAGGGTGAGGACGAACTGGGCGGAAGCAGGCGACGACATGGCCGAGATTCTACGCAGCGGCCTGTGGCGCCCCCCTCCTAGAATGGCTCGGCACCCCCTGATGCCATGCCCAAGACCATCGCCGACACCGACTCGCGTGCCCTCGAACTGGCGCAGCTGCTCTCCCGGGTCGCGCTGCGTGACCGACAGGCCTTCCGGCAACTCTATGAACGCAGCAGCCCGCATCTGTTCGCGGTCGTGCTGCGTATCCAGAGGAACCGCGCGCTGGCCGAGGACGTGCTGCAGGAGGTCTACGTCAACATCTGGCGCAGTGCCGCCAGCTACGACGCCCACAGGGCCCAGGCCCTGACCTGGATGACCAGCGTGGCCCGCAACCGGGCCATCGACAGCCTGCGGCGGCGCCAGTCCGAGCCCGACACCGTGTCGAGCCAGACCTGGCATGGTGACGGCGATCCGGACAACGACGACATGCTGGAACGAATGCCGAGCGACGCACCCGGCCCCGAGCAGCTGCTGGCCCGGGCGGCCCAGGCGCAGTCCATCCAGGGTTGCATGGGCCAGCTCAGTGCCGAACAGCAGCAGAGCCTGGCGCTGGCCTTCTACCAGGGCCTGAGCCATGCAGAGGTGGCCGATCACCTGAGCCAGCCGCTGGGCACCGTCAAGAGCTGGCTGCGGCGCGGGCTGCAGGCCCTCAAGGGCTGTCTGGACCGCCTGGGCGTGCGCCACGGCGCGGCGCTGGAGGGCTGAGCGATGGACTACAGCCGCCCTTCCCTGGCCGACCGACTGGCCGCCGACTACGTCGTGGGCACGCTGCGCGGCGGCGCGCGGCGGCGGTTCGAGTCGCTGCTGCCGGCCCATCCGGTGCTGCGCAACGCCGTCCTGGCTTGGCAGTCCCGGCTGATGCCGCTGGCGCAGTCGCTGCCCCCGGTCACACCGCCCGCAGGGGTCTGGGTCTCGATCGACCAGCATCTGTTCGGCGCGGCAAGGCGCGGAGCGGCCAGCGGATCGAGCCAACCCCTGCAGCGCGGCTGGCAGTGGCTGCGCCTGTGGCAAGGGCTGAGCGCGGTCGCCACCGTCGCAGCGATCGGCCTGGGCGTGGCGCTGAGCCTGCCTGAGCCGATCCAGCCGCCGATCGTGGTGGTGCTGTCGCCCAACCAGAACGAGGCACGCCTGGAATCACGCTTCGTCGCCAGCGTCAGCGCCGACGGGCGCAGCCTCGTGCTCAAGCCGATCGACGGCGCGACGCTGACTGCCAGCCAGGCCTACGAGCTGTGGGCCCTGCCGCCCAGCGGCGCGCCACGATCCCTCGGTGTCGTGTCAGCCCAGGGTGGCACGACGATCCAGCGCGCCCGCCTGCTCCAGGACACCACCGGCTTCGCCGTCAGCATCGAACCGCCGGGCGGATCGCCCACCGGCGCGCCAACCGGACCGGTGGTGGCCGTGGGCAAGATCGACAGCTGAGCGGTCGCCCCGTCGGCTCGACAAAAGAAAAAAGGCCCTCGCGGGCCTTTTTGCGGGTCAGGTGATGCCTTTCGGCGATCAGACCGTGGCGGTGGCGTTGGGCGTCACCGTCGGGTTGCTCGGGCCACCCGGCGGGCGGGAAGCCGGCGGCACCCAGTCCTTGGGCGGACGCGGCTCGCGCCCGTTCATGATGTCCTCGATCTGGTCGGCGTCGATGGTTTCCCAGTCGAGCAGCGCGCGGGCCATGGTGTGCATCTTGTCCTGGTGATCCTCGATCAGGCGACGCGCCAGCTGGTACTGGGTGTCGATGATCTTGCGGATCTCCTTGTCGACCTTCTGCATCGTCTCTTCCGAGACGTTGACCTGCTTGGTGATCGAGCGGCCCAGGAAGACCTCGCCCTCGTTCTCGGCATAGACCATCGGGCCGAGCTCTTCGGTCATGCCGTAGCGGGTGACCATGTCGCGGGCGATCTGGGTCGCGCGCTCGAAGTCGTTGCTGGCGCCGGTGGTCATCTGGTTCATGAAGACCTCTTCGGCGATCCGGCCACCGAACAGCACCGAGATGGTCGAGAGCATGCGCTCCTTGTCCATGCTGTAGCGGTCACCTTCGGGCAGCTGCATCGTCACGCCCAGCGCACGGCCACGCGGGATGATGGTGACCTTGTGGACCGGATCGGTCTTGGGCAGCAGACGCGCCACCAGCGCATGACCCGCCTCGTGGTACGCGGTGTTCTTGCGTTCCTCCTCCGGCATGATCATCGACTTGCGCTCGGGGCCCATCATGATCTTGTCCTTGGCCTTCTCGAAGTCGACCATCTCGACGACCCGACCGTTGCGGCGGGCGGCGAACAGGGCGGCCTCATTGACGAGGTTGGCAAGATCGGCGCCCGAGAAGCCCGGCGTGCCCCGCGCGAGGATGTCGGCGCGGATGTCCTGGCCGATCGGCACCTTGCGCATGTGCACGTTGAGGATCTGCTCGCGGCCACGCACGTCGGGCAGCGTCACGTAGACCTGGCGGTCGAAGCGGCCCGGACGCAGCAGTGCCGGGTCGAGGATGTCCGGGCGGTTGGTGGCCGCCACGACGATCACGCCGAGGTTGGTCTCGAAGCCGTCCATCTCCACCAGCATCTGGTTGAGGGTCTGCTCGCGCTCGTCGTTGCCACCGCCCAGGCCGGCACCGCGATGACGGCCGACCGCGTCGATCTCGTCGACGAAGATGATGCAAGGCGAGTTCTTCTTGGCCTGCTCGAACATGTCGCGCACGCGGGCGGCGCCCACGCCGACGAACATCTCGACGAAGTCGGAGCCCGAGATCGAGAAGAACGGCACCTTCGCCTCACCGGCGATGGACTTGGCCAGCAGCGTCTTGCCGGTGCCCGGAGGTCCGACCATCAGCACGCCACGCGGGATGCGCCCGCCAAGCTTCTGGAACTTTTGCGGATCCTTCAGGAAGTCGACCAGTTCCTTGACCTCTTCCTTGGCCTCGTCGCAGCCGGCCACGTCGGCGAAAGTCACCGAGTTGTTGCTCTCGTCGAGCATGCGGGCGCGGCTCTTGCCGAAGCTGAACGCACCGCCCTTGCCGCCGCCCTGCATCTGGCGCATGAAGTAGACCCACACGCCGATCAGCAGGAGCATCGGGCCCCAGGAGATCAGCAGGCTGGTCAGCAGCGACGGCTCGTCGCGCGGCTTGACGCGGAACTTCACGCCGTTGTTGATCAGGTCACCGACCAGGCCGCGATCCAGATAGGTCGCGGTGGTGCGGATGCGCTTGTCGTCGGTGGTCAGGGCCTCGATGTCCGCACCGCCCGGGTTCTCCTGGAGAACGACCTCGCGGATCCGCTTGGCGCGGACCTCTTCGAGGAACTCCGAGTACCCGATCTGGTTGCCCGCGGTCGACGTGCGGTCGAACTGCTTGAACACGGTGAACAGCACCAGGGCGATCACCAACCACACAGCGACTTTGGAGAACCATTGATTGTTCACCGCGGCTCCTTCTAACGTTCATGAAGACCCAGATGGGTCATGCGGCCAGGGCCGCCTCGAATTGCGTATGACGCGGTAGCTCGACCGATTCTAGTGCAGCCCCTACAAGCGAACCGACCCGAAACACCTTGGCGCAGTCTCGTGAAATTCAAGGTTCGTGCAGGGTTCGTGCACTGTCTCACCGAGTCCGGCGGGCGAGGCACGATCACGTCAAGCCGCCTTCAGACCGATGCCGACCAGAAAGGTTTCAGAAGACTTGTCCCGCGACGCCTTGGGCTTGATCGCCTTGACGACGCGGAAGGACTGCCGGAACGTGTCGACCAGCTGGCTGTAGCCGCTGCCGTGGAACACCTTGCACACCAGCGCACCCTGCGGCCGCAGGTGGGCCTGCGCGAACTCGATCGCCAGCTCGACCAGGTGGGCGATGCGCGCCGCATCCGAAACCTCGATGCCCGACAGGTTGGGCGCCATGTCCGAGACGACCACGTCGACCGGCCGGCCGGCGAGCTGGTCGACCAGCTGCTGCAGCACGGCGTCCTCGCGGAAGTCGCCCTGCAGGAACACGACGCCCTCGATCGGCTCCATCGGCAGCAGGTCCAGCGCGATGATCGTGCCGTTGAGCGAGCCCACCGCCGCGCCGCCGGCACCGGCTTCCTTGGGCGCGAAACGGCGTCGCACGTACTGGCTCCAGGCACCCGGCGTGGATCCCAGGTCGACGACCACCTGGCCGGGCCGGATCAGGCCGAGGGTCTCGTCGATCTCCTTGAGCTTGTAGGCCGCGCGGGCCCGATAGCCCTCCTTCTGCGCCAGCCGGACCCAGGGATCGTTGACGTGGTCGTTGAGCCACGCCTTGTTGACCTTCTTGCTTTTCGTGTTGATCTTCATGTCGCACCGATAATAGAGAGATGCCCGCGATTCAACTGACTCCCGCCCAGCGCAAGGAACACCGCGCTGCGGCCCACCAC
>JACCDS010524851.1_pt1 | contig 30843 bp, 27 predicted proteins | sample 7446441 | NCBI WGS metagenome assembly JACCDS01 (sample SAMN15323445, study PRJNA562643) | freshwater metagenome | isolation source: river surface water | place: USA:Blue River Watershed | collected 2017-08-17
GCCAAAATCAAAGCATGCTCGGCAGGCAAGGCCACAGCCCGGTATTGCGCCTCATTGAGTTGGGCCAACAAGGGGGAAGTGGGGGGCGTGGAGGAGTCAGACAGCATAGGCAGCGATTGTAGAAGCCGAGGTGTTTGGCCTGCGCAACAAGTCGTCAGGCAATCCGGGTAGAATCAGCCACCGGGCCCAAGATTCTTGCGCCCGGTTTTTTTTTGCCCAAGGTCTGCAACGGACCTGCCCTCAGGCAAATGAAACCGGCCAAGCCAAGCGCTCATTCGTTCCTTTTAACGATTCCTTTTTGGAGCTTGGTTTTCTCATGGAAATTTTTGATTACGACAACATCTTGCTGCTGCCACGCAAATGCCGCGTGGAAAGCCGTTCAGAGTGCGACGCTGGCGTCGAATTGGGTGGCCGCAAGTTCCGCTTGCCGGTGGTCCCTGCCAACATGAAAACGGTGGTGGACGAGTCCATTTGCCTGTGGATGGCCAAAAACAACTACTTTTATGTGATGCACCGCTTTGATCTGGACAACGTCCAGTTTGTGCGCGACATGCATGCCAAGGGCGTTTACGCCTCGATCTCGCTGGGCGTGAAAGCGCCCGACCGCGCCACGGTGGACCAATTGGCCGCCGAAAACTTGGTGCCTGAGTTCATCACCATCGACATCGCCCACGGCCATGCCGATAGCGTGCGCGACATGATTGGCTACATCAAGGGCAAACTGCCCAAGAGCTTCATCATCGCCGGCAACGTGGCCACCCCGGAGGCCGTGATTGATTTGGAAAACTGGGGCGCCGATGCCACCAAAGTGGGCGTGGGCCCCGGCAAGGTTTGCATTACCAAGCTCAAGACCGGTTTTGGCACCGGCGGCTGGCAGTTGTCAGCGCTCAAGTGGTGCGCCCGTGTGGCGACCAAGCCGATCATTGCCGATGGCGGTATCCGCAGCCATGGCGACATTGCCAAGAGCATCCGCTTTGGTGCCAGCATGGTCATGATTGGCTCGCTGTTTGCCGGCCACGAAGAGTCGCCCGGCAAGACCGTTGAGGTCGATGGCGAGATGTTCAAGGAGTACTACGGCTCAGCGTCTGACTTCAACAAAGGCGAATACAAGCACGTGGAAGGCAAGCGCATTTTGGAGCCGATCAAAGGCAAGCTGGCGAACACGCTGATTGAGATGGAGCAAGACGTGCAAAGCTCGATCAGCTACGCGGGCGGCACCAAGCTGATGGACATCCGCAAGGTGAATTACGTCACATTGGGCGGCGACAACGCCGGTGAACATTTGTTGATGTAAGGCGTGAGGGTGCGCACTGGCTTTGGTGCCGGCGCATTGGACATCAAGGGGAGCCCAAGGCTCCCCTTTTTTGTCTCAATCAACCAGTGCGCCCTTCACGAACTCTCGAAACACCGCCATCACGGGCAATTCGGTGCGCCCCGCCAGCGTGATCAGTCCCAAGCGGGCTCCCGCACGAAAAGGCGGGTCGAGTGGCAACTCCACCAAAGAGCCATCGGCCAAACCCTCGCGTGCGGCCCCCACAATGCCCAAATAAATCGCATCGGTCTGCCGCACCACTTCAATCAGGCTGGCAATGTCTTCGCATTGCAAGGTGGTCATTTGCGCCGGATTGGCGCGCGGCCCAAAGTGGTCCACCAAGATGCGGGCCACCTCCTGCGACAAGGGTGTGGAGCCCATGGGGTAGTCCAACAAGGCCTCGAAGGGCACCCGTTTTCGCTTTTTGACCAACAAGGGGTGGCCTTGTCGACAGACAAAGCCGGCACGCATTTCGGCCATGAACTCGATGTTCAGGTCAGGTGCAGCGTCGACCCGGCGCAGATCGACCACCAAGGCGTCAAATTGGCGCTCTCGCAGTTGCATCAACTGCAACTCGGTGGCCCCTCTCGATACGGCCACATGCACCGTGGGGTGGTGCTCGGCCATGTAGCGCAGCCATGGCGTCATCAGCATCACCCCCGGCCCCGAGCCCAAGCCCACCCGCAAACTGCCCAAGCCCCCCTGCTGCAACAACGCGGCACCTTGCTGCAACTCTTTGGCTTCGTGAACGATGCGCTGGGCACGTTTGAGCACCAGTTGCCCCAGCGGCGTTAACTCGTTCTTTTTGCCCACCCGGTCCACCAGGGGGCCGCCCAAATCCTCTTCCAGCACCTGAATGCTGCGGCTCAAAGCCACTGGGTGATGTGCAGCTTTTCTGCGGCCCGGCTAAATGAGCCGGTCTCAGCGAGCGCCAACCAATGGGCAAGGTGTTTCAGGTTCATGCATTCACTTTATGAATGAAAATCAGAAATATAAGTCATTGGACACATGAATTTCAAGTTCTTACGATGCCAACATGGTTGTCAACCATGCCCAAAAACACAGGAGACCTTCATGAACTTCAAAACACTTCTCGGCAGTTTGCTCGTTGCAGTTGGTGCTTTCGGCACAGCGGGCGCTCAAACTTACCCCAACAAAACCATCAATTTGGTGGTGCCCTACCCCGCAGGCGGCCCGTCTGACTTTTTTGCCCGCAAGCTGCAACCCGATGCGGCCACGAAACTGGGCCAAACCATGATCATCGAAAACTTGGGCGGTGCCGGCGGCTCCATTGGCCTGAGCAAAGTGATCAATTCACCTGCTGACGGCTACACCTTGAGCTTGGGCAGCCCCATGGAATTGGTGCTGGCGCCCATGGCCATTCAAGGCGTCAAATACAAGTCTGAAGACTTCAAGTTGGTGGCGCAATTTGCCACGACCAACACCATCTTGGCGGTGCGCAACTCGCTGAATGTCAAAACCGTCGATGAACTGTTGGCCTTGGCCCGCAAAAACCCCAACACGCCCTTGAGCTATGGCAGCGTGGGCCCCGGATCGCTGTACCACCTGATTGGCGAAAAGTTCACGCAACTGACCAAAGTACAGACGCTGCATGTGCCCTACAAAGGCATCGCCCCATTGCTGACCGACCTGATGGGCGGCCAAATTGACATGGCCTTTTTGCCCATGGCGGGCTCGATTCCCCAAACCCTCATCGACGGCAAGATCCAAGGTTTGGCCGTGACCTCCAAAACGCCGCATCCGTTGTTCAAGCAGTTCCCTGCCATGGCCGCCATGAAGGGCTTGGAGTCGATGGAATTTGACATCTGGGCCGGCGTGCAAGTGCACAAAAACACCCCCGATGCGGTGGTCAACAGCTTGAACAAAGCGTTTTATGCAGCGGCAGAAATGCCCGATAACCGCAAAGCGCTGGAAAGCAGCGGCAATGTGGTCTTGCCCTCACGCACACCGACCGAGTTGGCACGCGTTTACCAAACCGAAATTGAGCGCTACCGCGCCATTGCCAAGTCGATCAATCTGCAACCCCAATAAGCCACAGGGACTGCCCATGAACGCCCCCAGCGATGCTTTTTTGCACCACAAACTGCAAGCCTTGCAGAGCCAAGCCGATGAGTTCATCGCGGTTCGCCGCGACATTCACCGGCACCCTGAAATGGGCTACAAGGAGTACCGCACCAGCGATTTGGTCGCACAACAGCTGAGTGCTTGGGGCTATCAGGTCACGCGGGGCTTGGGCGGCACGGGGCTGGTGGGGCAACTCAAAAAGGGCACGGGTGAGCGCAGCATCGGCATTCGCGCCGACATGGATGCGCTGCCCATCGACGAGGCCACTGGCCTGTCTTACGCCAGTTGCAACGTGGGCATCATGCACGCTTGCGGCCACGACGGGCACACCGCCATGTTGCTGGCAGCTGCCAAACATTTGGCGCAATACGGCCAGTTTTCGGGCACGTTGAATGTGATTTTTCAACCCGCCGAAGAAGGCTTAGGGGGCGCGAAAAAAATGATGGAGGACGGCCTGTTCAAGCAGTTCCCGTGCAACGCCATTTTTGCCATGCACAACATGCCGGGGCAACCGCAAGGTCACTTGGTGTTGCGCGATGGCTCGGCCATGGCCTCTTCGGACAACGTGACCATCACATTGCATGGCAAAGGCGGGCATGGTGCCATGCCCCACCTGTCGGTCGACCCGGTGGTGGCTGGCTCGGCCATTGTGCTGGGGCTGCAAAGCATTGTGGCGCGCAACATCGACCCGCAACACATGGCCATCATCACGGTGGGCGCGTTCAATGCGGGGGTTGCCAATAACGTGATTCCCCAAATCGCCACCCTGCGCTTGAGCGTGCGCTCGCTCGACCGCGAGGTGCGGGTCTTGCTCGAACAACGCATCTGTGAGTTGGTCCAGGCGCAAGCCACAAGTTATGGGGTGACGGCTGAAATCGACTACCAACGCGGCTACCCGGTGCTGGTCAACCACTTGGCCGAAACCGACTTTGCACGCGCAGTGGCTGAAGAATTGGTCGGCGCGGACCGCGTGGTGCGGCAAGGCCGCGCCTTGAACGGCAGCGAAGACTTTGCCTTCATGCTCGAGGAAGTGCCCGGCAGCTACGTGCTGATTGGCAACGGCGATGGCACCGGGGACGGACACGGCGCATGCATGGTGCACAACCCGGGCTACGATTTCAATGACCACAACGTGGCCATTGGCTCTGCGTTTTGGTCGCTCTTGGTCGAGCGTTATTTGCCGGCTTGAGTTTTGTCCGCTTCAGCAGCCCTGCCCGGCGCGATGCGCGCAGGCAGGCGCGAAGCGCAAGGCTCAGAACTGAACCATGGTTTGGGCGAGCTGGTACAAGCGGCTGCTGGGGCGTGTGAGGTCGGTCACCACGCTGAAGTGGTTCAAGCCCGGCAACGCTTCGCACACCGGCACGGTCTTGGGGCCCCAAGCTTGGTGAATCAAGCGGTTGTGCCGCAAAAACTCGGCGCTCTCATCGCCCCCGACCACGGTGTACAACACCCCTTGCCGTGGGCGCTGCCAACGGGCCGGACTGGCCATGCGCACATGGGCTGGCGTGAGGCGCAAATCGCCTTGCACAAATGGCGTTTTGCGCACGGGCTCAAGGTCAAACAACCCAGAGATGGACAGCGATTTGCGCACCAAATGCGGCGGCAAATCCGCCCCCACTTTTGTCCAATCACAAGCCAGCAACATGGCCGCCAAATGCCCACCAGCTGAGTGGCCAATCACGGTGATGTTGTCGGGGTCGCCGCCATGCGCTGCAATGTGCCGCCAGACCCAAGCAGTGGCTTTGGCCATTTGCAAAGCAATGTCGGGCACCGTGACGGGCTGCGCATCGGTGCCCGGACACAAGGCGTAATTGACCACCACCCCACAAGCCCCCATGTCGTGCAAGGCCGGTGCCACAAAGGAGTGGTCCGATTTGTCCAAGCTGCGCCAATAGCCGCCATGAACAAAGATCACCACGGGCGCTTTGGCTTGTTTTGCCGGAAAAATATCCAGTGTCTCATTGGGCCCGTCGCCATAGCGCACATCGAGCAATGGGTTCAGTCGCTCGCGGGCTTGCACCGAGGCTTGGCCCCAATGCGCGAAATGGTCGGCAAAGTCAGGCACCAAAGCCCGGTTGTTGTACATGCGGTCATGCCAAGCAGCATCTTGATGGGCCACAGGAGTCTCCTTGCTTAGATTTTCATTTCGAGGCGCAGCTGAATGTTGCGCCAATTTTTATCAGTGGTTTGAGCGGTTTCACTCGAGCCCCCACTGCTGAAAGTGGTGCGGGTCAGGTAGTTGCGCGGCAACAAATTGCTCACCGACAAACGCAGGCCAGTGGCGGCTGACACGCGCCACACCCCGTACACATCGACCACCCGCTTGATGCCTTGGTAAGACAACTGCTCTTGGCTGCGCCGGGTGTCGTAATCGGGGTTCCAATTGACATTGCCGCCCAACGTCAAGGGCAGGCTGCGCAAGCGGTAATCCGCGCCCAAGTTGGCTGTCATATCGGGCTGCTGGTCCAGTCGGTTGTCGGGACCCGGTACATCCTTGACCTTCGAACGGAAGAAGCTGATGTTGCTGCGAATGTCGACCGGCAAGGCCTCGGGCCACGCTTGGTTCAGGCGAAACTTGGCTTCGAGCTCAATACCTTGGGTGGTGGCATCGCCCACGTTCAGGGGTGTTGAGACATAGCGCTGAGAAGATGACCAAGTCACGGTTTGCAAGCGCGTTTGGTAACGGATCAGGTCATTGATGTCACGGTAAAACACATTGGCGCTCAGCACGCCACCACCATCCAAATAACGCTCAAAACCGAGGTCGATGCCGGTGGCCAACTCGGGTCGCAGATCGGCATTGCCCATGCGGTCAGGTTGGGTGGGCACGTTTTGTGGATGGGTATCCGGGTGGTAATCACGCGAATAGCGCAATGGCGCCACCAAGTTGTACAACGTGGGGGTTTTGTAGCTGCGTGTCAGGCTCATGCGAATTTGGTCGCGCTTGGCAGGGTCCGGCTTCCACATGGCATGCAGCAACGGTGTCCACACCTGGCTTTTGTTACGCTTCAGCGCATCGCTCACTTCGCCTTCGGTCAAGATGCTTTCGTAACGCAAGCCGGCATAAGCCGACCAGTGCCGGTTGATCTTGAACTCGTCTTGGGTGTAGGCCGCCCAGCGCGCCGTGCGAGCTTGCAGGTTGCCGCTGTCATCCCCGGCCCCGGCGCTGGCTTCTTCGACACGCCGAACACCCTCGTACTCAATCCCGCTGACCCACTGGTGCCCGTTGTCCAGCACCCGCGTCCATTTGCCATTCAAACTCGCCATGCGATCGGTGAAACGCTGCTCATCCAACGCATTGGCCAACAAGGTTGTGCTGTTGACCACCGTTTGCGCGATGCGCTGGTCGTAGGTGGAATGGGCCCCACCAAAACGCAACTCCAGTCGGTCATCGGCCGACAGGCGTTGGCTCCATTGGCCATTCAAGCGGGCCGAGGTGTAACGGCTTTTGTTGTCGGTGAGTGCGGTGTCGGTGATGCTCGCAGATGACAAAGGCCGGGCGTCGATTTGGCCTTGTGCGGTGTAGTCGGAATAAATGACAAAAGGGGTCAAGGTCAGGCTTTTGCCTTGCTCGCCTTTCCATTGCAAACGGGCATTGGCGTGCAACCCTTGGCGGTGCCCCACCGATTGGGTCGAGCGCTCTTGATCTGTGCGGTAGTCAGATTCAATGTTGGTCACGCTTTCGTCAGGGCGCCGACTGTCCATGGCCGAGAGGGTGAAGGTGCCGGTCATGGGCTCGGTCTTGAGGTTGCGCACCCAATTGAGTTGGTTTGAGCCCTGCCCGTGTTCTTGACTGCGGGTAATTTTCAGGTCGTCGGGGTTGGCTTTTTGGCCTTCGCGCAGCACGATGTTGATGGTGCCCGCAATGGCCCGTGCGCCCGTTTCGGCGGTGGGTGCGCGCAAGATCTCGATACGTTCGACTTGTTCAGGGGTCAGCGAATCCACCGAAAAACCGGGCGGCATGCGCTCACCATCCAACAAGATTTGGGTGTAGCCGCCACCCAATCCGCGCATGCGAATGGCCCCGCCCCGCCCCGGCGCACCTTGCACCGTGACGCCGGGCAAACGCTTGAGCACATCGCCCAGCGTGGCATTGCCTTGCTTTTCTATTTCTTGGCGTCCGATCACGATTTTCGAGGCGGTAGATTCTTGCCGCAGTTCGGTGTCGTTGTTGCGGGTGCTGCGAATCTCAACTTGTCCGAGGTCGGTGGTGGTTGCAGGGCTTGTTCCGGGGCTTGTTCCGGAGCTTGTTGCAGTGCTTGTCACTGGGGTGGAGGCTGGGGTCGTCGCAGTGTTCGTGACCGAGGAGGGGTTTTCTTGTGCAAAGACCTCTGGGGCGGTTAACAACAGGGTGGCGGTGATCGCCAGTGAAGGGGCCAAGCCCAGGGAAAAGACCGAAAAAAACTGAGCCAATGAGCTTGCCGAAAAGGGCGCAGAAGGTGTAGCCGAGGAATAAGCCGTCCGGGGCAACGGCGGCCGATCAGGTGAGGCTGGGAAACAAGAGGTACGCATCTGGCAATTTTGACAGGCTGATATGACAGCTGTTTAAAACGCGTTTAAAGACCCGATCTTGAGCCTGACCAATCAGCCCAAACGCGCCCATGGGGCAGGCTTGGGCTTCGGGACTTATTCGCCCGACTTGAACAAGGCGGCGACTTTGCGCTTGGGCTTGATGTTGGCCGAAATCGACGAGCGAACAGTTTTGGGACCACTGGGCTCCCAGCTGGGTGCGGTATCAGTCGCCGAGGGCTCGTACGGCTTTTGGAAGAACGGGTCTCGGTTGACCGGTGCGGGCCGGAACCCGCCACGCCGCTCTTGCGGAGCATCCAACACATCACGCGGATCGTGCTCACGGTGGCGCCCTTCAGAGGCACGGCCACGAGGACGCTCTTCAGAGCGCTCTGGCCATTTCTCATTCGAACCGCTCGAACGGTTGTCCAGTTGCAAGGTTTCCACTTCCAACTTTTTCTTGATGAGCTTTTCAATATCGCCCACCAATCGGGTGTCCGACGGGCTCACCAAAGTTACCGCCAAGCCGGAGGCGCCAGCGCGGCCTGTGCGGCCAATGCGGTGCACATAGTCTTCGGCATTGAATGGCACATCGAAGTTGAACACCGCAGGCACATCTTTGATGTCCAGACCTCGCGCGGCCACATCGGTGCAGACCAGCAAGTCCACTTCGCCTTGTTTGAAGGCCTCGAGCGCCTTCAAGCGTTCGTCTTGGCTCTTGTCACCGTGCAAAGCAGCGGTGCGCAGGCCTTCACGCTCCAAAGAGCGCGCCAAACGGCCACATCCGAGCTTGCTGTTGACAAAGATAAAGGCTTGTTTGATGCCGCGCTCAGTCAGCACTTTGCGGATGACACGGCGCTTGTCGTCGTCTTGTGCGGCATAAAACCGCTGCTCGACTGTCGAGGCGGTTTCGTTGGGCCGAGCCACCTCGATGGTGATCGGGTTTTGCAAATAGCTGCCGGCCAAGCGTTTGATTTCGGGCGAAAAAGTCGCCGAAAACAGCAAGGTGGTGCGCTGCTTGGGCAAGAAGCTCAAAATCCGCTGCAGGTCAGGCAAAAAGCCAATGTCCAACATGCGGTCGGCTTCGTCCAGCACGACATATTCCACTTGGTTCAAAACCGCGTTTTTGGCTTCGATGTGGTCCAACAAGCGACCCGGTGTGGCGACCAAAATCTCCACGCCTTTTTTCAGCTCCAGGGTCTGCGGCTTCATGTCCATGCCGCCAAACACCACGGCACTGCGCAACTGGGTGTATTTGGCGTACATCTTGATTTGCTGCGCCACTTGGTCAGCCAACTCACGGGTGGGCAACAAAACCAAGGCCCGCACAGGGTGGCGCGCAGGCGAGGTGGAGGGGTTTTCGTGTTTCAGCAGGCGTTGCAGCAAAGGCAGCGAAAAAGCCGCCGTTTTGCCCGTTCCCGTTTGGGCTGCGCCCATCACATCCTGGCCCGTCAACACCACCGGAATGGCTTGGGCCTGAATAGGGGTCATGGATTCGTAGCCCATTTCGGCCACGGCTCGTGCCAGCGTGGGGGCCAGCGATAAATTGGAAAAAGAGTCGGTCATTAACCCGCTATTGTCGCATTTTGGGCCGATGCGCCCAAAATCATGTTTTGGGCAGCGTCACACCCACTTGCCCTTGGTATTTGCCACCGCGGTCTTTGTAACTGGTTTCACAGACCTCGTCGCTCTCCAAGAACAACACTTGGGCACAGCCTTCACCCGCATAAATTTTGGCAGGCAAGGGGGTGGTGTTGCTGAATTCGAGGGTCACATAACCCTCCCACTCGGGCTCAAAAGGCGTCACGTTAACGATGATGCCGCAACGCGCGTAGGTGCTTTTGCCCAAGCAAATGGTCAGCACATTGCGGGGAATACGGAAGTACTCGACCGTGCGGGCCAATGCAAAACTGTTGGGCGGGATGATGCAAACATCGCCTTCGATGTCGACAAAACTGCGCTCGTCAAAGTTTTTGGGGTCCACCACCGTGCTGTAGATGTTGGTGAACACCTTGAACTCAGGCGCGCAGCGGATGTCGTAGCCGTAGCTGCTGGTGCCGTAACTGACGATTTTTTGGCCAGCGGCATTTTGGCGGATCTGTCCGGGCTCAAACGGCTCAATCATGCCGTGCTGCTCTGCCATGCGGCGGATCCATTTGTCGCTCTTGATGCTCATGGTGTCCCTTTGAATCAATCTGGCTATTTTAGAGCCAGGCGCGAGGGGCACTTTTGCGCCCCGGGGCTCATCGACTGATGCGCCCCAGCACGCCCTGAACCAAGTAATTCATGCCCAAAATCTGCGCGTCGGTCAGGCTTTGGCCCGCCGGCACTATGGCTTGGCCTTCGTTGTCCACGATCGGACCTGCAAACGGAAACAGCTTGCCTTGACCCAAGGCTTTTTGTTTGGCCAAGATTTCATCTTGTACTTTCTTAGGCACCTTCGGCCCAAAGTCGCCGACGCGAATCATGCCGTCCTTCACGCCACCCCAAACCGAGCCGGTGGTCCAATTGCCCTGAATGGCAGCCTTGACCCGTGCTGTGTAGTAGTCGCCCCACTGGTGGGTGACGGCAATGATTTGGGCATCCGGCGCGATTTTGCGCATGTCCGAGTGGTAGGCCACCGCCATCTTGCCGCGTTCTTGGGCTGCCGCCATCACAGCGGTCGAGCCGGTGTGAAACGCCACCACATCCACATCCTGGTTGAACAGCGCCATGGCCGCTTCGCGTTCTTTGGGGGGGTCAAACCATGCGTTCAACCAGATCACCTTGACGGTGGCTTTGGGGTTGACGGAGCGCATGCCCAATGTGAAAGCGTTGATGCCCTGCAACACCTCAGGAATCGGGAAACCGGCCACATAACCGGCCACATGGGTTTGGGTCATGCGGCCCGCCGCGATACCGGCCAAATACCGGCCCTCGTAATAGCGCGCGTTAGAGGCCGCCACGTTGGGGGCGGTCTTGAAGCCGGTGACCGACTCGAACTTCACATTTGGAAATTCTTTGGCCACTTTGAGCGTGGGCTCCATATAACCAAAGCTGGGGGTGAAGATGATTTGGTGGCCTTGCTGAGCCAAGTCGCGGATCACCCGTTCAGCGTCGGCGCCTTCGGGCACGTCGGCCACAAACGAGGTTTTGACTTGGCTGCCCAACGCTTTTTCGACCGCTTTGCGCCCCTCGTCGTGTTGTTTGGTCCAGCCCGCCTCGGTGATGGGCGAGACATAGACAAAACCGGCCTTGAGCGGTTCAGCAGTTTTGCTGGAGGTTTGTGCCAGTGGCGAGACGGCGGGAAATAAACAGCAGGCGGCCACGAGCGTGGCTGCGAGGTTTTTGTACATGGTAGTCCTCTACATGGCCCCGAAATACACAAAAAGAAGCCCGCCGGGGCAGCGGGCTTCGGAGTGGGATTTTATCAACCCAACACAATCACCTCAGTCTTGCTCGAAAAACCCCTGAAAGCATTGCTTCAAGTCGTGCATCCAACGGTGCTTGTCGGCCTCGGGGGCGAAGCTCGCTTCAATGCTGTTGGCCGCCAATTTGTAGGCTTGCTGGGCATTGAGTTTGAGCGCCGCAAAGGTTTGCAGGTAGTTCTCGTTCAAGTAACCGCCAAAGTAAGCCGGGTCGTCAGAGTTGATCATCACGCACAGTCCTGCGTCCAACATGCGGCCCAAGTTGTGCTCGGCCAAATTGTTGAAGACGCACAGCTTCAAGTTGGACAGGGGGCACACCGTCAGCGGCACTTGGCGTGCAGCCAGGAGTTTCATCAGTTCGGGGTCGTGAATGGCTTGCACGCCGTGGTCGATGCGCTCCACTTTCAACACGTTGAGGGCGCTCCAAATGTAGGCGGGCGGGCCCTCCTCGCCTGCGTGGGCCACCACATGCAACCCCAGCTCGCGAGCACGGTCAAATGCGCGGCTGAACTTTTCTGGCGGATGCCCCACTTCGCTCGAATCGAGGCCCACCCCAATGAAGCGATCGCGCCAAGGCAAGGCGGCCTCCAGCGTTGCCAAAGCAGCGTCTTCGGAGAGGTGGCGCAAGAAGCACAGAATCAGGTCGGCGCTGATGTTCAGTTGAGTTTGTGCATCGCGGCAGGCACGGCTCAGACCCTCGATCACATAGGCCATGGGCACACCGCGATCGGTGTGGGTTTGGGGGTCAAAAAACAACTCGGCTCGCACCACATGGTCAGCCGCCGCCTTTTGAAAATAGGCCCACGCCATGTCGTAAAAATCTTGCTCCTGCAACAACACGCTGGCCCCGGCGTAATACAGGTCCAAGAAACTTTGCAAATTGGTAAAGGCGTAGGCACTGCGCAAGGCCTCGACGCTGGCATAGGGCAATTTGACGCCATTGCGCTCGGCCAATGCAAAGATCAATTCGGGTTCGAGCGAGCCTTCAATGTGAATATGCAACTCGGCTTTGGGCATGACCTGCAGCAGCTCGGGCAGGCGTTTTGGGGAAATAGCGTGGACTTTGAACATGGTCATCTTCCAAAAAATTGGGCGCGAATTTCGCTCTCATCGAGCTGCGCGAAAGTCATATTGTGGCGCTCCGTCAATGGCCCGCCACCAGGCACCACATGGTCATGCGGGCCATAGCCAATGGCCTTGAACTTCCATTGACCCTGAATCCATTTGAATTGCCCCACATGCAGGCCTGCGTCATCGTACAAGGCGCAGACACCTTCGTTGATTTTTTGAATATGCATGTGGACAGATCCCCAGATTCTTCAGCGATTCTGAAAATCGCCTCGCTCCATCCACCAAGACACCGCGAATCCGGCCACCAAGCCCCAGAATGCAGCGCCAATGTTGAACAAGCCGATGTCGGCCACCGTGACCAGCAAACTCACCAATGCCCCGAGTGAGAACTTGCCTGCACCAAACGAAGCCACAAACGCACCCTGCAACACCCGCAGCATGGCCAGGCCACCCAGCACCATGATGAATTCTTTGGGCGCAGCCAACATCAAGCCCGTGAAGGTGGGCGCCATCAAGCCGAACAACAGCGCCAGCACGCCCACCATCAGTGCCCCGGTGTAGTGGCGAGGCTTCTCGCCAGACGATGTGAGCAAGCCGTTGGTGGGCCCGGTCAGGCACGTGCTCACCGCGCCAAACACGGCACTCACCGCCGCGCCCACGCCGCAAGCCACCGCGATCATGTTGACGGGTGGCTCGTGCCCTGCGTTTTTGAGCACGGCCACACCTTGGCCGTTTTGCACCACCAGCACAGTGATGGACAGGGGCACCACCAACTCCAGCATCGCGGCCAACGACCAGACCGGCGCCTGAATCACGGGCTGCGCGAGGGTAAATTGACCAAGCGAAGCTGCATCGAGTCGACCTGACATCGCCACGGCCAAAGCCCCCACCAGCAAGGCACCAATGACCGGCGGCAGGCGTTTTCCCCAATTTGCCCGAGCCGACAACAACAAGAAGACCGCCACCATGGGGGCTGCAATGGCCGCATCGCTGCTGAGTGCCCGCACGATGTCTAGGCCAAATCGCAAAAACACCCCGGCAACCATGCCCATGACGATGGGCATGGGCAGCAACGCCATGACGCGCTTGACCCAGCCGCTCAAACCCAACACCAAAATCAGCGCACTGGTCGCATAGAAAGCGCCGATCACCTCCGCAAAACTCAAATGCTGCAAGGCTGGCCCAACCAACACCGTGCCCGGAATGGTCCATCCAAACGCCAATGGTGTGGTGTAGCGCCAGCTCATCAACAAACTAACCAGCCCATTGACAAAAAACACCCCAAACACCCACGATGCCAATTCTTCAGGCGACAAGCCACCGCGTGTGCCCACCGACAAGATGATGGCGACCGGCCCGGTCGCGGCAAAGATGAACCCAATGAGCGCATTGGCGGCGTAAATGCTGCCGAAGTCAGCGCGGATTTGCTGCCAAGTTCTCGGGGCTGCAGCGGGGGACTCCAAATGATTGAACAAGACAGGCGCTTTCAAGGGTGCAAGGTCACGCCAGCGTATCAAAAAGACAGCGGCGCTTCAGACGCGAATCAACGACGTAAAAACCGGCCAGACCCTGAGCCCAGCGCCTGTCCCTTGGCGAAAGCCCATTCGCCATTGACCATGACGCGCTCAATGCCTTCACACATTTGCCGGGGATTTTCGTAGGTGGCTTTGTCCTGAATGCCATCCGGATCTAGCAAGACCAGATCTGCATAGGCCCCCTCACGCAGCACACCCCGTTCGTGTAAGCCAAATCGCTGCGCAGACATCCCCGTCATTTTGTGAATCGCCTCAGGCAAGCTGAACAGTTTTTCGTCCCGACAGTAATGTCCCAAAACGCGCGCAAAAGCGCCCCAAAGACGGGGATGTGGACGCTCATCGTGTGGCAAACCGTCGGACCCAATCATGCTCAGAGGGTGCGCCAACACTCGGCGCACATCGTCTTCGCGCATCTGAAAATAGCAAGCCCCACCGGGCATCAACCGTCTGCAAGCCTGCAGTTGGTCGATGCCCCACGCTTGGGCAATTTCAGCCAAATAACGGCCTGCCATTTCCGGGTGGGGTTCGCTTCGCGTGATCAGGATGTCAATGACGCCGTCGACCAGGTCTTCTCGCAGCAAAGTTGAACCTGCGCTGTAGGGGTACACATCGGTGCCTACGCTTTGTCGCTGACTCAGTCGCTCCAACAAGGCCAGCGTTTCGATCGTGCGCCCCCAATTGCGCGGGCCCGCGCATTTGTGGTGCGACATGATCCATTGGGCTGCACCCGATTGAGCTGTGTCGGCGGCTTCATTCATCGCCGTCAGAATGTCATCCATCTCGCTGCGAATGTGCGTCACATAAACACCGCCATGGCGACCCACGACCCGTGTCAAGGCTTGCATTTCCGCCATGTCTGCAGCATAGGCTTGCTGGTAAAACAAGCCTGAAGACAGGCCCAAAGCACCTTGCGACAAGGCCTCGTCGAGCAATGCCGCCATGGCTTCAGTTTCTTCGGCTGTTGCCGCACGCGTGAGGTCCTGCATGACTGTGGCGCGCAAGGTGGTGTGACCGATCAAGGCCCCAACATTGACCGCAGGCGGGCTCTGCGCAATGGCTTGCGCGTAATCGTCCAGATGCCGATAACGGAACTCCGAGGTGTGCAGCAAATCGAGCGGAGAGCCCGGCGCATCACTGACCAGCGGCACCAGCGACAGACCGCAGTTACCGGTGATGACGGTGGTCACCCCTTGCGACAATTTCGGCAGCATGCTGGGGTCACGCAGCACGATGGCATCGTCGTGCGTGTGCACATCAATGAAACCAGGGGCGACCGTTAATCCTTGCAGATCCAAAATGTCATCGGCAGAGACCTGCAGATTCTGGCCAATAGCGGCAATGCGGTCACCACGCACACAGACATCGGCGATTCGAGCTGGCGCACCCGTGCCGTCGACCAACTGCGCATGTCGTAACAAAAGCGTTTTCATGCTTGCGTCCCTTTCTCGACACTGGACCAGGCCCAATCGACCGTGGGATGTTGGTCCACGTCTTGCCCGTGCCCCTGCAGGACCAACTTGAACTGTGCCAAGTGACGTGCTGCATCCGGCCCCAACAGTTGCAACACCAGCACCATCAACAACTCGATGACGAGCAAATGGGCGATGTAAGCCTCCGTGCCTACCCGCATCACCGCATCAGGCTGGACACTGACCTCAATCACCACATCGGCCATTTGGGCCAATGGCGTGTCGGGCCGCGTGACGGCAATGACCTTGGCGCCTTGCGATCTGGCAAAACCGACTGCTTCCAACATGAATGGCATGCGCCCCACGTGTGAAATCGCCACAGCGACACCGGAGGGACCCAAGGTCGCAGCCGAGATGAGTTGCTGGTGCGCATCATGTACCGCATGTGCTTGGCGCCCCAGACGGAACAACCGGCCTTGTAAGTCGTTGGCCATGAATGCGGAGGTGGCCCCGACCGAATAACAATCGATGCGCTGCGCACCGGCCAGCAAGTTGGCCGCTTTTTCAAGGACCAGCGGGTCGAGTTGCTGCTGCAGCGCGGCGATGGATGCGGCTGCACCACCGAGAATTTTTTGCACGATGTCGGGGGTGCTGTCATGCATCGTGACCGAACTGTAGATGGGGGCGTGCCGCGCCAGGTCTTGCGCCAAGGCCAGCTTAAATTCGCGCACCCCCTCAAAACCGAACTGCCTGGCGGTGCGCATGATGGTGGGCATGGAGACCTTGGCTTGACGCGCCAACGCGTCAACACCCAATGACAAAGCGCGCTCAGGGTCTTGAAGTAATGTGGCAATCACTTGCTGCTGCGCGCGGGGCAAGCTCGGTGCGACCGACTGCAGTCGTTGGAGCAAAGAAGTCAATGGCTCAGTCATGGGCACCAAATTCAAAAATGCACCGACACTGCGTCCACCACGCGGTAGGCATCGTCCACCACGGGCATCCAGCGCCACTTGTCAAAGGTGGTGCAAGGGTGCGAAATGCCGCAGCCGAGCAACTGACCCACCACCGGATGCTGGTCTTGCGGCGCCTGTGCGTCAAAGCGCAAATAGGCGTGCTGATCGTTCAGTGCCGTCACAGCCCAATGCGAGGGCACGCCGCGGGTTTGGACATCACCCACCGCAGCGCGCCATTCAGGAACGGGCAGGTCCAGATCGTAAGAGACATCGCGTTTGCCCATCGCCAAAATAGCCAAACCTGGCTCCGGGCAGGACTGCACCACACTGATCAGTTCGATGGCAGGGCGCAAGGTTTCCTGCAAATTCAAACGCTCCGCCACACATTTCAAATGCTGCCGATATTGGACGTGGTCATGTGTCAAATAACAGCCCGATCGCAAAATGCCCCGAACGGGTCGACTTAAATGCGGCGTCAAGTGGTCGGCCACCAAATCAAAAATGGCCGACCCACCCGCCGTGATCAACACTTCATCGGCTTCAAAGCACTGTTCGGCTTCGCAGGCTGTTGCCATTTTCTGCACACGCGCCATCAATGCCGCCACGCTGGCGCGGTCATGTTCGTGGTGACAAGTGGCCAAAGCGCCTTCGTAGCACTCAATGCCAGCCAGTTGCACGGCAGGGCTCTGCCGAATGGCCTGCGCCAGCCTGAAGGCCTCCGCATGGTCACGACATCCTGATCGTTTGCCCTCAATGCCAAGCTCCAACAGCACCTTGAACACCGTGCTGGACTGTCGCTGTACCCGCCATGCTTCAATCAAATGCAATTGCGTCAGCGAATCCACCAGAAAATAAACCTGCAAGCCTTCATGCTCACGCAACAAGGCCGACAAACTATCGAGATCCACCGCTTGCAGCACCTGATTGGCAATGATGATGCGGCGCACACCGTGACGCGCGCCCATGCCGGCCTGAAACACGTTGGCAAAACTGATACCCCATGCACCCGCAGCGAGTTGGCGAGCGTAGAGCTCAGGCGACATCGTGGTCTTGCCGTGAGGGGCAATGTCCACCCCACGCGAGCGGCAAAAATCCTGCATCCACGCCAAGTTGTGTTGCAGCGCCGAGTCCTTGAGCACCGCCAGCGGAAATGACAAATCACCCCGCAGCAACTGCCAACCCTGCCGACTTGCGTCTTTCAGTTCAATGGCGGCCAGGTGCGAGGGATAGCCTTTGAAGGCAGCGTTCAGTTGCATGACTTAGCTCAATTCTTCATGTCGCCAGCAGGCCACCAGACGGCCAGCTGCAGTGGGGGTGAGTTCAGGCGTGGTTTCGGCGCAGGCCGGCAGGGCATGTGGACAACGGGTGCGAAACACACAACCAGAAGGTGGGTTCAGGGGGCTGGGGGGGTCGCCCTGCAAGTCCACCCGTGGGGCTGCTTGTGTGGGATCGGGAATGGGCGCCGCTGACAGCAAAGCTCGAGTATACGGATGGGCGGGCGACGCAAAAAGCTCAGCGGTCGGCGCAATCTCCATCACGCGTCCCAGATACAAAACAACAACACGGTCGCACAAATACTGGACGACATCCAGATCGTGCGAAATGAAGAGCAAGGTCAAGCCCAACCGATCGCGCAATTGGATCAGCAAGTTGACAATTTGTGCCTGAATCGACATGTCCAGTGCAGACAGGGGTTCGTCCGCCACAATGAACCGCGGCTGCGCAGCCAAGGCCCTGGCAATGCCCAGTCTTTGCTTCTGCCCACCAGAAAATTCGTGTGCAAAACGACTGGCGTGCTCCGGCTTAAGACCGACCAACTGAAGCAGTTGCGCTATGCGCGGAGCTCGCGCCGGGCCTTCGTGCAGCGCATGCGTGCTGAGCACTTCGTCGAGCATGTCGCCGGCCCGCTGCCGCGGATTCAAGCTGGGATCTTGAAACACCATTTGAATTTCGCGCCGCAATGGGCGCATTTGCGATGCGCTCAAACCGACCAGTTCGCGGCCTTCGAATTGCACAGACCCCTGCGTCACGTGAATCAGTTGCAAAACAGCTCGCCCCAAGGTGCTTTTGCCCGAACCAGATTCGCCCACAAGACCCAGGGTTTCACCGTGGGCGATGTCGAAACTCACCCCACGCACCGCGCGCACCCGCTTCGCACCGCTGCCAAACTCGACCGACAAGCCATCAATTTTCAGCATGGGCTTCATAAGGACTGCTCCAGATGACATGCCCGGGCATGCTCTGCATCACCCTGCCAAACAGGCGGCGTCAAACTACAGATGGGCAACCTGACAGCGCAGCGATCTGCAAAACTGCAGCCTGCACCCAAGCGGTCCATGGCCGGTGCTTGCCCCGCAATGTCTTGCAAAGCAATGCGCTGGCCTTCTCGCAAAGAACGCTGCCGGGCGCGACCGGGCAGACAAGCCAACAGGCCCTGTGTGTAAGGGTGAGCAGGCTGCGCAAACAATGCGTGCACATTGGCCTGTTCGACCACCTGGCCCGCATACATCACCGCCACGCGTTCTGCATGGTGGGCGACCACGCCCAGGTTGTGGGTGATGAACAGCATGCTCATGCCCGTGTCTTGTTGCAAGCGTGACATCAACGACAAGATCTGAGCCTGAATGGTCACATCCAGCGCGGTCGTCGGTTCATCCGCAATCAGCACCAAGGGCTCACACACCATGGCCATGGCGATCATCACGCGTTGACGCATGCCGCCAGACAACTGGTGCGGATACTCGTCCAAGCGCTGTCGGGCAGCCGGAATTTCGACTTGCTCCAGTGCCTGCAAAGCCCGTTGGCGCGCATCGCGCTGGCTCATGCCCCAGTGCAGCCGGACCGACTCGGCGATCTGTTCACCCACCGTCAGCACCGGGTTCAGGCAAGTCATGGGCTCTTGAAAGATCATGGCCATCTGGTGCCCGCGCAATTGCCGCATGTCGGCATCACTCAGCTGCAGCACATCGCGAGTTTGCCCGGAAGCATCGGTAAACAGAGCTTGGCCGCCACATTGCCATCGGGCATTGCGCGCCAACAAACGCATGAGGCTGAGCGCGGTCAGTGACTTGCCACTGCCCGACTCTCCCACCAGCGCAAGCGTTTGACCTGCATGCAAGTCAAAACTCACCCCACGCACCAGAGGAATCGCCCCATCGCTTTGCACCAGAGTGGTGGTCAAATCGCGCACCTGTAAGCGCGGCACAGGTGATGCCGCTTCAGGGGTGGTCATGAGGTGCCTTTCAAGCGGGGGTCGAGCAAATCGCGCACACCGTCACCCAGCAACTGCAAAGACAAAGCGGTCAAGACGATCGCCATGCCAGGGAAAAAAAGTGTCCAGACGGCCCGGTCGGCATGTTGTGTGCTGGCCGCCACCATGGTCCCCCAAGTGGGAATTTCAGCTCCCACCCCAACGCCAAGGAAAGACAAGCCTGCCTCGGCCAACAAGGCGTAGGCAAAGATGAAACTCAGCTGCACCAGGATCGGAGACATCAAATTGGGCAAGATGTGCACGCGCAGCAACCGGGGGGTGCTCACGCCCACAGCACGGGCGGCTTCGACATAGGGCAACTCGCGAATCACCAAGGTGCAAGCACGCACCACCCGCGCCACACGCGGCGTGTACACCAGCGTCAACGCCAGCACCACATTGACCGGGCTGGCACCCAGAATTGACACCAGCGCGATGCCCAGCAATATGTCGGGAAAAGCCATCATCGCATCGACAAAGCGCATCAGAACGGCGTCAAGATTTTTGAAAAACCCCGCCAACAAACCCAGCAAGGTACCCAGTACCACAGCCAAAAATGCGGTGCTGGCGCCAATGGCCAACGAGTAACGCGCCCCATAGAAAATTCGGCTGGTGATGTCACGACCCAATTCGTCTGTGCCACCCCAATAGGTCCAGCTGGGGGCCTTCAGGCGCATGCTGACTTTCATGGCCATGGGCTCGTGCGGCAAGATCCACTGCCCGGCCACCGCCATGAACAGCATCAAGCCCAAGACCAAGACGGCGATCAGGACCACCCGACGGGCGAACAATTGCGACAAAGTGAGTCGCCACTCAACCATGACGCACCCTTGGATCGACGAAAACATACAGCACATCGATCACGAAGTTGATGATGACGTAGACCGCAGCAATTGCCAGCAAGGCACCCTGAATCACCGGGTAATCACGACGCAACACCGCACGCACCACCAGATTGCCTAAGCCCGGCAGGTTGAACACGGTCTCGGTCACGACGGCCCCACCGATCATGAGCGCCAGCGTCAAGCCCAGCACAGTCAATATGGGCACGAGGGCATTGAGCAAGGCGTGCTTGAGCACCACCACGCTTTCTGACAACCCTTTGGAACGCGCCGTTCGAATGTAGTCTTCGCTGAGGATGTCGAGCATCGATGCGCGCGTGAAACGAATGATCAATGCCGAATTCAGCGTCCCCAACACCAATGCAGGCAACAGCAAATGGTGGATGCGCGTAGCCAAGCCGGCCCCCGGGTCGCCATAGCCCGACACCGGAAACCAGCCCGCACCCACCGCCAGCAACTGAATGGCCATCAGGCCCATCCAGAAACTGGGCATGCTGGCGCCCAACATGGCCAAGGTGCTCACGCATTGATCGATCCAACGCCCGCGCCAAACGGCAGACACAATGCCGCATGGCACGCCGATCAGCATGGCCAAACTGACCGATAAAAAGGCCAGCCAAGCCGTAGGCTCCACACGATCCCACAGCACTTGCGTGACCGGCATTTGTAAAAAAATGGATTGGCCGAGATTGCCTTTCAAAACCTCCCCAAGCCAGAGCATGAACTGACTGACGAGGGGTTGATCAAGTCCGTAACGCTCGCGTGCCTGCGCGATGTCATCCAGCGATGCCTGATCCCCCAGCAAAACCGCGATCGGATCGCCAGCGGCCAGCCGCGTGAGAAGAAAAACCAAAACCGAGACCAGGGACAACACCGCCAGCATGCCGCCCAAGCGGCCCAGCAAAGTGCGTCCCAGGCTCGCCCAGGACATTCGGGACATCGATCAGTACCTGCGGGTTATTTGGCCAGGCCAGCATTCCAGAAGAACGGCCAGGTCGCGGGGGTGTAGCCCTCCAACTTGCTGGAACGCGCGGACAAACTGCTGAACTTACCCACATTGATGTACGGCACTTCGGTGTAAACCACTTGCTGCACAGCGCTCCACAACTGGGCACGCTTGGCCGGATCGGCTTGGCGGTTGAAATCGCCCAAAGCTTTGGCCTTGGCAGGTGAGCTCCACCAGCCCGGAGCGCCCTCGCCCAACTGAGGTGGTGACAGCATGGGCTCAGGGAACTGGCCAGAGTGCGTCATGTAGATGTCCCACACCTTAGAGTCTCCGCGGCGCTGAATCAGCGTCGCCCAGTCCACCACTTGCATCTCGGGCTTGAATCCGGCCGCCCGCAATTGCTCGGCCATGACTTGCATCATGGTGTGGTGGAACTCAAAGTTACGGCTGGTCAGCAAGCGGACGGTCTCGCCCTTGTAGCCTGCTTTTTCAGCCATTTCTTTGGCGCGCTTAGCGTCTTGCTTGTTGTACTGGTCCGTGCCGGCTGTGGAATAAAACGGTGTGCCTTGAGGGAAGTGATTGCCCTCGACGGTGAAAAACCGCTTGTCGCCGTAGGCAGCGGTCAACATTTCAGCTTGACCGATGGCGATTTGAATCGCTTGGCGCACGCCCTGGTTGGCCATGATGCCTTCTTTGGTGTTGAGCACCAGATACGGAAAGCCATAAGAAGGTGTGAGGATAGGCACCACGTTGGGGCCGCCTTTTTCGACGCGCGACAAGGATTCAGCGGGCAACTGGTCAGCAAATTGGAACTGCCCTGACAAGGCGCCTTCCACTCGCGTGTTGGCATTGGGCACAGGCGTAAAGCGCAACTCGTCCAGCAAGGCTTCTCGCTTGCCGCCATACCCATTGGGGGCCTCGCTGCGAGCGCTGTAGGTATCGAAACGTGAGAGGACCACAAATTGGTCTGGACGGCGCTCCTTGAGTTTGTAAGGGCCAGTGCCCACAAACGAAACCAAAGGCGTTGCGATGCTTTCTTTGGCCATGATCACCGCCATGCCCGAAGGCAGTGCCAGTTGCGCCAACAGTGACGCGCTGGGCGCACTGAATTTCCATTCGATCGCGTGACTGCCTTTGGCTTCCAGGCTCACCGTGTCTTTGCCCACCGATTTACCGCGCGGGGCCATGTCCATCCAACGCTTGAGGGAGGCCACCACATCCTGCGCATCCAGGTCACGGCCGCTGTGCAACTTGACCCCTTTGCGGATGTTGATGGCGTAGGTCAAACCGTCTGCCGAGACCTTGGGCATGCCATCGGCCAACATGGGGATGGCATTCCACTTGCTGTCAAACGTGTAGAGCGTCTCGTACACGTGCTGCATGATCGTGCCGACCAAGTCCGCAGTCGAGGCCATGGGATCCAAACTTTGCGGCTCCCCGATCATGGCCAGGTTGGCTGCGCCCCCTTTGGGAGGTGTCGCGAATGAAACCAATGGCATGGCAGCCAAGAGCAGTGTCAGCAGTTGTCGACGAGGCAAGCGCAGCATGAAAGTCTCCTAGAGTGGTGGGGATGTAAGTTATTTACATTTTTCACTCTAAATCAATTTTCAACATGGGCAAAACAGGGTTTTCCTGTAAAAAAATGTTGAATAATGTCTTTTCTTTTTGCCAAAAACCGCTAAGGAGTCCTCCATGACCGTCGAAATGCTTGGTACATCCCCCATCGCGTCAGATCGCTTGGCACGCCCCCTGTCCCCCGCTACGCGTGCGGGCGACTTTGTGTTCGTATCGGGACAAGTGCCCACCAACGACCAAGGGGAAGTCGTCGCGGGTGGCATTGAGGCACAAACACGCCAGGTCTTTGTTCGCGTTGAACAAGCGCTGGCTTTGGCTGGCTGCACCTTGGACGATGTTTGCAAAGTCAGCGTCTGGCTGAACGATGCACGCGACTTTGGCAGTTTTAATCGGGTTTACATGGAGTGCTTTGGAAACCATCGACCCGCGCGTTCCACAGTGGAGTCGCGCTTGATGATCGATGCCAAAGTCGAAATCGACGTCACGGCCTACAAACCACGCTAACAGGCCGGGCAACAAAAAAGGCTGCAAAGACATAGTCCTTGCAGCCTTTTGCCGAAGAGCCAGTGCATCGCAGCACCGGCGTCTCCAGATCGTCGATCACTTGCCTGGGATCTTGCCTTCCACGCCCTTGACGTAGAACATCACACCACCCAAGAACTTGTCGTCGGCGACAGCGTCTTTGGCCAACATTTCTTTACCGGACTGGTCCACGATCGGGCCTTTCCAGATGGAGAAGGTACCGGCTTTCAAACCTGCTTTGATTTCGTCGATCTTTTTCTTGGTGTCTTCTGGCACATCAGCGGCCACGTTGACCATGTCAATCGCGCCTTCTTTCACGCCCCACCAAGAAGACTGGTTACCGTTCCACTTGCCTTCGAGGGCTTCACCCACGGCCTTGACGTAATAAGGGCCCCAGTTGATCACAGCCGAACCCAAGTGCGCCTTGGGGCCGTAAGCGGTCATGTCAGAGTCCCAACCGAAGGCACGCTTGCCCATTTTTTCGGCGGTTTGCAACACAGCCGAAGAGTCGGTGTTTTGCATCAACACGTCAGCACCACCGTTGATCAACGAGGTGGCGGCTTCTGTTTCTTTTGGTGGGTTGAACCACTCGTTCACCCAAACCACTTTGGTCTTGACTTTGGGGTTGACCGACTGGGCACCCATGGTGAAGCTGTTGATGTTGCGCACCACTTCAGGAATTGGGATCGAGGCCACGACGCCCAGGGTGTTGGACTTGGTCATCTTGCCAGCGATCACGCCCGCCATGTAAGCACCTTCATAAGTGCGGCTGTCGTAGGTGCGCATGTTCTCGGCGGTTTTGTAGCCGGTGGCGTGCTCGAACTTGACTCCTTTGTTGTCAGCAGCCACTTTGAGCATCGGCTCCATGTAGCCGAAGGTGGTGCCGAAAATCAATTTGTTGCCTTGCGCGGCCATGTCGCGGATCACGCGCTCTGCGTCAGCGCTTTCTGGCACTTTCTCGACAAAGCTGGTGACCACTTTGTCGCCGAAGGCTTTTTCAACTTCTTTACGACCGTTGTCGTGGGCAAATGTCCAACCGCCGTCGCCGACAGGACCAACATAGGCAAACGCGATTTTCAAAGGCTCAGCCTTTGCAGGCGCAGCCGCTGGGGCTTCGGCCTTGGGCGCTTCTTCTTTCTTGCCACAGCCGACCAGCGCGGCAGTAGCCACAGCGGTCAGGGCCACCATCTTGACGATCGAGCGTTTCGAGAGGTCTGTCATGTCAGTTCCTTTTGTTGTTGAACAGGGTTACAGGGTTGAGAAAATGGGATTATGAACCGGGATAAAACGGTTTTCCAAGCGAGGCCGGCATGTTCACCCGAATCCAAGTGGGGTTACGGGAAATCAAGGCCAGCACCACGATGGTCGCAATATAAGGCAAGGCGGTCAGCATTTGGCTGGGCACCTGAACGCCGATGCCCTGCAAATGAAACTGCAACATGGTCACGCCGCCAAACAGATAAGCGCCCAGCAAAACCCGTGCCGGCCGCCAAGTGGCAAACGTGGTCAAGGCCAGCGCAATCCAGCCCTTACCGGCAACCATGCCCTCGACCCACAGCGGGGTGTAGCTGACCGAGATGTAGGCCCCAGCCAAGCCGCACAAAGCGCCCCCCGCCATCACGGCCAGCAGACGAATGCGGCGCACGGGGTAGCCCAGCGCGTGGGCTGAAGCGGGCGATTCACCCACCGCCCGCAGCACCAAACCAGTGCGGCTGCGGTACAAGAACCAAATCAGTGCCGCCACCAGCAACATCGCCCCATAAACGAGCGGGTGCTGTTTGAACAAAGCGGAGCCCAAGAAGGGAATATCGGCCAAAAAAGGGATCTCATATTGGGGACGCTCGGGCAATTTTTCCTTCACGTAGCCAATGCCCACAAACGCCGAAAAACCCACGCCAAAAAGACTCAGCGCCAACCCGGTGGCGTATTGGTTGGTACCCAGCCAAATGACCAGCACCCCAAAAATGGCCGCCAGCACCATCCCCGCGCCCATGCCCGCGGCAAAGCCCAGCCAGTCGTTGCCGGTGTGCACCACGCAGGCAAAGCCCGCAATGGCGGCGCACAGCATCATGCCCTCGGCGCCCAAGTTCACCACGCCGGCTTTTTCATTGATCAGCAAACCCAACGCCGCCAAGGCCAACACGGTGCCGGCATTCAGGGTAGCGGCGATCAGCAATGCATACGATTCCATCAGACGCTCCCACTCTTGTTAATCCAGCGCAGGCGATACGCCACCAAGGTGTCGCACGCCAACAAGCAGAACAACAACAAACCTTGGAACACCCCGGTGATGGACTTGGGCAAACCCAAGCGCGACTGCGCCAACTCACCACCGATGTAAAACATGCTCATCAGCACCGCCGACAACACCATACCGGCCGGGTGCAAGCGCCCAACAAAAGCCACAATGATGGCCGCAAAACCATAGCCCGCAGGCACATACGGCGTGAGTTGCCCAATGGGGCCCGCCACTTCAAGCGCCCCTGCCAAACCCGCCGCGCCACCCGAGGTGAGCAAGGCCACCCACAAAGCTTTGCGCGATGAAAAGCCCGCGTAACGCGCCGCATCGGGGGCCAGACCGCCCACTTGCTGGGCAAAGCCCGCCCGCGTGCGGAACAAAAACACCCACAACAAGCCCGCACCCAGCAGCGCCAGCAACAAGCCCACGCTGACACGCGAGCCCGACATCAGGCGCGGAATTTGGGTCACCGCTTCAAAGGTTTTGGACTGCGGAAAATTAAAGCCCGCGGGGTCCTTCCAAGGGCCATAGACCAAATAACTCAAGACCATGTCGGCCACATAAACCAGCATCAAGCTGACCAAAATTTCGCTGGCATTGAAACGGTCGCGCAGCAAAGCCGTGATGCCGGCCCACAACATGCCGCCCAACACCCCGGCCAAGAGCACGGCCAGCACCACCCAACGGCCCGTGTCTTTGTCGGCCATGAGGGCCACGCCGCCAGCACACACGGCGCCAATGACAAACTGACCCTCGGCGCCGATGTTCCAGACATTGGAGCGAAAACACACTGAAAGGCCCAGTGCAATCACCAACAAGGGCGTCGCTTTGACCATCAACTCACCCAGTGCATAACCGGTTTTGACGGGCTCCCAAAAAAACATTTGCAAGCCGCGCACGGGGTCTTTGCCCAGCGCCATGAACAGCGCCACACCCAGCAACACGGTCAACACCAGCGCCAACAAGGGCGAGGCATAAGTCCACAGGCGCGAGGCTTGGGGACGGGGTTCAAGCCGCAGCATGTTGCGCTCCTTCTGGGGTGCTGCCGGCCGATGCAGCGGCCGGCCACAAACCACTCATCCACTCGCCAATGCGCGCCACGGTGGCCTCGGCCCTGGGCACTGAAGGCGACAAGCGCCCCTTGGCAATGACATGCAAACGGTCAGACAACTCAAACAATTCTTCCAACTCCTCACTCACCACCAAAACAGCGCAACCAGCATCGCGCAAGGCCAAAATTTCGGCCCGAATCTGCGCCGCTGCGCCCACATCAACGCCCCAAGTGGGTTGCGAGACGATCAGCAGTTTGGGCGCGGCACTGATCTCGCGCCCGACAATGAATTTTTGCAAGTTGCCACCCGACAACGATTGCGCGGGCGCCTGTGGGCCTGCGGCCTTAACCTTGAAGCGCGCAATGATGCTGCGGGCTTGCTCAACCAATTCACCGGTTCGAATCCAGCCCCCGCGGCCCAGCGCTTCGCTGCGGGTGAGCAGCAGGTTTTGCGACAAACTGAGCGAAGGCACCGCGCCCCGCCCCAAGCGTTCTTCGGGCACAAAATGCAGGCCGAGTTGACGCCGCGGCACCGGCCCCAACGCAGCCACACTCGTGCCCAGCAAGCGCACACTGTCTTCGCCGCACTGACTGCCGGCGCGGGTGTCTTCACCAGAGAGGGCCCACATCAGTTCACGTTGGCCATTGCCTGAAACGCCAGCCAAACCCACCACCTCGCCCGCACGCACGTGCAGCTCGACGCCTTCCAAGTCCACGCCAAAGGGGTCTTGCCGCTTGAGGCTCAAGCCCTTCACCGACAACACCACATCACCGGGCGCGCGCGCCACGTGTTCTAAAGCGGGTGGCTCGGCCCCAATCATGAGGCGACTGAGCGAGGCGTTAGACTCTTCACGGGGGTCGCACACGCCGGTGACTTTGCCACCGCGCAGCACGGTGCAGGCGCTGCACAGCGCACGAATCTCGTGCAACTTGTGCGAGATGTACAAAATGCTGCAGCCTTGGCTGACCAACTTGTGCAGCACCACAAACAATTTTTCGACCGCTTGCGGGGTGAGCACGGATGTGGGTTCATCCAAGATCAACAGCTTGGGTTCGGTCAGCAGCGCACGGATGATTTCGACGCGCTGCATTTCGCCCACGCTCAGGGTGTGCACCGGGCGGTCAGGCTCAAGATCCAAGCCGTATTCACTGGCCTTGGCCACAATGCGCTCGGTCACTTCGGCCAGACTCAGCGACTTGTCGAGACCCAGCCACACGTTCTCAGCCACGGTCAGGGTGTCAAACAAACTGAAATGCTGAAACACCATGCTGATGCCCAGCTTGCGCGCTTCTTGTGGGTTGCGGATATTGACGCTCTGGCCATTGAACATCACCTGACCTTCGTCTGGCTTGACCGAGCCATAAATGATCTTCATCAGGGTGGACTTGCCCGCACCGTTCTCACCCAGCACGGCATGAGCCTGTCCGGGCATCACGGTCAACGACACGTCCTGATTGGCCACCACGCCGGGGTAGCGTTTGGTGATGCCTTGCAAAGACAAAAGAGGAGTGGTCATGTCTGGGATGTGATCTTGTGATTCAAAAAGCGTTCGGTGCGGCCAAGTTCAAGGCACTCATTTTCACCTGTTCTCGCAACCATTTGGCCGCTGCCGAAGTGTGGCTGCGTTCATGCCAGAGTTGGTAATAAACCATGGGTGGAAAAGGCACTGGGCAAGGCAGCAACGCCAAGCCGTGCTGTGCGGGTGCACCCTCTAAAAACCGCTGGCAATAGTGACGCCCGGTGGTCAAGACCAACAAACTCGAGGCCACCATGCGAGGCATCAGGCCAAAGTAGGCACACCGCGCGGCAATGTTGCGCGACAGGTTCAAGCGGTCCAGGTGTTCGTCGATCACGCCGCGCCAACCGGGGTAGGCCGGCATGGGGGCAATGTGCTCGCAGGCGAGCCAGTCGTCTTGCGTCCAGCCGCGACGCACCGCCGGGTGCTTGCTGCTGACCAAACACATCACCTCGTCTTTGAACAACTCGGCGCGGTGCAAAGCTTCGCTGGGTTGGGCCCAATTGCCAATCACCACATCGATCAGGCCTTGCCCCAAATCTTGCGAATATTGGGCCTGTGCGGACAGTGCATGCACCTCCACCCGGCAACCGGGGGCGAGCGATTTGATGCGCGCCATGACCGCAGGCAAAAACAAGGGGTCGAGGGTGTCGCTGGCCGCGATGCGAAAGGTTTCGTGGGCCAAGGCGGGATCAAACCCGCGCTCGGGCGTGAACAAAGTTTCGGCCGACTGCAAGATGGTGCTGACCGGGCCCAACATCTGCAAGGCCACTTCGGTGGGCACCATGCCCGAGCCCGATCGCACCAAAATTGGGTCGCCCGTCAGCTCGCGCAACCGCTTCAGGGCCACCGACACCGCGGGCTGTTGTTGGCCGAGGCGCATGGCCGTTTTGGAGACACTGCGTTCGATGAGCAAGGTATGGAGCGTCCGGATCAATTGAAGGTCGATCTTGTCTAAAAGATGCGCTGGCTTCATATCCGTTTGTAGATAAGCGTTATGGCGATTCGCCCATGAAGGGGCTCCGGGTTTGTCCTAGGATCTGGTGGTCCATTTGCACCCATTTGCCATGTCAAAAACGCCCGTCTCTCCTCTGAAATCGGTGCCGCTTCAGTCCAGTGCCTTGCGCTTCTGGCATCGCGGTCAAATCTTGAATCACGGCAATGTACCACCAGATCGCACCCTGCTCGACCTGCTCCGCGAAGACCTGCGGCTGTCGGCCACCAAAGAGGGGTGTGCGGCCGGTGACTGTGGCGCTTGCACGGTGGTGGTGGCCGAACCGGTCAATGGGCAACTGCACTACCGGGCGGTGAACAGCTGCATCAAGCCGGCCCATGCCATCGACGGCATGGCGCTTTGGACGGCCGCTGACTTGAGCCAAGCCAACGGTGAGTTGCACCCGGTGCAACGCAGCATGATGGCTTGCCACGGCTCGCAATGCGGTTTTTGCACACCCGGTTTTGTCATGAGCTTGTTTGCGCTGTACCAGCGCACCTTGGCGAAGGGTGAAAGCGTGGACAACCACACCGCGCACCAGGCTTTGTCGGGCAACCTGTGCCGTTGCACCGGCTACCGGCCGATTGTGCAGGCCGCTTGCGCGTTGCAAGCCGATGCGGCCCATCAGATCGACGAAGCGCCCATTGTCTCGGCATTGCAAACTCTCGAGGCTCCTGTCCTGGCATCTGGATCTGGATCTGGATCTGGATCTGGATCCACCCCATCACCCGCGAGCTATTTGCGCCCGACCGACCTCAACACCTTGCTGCAGCAACGGGCTGCTCATCCGCAAGCGCAATTGATTGCCGGTGCCACAGATGCCGGCTTGTGGCTCACGCAAGGGTTGCGCAGCATGCCCCAGATCATTGACTTGACGCGTGTGAAAGCGTTGCAACGCGTCGAGCGTTACCCGCACCACATCGCGATTGGCGCGGCTGTGAACTTGCAAGACGCCTTTGACGCGCTGGCGCAAGACCGCCCTGTGGTTGGCCCGTTTGGTGAGCGTTTTGCCGGCTGGCCCGTGCGTCAATCGGGCACTTTGGGCGGCAATGTGGCGAACGGCTCGCCGATTGGCGACAGCATGCCGCTGTTGATTGCGCTGGGTGCACAGGTGGTGCTGATGGCATGGCGGAAGGGGCGCGTGGTGCATCGCCATGTGCCTCTCGATCGGTTTTACACCGGCTACCGCCAAAGCCTGTTGGCCAAAGACGAGGTGCTGGCTTGGGTGGTGGTGCCCCGCCCTGCGCCTGAAGAATGGCTGGCCGCCTACAAGGTTTCCAAACGCCAAGAAGACGACATTTCGGCCGTGTGTCTGGCGCTGCAACTGCACATCCAAGCGGGTCGCATTGGCCAAGTTCGCATTGGGGCCGGGGGCGTGGCGGCGACGCCAGCCCGTGCCGTGTTGACCGAAGCCGCCTTGCTGGGCCAAGCATGGAATGAGGCCACTTTGGCCAAAGCCCAAGCGGTCATTCAGCGCGAGTTTTCACCTTTGAGCGACTTGCGCGCGAGCGCCGATTACCGTCGCCAAATTTTGAGCCAACTGCTGCGCCGTGCTTGGCTCGAGAGCATGGGCCACACCCCCCTTCGTTTGGAGGAATTGGCATGAAAAAGTCCACCCCCACCCCC
>JACCDS011427516.1_pt1 | contig 30816 bp, 1 predicted proteins | sample 7446441 | NCBI WGS metagenome assembly JACCDS01 (sample SAMN15323445, study PRJNA562643) | freshwater metagenome | isolation source: river surface water | place: USA:Blue River Watershed | collected 2017-08-17
AACTGAGCGGCTTGCCGAGATACGCGGCGAGCTGCGGCGCGAGCGTCTCCGTCGGGATCAGCAGATTGCCGGTGAAACGGAAAGTCGTGACGACGATCTTCGGGCCTTTCGGCTCGGTGAGCTCGACCTTGGGAGGCGGCGCGGGCGGACCGACGTCGGGCAGACGAGGCGGCGGAAAACTCCGCTGAATCTGATTAAGCAAACTGCCCGCATCCGCGGCGGTCTGGGCGGAAACATTGACGCAAGAAACCGACAGCATGGCGCAAGCCGCCGGCAAGAAGCGGACCGAAGTTTTCAGCACATGACGTCGAAAGTTATTCACAATTGATGGAATGGCCTGATTTGAGAGAAAACCACTAACAAATGATTGCAAGTCCAAGCACCGCAAGGGGAAGCGAAGAAGAAAGAGGAGTGCGGATAAGTGGCTTATACGATTTATATTAATCATAAAACCACTTATATATGAACTATTCTGCTCAAATAACTCCGTTGGTGCTAGTTTTCCTCTACCAACTCATTCCCAGACGGCGACGGGTTGAGCTGGAAAACCCGGCCGTTCGCCGACCATGCGCCCTGGATCACCGAAGGGTCCGCTCCGATGACGCGGTTGAGCGCGACCGAGGACGCGGAGGGCTGGTCGAAGCGGACGGAATTCCCCTGCCCGATCGAGAAACTGTCCCAATGGAGGGCGACCCGGTCCGAGGTCTGTTTCACCGTCATGGAGGAACCGGCGGTCGAGACGGTCGCCTGGCCCGCCGCCACCTTGGCTCCGGTCGGCAAGGATTCCCCCTTGCCGGAGGTCGAAAACGCCAGACCTGCAGCCAGAAGTAACCCAAATAGGGGTAGTGACTTACGCAAGGGCGGCGACTTGGTCTTATCGGCTCTGGCTATCGCCATAGGTCAGTTCTGAACACCTTCAGGCACCAATCCAACAACTTATATCTTAAATATTAACAGGGGCCGCGCCGCCGGAAGGCCGGAAGCCTGCCTCCCGGTGGTCCAAGCAGGAAAACGAGGTCTAACCAAGGGTTGGCCGTGGCTTTCCACGAGAACAAGACCAAAACACCCCATATTTGATTGATAAAGTTTATATAGTGATGCTTATACTTGATATACAATGGTTTATATATTTAAAATCCGCTATTCCCACGCGGGACGCACACGTGAAAAGTCTGTCCAAGTGTGCCGCGACCCTCTCTTTTTTGAGAAAAATACGCGGTGCGACGAATGCTAATGGCCGGCCACGCCGCCTGTCGCCCGGATGTCAGGCTAAGCCGATCGAGAACACCGCGAAGCCATACGGCCCCGGGGAGACGGAGCCACGCGCCCTCACCGTCATGTCCGTATCAGGCAGCTGAAGAGGCTGGCCGCCGGGATCGCATGCCCGTCGCGAAGCGGTTTGCGACCAGGGGCCGGCGAGCGACCCTCCGGGCCTCCGCAAAGCTGACATGACGGGTCGGCTTTATATAATTAATAAGATTCTGAACAATCGGTCTATACAGATAGGAAGAAAGCGTGCTAGGACTTAGGTCTAGCCAGTGCCCCGACCTTCCCACAGACCGCCCTTCTGGGCTTTCCGGCGTCCGCCGAAGGGGAAATCCGCCAATCTTACCAAGGTCGCGGCGGGGACGATGCTCGCGATGCTGCTCACCGCCGGATCCGTCGAGGGCGCGAACTACACCTGGACCGGCGCGACGAACACGACCTGGGATACGACGACCACCAACTGGTCGCCAGCCGGCACCAATCCCTGGAACTCGGCGAACGGCGGCAGCAACTCCGCCACCTTCGGTTCCGCCGCGACGGTCACGGTCTCGGGCGCTTACGCGAACTCGGTCACGTTCAACGCGAACACGACGCTGAACAGCGGAACGCTGACGCTTGCGGGCGGCTCGCCCTCGCTCGTCGTGGGTTCCGGTTTCACGGCGACGATCAACTCGATCCTGTCGGGGGCTTCGATCACGAAAAGCGGCGCGGGCATCCTCGTGCTCACGAACGCGAGCAACGCGCTCACCGGCACGACCACGCTCAGCGCCGGCACGATCCAGGTCGGCGCCAACAACGTCCTTGGCTCCGCCGGCCTCTCGATGTCGTCGGGCACGACGCTGTCGTCCAACGGCACGACGGCCCGATCGCTGACCAACGCCCTCACGCTCAGCTCCTCCGCGACCCTCGGCGACGCCGTCAACAACGGCGTCCTGACCATCAGCGGCACGGTGGCCGCCGGCGCTTCCGCCCTCTCGCTCACGACCGCCTCCAACGTCGTCCTGAGCGGAGCCGTCACCGGCACGGGCGGCCTGATCAAGCTGGGCGCCGGCCGGCTCACGCTTTCCTCGGCTACGAACAGCTTCGGCGGCACGACGCTTTCGGGCGGCACGCTTTCGGCCGGCGCGACGAACGCCTTCGGCAACGGCACGACCGTCACGATCAATGGCGGCAACCTGGACGCCGCGAGCGCGGTCAGCATCAACAACGTCCTGACCCTGTCGTCGGACCTCACTTTCGTCGGCACGGCGAACCTCACGCAGGGCACCGGCGCGATCACGCTGGGCGCGGACCGCACGATCACGGTCTCGGCCAATACGCTGACCCTCGGCGGCGCCATCGCCGGCGGCGGCTTCTCGCTCACCAAGGCCGGCGCCGGCACGCTGACCCTCGCGGGGGCCAACACTTACGACGGGGGCACAATCATCACCGCCGGCACGCTGGCGACGACCGGCAACAACCGGCTCGCGGCGACCTCCGGCGTCACCCTCGCCGCCGGCGCCACGCTCTCGCTCGGCGGAACGGAGACGATCGAAAACCTGACCAACGGCGGCACGGTCAACCTCAACGGCGTCGGCGCCAACCTTTCGACGGGCACCGCCGGCGGCACGCTAACGGGGACGTTCTCCGGCGCCGGCGGCCTGACCAAGATCGGGGCCGGCAGCCTGACCTTCGCGTCCGCGGGCACCTTCTCCTACACGGGAACCACGACGGTCAACGCCGGGACCTTGGCCTTCGGCAAAGCGAACCAGCTGACGGGCACCAACGCATTCACGATCGCCGGCGGCACCTTGGACCTTGGCGCCTTCAACCAGTCGACCGGCACGATCACCTTCTCATCGGGCAGCCTGACCGGCACCACCGGGATCCTCGCCGCGACGGCCCTCAACGTCACCGCGACCACGGGGGTCTCGCTTGATGCGCTCATCGGCGGCGCCGGCACGCTGAGCCTCAACGGCGTCGGCGGAACGCTCACGATCGCCAAGGCCAACACGACCTTCACCGGCACGACGACGCTCACCAACGGCACGCTCGCCTTCGGCGTCGACGACGCCCTGCCCGGCGCGATCACGGTGAACGGCGGCACGCTCGCCCTCGGCGCCTTCTCGAAGACGGGCGGAGCCATCACGTACGGCGGCGGCGCGATCACCCAGACTTCGGGCACGTTCTCGCCGACCTCGCTCACCGCGACCAACACGACCGGCACCCTCGCCCTGGACGTCACGCTCAGCGGCGCCGGCTCGCTGACGATGAACGGCGCGGGCGGGACGCTCTCCGTCAACGGCACCAATACCGGCTACACCGGCGCCACGACGGTCACCGCCGGCACGCTCAAGGGTTCAACGGCCGACGCCTTCGGCACGAGCGCCATCACCGTCAACGGCGGCACCTTCGACCTCAATGCGCTCACGCTGACGAACAACGTCACGATTAACACCGCCGGCACGCTCAGCGGCGGCACCTTCGCGGTCTCACAGCTCACGGCGACAGGCGGCACGGTCTCCGCCAGCCTCACCGGAGCTGGCGCGCTCACGAAGACCGGCGCGGGCACGCTCACGCTTTCCGCGGCCAATGATTTCACCGGCGGTACCACGATCAACGGCGGCACGTTGACCTTCGCCAACGCGGTCGACCACCTGGCCGATGCCGGAGCGGTCACGATCAACACCGGCGGCACCCTCAGCATCGCGGCCCTCTCCGAGACCGTCGGAGCCGTCACCCTCGCAGGTGGTACGATCTCCGGCACCACCGGAGTCCTGACCGCCGCCAGCTACGACCTCCAATCCGGCACGGCCACGGCCATCCTCGCCGGAGCGGCGACGGCCACGAAGTCCTCGGCGGGCTCGGTCACCCTCTCCGGGGCCAACACTTACTCGGGCAATACTGTCGTCAACGCCGGCACCCTCGTCGCCGGTAACGCCGCGGCCTTCGGCACCGGCATGGTGACGGTCAACACCGGGGGCACGGTCAACCTCAGCAGCCAGACGGTCGCCAATAGCTTCACGATCGCGGGCGGTACGTTGAGCGGCGGCACCATCGCCCTCAACAAGGTCACGGCCGACAGCGGCACGATCTCCGCCATCCTTTCCGGCGTCGGCACCGCGCTGGCCAAGTCCGGCGCCGGCACGCTTACCCTCTCGGGCGCCAACACCTTCACCGGCGGCACCACCGTCACGGCTGGCACCCTGATCATCGGGGCCAACAATACGCTGGCTTCCGCCGGCGCGCTGACGGTCAACGGCGGCACGCTGAGTCTCGGCAACTTCAACCAGCTCGCCGGGGCGATCACCTTCACCTCCGGCAGCATCGCCGGCGGCACCGGCGTGCTCTCGGGCACTTCCTTCAACGCGAACGCCGCCACGACGGTCTCGCTCGACGCCATCCTTGGCGGCACGACGACCCTGGCGATGAACGGCGCCGGCGGTACGCTCACTCTGACCAAGGCCAACACCTTCACCGGCGGCACGACGGTCACCGCCGGCACCCTGGCCCTCGGCTTCGCCAACGCCCTCCCCGGCGCGGTGACCATCAACGGTGGCACGCTCTCCCTCGCCTCCTTTAACAATACCGCCGGGGCCGTCACCTTCACCTCCGGCAGCATCACCGGCACCACCGGGGTCCTCTCCGCCACGTCCATCACCTCGGCGACGAGCGGTACGCTCTCCCTCGACGCCCTGATGGGCGGCTCCGGCACGCTGACGATGAGCGGCACCGGGACCCTGGCCGTCACCCGGGCGAACTCGACCTTCAGCGGACCGACCTCGGTCTCGGCCGGCACGCTGCAGGCCGGCGATAACGCCGCCTTTGGCACCTCCGCCATCACGATCAGCGGCACCGGCACCCTCGACCTCAACGGCAAGACGCTGACGAATAACATCACGCTGACGGCGGGTACGCTCACCGGCGGCACGATCTCGGCCTCGCAGCTGACCCTCACGAACGGCACGATTTCCGCCATCCTCGGTTCGGGTGCGCTGACCAAATCCACCGCCGGGTCGGTCACGCTCACCGGCGCCAACACTTTCACCGGCGGCACGACCCTTTCCGCCGGCACCTTGGTCGTCGGCGCGACCGACGCCCTCCCCGGCGCCATCACGATCAGCGGCGGTAATCTCTCCCTCGGGTCCTTCAACAACGCGGCCGGAGCGGTGTCCTTCTCGTCCGGCACCATCACGAGCACCACCGGCGAGCTCCGCGCCACTTCGCTGACGGCGTCCAACGCCGGCGCTTCGACCATCGCGGCGATCCTCGGCGGAACGGGAACTCTGACCAAGAACGGCGCCGGCGTCCTGACGCTCACCGGCACGAACACCTATACCGGCGACACGACCATCAATGTAGGCACCCTGCAGGCGGGCGCCAACGCCGCCTTCGGCACGGGCACCGTCCGCCTCACCGCCGGCATCCTCGACCTCAACGCGAAGACGATCGGCAACAGCGTCGTCATGACCGGTGGTACGATTTCCGGCGGCACGCTGTCAGCCTCCCTGCTCACGCCGACCGCCGGCACGGTCTCGGCCATCCTCGGCGGCTCCGGCGCCCTGACCAAGTCGACGGCCGGCTCCGTCACGCTCTCCGGGGCCAATTCCTATGCCGGCGGCACGACCCTGTCGGCGGGCACGATCCTCGCGGGGTCGACTTCGTCCATCGTTGGCGCCTATGCCGTCAGCGGCGGCACCCTGGACCTCGCGACTTTCAACAACACCCTGGGCGCGGTCACCTACTCAGGCGGTTCCATCACGGGTACGACGGCGGTCCTGTCCGCCACCTCCCTGACGGCCACCCACACGAGCGGCACGCTGACCCTGGCCGCGCTGGTCGGCGGCTCCACCGCCGTGACGATGAACGGCGCGGGCGGCACGCTCGCGCTCACCCGCCTCAACACCTACGGCGGCGGCACGACGGTGACCGCCGGCACCTTGGCGCTGGGCTTGTCCAGCTCGCTCCCGGCGACCGGTGCCGTCACCATCAACGGCGGCACGCTCGCCCTCTCCTCTTTCAACAGCGCGGTCGGCGCGGTCACCATCTCCTCCGGTGCGATCACCGGCACCACCGGCAAGCTGACCGCCGCTTCGATCACGGGCACCGGTACGGCCTCGATCTCCGCCATCCTCGACGGCGCGGGCACGCTGACCATGAACGGCGCGGGCGGCACCCTGACCGTCTCGGGCGCCAATCTCTACACCGGTGCCACCACGGTCTCGGCCGGCACGCTCGTCACCGGTTCCACCACGGCCTTCGGCACGAGCACCATCACCCTCTCGGGCGGCACGCTCGACCTCAACAACCTGACGATCGGCAACACGCTCGTCTTCGCCGGCGGCACCATCACCGGTGGCACGATCGACGCCAGCAAGGCGACCTTCCAGACCGGCACGATCGGAACGAAGATCACCGGCTCGGTCGCGGTGACCAAGTCGACCATCGGCCTGCTCACGGTCAGCAACGCGACGAACGATTACACCGGCGGCACGACGGTCAGCAACGGCACCCTGGCCCTCGGCGCCATCAACGCCGCGCCCGGCTCGCTGACGATCTCGGGCGGCACGTTCGACCTCGGCACCTTCGACTCGACGCCGACCTCGGTCGCGATCTCGGGCGGCACGATCGCCGGCTCCACCGGCGTCCTGGCCACGGGCACCATCGCCGCGAGCCCGGCAGGCACGGCCACGATCTCCGCGATCGTCGGGGGCTCCACCGCGCTCACGCTCAACGGCGCGGGCGCCTTGGTGCTGTCCGGCGACAACACCTTCACGGGCGGTACGACCATCACGACCGGCACGGTCCGCGTGGGCCATGACCACGCCTTCGGTTCCGCCGGCGTCACGCTCAACGGCGGCGGCATCTCCAACGCCGGCGCGACCGCGATCACGATCGCGAACAACCTGAGCCTGACGGCCGACATCGGCCTCGGCAGCGCGACCCATGCCGGCGCCGTCGATTTCACCGGCACGGTCGACTTCACCGGCACGACCCGCATCCTGACCGTCGCCTCCGGCATCAGCCTTTCCGGCGTCGTGAGCAACGGCGGCCTGACCAAGGCCGGCGCCGGCGCCCTGACGCTGAACGCGGCGAACACCTATGCCGGCGGCACCACCGTCTCGGGCGGCTCGCTGCTCCAGGGCCGCGCCAACGCCTTCGGTGACGTCGCCAACCTCCTCACGGTCGGCGCCGGCGCGACCGTCGACCTGAAAGGCTTCGCCTTGACGGTCGCGGGCTTGGCGAACATCTCGGGCGCCGGCGGCACGGTCACGAACACCGGCGCCGGCGCCACCCTGACCTTGGACGGCTCGGTCAACAAGACCTTCGCCGGCGCGATCACCGGCGCGATCGCCCTCACCAAGGTCGGCGCGTTCACGCAGATCCTTTCCGGGGCCAACACCTTCACCGGGGGAGCCACCCTCACTGCCGGCGCCATCGAACTCGGCGCGGCCAACTCCCTGGGCGGCGACATCGTCGTCAACGGCGGCACGCTGGACCTGACCACGCATAACAACGCGGCGGGCGCCATCTCCTATTCCGCCGGTTCGATCACGGGCACTTCCGGCACGCTGACCGCGAGCACCCTCACGGTGAACAACGCCGGCGCCCTGACCCTCGGGGCGATCCTCGGCGGCTCCAGCGCCTTGGTGAAGGACGGCGCCGCCGCCCTGACGCTCGACAGCATCAGCACCTTCACCGGCGGCACCACGCTGAACGCCGGCACGCTCGCCTTGGGCGGAGCCAACCGCCTGAGGACCACGGGCGCGATGACCCAGAACGCCGGCGTGTTCGATCTCGGCGGGTTCGACCAGCAGCTCGGCGCGTTCACGCTGGTCGACGGGACGGTGCAGGACGGCAACCTTTCCGTCACGACCCTAGGACTGCAGAACGGCACGGTCTCGGCGGCGCTCGCCAACGGCGGCGGCCTTGTCACGACCGCTCTCAGCAAGACCACCTCCGGCACGGTCACGCTTTCCTCCGCCAACTCCTACGCCGGGACGACGGCGCTCCTCGCGGGCGTCTTGCGCGCCGGCGACGACGCCGCCTTCGGCACCAGCGCGCTCACGCTCAGCGGCGGCAAGCTCAGCAGCGTCGGCGCCGCCGCCCGTTCGTTCGCCAACAACGTCACCCTCGGGGGCGACGTCACCCTCGGGGATTCGGTCGACACGGGGACCATCGCCTTCGGCGGCGGCTTCGCCACGAGCGCCTCGGCCCGGACCCTCACCCTGCTCACGGACCTGACGCTCAACGGCGTGGTCTCGGGCGCCGGCGGCTGGACCAAGACGGGCGCGGGCACCCTCGCGCTCAACGGCGCCAACACCTTCGGCGGCGGCTTCAACGTCACCGCGGGCAACGTCCTCGTCGGCAGCGCGACCGGCCTCGGCGCCGCCGCCAACCTGATCGCCATCGGGACCGGCACGTCCGTCGACCTTCAAGGCCACGCCGCGACCATCGGGGGGCTCGCCGACATCTCGTCGGCCGGCGGCACGCTCACCAACACCGGCGCGGCGGCCATCGTCACGCTCGGCGGCTCCGTCAGCAGCAGCTTCACCGGCCTCATCTCGGGCGCCATCAGCCTCAGCAAGACCGGGTCGGCCAGCCAGACGCTCGCCCACGCCAATACCTTCAGCGGCACCACGACGCTCAGCGGCGGTACCTTGGTGGTCGGCGACAACGCCGCCTTCAGCACCGGCAACATCTACCTCCAGGGCGCGACGCTCGACCTGAACGGCAAGACGATCGCCAACACGGTCTACTTCACCGGCGGCAGCCTGATCGGCGGCACCTTGCTGGCCTCGCAGCTCGTCGTCGAGGCGGGCACGATCAGCGCCGTCCTCTCGGGGCCGGGGACTTTCCACAAGACCGGAACGGGCACGCTGACCATCTCCGGCGCCAACAACTTCACCGGCGGCACCGTCGTCGACGACGGCATCCTGGCGATGGGCGCCCACAACGTGCTGCCGGGCACCATCACCCTCAACGGCGGCGTCGAGAACGGCCGGTACGGCGGCGTGCTCGCGATGGGCGCGTACAATAATTCGAACTCGACCACGATCGTCTTCAACGGCGGAGACGTCACGAGCACGCTCACGTTCACGGGGATCCTGACAGGCACGTCGTTCACCTCGACGAACTCCGTCCTCGACGCCTCCGAAATCCGCGCCGTCCTGGCCGGCGCCGGGGCGAGCCTCACCCTGAACGGCGCGGGCACGACCGCCCTCTACGGGGTCAACACCTACACCGGCGGCACGTTCATCAACGACGGCATCCTGCTGCTGAAGGACCGCAATCGGCTCTACGCCTCGGGCGTGGTGACGGTGAACGGCGGCATCTTCGACCTCGGCGGCTTCGCCCAGCAGGTCGGTGCCGTCACGCTGCAGACCGGCACGATCCGCAACGGCAACCTCGTCGGTTCGTCCTATGATTTCCAGTCGGGCACGGTCTCGGCGGTCGTCGCCGACGGCACCGGCGGCGCCACCGCCGTCAACAAGACGACCGCCGGCACGGTGACGATGACGGAGATCAACAGCTATACCGGCGGCACCAACGTCACCGCCGGGACGCTCGCGCTCGTCCAGGCCAACGCCCTCTTCCGCACCGGCGTCATCAACGTCAGCGGCGGCACCTTCAACCTCGGCGGCGTCGGCCAGAAGACGGGCCTCGTCACGCTGACCGGCGGCACCATCGCCAACGGCACGCTCAACGCCTCCGGCTACACGCTGAAGAACGGCGCGGTCTCGGCCGTCATCGGCGACGTCACCAGCCCGGCCGTCGCGACGGCCATCAACAAGGTGACCGACGGGACGGTCGGCGGCGGCACGGTCGTCCTTGCCAACGTCAACACCTACACCGGCGGCACCTATGTCACCGGCGGCGCCTTGCAGCTGACCGCCAACGGCGCGCTGCCCGTCGGCCGCGCCCTGTTCGTCAACGGCGGCACCCTTGACCTGACGACGACCGCGCAGTCGGTCAGCACGCTGCAGATCACCTCCGGCGTCATCACGAGCACCACCGGGACAATCACGGTGACTTCCGGAGGCACGCCGACGTTCGACCTCCAGGCCGGCACGGTCTCGGCCATCCTCGCCGGCACCGGCGTGGCGGCCACCAAGGTGGGCGGCGGCCTCGTCATCCTTTCCGGCGCCAACACCTATTCGGGCCTGACCACCGTCAACGGCGGCACCCTGCAGCTGGGTCGCGACGACGCCCTGCTCACCACCGGCAGCATCACCGTCGCCAGCGGGACCTTCGACCTCTCGACCTACTCCCAGACCACCAATGTCTTGAAGCTGCTCGGCGGCAGCATCTCCGGCACCGGAGTGCTCAACGCCTCCAGCTATTCGCTGGAGTCCGGCTCGATCGGCATCGCTTTGACGGGCGCGGCGGTGCCCGTGAACAAGAGCACCAACGGCACGGTCGTCCTCTCGGGCGCCAACACCTACGGCGGCGGCACGAACATCCTCGCGGGGTCGATGTGGATCGGCAGCAGCACGGTCGTCGACGGCTCCGACGCGATCGTCAGCGGCCCGCTCGGCACCGGGCTGGTGACCATGAGCGCGAACACCGGCCTCGGCACGAGCGACGGGACCGCCCGGACCCTCCGGAACGAGGTCAAGCTGCTGGGTAACGCGACCTTGGGCAACGGCTCCAGCGGCACGCTCATCCTCGCCGGCGACCTCGACCTGAACCAAGCCGGCCGCACGCTCACCGTCTACAACTCGGTCAACGTCACCGGCGTGATCAAGGATGGCGGCGCGACCGCCACGGCCGTCACGCTGAACGGCAACGGCACGCTGACGCTCACCGGTGCCAGCACTTATTCCGGGGGCACGACCATCAGCACGTCGGGCTCCCTTGTCCTCGCGGGCAACGACCGCCTGCTGACGACCGGCACCCTGGCGCTCTCCGCCGGCACGTTCAACCTCGGCGGATACGCGCAGACGCTGGCCTCCGTCACTCAGACCGGCGGCCTCATCAGCAACGGTTCCCTCTCCGTCGGCACGTTCGCCCTCCAGACCGGCACGATCGACGCCCTCCTCGCCGCCGGCGTCGTCACCAAGAGCACGGCAGGCACCGCCACGCTGAACGGCGCCAACACCTTCGCCGGCGGGACGGCCTTGCAGGCGGGCATCCTGCGCATCGGCAACAACAGCGCCCTCGGAAGCGGAACCTTGACGGTCACCGGCGGATACCTGCGCGCGGCCGGCTCGACGGCGCGCAGCCTCGCCAATGACATCGTGCTGTCGGCCACCGCCAACCTCGGCGAATATTACACCGACTACGGCGCCCTGACCCTCACCGGCAACATCGACCTCGGCGGCGCCGCGCCCCGCACCCTCTACCTCGAAGCCGACGTGACCGCGACGGGGGTGATCAGCAACGGCGGCCTCTACAAGAGCGGGAACAACAACCTGACCCTTTCCGGAGCCAACACCTATGCCGGCGGCACCACGGTGGTCGCGGGCACCCTCACGCTCGGCGCCGACGAACGGCTCCTCGACGCCGGCGCCTTCGCGCTCAACGGAGGCACCTTCGACATCAAGGGCCGGACCGAGACGCTCGGCGCCTTCACCTTGACGAACGGCACGCTCACCGACGGCGCCGCCGTCGGCTCCAAGGGCCTGCTCAAGGCGGCGAGCTACGCCGTCAGCAACGGCACGATCAACGCCGTCATCGCGGACGGCCCCGGAGGGCCCTCCGCGATGACCAAGACCACGTCGGGCCATCTCTGGATCAACACGACCAACACCTACACCGGCGGTACGAACCTGGTGGACGGACGGATCTACGCCGGCGCGGACGGCACCCTCGGCACCGGCATCCTCACCCTGACGGGCGGACGCCTGATGAGCAACGGGGCCACCGACCGCACCTTCACCAACGACGTCGTCATCGCCGGAAACGTCGGGCTTGGGAACACCTATGACCCCTGGGGCAACCCGCAGGCCTACACGGGCGCCATCATCTTCACCGGCGGCACCGATCTCAACGGCTCGATCCGCGTCATCGAAAACGACTCCAACGTCGGCTTCGCCGGAGTGGTCAGCAACGGCGGCATCACGAAGAACGGCAAACTGACGCTGACCCTTGGCGGGGCCAACACGTACGCGCTGGGGACCGTTCTCAACGCCGGCAAGATCCGTGTCGGCAACAACGCGGCGCTGGGCGCCGGCGGCCTGACGGTCAACGGCAACGCCGACTGGACGCTGGCGCCGACCCTCTCCAGCAACGGCCTCGCCGGCGCCGCCGACCAGACCCTCGCGAACCCCGTCTTGTTCGGGTCCGGCGCCTACCTGCGCCTCGGCAACCCGACGGACACGGGCAAGCTCACCTTCGTCGGGGGCATCAACCTCGGCGGTTCGCGGCGCATCTTCGTGGATTCGACGGTCGATTTCGCGAGCGTCGTCAGCAACGGCTCCCTCTACAAATACGGCGCGGGCACGCTGGTCCTTTCCGCGGCCAACACCTATACGGGCACGACCACGATCTACGACGGCACGTTGAGGCTGGGCACGAATAACGTCCTCCCGGCCAACAACAACATCCGGATCGAGGGCGGCGTCCTGGACCTGGCCGGCTTCTACGACGCGAATTCGGACTTCACGATCACCCTGGTGTCCGGCGGCCTGATCGACTCCAGCAGCGGGGGCCAGATCAACGGCGCCAACATCTTCATCGAACGGGACACGATCAGCGCCGTCATCGCCACCGGCGCCCAGATCACCAAGACCACCGCGCAGGTCGCCTATCTCACCGGCGGCAATACTTACACAGGCCTGACCAGCATCAATGAAGGCCAGCTGAACATCTCAGCCGGATCCCTCCCCGGACTCGACCTGGCCAACAACCCCGCCACCGCCGGCCGCGTCCGCATCAACGGCGGGACGCTGGCGGCGAGCGGCGATTACGTGGGCGTCATGGCCTGGCTCAACAGCGGGCGCATCATCAACGACGCCTCCTATCCCGCCGGCGGCATCGGCATCACCGGCGATTCGTCCGAGACGATCACCTTCGCCGGCAACCCGCTGCTCTCCCTCGGCGCCACCGGCAATTACACCTACTCGGGCGACTTCACGGCCGACACCTCGACCGGGGCTCCGGTCTACCGCCTCGGCGGCGGCGTCGGCCGCCTGACCTTCGCCAGCGTCATCGCCGACGGCGGCAGCCCCACCAAGGTCGTCGTCCGCGGCGACACCACGGGCGGCGCGGTCACGCTCGGCGCGAGCAACACCTTCACGGGCGGCCTCGACCTGATCAGCTACTACCTGGACATCTCGGCCAGCAACCAGTTCGCGAACTTCACGGGCGCGGGCGGCAACGCCATCCGTTTCCTCGGCGGCACCGTCCGGCATCAGACCGTCGTCACCGATCCCTCGGGCAAGTTCGCCGCCGTCGATGCCGGCCAGTTCATCCGGATAGACACCAACGGGTTCAGTCCGACCTACGCCACCACGCTCACCGGCGCCGGCGGCCTCTCCAAGGTCGGGACCGGCACCCTGACGGCCACCGCCGGCTACCAAGGCGCGACGAACGTCTACGCCGGCACCACGGACCTGCGTCTTGATCCGACCCTGGCCACGCCGGCCGGCAACTTCACGGTCTACAACACCGGCACCACGCTGAAGCTGAACGCGTCGAACGACCGGACGATCACGAGCCAGACCGTCCAGAGCTCCGCCAACTACTGGAACCCCGCCGGCAACCTCGCGTTCTATTCCACCGGCGGCACGCTCACGATGTCGGGACAGATCGTGCGCACGGGGTACTACGGCCTGCTGTCCGTCAGCGGCGGACAGGTCGTCTTCGACGGCACCGTCTCGAACGCCGACAACATCGACTGGACCGTCACGGGCGGCCTGCTGGGGCTGCGCAACGCCTCCGCCAACCTGAACGGCTTCATCAACTCGGTCGCGGCCGGCGCCACCATCCGGCTCCTCGCGGCCGACCAGGTCAAATACGACGTCGGCGCGATGGCGGGCACGTTCGACCTGAACGGCTTCGACGAGACAATCCGCCACTTCACCACCATCGACGGCTCGGCCGTCACGAACGCCGCGGCGACGGGCTCCACCCTGACCATGACCGGGACCGGCAGCTTCGCCGGCCGGCTCTCCGACTCCCTGGCCGGCGCCGGGAAGCTCGCGCTGGTCATCAGCAACACCTCCACGACGACGCTGACCAGGTCGACCAGCGACTACCGCGGCGGCACCACGCTCAACGGTGGCGTCCTCTACTTCGCGGGCGACAACGTGCTCGGCTCCGGCGGCCTGGTCGCGACGGCCGGCGTGGTCTCCAGCAACGGAAGCGCCACGCTCCGCGCTTATGCCGGAGCCTACGACGTCGCCGGCAACATCACCTACGGAGACTCGACCTACTATTCATGGAATACGGTCAATACGCTGGATTTCTCCGGCGCGACCACGCTGAAGTCCGCCAACCGGACCTTCACCGCCAACTCCGGGGTCAAGTTCTCCGGGGCCGGCATCGGCGAGGATACCGCCGGCCTAGGGTTCACCAAGGCGGGCGAAGGAAAGATGACCCTGGCCGGCACGAACACCTACACCGGCAACACGGTCGTGGCCTACGGCACACTCGCCACCGAGGGCAACAACCGCCTCTCGAGCACCGCCGCCATCGACGTCCAGAACCTCAGCACCTACGACCCCTGGAACCCGCATCGGAACGACAGCTACCTCTTCACCACGTTGCAGATCGGGGGAGCCGAGACGCTGAACTCCTTCGTCACGGCGGGCAAGACCAAGGCCAATTCCGGGACCATCGACCTGAACGGCGCCGCCGCGGTCCTGACGACCGGCACGACCGACGGCGACACGACGATCATCGGCCGTATCACCGGCGCGGGCCGCATCGTGAAAGAGGGCGCCGGCACGCTGACGCTCACCGGCGCCACGAACCACATCTACTGGTACAACGACTCGTACTACGGCTGGCGGACCACCACCGGAGACTTCCAGAGCACTTTCACGGGCGGCATCACGCTGAACGGCGGCAAGCTCCAGCTGGCCGGTAATTCGGGTTTCGGCGGCGCCGCGAGCATCGTCACCCTCAACGCCGGCCGCCTGTCCAGCGACAGCACGTCGGGGCGCAGCTTCAACAACCCGCTCGTCTTCAACGCGGACGTACCCCTCGGCAGCCTGACGAACACCGGGGCGATGCATAACGCGGGCACCGTGAACCTCGGCGGCGTCAACCGCACCCTGCTCACGGATTCCGACTTCAGTTTCAGCGGCGTGGTCTCGAACGGCGGGCTGATCAAGACTGGGGATGCCGCCCTGACCCTGACGGGGGCCAACACCTATGTCGGCCCCACGACGCTCAACGCCGGCTGGATCCGCATCGGCAACAATTCGGGCTTCGGCACGAGCACCGCCTTCAGCACCAGCGCGGTCACCCTCAACGCCGGACGCCTTTCGTCCAACAACGGGAACAACAACGCGTACACCCTGGCGAACGCCATCACGCTGGGCGGCAACGTCGCCCTCGGCCATGCCGCCTACTACGGGCCGCTCACCCTGAGCGGCGCCTTCAACCTGGGCGCGGCCGCCCACACGATGACGGTCGATTCGGCCGTCACCCTCACGGGCGTCATCTCCAACGGCGGATTCACGAAGGCCGGAGCCGGTACGCTGACCATCAGCTCGTCCGCCGCGAACACCTACGCGGGCGCGACCACCATCACCGCCGGGATGATCGCGACCGGCGGCTCGGCCGGCCGCCTCGGCTCGACCTCCGGGGTCGCCCTCTCCGCGGGAGCCGTCCTGCAGCTCAACACCAACGAGACGATCAACCTGCTCACCGGCAGCGGGAGCGTCGTCCTGAACGGCACCGCGGTCCGCCTGACGACGGGCACGAACAACGGCGACTACGTGCTGGGCAGCGTCGTCTCCGGCACGGGTACTTTCACCAAGACCGGCACCGGATCGGTCACGCTCGCCGGCACCAACACCTACACGGGCGACACCACCCTCACGAACGGCACGATCCGCCTGGGCTCCGACGACGCCCTGGGCAGCGCCGTCACCAGCTACCTGCTCGTGACCGCCGGCCGTCTCTCGAGCGACGGTACGACCGCCCGCTCCCTGGGCAACAACATCACGATGAACGGCGACCTGTCGCTGGGCAACGTGACGAACACCGGCCGGGTGACGCTCAGCGGCGGCATCAGCCTCGAAGGCTACAACCGGACCTTCACGGTCGATTCGCCGGCCACGATCTCCGGCATCCTCGCCAACGGCGCGATCACCAAGGCCGGCGCGAGCACCCTCACCCTGACGGCCGTCAACACCTACACCGGTGGCACGACGATCTCCGCCGGCACGCTCCTGCTCGGCGCGGCGGAGCGCATCGACAACCGCGGCACCCTCGCCGCCCTCGGCGGCACCTTCGACCTCGGCGGCTTCACCGAGACGGTCGCCGTGGTCACCGTCGACGGCGGCACGATCGCCAACGGCACCCTCATCGGCTCCAACTACGCCAACACCAGCAACGTCTACGCCCTCAAGTCTGGCGCGGTCAGCGCGGTCCTGGGCGAGATGAACTCCGGCGTCCAGCAGCAGTCCGCCAACAAGACCACCGCCGGCACGGTCGTCCTCTCGGGCATCAACACCTACACCGGCACGACGACCGTCACCGCCGGCGTCCTCGCCACCTCGACCAACGACGGCGTGCTCCGCAGCACCGCCAGCGTCACCGTCGCCGCCACGGGCACCCTCCGGATCGGCACGACCGAGCGCCTCGACGTCCTCGTCAGCACGGGCGTCGTCGATTTCGCCACGGGCCGCCTCGACCTGGGCCTCGCCAACACGAACACGACGCTCGCCGGCACGATCACCGGCACGGGCGGGACGCTGAACAAGGCCGGCACGGGCTCGCTCACGGTCACGGGCGCCAACTCCTTCGCCGGCGACACGATCCTGACCGCCGGCACCCTGCGCGCGGGTTCGAACACCGCCTTCGGCGTCAGCGTGCTCAACCTGAACGCGGGTCGCTTCACGAGCGACGGCGCGACGGCGCGCACGCTCGGCAACGCGCTCGTCCTGGGCGGCGGCGTCGTCCTCGGCGACACTTCGACCTATACCGGCGCGCTGACGTTCACCAACACGTTCAGCCTCGGCGGCGGCATCCGCGGCATCACCACCGACTCGACCGTCAACTTCACCGGCGTCGTGTCGAACGGCGGCTTCGTCAAGACGGGCGCCGGCGACGTCACCCTGACCGGCAACAACACCTACGCGCTGGGCACGACCCTGAGCCAAGGCACCCTGCGCGCCGGCTCGAACACCGCCTTCGGCACGGGCACGCTGACCCTCAACGCCGGCCGCGTCTCGGCCAACAGCGCGGTCGCCCGTTCGCTGGCGAACAACCTCGTCCTCGGAGCCAGCATGCTGCTGGGCAGCGCGACCGACACGGGCGCCCTCACCTTCACCGGCGACGTCGATCTCGGCGCCGCCACCCGCACGCTGACCATCGACTCCGCGGTCACGGTCGGCGGCGTCATCAGCAACGGCGGCCTCACCAAGGCCGGCGCCGCCACGCTCACCCTGACGGGCGCGAACTCCTACGCCGACGCGACCCTGGTCAGCACCGGCGTCCTCGCCACGCTCGGCAACGGCGTCCTGCGCAACAACAGCTCGGGCTACACGATCGCCTCCGGCGCCACGCTCTCCGTCGGCGGCCTCGAGACCCTCGACACGCTGGCCAACAACGGCACGTTGCTCCTCAACGGCGGCACGGTCACGACCGGCACCGGCAATGCCGATACTTCGCTCACCGGCGCGGTCACGGGCACCGGCTTCCTCGTCAAGAACGGGACGGGCGCCCTCACGGTCACCGGCGCCAACAGCTACTCCGGGGGTACGACGCTCAACGCCGGCACCCTGCGCGTCACGACGAACACCTCGCTCGGCACCAGCCCGCTCACGCTCAACGGCGGCACCTTCACGGCGGCCTCCGCGGTCGCCCGCTCCCTGACCAACACGGTCCTCTTCGGCGGAGACATCGTCTTCGGCGCTGGCACGACCTACACGGGCGCCCTCACCTTCTCGGGGACGACCGACCTCGGCGACGCCGTCCGGACGATCACGACCGAAGTCAACACGACGATCTCGGGGGACATCGACCCGTCCAGCATGACCCGCCCGAGCGGCGGCCTCATCAAGCTCGGCTCGGCCAACCTGACCCTTTCCGGCAACAACGCCTTCAAGGGGGCCACGACGGTGTCCGCCGGCAATCTGATCACGGTCGGCAACACCCGCCTGACGAACTCGTCTTCGGTGACCATCGACAGCGGCGCCACCCTGACCATCGGCGGCAACGAGACGCTCAACCGCATCTTCAACAGCGGCACGATCGTCAACAACGGCGTCATCACCTCCGGCCTGGCCACCGCGACGACCCTCGACTCCGTCGTGTCCGGCACCGGCGCCTTCATCAAGGAAGGGGCGGGCACGCTCACGCTCAACGCGACCACTACTTACGCCGCCGGCACCACGATCAACGCCGGCACGCTGCTCCTCGGAGCCGCCGATCGCCTGCTTGACGCCGGCCTGGTGACCGTCGACACCGGCGGCACCTTCGACCTCGGCGGCTTCTCCGAGTCCGTCGGAGCCGTCACGCTGACCAGCGGCACGATCGCGAACGGCACGCTCACGGGCTCCGGCTACGCCCTCAAGGCCGGCGCCGTCTCCGCCGTGCTCGCCGGCGCCGGCATCGCGGTCACGAAGACGACTTCCGGCACGGTCACGTTCTCGAACGCGAACACCTACACGGGGACGACCACGGTGTCCGCCGGCACGCTCGCCACCTCGGGCGACGAACGCATCGCCGACGTCTCCGCGGTCGCGGTCAGCACGGGCGCCACGCTGCAGCTCGGGGGCCACGAGACGATCCAGACCGTCACGAACGGCGGCATCATCACCCTGCCGAACGCCGGCTCGCACCTCATGGCGGGCTCCGCCGCGAACTACACGCTCGGCGGCACGATCTCGGGCAACGGTTCGTTCACCAAGGTCGGCGCCGGCAACATCACCTTCTCGGCGACGGGCGTCTACTCCTACCTCGGCGGCACCACGGTCAACGCCGGCGCGCTCATCTACGCCGCCGGCAACCACTTGGTGAACACGGCGCCGGTCACGGTCAACGGCGGCGAACTCCGCTTGTCCTCGTTCTCCGATACCGTCGGCGTGGTGAAGCTCGCCGGCGGCGCGATCACGGGCACCACGGGCGTCCTGACCGGCACCGCCTACGACCTGCAGGCCGGCGTCATCACCGCCAACCTCGCGGGCGTCGGCGCCATCGCCACCAAGTCGACCGCCGGCATCGTGACCCTCTCGGGCAACAACACCTTCACGGGCAAGTTCATCCTCAACGCGGGCACGGTCCACGCCGGCTCCAACACCGCCTTCGGCACCGGCCAGATCTGCATCAACGACCCGACGATCGCCAGCGATTCGACGGCCGACCGGACCTTCGCCAACGACGTGCTGATCAACGGGGAGCTCTTCCTGGGCGACCTGGTCAACACCGGGGCCCTGACTTTCACCGGCCCCGTCGACCTCGGTGCCGCCGCCTGGACGATCACGACCTACTCGCCGGCCACCTTCAACGGCGTCCTCAGCAACGGCGGCTTCGTCAAGGACGGCGCGTCGTCCCTCACCCTCGGCGGCGCCGCGGCCAACACCTTCGCCGGCGCGGTCACGGTCAGCGCCGGCACGCTCGCCACCTCGACCGACTCCCGCCTGACCACGGTCTCCGGCGTCACGATCGCCTCCGGCGCCACGCTCTCGCTCGGCGGCATCGAGACGCTCAACACCCTCTCCAACGGAGGCGTGATCGACCTGCCGAACGCCGGGTCCATCCTGACGACCGGCGCCACGAGCTATCCGCTGGGCGGCACGATCAGCGGCGCGGGCGGCCTGACCAAGGCCGGCGCCGGCGCCCTCACCCTGACGGGCTTCAACAGCTACACCGGCGGGACGGTGCTCAACGCCGGCACGCTCATCGCCGGCACGGCCACCTATGCCTTCGGGGGCAACGGCACGACCGTCGGCACGCTGACGGTCAACGGCGGGACGCTGGACGCCGCCCTGGACGCCACGATCACCAACGCGCTGACGCTCGGCGCCAACCTGACCTTCGCCGGCACGGCCAACCTGACGCAGAACACGGGCGCGATCACCCTCGGCGCCAGCCGGACGATCACCGTCGCCGCCAACCAGCTGACGCTGAACGGCAACATCGCCGGCCCTTCGGCCTTCACGCTGACCAAGGCCGGCGCCGGCGCGCTCAAGCTCACGGGCCTGAACAACTATTCGGGCGGCACGACGCTCTCCGCGGGCACGCTGATCCTCGGCGGCAACAGCGCCATCGGCGGCAACACGCTCACGGTCAACGGCGGCGTCCTCGACGCGTCGGTCAACGTGACCATGAGCAACGGCATCACGCTCGGCGCCAACCTGGTGTTCACGGGAACAGCCAACCTCACCTCGACGACCGGCAACTTCCAGCTGGGCGGAGCGAATCGCACCATCACGGTCAGCGGCAGCACCCTCACGATCCTCGGAAACGTCGCCGGCAGCGGCTTCAACATCACCAAGGAAGGCGTCGGCACCCTCGTCTTCGGCGGAACGGGCGGCGTCATCGCGACCGGCGCCGGGGCGGTGACCGTCAACGCCGGCACGCTCAAGCTGGCCGGGATCAATACTTACACCGGCGCCACCACGCTCGGCGCGGCCGGCACCCTCGTCGCCGGCTCGGCCACGAATGCGTTCGGCACCGGCGCCGGCGCCCTCGTCCTGAACGGCGGCGTCTTGGACGCCTCCGTCGCCGCGACGGTGACCAACGCTGTCACGTTCGGCGCCGACCTCACCTTCACGGGCTCGGCCAGCCTGACGCAGACCACCGGCGCGATCACGCTCGGCGCGAGCCGCACGCTCACGGTGGCCGCCAGCACGTTGTCGCTCGGGGGCGTCATCGGCGGATCCGGCTTCGGGCTGACCAAGGCGGGCGCGGGCACGCTGACGCTCGCAGGCGCCAACACCTACACCGGCGCCACGGTCGTCTCCGCGGGCACGCTGGCCACCTCCGGCAACGAGCGTATCGCCGACACGTCGGCCGTCACGGTCGCCGCGGCCGCCACCCTCGAGATCGGCGGCATCGAGACCATCCAGACGCTCACGAACCACGCCACGGGCACGGTCTCCCTGGTCAACGTCGGCTCGGCGCTGACGCTGGGCTCGGCCGCCAACTACGCCCTGGCCGGCACGGTCAGCGGTGCCGGCGCCTTCACCAAGGCCGGAGCGGGCACCCTCACCCTCGACGCCGCGGGGACGTTCGCCTATTCCGGACTGACCACCGTGAGCGCCGGCACGCTGCTCTACGGAGCCGCGGACCGCCTGGGCGACGCCAACGCGGTCACGGTCAACGGCGGCACGCTGAACCTCGGCGGGTTCGCCGACACGATCGGCGCCTTCATCCTCGCCTCCGGCACGATCTCCAACGGCACGCTGACCGCCAGCGGTTACGAGGTCCGCGCCGGCACGGCTTCGGCCGTCCTCGCCGGTGCCGGCGTCGCGCTGACGAAGACCACCGCGGGCACGGTCGTGCTGTCCGGCGCCAACACCTACACGGGCGCGACGACCGTCAACGCCGGCATCCTCCAGCTCGGCGCCGCCGACGCCATCGCCGACGCGAGCGACCTCACCGTCAGCGGCGGCACCTTCAATCTCGGCGGTTTCGCCGACACGGTCGGCGCCGTCTCGCTGGTCACCGGTACGATCTCGAACGGCACGCTGACCGGCTCTTCCTACGCTTTCCAAGCCGGCACGGTCTCGGCCAAGCTCTCCGGCGCGGGCAACCTGGCCAAGACAGGCGCCGGCTCGGTCGCCCTTTCCGGCGCCAACGACTTCACGGGCACGACCACGATCTCGGCCGGCACCCTGACCACCGCGGGCAACGCGATCCTGACTTCCAGCGCCTCGGTGACGGTCGCCTCCGGCGCGGCCCTCACCCTGGGCGGCAACGAGACGCTCAACACGATCGCCAACAGCGGGACCATCACGACGAACGGCATCCTCACCACCGGCACGAACAACGCGGACGGCACGATCGCCGGACTGCTCGCCGGCTCGGGTTCGCTGGTGAAGGCCGGCTCCGGGATGCTTACGGTGACGGGCAACAACACCTACGCCGCGGGCACGACCCTCAACGCCGGCGTCCTCCGCGCCGGCCATGCCGCCGCCTTCGGCACCGGTACGATCACCCTCGCCGGCGGCACGTTCAGCTCGGACGGCGCCACGGCCCGCACCCTGACCAACGCGCTCACGGTCGCGGGCAACGTCGCGCTGGGCAACGCCGCCGACAACGGCGCCCTCACCTTCTCCGGCTCGGTCGGCCTGGGCGCCTCGGTCCGCACGCTGACCATCGACTCCGCGGTCACGCTCAACGGCGTCATCGGCGGCGCCGGCGGCGGCTTCGACAAGCAAGGCCTCGGCACGCTGACCCTCGGCGGCGCCAACACCTACACCGGTGCGACCACGGTCAGCGCGGGCACGCTCGTCACCACCGGGGCCAGCCGCCTGGCCAACACCTCCGGCGTGACGGTCGCCGCCGGCGCCACGCTTCAGCTCGGCGGGAATGAGACCGTCAACGCCCTGACGACAGCGGCCGCCAGCACGATCGTGCTCAACGGAGCGGGAGTGACCCTCACCACCGGAGCCAACACCCTCACGCTCTCCGGCACCGTCAGCGGCGCGGGCAACCTGACGAAGGCCGGCGCGGGCACGGTCACCCTCGATGCGGCGGGCACCTTCTCCTATGCCGGCCTGACCACCGTGAGCGCCGGCACCCTGGCCTACGCGGCCAGCGACCAGCTGACGGGCGCCGTGACCGTTTCCGGAGGCACCTTCAGCGTCGGCGCCTTCACGGATACCGTCGGCAAGCTCACGGTCTCGGGCGGCGCGATCACCGGCGGCGGCGCCCTCACGGTCAACTCCGGAGACTCCTTCGACCTCCAGTCCGGCTCGGTGGCCGTCGACCTCCTCGGCACCGCCGCGGCGTCCAAGACGACGGCGGGGTCCGTCACCCTCGCGGGCAATAACGGCTTCACCGGCGGCTTCACCCTTGCCTTGGGCACGGTGCTCATCGGTACGAACACGGCCCTTGGCGCCAATGGCGTCGCCCTCAACGGCGGCACCCTCGCGAGCAATGCGACCGTCGCCGCCGGCGGCGCCCGCTCGATCGCGAACGCCCTCACCATCGGAGGCAATGTCACGCTGGGCAACGGCGCCAACACCGGCGAGCTGACCTTCGCCGGCACGGTCGACCTGGGAGCAGCCACGCGTACGCTGACGACGGACTCCGCCGTGACCATGGGCGGCGTCCTCTCGAACGGGGCGCTCACGAAGGCCGGTGCCGGCACCTTGACGCTGTCCGGCCTCAACACCTATGCCGGCCTCACCACCGTCACCGCGGGCACGCTGGTCACCTCGGGTGCCGGCATCCTGGCGAACACCTCGGGCATCAGCATCTCGAACGGGGCGACGATCAAGCTCGGAGGCAACGAGTCCCTCAACTCGATCGCCAACAGCGGCACGCTGACGCTCGACGGCGTCGGCGTCGTGCTGACCCTCGGCTCGAACAACGTCGCGATGACGCTCGCGGGCCTCACCAACGGCACGGGCTCGATCGTCAAGGACGGCTCGGCCGCGCTGACCATCGGCAGCGCCGCGACCAACGCCTACTCCGGAGGCTTCACGCTCAACTCCGGCAACCTTTACGCCGCCAGCAACTCGGCCTTCGGCACGGGCACCCTGACGATCACGGGCGGCATCCTCTCCAGCGACAGCACGACGGCCCGGACGTTCGCCAACGCGCTCTCGATCACGGGCGACATCATCCTGGGCAACGCCGTGAGGAACGGCGGCCTGACGTTCATGGGCAACCTGGACCTCGGCGGAGGCAACCGGACGGCGCAGATCGACTCCGCGGTCACCTTCTCCGGCATCATCTCCAACGGCCAGCTGCTCAAGACCGGGGCCGGCGTCCTGACCTTCACGAACGGCAATACTTACGCGGGCGGGACGACGATCAATGCCGGTACGGTCCGCTTCGGAGCGAGCAACACCCTTGATGACACGGGCTTCGTGGTCGTCGCCACCGGCGGCACGCTCGACGTCGCGACCTATTCCGACACGGTCGGCCTGGTCCAGCTGACCGGCGGCGCCATCTCGGGCACCACCGGCGTGCTGACGGGCAGCAGCTACGACCTGCAGGCCGGCACGGTATCCGCCATCCTCGGCGGCACGGGCGTCGCCGCGGTCAAGACCACCGCCGGCACGGTCACGCTGTCGGGCGCCAATACCTTCTCCGGAGGACTGAACCTCAACGGCGGCGTCTTGCAGGTCGGCCACAACTCCGCCCTCGGCACGGGCACCCTGATCCTCACCGCGGGCAAGCTCTCGAGCGGCAGCACGACGGCATACACGCTCGCCAACGCGCTCGCCCTCGCCGGCGACGTCACCCTTGGCGATGCCGTGAATACGGGCGCCCTCACCTTCACCGCCGGCATCGACCTCGGCGGCATCGACCGCGCCTTCACCACGGCCTCGGCGGTCACCTTCGCCGGCGTGGTCTCCAACGGAGGCCTGATCAAGGAAGGCGCCGCGACCCTCACCCTTTCCGGCGCCAACACCTTCTCGGGCGCGACGGCCGTCAACACCGGCACGCTGGCCACCGTCGGCAACGCGCGGCTGGCGACGACTTCCGGCGTGACGGTGCTTTCCGGCGCGACCCTCCAGCTCGGCGGCACGGAGACGATCGACACCCTGACGAACGCCGGCACGATCTCCCTCGTCAACGCCGGCTCCGCCCTCACCACCGGCGCGACCGACAACGTCCTCGGCGGAACGGTCTCGGGCGCAGGCGGGCTGATCAAGGCAGGCGCCGGCATCCTCACCCTTTCCGCGGCGGGCACCTTCAGTTACGTCGGCGGCACCACGGTCAGCGCGGGCAAGCTCCTGCTCGCCGCGAACAACCGTCTCGCCGACGCCGGCGCGGTCACGGTCGGCGGCGGCATCTTCGACCTCGGCGGCTACGCCGACACGGTCGCCACGGTCACGCTCACGGGCGGCACGATCGAGAACGGCACGCTGACGGTCAATGCCGCCAACACCTTCGCGCTTCAGGCCGGCACGGTCTCGGCCGCCCTCGCCGGCACGGCCGCGCTTGATAAGACGGCCGCCGGCACGGTCACCCTCTCGGGAGCGAACACCTACGCCGGGGCGACCACGCTCTCAGCCGGTACGCTCATCACGGATGCGGGTTCCCTGGGCGGAACCTCCGGCATTACCGTCAACGGCGCCACTCTCACCGCGGTCGACGCGAAGTCCACCGCGACGCTCGTCCTCAATGCCACGGGCTTCGCCACTTTCTCCGGCACGGGCCTGAGCCTTGGTGCGGTCACCAACGCGAACACGACCGTCGGCGCGCTGCGGTTCACTGGCGCGACGGGGACGATCACGATCGGCTCGCTCGGCGGGGGCGGGCACACTTCCTTCGCCGGCGATGCGGCCACCACCGGCGGCATCTCGGGCGGCACGGTCGTCGTCACGGGCCTGCTGACTTCCGCGATCTCGGGCGGCACGGTCTCCGCCGGAACGCTCAGTTCCGCTTCGGTCACCGGTGGCGCGACGACGATCGCCGGCGACGCGGCCGTCACCACGCTCAATCTCGGCACGCTGACCGTCGGGGGCACGACGACCATCACGACGCTGACCGCGGGCACGGCTAACCTCAACGGCGCGACGGCCTCCGTGACGACCCTCAACGGCGGCACGGTCAACCTCAGCACGACCGAACTGACCGTCTCGGCCGGCAGCAGCTCCGGCGCCATCACCGGAGCCAACGGCTCCCTGGTCAAATCAGGCGCCGGCACCCTCACCCTCTCCGGCGCCAACACCTTCGGCGGCACGACGACCCTCTCCGCGGGCTCACTCGTCGCCTCGGCCGGCTCGCTGGCCGGAACCTCCGGCATCGTCGTCAACGGCGGCACGCTCACGGCCGTCAATTATAACGCCGCGGCCACCCTTGATGTCGGCAGCCTGGGCGCCGCCACGATCTCCGGCACGGGCCTCACGATCACGGGCGCGATCAGCCATGCCAACACCACCGCCAGCAGCCTGAACTTCTCGGGCGGGGCGGGCACGGTCACGCTGACTTCCCTCGCCGGCGGCGGCGCGACCCGCTTCGGCAGCGCGGCCACGATCCTGGGCGGTGTCGCGGCGGGCAACGTCACGGTCGTCGGCCTGCTGACGGCCGACCTCTCGGGCGGAACCGTCTCCGCCGGCTCCCTCTCCGCTTCCGCCGTCACCGGTGGCACCACTTCCGTCACGGGCGCCGCCGGCGTGACGACGTTCAACGGCGGCACGCTCACCGTCGGCGGGATCGCGACGATCACGACGCTCACGTCCGGCAACGCCAACCTGAACGGCGCCACCGCGTCGGTCAGCACCCTCGCCGGCGGCGCGATCACCCTCGGCACCACGGCCTTGACGGTGAACAACGGAACCTTCGGCGGCACCCTCGCCGGCGCCAACGGTTCCCTGGTCAAGGCCTCGGCCGGCACCCTCACCCTTTCCGGCGCCAATTCCTTCGGAGGCGGCACGACCCTCTCCGCGGGCACGCTCCTCGTGGGCGACGACGCCGGGCTCGGCACGGGGACGCTGACCCTCAACGGCGGCGAACTAGCCGGCGTTGGCACGAATGCGCGCGCCTTCGCCAACAACCTGGCGATCGGCGGGACCGTCACCCTCGGCGACGCGATGAACAGCGGCGCCCTTTCCTTCGGCGGCACCGTAGCCCTCGGCGGCGCGGTGCGCACGGTCACGACGGCGGCGGACACCACCTTCGGCGGCATCGTCTCCGGCAACAACGGTGGCCTCGTCAAGAACGGCGCGGGCGCCCTCACCCTTTCCGGCGCCAACACCTTCACGGGAGGCTTCACGCTCGGTGCGGGGACGGTCTACGCAGGGACCGACACCGCCTTCGGCGCCGGCACGCTCACCCTTAACGCCGGCGTGCTCTCGGCCGTCGGTTCCTCGGCCCGCAGCTTCGGCAACGCGGTCGTCCTCGGCGGCGACGTCACCTTCGGCGCAACCGGCAACCTCGGCGCCCTCTCGTTCGGCGGCCTGTCGCTCGGTTCGGCGGCCCGCACGCTGACCACCGACGCAGACACGACCTTCACCGGTGCGTTCACCGGTTCCGGCGACCTCACGAAGGTCGGCGCCGGCACCCTCACCCTTTCCGGCGCGAGCACCTTTGCCGGCGCGGTGACGCTGAACAGCGGCTCGATCGTCACCATCGGCCATAATCGCCTTGGCAGCAGCGCCGGCGTCACGGTCGCCGGCGGCACGACGCTTTCCCTCGGCGGCGACGAGACCATCGACGCCTTGGCCAACAGCGGCACGGTCACGATCGGGGGCATCCTGACGACCGGGGCCACCGATTACACGCTCGGCGGCGTGCTCAACGGCGCCGGCGTCCTTAATAAGGCCGGCGCGGGCATCCTGACACTGGGCCTGACCACGGCGCATACGGGCGGCACGACGGTCTCGGCCGGCACGCTCCTCCTCGGCGCGTCCGAACGTCTCGTCGACGGCGGCTCGCTCACGGTCGTCGGCGGCACCTTCGACCTCGGCGGCCACACCGAGACGGTCGGCGCGTTCGTGCTCGCCGGCGGCACCGTCACCCACGGCGACCTGGTCGCCAGCAGCTATGAACTGCAGTCCGGCTCGTTCCTCGCCGACCTCGCCGGGGCCGGCGTCTCGGTGCTCAAGACCACGGCGGGCACCGTCCTGCTGACCGGCGCCAACACTTTCGCCGGCGGCCTGACGATCAGCGCGGGCTCGGTTCGCGCCGGTAGCGACGCGGCCTTCGGCACCGGCGCGATCACGGTCAACGGCGGCGGGATCTCGGCCGCCGACGCGGCCGCCCGCACCCTCGCCAACGACGTCGATCTCCGGGCCGGCGTCTCCCTCGGCCATGCCGTCGCCAACGGCGCGCTGACCTTCAGCGGCGTCATCGACCTCGATGCCGGCTCGCCGGTCATCACGGTCCTGTCCGACGTCACCTTCGCCCATACGGTCGCCAACGGCAATCTCGTCAAGGCAGGGGCCGGCACCCTCACCCTGTCGGGCGCCAACACCTACGCAGGCACCACGACCGTCAGTGCCGGCGCCCTTCGCACCGTCGGTTCGGGCCGCCTGGCCAGCACCACGGGCGTGACCATCGCCTCGGGAGCCACGCTCTCCCTCGGTGGCGACGAAACGCTGAACACCCTCAGCAACGCCGGCACGATCACCTTGGCGCTCGCGACGACCACGCTGACGACCGGAGCGACCGATTATACCCTCGGCGGCGCGATCTCCGGCCTCGGCAACCTGGTCAAGGACGGCGCCGGCACCCTGACGCTCTCCGCTTCGGGAGCCTTCACCTATAAGGGTGCCACGATCGTCAACGCCGGCAAGATTCTGTACGCCGCGGCCGACCTGCTCGACAATGACAGCACGGTCACCGTGAACACCGGCGGCATCCTGGACCTCAACGGCTTCAACGACACGGTCGGCACGATCACCCTCGCCGGAGGCAGCATCATCAACGGCACGCTCACGAGCGCCAACTACGAGCTCCAGGCCGGCACGGCCAACACCGTCATCGACGGCGCCGCCAACGTGCTCAAGACCACGGCGGGCACGGTGACGATGGCCGGCGCGAACACCTACACGGGTTACACTTCGGTCCAGGCCGGCCTCCTGCGCGTCGGCGACGCCGCCGCCTTCGGACCGAGCGGCCAGCTCCGCCTTCTCGGCGGGACGCTCACCGGCATCGGCGCGACGGCCCTGAGCTTCGGCAATACGGTCCTCTTCGGCGGAGACTTCGCGTTCGGCAGCCTCGCGGATACCGCCGCCCTGACCTTCACGGGCGCGACCGACCTCGGCGGCGCCACCCGCACGGTCACGACGCTCGTCGACGTAGCCTTCACGAATACGGTCTCGAACGGCAACCTGGTCAAGGATGGCACGGGCGCCCTCACGCTCTCGGGCAACAATAGCTTCTCGGGCGGCCTGACCCTGAACGCCGGAGCCCTCCGCGCGGGCAGCGACTCGGCCTTCGGCGCCGGCACGCTCACCCTCAACGGCGGCACGGTCTCAAGCGACAGCACCGCCGCCCGCACGCTGGCCAACGACGTCGTCACGAACAGCGACGTGACCCTTGGCGACGCCGCCCTCAACGGCGTGCTGACCTTCGGCGGCTCCTTCGACCTCGGCGGCGCCGATCGCACGATCACCGCCGCCTCGGACGTCACCCTCTCCGGAGCGATCCTCGACGGCGGCCTGATCAAGGCCGGCGCCGGCACGCTCACGCTCTCCGGAGCGAACACCTACGCCGGCGCCACCTCCGTCGCCGCCGGCACGCTCGCCACGGTCGGCCATGCGACCCTCGCCGCGACCGCTTCCGTGAGCGTCTCCGCCGGGGCCACGCTCGCCCTCGGGGGCGACGAAGCCCTCGAAGGCATCGCCAACGCGGGCACGATCACCCTGGGCGGCGCCCTGACGACCGGCACGACTTCCTACACGCTCGGCGGCGCGCTCGGCGGCGCCGGCTCACTCGTGAAAGCGGGGGCAGGCACGCTCACGCTGACCTCGCTGACCACCCATACGGGCGGCACCATTGTCGACGCCGGCACCCTCCTGCTTGCCGGCACCGGCGACCACCTAGCCGACGCCGGCACCGTGACCGTCAACGGCGGCGCGTTCGACCTCGGTACGCTCGCCGAAACGGTCGGCGCCGCCAGGCTGGCCGGCGGCACCATCGCCAATGGCACGCTCACGGCCAACAGCTTCGCCTTCGAAGCCGGCACGGTCTCCGCGATCCTCGCCGGCGGCAGCGCCACGAAGACCACCGCGGGTACGCTCACCCTCACCGGCGCCAATACCTTCGGCGGCGGCTTCACCCTCGGCGCCGGCACGGCGCGCGCCGGCGATGATGACGCATTCGGCGTCGGCACGCTGACGCTGAACGGCGGCGTGCTTTCTTCGGCCGACACCAACGCCCGCGCCTTCGCCAACGCCGTCACGCTCGGGGGCGACGTCACGCTCGGCGACGCCACGAACCACGGCGCCCTCACGTTCGCCGGGCCGATCGACCTGGGCGCGGCGACCCGCACGCTCACCGTCGCCTCCGACCTCGCCTTCGGCGGCGTCATGTCGGGCGCGGCCGGCCTCACCAAGGAAGGGGCTGGCACTCTCACGCTTTCCGCCACCAATACCTACTCGGGTGCGACGACGGTCAACGCCGGCACCCTCGTGGCCGCCGCCGGCTCGCTCGCCGCCACCACTGCCATCGACATCGGCGTAGCCACGCTGACGGCCGTCGACGCGAACGCCGCCGCCGCCCTGACGGTCGCGGCCGGAGGCTCGGCCTCCTTCTCCGGCAGCACCGTCGCCGTGGCCTCCCTGGCCGGTGCCGGCGACGTCGGACTCGGCGCCACGA